>Ga0233377_1000755_pt1 | contig 13341 bp, 12 predicted proteins | sample ElkDunMinimDraft_6_FD_191540 | JGI IMG/M metagenome (GOLD analysis project Ga0233377, IMG submission 191540) | Fecal eukaryotic communites from dung pellets of Tule Elk in California, USA - Elk Dung E36 | ecosystem: Host-associated > Mammals > Digestive system > Large intestine > Fecal | place...
CAGTGCGACAACGACAGCCTCGTCTACATGCCGTTGCTTGAGGAAACGAACTCCATGCCGTCGAAGAAATTCGCCGACGGCTACGAGATCCACGACCACTGCCAGACCATCGCCGACACCTTCGGCCTGCGCGACAACGCGCTGTTCCACACGCTGATCGAGACGCTGAAGTGGGATCCGGCGATCAACCGCTGGCATGTCGGCACCAACCGCGGCGACGACATCAAGGCGCGCTTCGTCGTCCTGGCGATGGGACCGCTCAACAAGCCGAAACTGCCCGGCATCCCCGGGCTCGACAGCTTCAAGGGCAAGATATTCCACACCGCGCGCTGGGACTATGACTACACCGGCGGTGAATGGCGCAACCCGGTGCTCGACAAGCTGGGCGACAAGAAGGTCGCGATCATCGGCACAGGCGCCACCGCCATCCAGGTCGTGCCCTATCTCGCCAAATATGCCGGCCAGACCTATGTCGTGCAGCGCACTCCCTCGACGATCGACGCGCGCAACAACCGGCCGATCGATCCCGAATGGTTCGCCGCGCAGAATCCCGGCTGGCAGCAGGAGCGCATCCGCAACTTCCACCACGCCGCGATGGAGCGGCTCGCGCCGGGCGAGCCCGACATGGTCCAGGACATCTGGACCGAGATCAGCCGCAACTGCGCCGCCCAGCTTGAGGCCGAAGGCTGGCCCGACGAGGCACCCGAGGACTATGCCGCGCGCCGCGAGGTCATGGACTATCAGGTGATGGAACGCCTGCGCCGCCGCTGCGACGTGGTGAACGATCCCGCCACCGCCGAAGCGCTCAAGCCCTACTACCGCTATCTGTGCAAGCGTCCGGCCTCGAACGACGACTACTATCCCGCCTTCAACCAGCCGAACGTCACGCTGATCGACGTGGCCGAGACCCAGGGGGTCGAGCGGCTGACCGAGAACGGCTTCGTCCACAAGGGCGTCGAATACCCGATCGACTGTCTGATCCTGGCCTCGGGCTACGAGGTCACCAACGACCTCGACCGGCGCTGGGGGATCGACGCGATCGAGGGGCAGGATGGCCTTTCCATCTACGACTACTGGCGCGACGGCTATCAGACCTTCCAGGGCATGATGGCGCACGGTTTTCCGAACATGTTCTTCACCGGCTTCACCCAGGCCGGCACCAACGCCTCGAACTCCAAGACCTTCATCGATCAGGGATTCCACATCGGCTACATCGCCAGCGAGGCGCTGAAGCGCGGCGCCGTGCGGGTGGAGCCGACCCAGGAGGCGCAGGACGCCTATATCCGCCACCTGCGCTCGGTCGCGGTCGACAACTCGGCCTTCCAGACCGAGTGCACCCCCTCCTACTTCAACAACGAGGGCGACCAGCAGAAGAAGCGCTCCATCTTCGGCGAGCCCTGGGGCGAAGGCTACTACGCCTTCGAGGCCTTGCTGGAACGCTGGCGCGCGGCGGGCACGCTCGACGGCCTTGCCCTGACCCGCGAACCGATCACCGCCTGAAAGGAGCAAGCGCAATGAACAAGCCCGAAAAGATCGTTTCCGAAGATCTCTCGGAAGCGCTGACCTATCCGGTCGAAGCCTTCATCAGCCGCGAATATGCCGAGGCCGAGCCCGAGCGCCTGTGGTCCAAAGTCTGGCAGCAGGCCGGCCGGGTCGAGGAACTGAAGGCCGTCGGCGACTACATCACCTACAATATCTGCCACGATTCGATCCTGATCGTGCGCGACACGCCCGAAACGCTGAAGGCGTTCCACAACGTCTGCCCGCATCGCGGCCGGCGGCTGGTCGGCAACAACACCGGTGGCGGCCCCCGGACGATCGCGCAGGACGAAGGCGCCCATAGCGCCCGCGGCAACCGCCTGAAATTCGGGTGCAACTACCACGCCTGGACCTTCAACCTTGAAGGCGACGCGACCTATATCCCCGACCGCGAGGACTGGAACGGCGCGCTCGACAACGTCTGCACCAGCCTGACGCCGGTGCAGGTCGATACCTGGGGCGGCTGGATCTGGATCAACATGGATCTTCAGGCCGGTCCATTGCGCGACTATCTGGAGCCCGTCGCCTCGCTGATCGATCCCTTCGAATTCGACAGGATGCGCTATCGCTTCCGCTACTGGGGCGTGTTCGACTGCAACTGGAAAGTGGCGCTCGAAGCCTTCCTCGAACCCTACCACGTGCAGGGCACGCACCCGCAGTTGATCAAGTACGGCGACTTCTACTCGTTCAGCAAGGCCTTCGGCCTCCACGGCCAGACCGGATTCGACTCCAAGACACATCGCGATGCCGGATCGGCAGTCGAGACCTCGGTCCACCGCGCCGCCGGCGACGGCGACCCGCGCACGACGATCGCGCAGATGCAGGCCGAATACTGGGAGACGATCGGCGCCAGCACCAGCGAGACGCTGGTCCGCACCGCCCAGCGCCTGCCGCTGGAACTGCCCGAGGGAACGCCCGCGGCCGAAGTCCACAAGCGCTGGATGGAGATGGCCGTGGCCGAGGACACCGCACGCGGGGTCCACTGGCCCGCCCTGACCGACGCGCAGGTCGCGGCGGCCGGTCTGGCGCTGTCGGTCTTCCCCAACGTCAACTTCATCCCCGGCCCGACCTTTTCGCTCGCCTATCGGGTCCGGCCCTACGGCACCGATCCCGACAAGTGCATCTTCGAGGCCGTGGCGCTCGACCGCTTTCCCGAAGGCGAGGAGCCCGAGACCGAATGGACCTTCGTCGAGCAGGACCTCGACAAGTGGCCCTATGTCATCGCGCAGGACATCTCGAACATGGTCGAGGTCCACCGTGGCTACAAGTCGCGCGGGTTCCGCGGCAACCTGCCCAATCCCTGGCAGGAGCGCAAAGTGACGAACCTGCACCGCGGGCTGGCCAGGTACATGGGCAGCGGTGGTCCCGCCCGGCTGGGCTAGGCGGCGTTTCGCCGGTCCTCCTTCGGCGGGAGGAGGATCGGCAGCCAAATCCCGAACATTGCGCCAGATCAAAGCGTCCACGCGCCGCCCCGCACACACTTCTGCAAATCTACAGGAGAGCGCCCCATGGCCACGACCACCCTCACCCGCCTCAAGACCGAAGAGATCAAGCCGCAGATCGGCAGCCGCGTTCTCAATACCAAGGAGGAACTGCTGAGCGGCAGCCTGACCGACGAGATCAACGACCTGCTCGAACGCCGCGGCGTGCTCGTGTTCAAGCAGCTTCATTTCTCCGACGACGAACAGATCCGGTTCACCAATGCGCTGGGCGGCAACGCCACCGAGATCGGCTTCCAGAACAAGGCGGTCTTTCCGATCTCGCTCGATCGCAGCATCAACCAGGAAGTCGTCGAGTACCTGAAGGGATCGCTGTTCTGGCACATCGACGGAACGATGAACGACGTGCCCGTGCGCGGCTCGATCCTGACCAGCAAGGTCCTGCCCACCTGGGGCGGCAATACCGAATTCGCCAACTGCTATGCCGCCTATGACGATCTGCCCGAGGAAACCCAGGCGCGCATCGACAACCTGCGCGTGGTTCACACGATGTGGGCCTCGCAGCTCTACCACACGCCAGAGCCGACGCTGAAGCAGCTGACCGACTGGCAGAACCGCGGCCAGGGCAAGCGCGAGCTGCCGCTGGTCTGGAAGCACAAGTCCGGCCGCAAGTCGCTCGTCCTCGGCAACACCGCACAATATGTCGTCGGGCTGGAGCCCGAGGAAAGCGCGCGCATCCTCCACGGCCTGCGCGAGATCGCGACCTCCGAGCCCTACCACTATTCGCACGAATGGCAGGTCGGCGATTCGGTGATGTGGGACAACACCGGCACGCTGCACCGCGCGATGCCCTACGATCCCGATTGCGGCCGCCTGCTCCACCGCACGATCCTGCAGGGCGACGAGCCCCTTGCCTGATCCGGGCGCCTGATCCGGGCCCCTGATCCGGGCGCCCGATCCCACAACGACAAGAGAAAGAGGTGCCCCGATGGCCGAGATGGACCTTTCCGACCTGCAGGTCGACAACCCGCTCCGGATCGAGAACCCCGCGCTGATCCCCGCCGCGCGCTATCATGACGACGAGTTCTACCAGCTGGAATGCGAGCGGCTCTGGCCGAACGTATGGCAGATGGCCTGCCGGCTCGAGCAGATCCCCGAAGTGGGCGACTGGATCGAATATTCCAACGTCGGCAAGTCGGTCATCGTCGTGCGCACCAAGGACGGGGTGAAAGCGCACCAGAACCATTGCCGCCATCGCGGCGTGCCGATCGCCGGCGGCCAGGGCAATGCCGAGGGCGCCAGCGCGCACGGCAATTGCGCCAAGAGCGGATTCATCTGCCCGTTCCACGGCTGGCGCTGGAACATGGATGGCGAATGCACCTTCGTCTACGGCCGCCACTTGTTCGACGAGGATCTGCTGGCGAAAGACGATCTCGCGCTGCGCCCGGTCCGGGTCGAGACCTGGGGCGGCTGCGCCTTCATCAACCACAATTCCGAAGCTCCATCGCTGCGCGAAAGCCTGGGGCCGGTGCTCGATCGGCTGGAAGCGCGCGGGGCGGGCAAGCTGCGCTCCGAATGGTGGTTCGCGACCGTCCTGCCCGCCAACTGGAAAGTGGCGATGGAAGCCTTCATGGAAGGCTATCACGTCATGAAGACGCACCCGCAGCTCCAGCACGCGCAGCCCAGCCTCTACAACGCGCGCTACGGCAACGAGACCGGCGGGATCGGATCGCTGGTCAATCCGAACCTCGGCCTGCGCGAGAACATCGCGGAAGCGTTGAACTCGATGGAACTGCTCGGCGCCGGAATGGCAGGTCTCGTCCAGCCCAAGGAGATCGCGATCGCGAGGGAACTGGCCGACGCGGAGCTGCCGCCGGAAGTCTCGCAAGACCCGCAACTGGCGATGATGACCTGGTACGGCCTGGTCTGCCAAGCGATCACCGACAAGCTGCGCGCGCGCGGCGAGGACGTACCCGACTTGCCCAAGGTCATGCAGGAGCAGGCCGTCGAGGCGGTGGAATTCCTCTTCCCCCACTATTTCCTGCTGACCTATTTCACCGCGATGTCCAGCTATCGCATCCGCCCGCTGGGGCCGGAGTCCTGCCTGTTCGAACTGTGGTCGCTGTCGTCCTTTGCCGAAGGCGAGGAGCCCGAGACGCCGCGCGAGCCGACCATGCTGCCGTTCGACAGCCAGGACTTCCCGATGATCCCGCGCCAAGATTATGCGAACATCCCGATCCAGCAGAAGGGCCTGCATTCCGAAGGGCTCGACTTCGTGCGGCTTTCGAAGGAGCGCGAGGGCCTGATCAGCAATTACCAGCGGCTTATCGACGGCTATATCGCCGGTGCCCCCATGCACCGCCTGGCCGAGGCCAACCAGAAGCTGGGCGGCAATTTCGACGGCCCGATCCTGGACCTCGATCTGGAACGATAGCCCTTCCCCGGGCCCGCGGCGTTCATCCGATGGTCGCAGCGGGCCCCGGCATCGTATAAACAGCATCGTATAAGACGCGATCAGGAGACATCCATGCTGGAATTCCTCGAAACCTCGCCCGACGTCATCGCGCTCAGGATCGGCGGAAAGATCGAAGGCGCCGATCTGAACGCAATCATGGACCGGCTCGAGCCGATGCTCGCGCAGGCTGGAAAGACCCACGTCTTCGTGGAAACGCAGGCGATCAGCGGGATCGCGATCGACGGGCTGGCCCACTATTCGGCGCGCGCGATGCCGCTGTTCGGCAAGCTCGGCAAATTCGGCCGCGTCGCAGTCGTCGCCGATCAGGCCTGGATCCGCTGGGCGGCAAAATTCGAGAGCGCGGTGCTGCCCAACGTCAGCTACCGCACCTTCACGCCCGATCGCGCCGACGAAGCGCTCGCCTGGGTGACGGGGACGGCCTGAGCGCCAATTCCCCGTCGGCCGGGATCAGCGCAGGGCGCCCATGCTCAGCGCCATCGACGACAGCGCTTCCGCCATCTTCCCGGCAAGCGCGGCATCGTCGACGCCATCGCGGACGGCCCGGTCCATCGCATCGGCCCACTGAGCGGCCGCGCTTTCGGTGATGCTCACGCCGCGGTGCGCCGACATCATGCATTTGCCCGGATGTTCCTCGAACCAGTCGCGCGGGCCGCCGAGCCAGGCGACGAGAAAGCCGGTGAGCGATCCGCGCATCGGCGTCAGATCCGGCGCATGCATCGCGCGCAGCTCGGCATAGGCGGGATCGCTGTCCATCAGATCGTAGAAGCGATCGACCACCCGGCGCACGGCGGGCGTCCCGCCGACGAGATCGTGGGCCGTGCGCGGTGTGGTTGCGGTGTCTTGCATGGGGCCTCCTCCGGTCAGTGTCGCAGCGATAGCCCGTGCCTGCCCGCGTTAATTTGTCCTTGATCAATGTTCGCTTGAGAACAGCGTTCTACACGCGGAAATCCAAGCATTCGTCGATCCTGCGAGGATCGGCGCGACCTAGGGGAAGGACGCCATGGACATACCCACCCTCGCCTGGTTGCCGGCGAACTATCACTGGCAGCTCTCGCTCTATGCCGCGATCGGCATAGCCGCGCTTACATTCATCGTCGGTCGCCTGGTCCTGCTGGTCCCGACCTTTCGCGCCGAGCGGGCCCGCAATCTGGCGGCGCGCGACGCCAAGATGGCCAAGCCGCGCTATGCCGCCAACCAGGCGTGGAACCGCAAGTGGGGGCCTGCCTTCATGGTCGTGATCTTCGCGGGTATCCTGCCGTTCTGCCTTACGGCCGCGCCGCAGCCGTGGTGGCAGGTGCCGCGCGACGTGGTGGTGATCCTGCTGTTCTACGATTTCTTCTACTATCTGGTGCACCGCTTCCTGTTCCACGATGGCGGCTTCATGGGCGGCCCGCTGATGTGGGTCCACGCCGTCCACCATCGCCAGCACAACCCCTGCCGGCAGGATTCGAGCTATATCCACCCGATCGAGGTAGCCCTGGGCCTGGGCCTCTATGCCGCCAGTATCTTTGTGCTGTCGCAGTTGATGGGGCCGTTCCACGTCGCGACGATCGTCGTCACCTGGATCGCCTTCTCGCAGATCAACCTGCACAACCACGACCTGTGGGAGACCGACCGTTTCCCCTTCCGTTACCTGGCAACGATGTCCCGGATGCACCACCACCACCATGCCCGCTTCACCGGGGGCAACTTCGCGACGATCACGCTGCTCTACGACTGGCTGTTCGGAACGCTCGACAACGGCGAAGGCTATCGGCGGACGCGCGAGCGGACGTCGCCCCAGCCCGCCGCGATAGCTCCCGCCGGCACCGGCGAAATCGGCGGGCCCGGCCAATGAGCCGGTGTCCCGCTACTCCGCATCCTCGCCAGCCCGCAGGAACTCGACGTGGAAACGGACCGGTCCCAGCGGTTCGACGTGGTGCAGGATCGTCGGCTCGACGATGCCCGGCGCCGCGTCCCTGGCCAGGATCCGCTCGGCGCGCTCGCGGCGCGGATCGGTAACGACGTAACGCAAGCGCCCCGCCTCGACGTGGATCCGCCCCCAGGTGCCGGCCTTCGTGGCATGATCCTTCAGCAGGGCCGCGGGCACCGTCGCCTCGGAGAAGCTCGGCGTGCGCTTGTAACTTTCGAGGCCTTCGGGAAGCAGGGTCATCGTGCGGTCTCCGGCGATGGCCCGCGCTCGCATCGCGCGGGAGTGGGGCGGAAAAGGCACATGAGCGCAAACCGCCGCACGAATGCAACCGCTATCGTCAGGCCCGGCCTGCCCCGGCCCTTTGACCGCTAGAGTTGTCCCTCGGCCACTTCCGCTTCGGCATTGCCGACAGCCCCTGACGGGGACAGTGCGAGGCCTTCCAGCGTTCCCGCCCGGCGCCAGCCTTCCAGCATGTCGATGAAGGCATCCCACCCCGGCTTGTAGCCGCGGATCAATGCCCAGCGGGGCCGGTCTTCGCCTTCATTGTTGTAGTAGCTCGGCGTGCATTCCTTGAGGAACTGCGCATTGTCGAGTTCCATCTCACGCATGTGCGAAACATAGGCCTGAACCGCCGCCTTGTCCGGCTCGACCGCCTCGGCACCCAGTTCGCTGGCCCGGGCGACGATGTGGGCGATATGCTCGACCTGGGCGCGGAATTGCTCGGTGGTGCTGGAGTTCGTCGCCGTCTGGATGAAGCCCGTGTAGAACATGTTGGGAAAGCCGTCGGTGATCACGCCGTGGAAGGTCGATGGCCCGTCCCGCCAGTGGTCATAGATCGACGCGCCGCCGCGCCCTTCGATCACGGGAATGCCCCAGCGCCGCTCAAGGTCGCTCGTGACCTCGAAGCCGCTGGCGACGATCAGGCAGTCGACTTCGTACTCGACGCCATCGGCAACGAAACCCTTCTCGGTCATCGCCTCGACGCCCTGCGTGGCGGAAACGTCGATCAGCGTGACGTTGGGCTGGTTGAAGACGGGATAGTAGTCGTTGTTCGACAGCGGCCGCTTGCAGTGGAATCGAAACCACGGCTTCAGCTTGGCGGCGGTTTCGGGATCTTGGACGAAGTCGCTCACGCGCTGGCGGCGGGTCTCCATCACCTCGTAATCGACGCGCTCCATGCGCGCGGCGAATTCCTGGGGGCTCAGTTGGGGCCATCCTTCGCTGTCGAGTTCGGCGGCGAGGTTGCGGCTCATCTCCGTCCAGATGTCGCAGACGAGATCAGGATCGCCGGGCCGGGGGAACTCCTGCGCGGCGCGATGGAAATTCGCCTGACGCTCTTTCTGCCAGCCCGGTTGCAGCGACTTCGCCCAGTCGGGATCGGTCGGCGGATTGATGCGCTGATCCACGTTCGACGGGGTCCGCTGCACGACATAGAGTTGCGCGGCGTGACGGGCGAGATAGGGGATCGCCTGGATCGCGGTGGCACCGGTGCCGACGATTGCCACCCGCTTGTCGGCCAGCCGGGATAGCTCGGGCGCGCGCCAGCTTCCGCCGGTATAGTCATAGTCCCATCGGGCGGTGTGGAACATCTTGCCGCGGAAGCTGTGCAGACCGGGGATGCCCGGCAGCTTCGGCATGTTCATCAGGCCGCCCGCCATCACCACGAAGCGCGCGCGAATCTCGTCGCCGCGATTGGTCGAAATCCGCCAGCGCCGGATCGCCTCGTCCCAGCGCAGCCCGGTGACGAGCGTATGGAATAGCGCGCCTTCGTACATTTCGTACCGCCTGGCGATGCGCTGGATATAGTCCTGAATCTCGTAGCCGTCGGAGAACTTCTTCGACGGCAGGAAATCCATCTCTTCCAGAAGCGGCAGGTAGCAATAGGCATCGTTGTCGCACTGCACGCCCGGATAGCGGTTCCAGTACCAGACGCCGCCGAAGTCGCCGGCATGATCGATGTGCCGAAAGCTCGACACACCTTCCTGCCGCAGGTGATAACCGGCCAGCACGCCGGTCCAGCCGCCGCCCAGGATCGCGACATCGATATCCTCGGCCAGCGGGGCACGCTCGGCGATCGCCACATAAGGGTCGTGTTCGTAAGCCTCGGCGAAGTCGTCGCTGGGGCGCTCGTACTGCTCCTGGCCGCTGCGCGTCACGCGTTTGTCGCGCTCGTCGACATAGCGCGCGCGCAGTGCCGCCACTTCGGCTTCCTTCAGATCGGGCGTGGTCGAGGGCTGGCAAGTCATGGGTGGGTCGGCTCCTTCGCCGCGGTGCGTGTCATCTCGAAACTGTAGCCAATGTGGCCGGAATGGCCATGCAGGCCAAAGTCGAGCACTTCGTGCTTGTCGCGAACCCGCGCCATGGCAAGGTCGACCTCCTCGATCGTCCAGTCCGGATGATAAAGCCCCTGCGTCTCGGCGATGAAGGCCCGGGCAAGACGGCCCCCGATCGCGGCGATCATCTCGCCCGACAGGTCGCAACGCTCGTGCGCGAGCCAGGCGACGGCGGGCGCGACCAGTTCGGGCCCCAGCGGCGGATAGGCCGAGGTGTCGAGGCTATCGGCCATGCGGGTCACCGCGCTGGGCAGGATGACGTTGGACCTGACGCCAAACGGCTCCCCCTCGAGCGCGGCGACATTGTTCAGGCCGATCATGCCCGACTTGGCCATCGCGTAGTTCACGCAACGTTCGTTGCCATAGATGCCGCCGATGGAACTGGTCAGAACGACGCGGCCATAGCCCGCGTCGCACATCAGCGGATGCAGCGCCTGCACGAGATAGAAGGCGCTCATGAAATGAACGTCGATCACCGACCGGAAATCGTCGAGGCTGATCTCGCGAATGGTGCCGTAGCGCACGTTCCCGGCGTTGTGGATCAGGATGTCGACCTTGCCGAACGCGTCGAGCGCGGTCTGGACGATCGCCTGCACGCCTTCGGGCGTTGCGACTGAATTGGTATCGGCGATCGCCTCGCCGCCGGCGGCCGTGATCTCGTCAACGAGCTGTTGGGCGACGCCGGCGTTGGCGCCATCGCCCTTGATCGGCGCGCCCAGGTCGTTGACCACGACTTTCGCTCCGCGCGCGGCGAGCAGTTCGGCATAGGCTTTGCCCAGACCGCGACCCGCCCCGGTGACGATCGCCACCCGGCCGTCAAAACGCAGCGGCACCTCGGTCATCGCAAGTCCCTCGACCACAGTGGCTCCGGTCCCAGCCGGGTAGCGTTCCATCCTCGATTCCATCCTCGTCCGGCCCCGACTTCAGATGTCAGGCGATCGCCTCTTCGCCTTCCAGCGTCACGCGGTGCATCACGCGGCCGCTGTCGATCGGATAGGGCTCGACCCGGTGCAGCACGCCGCAATTGTCCCAGACGATCATGTCGCCCACCTGCCATTCGTGGCGGTAGACGAAGCGCGGCTCCTGCGCCCAGGCCTTGAGCTCGGCGATCAGCGCATAGCTTTCCGCGCGGTCCATGCCCTCGACCCAGTCGGCGCTGGAGCCGAGCAGGAGCGACTTGCGGCCAGACTGGTGAGTCCAGACAAGCGGGTGGCGATGGATGTGGAAGCTCGCCCAGTCCGCTTCCATCTCGGGGGTCACGACGTCATGGACGCCGCGCTGGGTGCCTTCCATCGTGTGCGCAACCTGGAGACCTTCCAGCCGCGCCTTGGTTTCGGCGGGCAGTTCATCATAGGCCGCATAGGTGTTCGAGAACTCGGTCTGCCCGCCCGTGGCCGAAAGGACGCGCCCGGTCAGCACCGTGCCGCGTGCCGGGATGCGATCGTTCCAGCCGTCGAAGTGCCAGAGCACCGTCCCCCTGAGATAGCGGGCAGTGGCCGTGACCTTCTCGTCGAGGCTGATCTTGTGCAGGCCGCCCTCGCCCTGTTCCGTCGGCTTCCCGAGCGTATGGGCGAAGGCCCGCTGCTCGTCGTCGGTCATTCCGATGCTGGGAAACACCAGCACGCCGCGCGCTTCGAGCACGGCACGCAGCTCTCCCGACTTGTCGCCGCCGAGCAGCGTCGCCTTGTCGGTGTCCACGCGGGTCGCGATGAGGGGCTTGAGGTCTGTGGTCTGGAAGGTCACCTTGGCTTCTCTCCGTAAGGCTGGCGGCGCGATCCAGCGATCCGCCCTTCGAACTCGCTCTTTCCGCAAGTCTGACGGATCTGACTTGCGCATTTTGGACAATCGCGTCTCCGCAGGCCGCCAATGGCGATCAGGAGGCTGCGTCGGGCCAGTCCTGTTGAGCCAGTTCGTTCTTGCCGACGAAGAATTCGCGAACGATGACGTCGCGATAGACTCCTTCGCGAACGAACGGTTCGGCGGCGAGCCAGTCCTGAACCTCTTGCGCGCTGTCAGCCTCGAACAGGTAGAACGAGGCACACTGATTACCCGCTTCGTCGAGCAGCGGCCCGACCAGGCGGATCGAGGCGTCGTTAGCGCGGACATAGGAGCGATGCGGCCCCCGGAATTCGTCGCGCCGCTCACCCGAATGGGGCGGATGGTCGAGGCAGATCGCTGCGAAAAGCGGCATTGTTCCTACTCCCTTCAATGCAAAGTCCTGGAGATCGTTATCCGAGGACGAGGCCGCCGTTGACGCTGAGCATCTGCCCGGTGACGTAGCTCGCAGCGTCGGAAACCAGGAAGGATACGGCCGCGGCAATGTCGTGCGGCTGCCCCGCCCGTTTCATCGGGGTCGCGGCCACGGCCGCGGCGAAATCGGCGATCGGCGCGTCAAGCCGCATCGGCGTGTCGATGAAGCTGGGCGAAATGCTGTTGGCGGTGATGCCGTTCGCGGCGAATTCCACCGCAAGGCTTCTCGTCAGCGCCATGATGCCGCCCTTGGTTGCGGCATAGTGCGACAGCATGCGCGTGCCCTGCTGCATCGAGGCCGACGACATGTTGACGATCCGGCCCCAGCCCGCGGCCATCATGTCGGGGATCACGGCCTGGGTCAGCAACAGGGGTCCGATCAGGTTGTTGCGGCACACCCGTTCGACATCGCTTTCGCTGATGTCGAGGAAGGATTTGAACTGCACGATGGCGGCGTTGTTCACCAGGATGAGCGCCGGCCCGAAATCGGCGCGGATCGATTCCAGAATACGCGCGATCTCGGCCGCTGCCGAAGCGTCGCCGATATAGGCTCTGGCACTGCCGCCTTCCTGCTCGATAAGCGCCACGGTCTCCGCCGCGCCCTCGGCCTGGACGTCCCATACGGCCACATGGGCCCCGTCGCGCGCAAGCTGAAGCGCGCAGCCACGGCCAATTCCCTGAGCCGCACCGGTGACGATCGCCGTCTTGCCCGTAATCCCAGTCATCTCTGCTTCCCTTATCCGTCCGGCGATCCGGTGCCGCGCGAGCGCCAGCACGCTCGCAGGCGCAAGCACCGTGTCATCGGACTTGGATTCAACTCATCCTCCCCCGAGGGCCGTTCTCATGATCCGGCAGAATCTACGCAGCCGCCCGGAGCATTGACTTGTCCATTTCGGACAGACCTGCACATCGGCATAAGCGGCGGCTTAACCGCTTTTGCGCTCCCGCGCCCTGAGTTCGGTCGGCGATCCATCCAGCCATTTTCGGCAGAAGTGGCTGAGAGCGGATTGCTCGGCGAACCCCATCCGCTCCGAGATGATGCTGAAATCAAGGTCGGTATCTTCGATATAGTACCGTGCGATTTCGGACCGCATCTTGTTCTTGATCGCCTGGAAGGTCGTTCCTTCCGCGCTGAGCATGCGGGACAGCTTCTTGATCGAGCAACCCAGCGTCGACGCCACATCCGCGATGTCGCATTTCTCCGCCCCGAGCCGGTTCATCAGGATTCCCCGGACCTTGGCATGCATGGGAGACTGACGAACGGGAAAGCGCCGTTCGATCGTGGCGAGCGCGGCCTGCACGTCGTCGTCGCTCTGGCGAAAGATCGGGCAATCGAGGTCGGCAGCGGAAAAGATGATCGCATCGGCCTGCTGGCCGAACTTGACGTCGCAG
>Ga0233377_1000756_pt1 | contig 13338 bp, 9 predicted proteins | sample ElkDunMinimDraft_6_FD_191540 | JGI IMG/M metagenome (GOLD analysis project Ga0233377, IMG submission 191540) | Fecal eukaryotic communites from dung pellets of Tule Elk in California, USA - Elk Dung E36 | ecosystem: Host-associated > Mammals > Digestive system > Large intestine > Fecal | place...
TGTCAAAATACAATCAATTATTAAGAATTGAAGCTGAATTGGGTGATGCTGCGGTTTACCCAGGAAAACGTTTTAAGTATATTAGATAATAAAATACAATTATCACTATTAAAGCCTGACCTATTTGGTCAGGCTTTTTTTGTTGATTATTAGTGTGTAAGGCAACTTTAAAATAAGTTTTGCGTATCTTTAGAAACAAAATTACTTATGATGAAGACCACTAATATTATACTTTTTTTAGTATTAACTCTTTCTTTTGGAAGTTTTGCTCAATCAAATCCTAAAGTTTTTACGCAGGGATTGTTTTCGATAGCAAATAATGAAGATGTTCGAAGTTTGGAAACTGCTATGAGAAGTATTCCATCGTTAAATGTTGTTCGATTAGATTTTAATACACAACGTTTTTTTGTGCTGAAAAATGATGCAACTCCTATCACAGAGGATGATGTAAAGTCTTGGTTTGGTAATCACGCTAATTCTGTATCCTGCATTCAGATTGGCGTTCACGGTCAAGATGAAGTTAAAAGTTTTCCATTTACTGATTGCCAATAAATAGACTTATGAAATCAACCAAATTATTTTTGCTATCTTTTTATACGCTAGTTAGCCTTTACGCTATTAGCCAGCAATTGCCAGTGAACTGTGATTTAGCTATACCGGGTTGTTCAACACCAGGATTTGTTATTAATGGTTCTAATCCTTCTTACAACATTCAGGATTTTCCAGGTAGCGTTTCTAATCCTTCTTCAAACCCTCAAGGTGTTAATTCGGGCTGTTTATTAACAGGCGAAACAGTTTCTACCTTTATTAATATTACTGTTGTAAGTAGTGGAATTTTAGAATGGTCTGTAATTGGAATTAATCCAAATACAGGTTTACCTTCAGGAAGTGGTTGTTTTGATTGGATTATGTGGAGTAATAATAGTGGAAATGCTTGTACTCAAATATTAAACAATTCACTACCGCCAGTGGCATGTAATTGGAATGGTAACTGTAATGGTAACTCTGGAATGGCTGCAGCGGGAAATCTTCCTCCAGGAGGGTTTAACTCAAACTATCAACCTCCATTAGTTGTAAATGCTGGAGATCAATTTATACTTAATTTTTCCAACTTTAGTAGTACTAACCAAAATGTTAATCTCGATTTTTTCGGTAGTGCAGGAGTATCATGTGTTCCTTCAACTCCTGATCAAACAATTTGTTTTGGTTCTTCAGCTACGGTAAATATTGTAACATTTGGGGTAACAAATCCAACCTATAACTGGCTTGTTACTACAGGTGTTTCTAATGTTACAAGTGGAACGGATGTGGTTGTAACGCCATCACAAAGTACTGAGTATATAGTTGAAATTACAGGAGTTGAAGGTGTGTTCTTAGATACTTTCATGATTAATGTCGTGCAACCTCCTACGCCAAATGCAGGTTTAGATACAACGATTTGTCGTGGACAACCTATATTGTTAAATGGAACTGCTTCGCAAGGGTCAACCACTACTTGGTCGTATACAGTTTCAGGTAATACTACAACTCCAACTGTGAATTACACTCCAAATTCTTCAAGTTTGACTCCTTCAGTGATGGTAAATCAAGCAGGTAATTATACGTTTACGTTGACAGAAAGCAATGGCGTTTGTCCGCCAGTAACTGATCAAGTTGTTGTTCATGTTTCATCAACTTCACACACTACCACTTGGGTAGGACCCTCATGCGCTGGTATGTCAGATGGTTCAATTACAATCAATAATCCAAATGCTGTTGAATATAGTTTTGACAATGGAGCAACTTGGGTGTCGAATAATACAGCGAGTAATTTTGCGGTAGGGAGTTATGTTGTGTGGTCAAGGAATCAATTCGGATGTGTTTTCTCTTCAACCGTAGTTATTACAGAGCCAAGTGAACTGCAGATAACTACATCTTCAGATACGTTAGTTTGTCAAAATGGTATTGCTACATTAAGTGCCACTTGCTCTGTGACAAATGTTCCTATCAATTACCATTGGAGTCACACAAATGAGTTAAGTTCCACCGTAAATACGCCACCCCTTACTTCTCCATTAACAGTTACTGTTTATGCTGAAGGTCCTGGAGGATGTGTATCTCAAGTTCGTACCATTCAAATTAATACAAGAGAGCCATTGACAGGATTGATATCTGCATTCGATACGATTTGTCCAGGATATCCAACAGAAATATTCACTCAAGATGTAATGGGAGGTTTAGAACCTTATACATTGAGTTGGAATACAGGGGAAGTTCAAACCGGTGTTAATGCTATGACAATTGAGGTTAATCCTCCCGTAACTCAACAATATGAAGTTACAATTACTGACGCTTGTGAAACAACACCTATGACTTTAACTACAGAAGTGTTTGTTGCGCCATTGCCAGTACCTTTAATACATGTTGTCGAGCCGATTTTATGTGAGCCAGCTGTATTTGAAATTCACAATGTGACTGATCCTTCTATGATTAGTAGTTTTGAATGGAAATATCCCAAAAATAACACAGTTATAGATGAATATATAATTTTTACGGATTCTCTAATGGAGGGGAAGTATAACGTATCCTTGACTGTCACTTCTCCATTGGGATGTATTGATTCAATTACAGCGATCGATTTATTAACAGTTCAAGGTAGACCAGAAGCTATATTTTCATGGAGTCCAAATCCTGTTTTAATGTTTAATACTGATGTACATTTTCAAAACATGTCTTATTTAGGTTATACATACCAGTGGGACTTTGAAGAGGGGATACCGCCAACTTCTACACAAGAGCGACCAAGAGTTAAATTCCCTCATGGGGTGGAAGGTACTTATCCAGTTACATTGATTGTAACTTCGGAATTGGGATGTACTGATACATTGGTACAAAATTTAATTGTTTATCGAGAGGTAGTACTTTATGCTCCTACAGCATTTACACCTGATGGTGATGAATTTAATCAAACATGGAGAGTTGTTGCTGACGGCATTGACATTCATCATTTTAATTTAAAGATATTTAATCGTTGGGGTGAAATTATTTGGGAAACCAATGATGCTTCAGTTGGTTGGGATGGAACTTATAATGGTAAGGAACTTCAGTCGGGTATGTATTCGTGGAAGGCATCAGCAAGAGATCTGCACCACGACGGAAAGTACGAATGGAAGGGACACATTAATTTACTAAAGTAAAGTTCTTTACATCATTTAAGGTTTAATTGAAAAATGTTAATCAAATTGAAGGAGATTTGGTTAACATTTTTTTATTTAGTGGCTATTCTAATGACATTTATGTTAAATTCGCAATAGATAATGTCATTCTAATTAAATATACTAAATATGAAAGTAACAGTAGTTGGAGCTGGAAATGTAGGTGCAACATGTGCTGATGTTCTTGCCCACAGAGAAATTGCAAATGAAGTTGTTTTACTAGATATCAAAGATGGTTTTGCTGAAGGTAAAGCATTAGATATGTGGCAAACTGCTCCAATCAATTTATATGATACACGTATCACGGGTTCAACAAACGATTATTCTAAAACTGCGAATTCAGATGTTGTAGTTATCACTTCTGGATTACCAAGAAAACCTGGAATGTCTCGTGATGATTTAATTGCTACGAATGCAGGTATTGTGAAATCAGTAACTGAAAACATAGTAAAATATTCTCCTGATGCTATTATAATTATTGTATCTAATCCTTTAGATGTAATGACTTATTGCGCTTATTTAACTGCAAAAGTTGATTCTAAAAAAGTGTTTGGTATGGCTGGAATATTAGATACTGCTCGTTACCGTGCGTTTTTAGCAACTGAATTAAATGTTTCTCCTAAAGACATTCAAGCAGTATTGATGGGTGGACATGGAGATACAATGGTTCCGCTTCCTCGTTATACTACTGTTGGCGGTATTCCAGTAACAGAATTAATCGATAAAGATAAATTAGATGAAATCATCGAACGAACAAAAGTTGGTGGTGGTGAAATCGTTAAATTATTAGGAACTTCTGCATGGTATGCTCCAGGTGCAGCAGCGGCTCAAATGGTTGAAGCAATCGTTCGCGATCAAAAGCGTGTTTTCCCAGTGTGTGCATGGTTACAAGGTGAATATGGAATGAACGATATTTACTTAGGTGTTCCGGTAGTATTAGGGAAAAATGGAATTGAAAAAATCATCGAATTGCAATTAAATGCAGATGAAAAGCAATTGTTAGCTGATTCAGCAACTGCTGTAAAAGAAGTAATGTCAGTTTTAGACGATATGAACTTATAGTATTTGTAGATTTTATATAAAGGATGTCTCATGAATTTCATGGGACATTTTTTTTAATCGCTTGAAATACAAATAAATTTTCCTAGCTTTAATGCTATTCAATAAATTGCAACTTTATGAGATTGATTGGAATTATTTGTTTAGCAAGTTTGTTTCTGTCTATTCAATTTAAAGCAGAATTACGGACGGTTTTCGGTGTTCGTGTTGCTTATCAAGCAACAGGTCAGATGGTCACGATAGTTGCTTTTTTTAGCGATGGTAAAATGCAATCGAATCGAAAAATTTTATCCACCAAAGAATTCATTCATTTTGCTTCAGGTGATTGGCCAAGTATTTACAATCGTAATCGAATGAATTTGTTTGATTTGAATGGTGTAACAGGTGGTATTTACCAAGATTCGATCACCAAAGAGAAAATTCCTTATTGTTTTGCATTAGATAGTCTTTGGAAACTTCGATACAACTATCACCCATTCAATGGTATTGGTGATGTAGGGTGGAGTCAAGATCAGTTTACTCCGAGTTTAGCACAACAAAAGTTACTTTATCAAGAATTTGACATGAATCACATGGATACAAAATTCTTTATTGATACTAATTTTTGGAAATTACTTCGAAGTGTTACGGATGAAGAATGGATTGAAAAATATAGAAATGTCCCTATTGAATAATTTAAAAAAGGGAAAGCTAAAAAGAGTCCACAACCTAACTAAAAAAATTTAATATTCATATTTATGATATACCTTTGAGTTGGTAGTTTTCAAGCTAAGCAGCAACTTAAATAAGAATGCCTTTCACTTAAATTATATCATTTTTGTTTATCTCTAAGTAGTACTTTCCCCATATCATCATGTATGTAATTTCAAACGAATCTCAGGGCCTGTAAAGTAGTAGTAAATGTAGGGAAATATTTCATATCTCACGAAATAATTGAAGGTTTTTATTTAATAATGTTTACATGTCCATTCCATGTGTACTTTCGATCATTTTGTAAATCCTTTGCTCTAATTACCCAACTGCAAGTCCCTGCTTGAACTATGGAGCCTCGGTATGTCCCATCCCATCCTATAGAAGGGTCGTTTGATTCCCAAATTCTTTCGCCCCATCTGTTATATACTTCAACACTAAAATCATATTTATCAATGCCATCGATACTTATTTTCCAAGTTTGATTGTATTCATCTCTATCTGGAGTAAAGGAATTTGGAACATATATAATTACATCAGGAAGTACAATAACAATTTTTTCTACTGTATCCCTACACCCAAATTCACTGATAGCTACTAATTCTACAGCATATTCTCCCGTATGTCCTTCTGGAAAAATTACTTTCGGATTTTGTATCGTAGATGAAGGTGGTTCGGCATCTGCGAAACTCCAAGCATAAGTTTCTGCTAATTGCGAATTATTTGTAAAGTTTACACTGGTAGAAAACATTGTAACAGGTGATGGATTCCAGTAGAAATCTGCCACTGGAGTTGGATGTACTGTCAGAAAATTCGAAAATGTAGTGCTTGCTGTACATCCATCAGTAGAAGTTACAGTTAATGATATAGAATATGTACCAGCTTCTAGTGCATCAGTGGTTATAGATTCATGATCAGTGAATATTTGACCATTTGAGATATACCAAGAATTTGATTCGCTAAAGTTAGGATCTGTTGCATCGAATATTTCAAATACGGCATTTTCACAAAGTTCTACAATAGGTGCATTAATCAGTGGGATAGGTAGGTCAACAACAATCACTTGTGTATTAATCGTGAGAGGCGTTGATTCACAAGCATCGGTTATCGAAACAGAATAGGTTGTAGTTTCTGTTGGATTTACGATTGTTTGGTGTGTGATTCCATTACCTAATTCTCCATGCGCCCATTCAAAGTTATACGGATTAATTCCACCACTAAGCTGGTTAACAATTAAAGTTGTTGAATTTCCATTGCAAATCGTCACCGTGTCTGAAATAACAGCTGAAAGTGGATCCAGTAATGATATATTTATTGATAAAGTGTCACTTAAACAGCCATTTTCATCAGTAGCATGGACTGAATAAGTTGTTGTAGCAGCAGGTTGTACAATTTGTGTATATCCTTGGTCATTGGTGTGTTGCCAATGAAAATAGGACTGAGCTACTTCCGGAGTATATGCACTTAGCTGTGCTGTACCATTTTGACAGATTGTTGAGTCATTACTTACCGTGATCACTAATGGATCTGGTTGTGTAATAGTAATATGAGATGAGTCCTTACAACCAAATTGGTTTTGCGACCAAACAATATGATCTCCAGCACCTAATGTGTTAGATGAATTTTGTTGAATCCAAGTCAGTTGGTTGTCAAAGCTATACATTGCTCCGTCTGGATTGTCAATATTAATTGAACCTGAATTTAAGCCAAAGCAAATAGGATTTACAGAGCTAGCTGTGTGGATGTTTTCTGAAACTGTGACTTGAACAGTATCCCGATAGATTCCACATGCCGAGTTTTGTTCGCTCAAAATGAATGCATAATTACCGGGTTGATTGACATTAATAACAGGGTTAAGTGATGATATATTTGGTGTATAAGTGATTGTTGGAGGTGTTTGGAAGCCTTGCGCTACATGACTCCAAAATCGCCCATTTAGATTCGCTGCTATTGTACCGATAAGTGGAATTGGCTCATGCAAGCAAATGGTTGTATCCACTCCTGCATTTGGATTAGGTCTCACCATTACACTTATTGTTACGGTATTGGGTGGTATAACACAACCATCTGAGCTAGTAGCATAAACGGTATAAGTCGTGTTGGCTAGTGGAGCTACAGATTGAATTGAATCTGTTGAATTTGTAAAATTCCAAGTATAGGTATAGTCTGTTGGAATGAGATTATTTGCTGTGGCAATTAAGTTGATTGAATCTCCAGCACAAATTGTTGTGTTGCTTGTAAGTTGTAAATTATGCGATTGGAAGTTTATAATAATTGTATCACTGAATGTACAGTAAGGTGCAAAGTAGATATCATCGATAGCAAAGTCGTTACCACCTTCAGCAGTACTTTGATTAACGATGCTAAGTACAGCTTGAGTAGCAGAACCTGAATTCCATGTGTCATTTTCTTGCGACCATTGACATGAGAAAGCAGAAGTTGGATTCGGATTTCCAATTGGTTGTCCGTTGATGAATAATTGTAAATTGGATACGTTATTGTTATTTACTACGTTTGTTACCCAATATGAAAACATGTAATCTTGATTGGGTTCAATATTGATGGTTTGTTGCCATACTACAGTGTTTGGACTACTCGAACCGTTCGCAATAAACATATTACCATTTCCTCCTGTATGATCTTGACAATAAGGAAAGTCATTGTGTGTGGTAGATGGTGTGTTACTTATAGCAAATTGTCCGGGAGATGATAATAAACCGTATGATCCACCTGTGCCGGGAACATAATCACTAGTGAAATTATTTGCTTGCTGGGTTGTTCCTCCTTGGAAATCTCCAAATTGAACAAGATTATCACCCAATTTACTTGCATTAACTATATAGGTTCCGGATGTTGATATTGTAATTTGTTGTGTTGTCGCACCGGTTGACCAATTATACATGTCGTAACCTGCTCCCGCGTCTAATGTCACCGGTTGAACGGTGCAATGCGATTGGTTAGGACCTAAGTCGATTGGCGTCATGCCGGTAACCATGACAGTGTTTTGGTTACTTGTACAAGTTGATGCCGAAGTAGAATAAACATATAATCCATTTGCACCCGTCAATGGGTCGTAAGTACCAAGGTAACCATTTGCTAATGTAGAGGGACCGGTCCACACTCCATTTTGAGGCAAAGTACTAGTAAATAAATCAAATAAATTGGTGACAGATGTGTTATTACAATTCATAAGGCTTTTGTGTTCAGTAGTCGAACAGATTTCTAAACTCATGTCATCGACAGTCATATCATTGTTGGAGCCATCAGTTAAATTGTTAACAATTTCAAGTCGCAATGTATTTGTTGTTGTTAAAAATTCCGGACTTACATAATTATTCCAAGTTGGCCCATTCCAAGTTACATTTTGAGTAGCTAAAAGAACGTCATTTGCATCATAGATGTTGAAAGTAACGTTGTTAAGTCCGTTCCAAGCATCCTTGTGGTAAAAAGAAATGCGGTATACTTCACCTATACAAACTGTGTATGAACGTGAGAATACCGGTCCTGTATAATTGTCAGCAAAATTTAAATAGAGATGTCTTGATCCTGTTCTACTTGGTCCATAAGTTGGACTTGGCATTGGGGTGGTTTGATATGTTGTGTTAGGGAGTATAAATGGGCAATCAGTTTGGTATTCAAATGAATCAAATTGATCTGCTTGAAAATTAGTACATTGAGCAAATATAAATGTTGAGCCAAATGCAAAAACATTCACAAGTGTTAAAACGAGAGAGTTAAATTTCAATTTTGTTAAAAACATTGTTCAGTGAATTGTTAGCTGGTAATTTAAATGTTAGTTGTAATGAAAAAGTTATTCTATTTCAATAAACAAATATTTAAAAATCAGTGCTACAATCAAAGTTTAGGGTAGGACAAAATAGGGACAAATAGATTTTATCCCTTTGAATAACAGTAAAATGTACTTTATGTTACAATGTAATCGATTCGAATGTTAAGGAAGAATTGTAGGTTTCAATAAGTCGTATAGACCATCAACAAAAGTGTCACTGTCATTACAGCTTGGAACCAAAGTTACTTGTCCACCCCCATTTTCATCCATAATTTCTTGGTATTCAACACCAATCTCAACTAGTGTTTCAAGACAATCAGCGACAAAGGCTGGACTGAAAACCAGTAATTTTTTCTTACCTTCTCTAGCTAAATTTGCTACCACTTCATCTGAATAAGGTTTAATCCATTTGTCGTTCAGTCGAGATTGGAAACAAACTGTATATTGGTCGGTTGTTAGTCCTAGATTTTCTGCAATTCTTCTTGAGGTAGCAAAACTTGTTGCTTTGTAGCAAAATTTATTGTCAGCGTTAACTTGAGATTCACAAACACAATTCTCGCATTTACCATTTAGATTTACTTTATCAACCTGAGATTGAGGTAATCCGTGGTAGGAGAATAAAATGTGATCGTATTCTGCAGGATTTAATGCTTTTGCATTTTCTGTCAAAGAATTTAAATAACCTTCATTTTCCCAAAATTGACTGATGAATTCAATGTTAGGAATGACCCACCATTTTTTTACTTCGTCCATTACTTTTTCGATTGCAGATCCGTTGGATGCACTCGCGTATTGTGGAAATAAAGGAAGAACTACAATCTTTTCGTAATTCTTCTTTTTCATCTCAGCTAGAACCGAAGGAATGGAAGGGTTTTTATAGCGCATTGCAACATAAACATCTGCTTGGTCAGCAAGTTTAAGCGCTAATTTTTTTCTTAAATTTTCAGTATATGTAATCAATGGAGACACACCTTTACCAATTTCCCAAAGTTCTTTGTAAATCTTCGAAGAATTTTTAGTTCTAAAAGGTACGATGATACAATTCACGAGTATAGATCGTTTCAACCAAGAAAAATCTATTACGCGTGGATCATTAAGAAATTCAGTTAAATAAGGGCGAACATCTTTCTTCTCGGGACTATCTGGTGTTCCCAATTGTATCAATAATACTCCAGTTTTATTCATGTCTAATTGTTATAACGGAATATTTCCGTGTTTTTTGTAAGGTAAGGTTTCAGCTTTATTTTCAAGCATTTTGAATCCAGCAATAACTTTTGCTCTTGTTTCTTCTGGAAGAATTACATCATCTACAATTCCACGTTCTGCTGCTCTGTATGGATTAGCAAACATTTCAGCGTATTCAGCTTCTTTTTCTAACCATTTCGCTTGTGGATCTGTAGCTTCAGAAATTTCACGTTTAAAGATAATCTCTGCAGCACCTTTTGCACCCATAACGGCAATTTCTGCTGTTGGCCATGCAAAATTTAAGTCAGCTCCAATAGATTTAGAGTTCATCACGTCGAATGCACCACCATAAGCTTTTCTAGTAATTACCGTAATTCTAGGAACAGTTGCTTCTGAGAATGCGTACAATAATTTGGCTCCATGTGTGATGATTCCTCTCCATTCTTGGTCTGTACCAGGTAAAAATCCAGGAACATCTTCGAATACTAATAGTGGAATGTTAAATGAATCACAGAAACGGACAAAGCGCGCTCCTTTTCTAGATGCGTCAATGTCTAATACTCCAGCTAAAGCTGAAGGTTGATTGGCAACTACACCAATTGTTCTTCCTTCAATACGGGCAAATCCAACAACAATGTTTTTAGCGAAATCTTCGTGAACTTCTCTAAATGTATTGTCATCAATAACTGCATCTACAACTTTACGGATGTCATATGGAAGGTTAGTATTGTCTGGCAAAATGGATTTTATTGTCTCCAATTTTGCAGTGTTAAATTCAAATTTTGACGGTGCAGGTGCTAATTCACGGTTGTTTTGTGGCAAGAAAGTCATTAGATCTCTTACTTTTTTCAACACTTCAACGTCGTTAGAAGCTGTAAAGTGGTTTACACCAGATTTTTCAGCGTGTGCTTTTGCTCCTCCTAAATCTTCAGAAGTTACTTCCTCATGCGTTACAGTTTTTACTACGTTTGGACCAGTAACAAACATGTATGAAGTGTCTTCTACCATAAAAACGAAGTCAGTTAAGGCAGGAGAGTAAACAGCACCTCCGGCACATGGCCCCATAATTACTGATAATTGCGGAATTACACCAGATGCACGTGTGTTTCTGTAAAAGATATCAGCATATCCAGCTAAAGAAACTACACCTTCTTGGATACGCGCTCCACCAGAATCGTTTAATCCGATTACGGGTGCACCATTTTTCATTGCTAGATCCATCACGCGACAAATTTTTGCTGCATGTGTTTCAGACAATGATCCGCCTAATACTGTAAAATCTTGTGAGAAAATATAAACCTGTCTACCGTGAATTGTACCATATCCAGTAACTACGCCGTCTCCAGGAAATTTAGTTTTATCTAATCCAAAAGAAGTAGCTCTGTGCTCAACGAATTGTCCAATTTCTTGGAAGGAACCTTCGTCTAACAATAAAGTTACACGTTCTCTTGCTGTAAGCTTTCCACCTTGATGTTGTTTGTCAATTCTTGCTTGACCTCCTCCTACTGTTGCAGCTTCTCTTCTAGCTAGTAAATCTTGATTTCTATCCATTTAAACCGTTGTATGATTGATACTTTTCACTTTAAGTATTAAAGCGTTTACAAAGATAACAATTTTGATGTATTCAAAAGTGAGAAATCAGGTTTTTGGTAGTTTGAAAATGCGGATTTTGCAGGTAAAAGAAAATTAATTCGTCTCTAACATTTGACTTATAAGTCGCTTTTTTAATTGCATTGCTTTTTCGTGATCTAGAACAATATTGGAATAGACAATGTTAAAATTTAAGAACTTGTTTTGTGAATGGAAGTTAATAGTTAATCCTGGAGGAAATGAGAAAGGAGGAATAATCCATTCGTTTTTAAAGTCTGATTCGTTCTTTTGTTCTTGCATTTCTGTGGAAGAATATAAAAAACTTGCAATGTTTCCTTTGGATGATTTGGTGGTTACAAGGTGATTGAACCAAGTCGGGAAGAAGCGCATTAATTGCAATAAATTGTTGTATTTAGTTGGTAATTCATCTGCAATTTGTGCATTCATTTGGGCTTGTAGTTGCGATACAATCTCAGCAATTGTTGTGTACTCATCAACCTTTAATCGATGAAAAATAAATGATGTGTAGTTGGAAATGATGGTGCCTTTCGATCCTCTTTTTCTTCCGTTGTAAGGAACTGGTAACCAGATATCGTTTTTCTCGGTCAGTAATTCTCGAAAAACTTTGCAAATACAAGCAATCTGATAAAGATTGATTCCAAATCGTACACCGTTTTGCTTTGCATTTTCTTGAATAAGATTCATTTCATTCTCAGAGAACTTGTGGGTTAGCAGACTAAATCCTGTTTCATCAAGAAATTCTTTTTTCAGGTAAGCAGTTTTTCCTTTGTTGGTACGTTCAACGGTTTTTTTAACATAAATAAGATTCTTCCACTGTGACCATGCGTTTTTCCATTTTAATCTTTTTGGGAAAAATTGCCCTATGTTTTCAGGAGTAAATATTAAGTCGCCTTTTATGTGCTCAATAAACAATCCCGCACCTTTTCCATCAAAAAGTACATGGTGCAAAGCAATCATCAGAAAGTGGTTTGATTGAAATTGATATGTGTAAAATTGAAAAAACTGATGCTGTTTTATTTGAAGTGTTTTATTCAAAAGAACATGTGGGAATTGTTCATTTACCTCCCCGTATTGTTCAATCAAAACTTCTTTATCAGATTTTGTTTTGAGTAGGTATGGAACACCAATTTGCGGTTCAACAATTTTACAGTTATTTAACCAGTACAAAAAAGGAGAATCTTGAATTTTATCAATGATTTTTCTTAAACCCTCTTCATTTTGAAACTCAATGCAATAAACGATTTGATTGTTACCTTCTTTTACCAGTTGACGGTTATGTTCCATCATTAAATGGAAACAATCCGATCCATTTAAATACGTTTTTTTTGGGAAAATATCAGTCATTTTTAAGCTATTAAATCATTGATTCAATTCTTGTACTAAGATAGAAGCAATTTTTTCAATAGTTTCAAAGTTTTCAGTTTTCAGCAGGTGGTCTGGTACGACGTAATTGTACTTGCGCTCAATAAATAGAATGATTTCAACAATTGAATAGGAGTCAATTCCCAATTCTCTCAGTACCACTGTGGAACTAATAACGCTATTTTCTTCAAGAATGTTTGTTTGAAGAAAGTGGATAATTTCGTTTTCGTAATTTTCCTGCTTCATGCTTTTAAACGCGTCTTTTATAACGATTATACAACGTTGCGGTAATTAAGAAAATCAGTGCAAGTATAGTTAATTTAATGCACGGAATTAAAGCGCTGTAAAGTCCGTCGCCTCTGAATAATAAACTATAAAAACCTTCCATTGCCCAATTCATTGGTGAAAATTCACTGATTGTTCGCATCACACCTGGCATTACGTATG
>Ga0233377_1000757_pt1 | contig 13327 bp, 6 predicted proteins | sample ElkDunMinimDraft_6_FD_191540 | JGI IMG/M metagenome (GOLD analysis project Ga0233377, IMG submission 191540) | Fecal eukaryotic communites from dung pellets of Tule Elk in California, USA - Elk Dung E36 | ecosystem: Host-associated > Mammals > Digestive system > Large intestine > Fecal | place...
CGACGGCGGCGGCGGGGGCCCGGACGAGCGAACGCGACCTCCTCAGCCGCCTCGTCGACGAGGAGCAGGCCCGCCTGGAGGAGGAACGCGTGCTTCCGCGGTCCGCGAGCGCGCTCGTTCGCGCGATCGTCGACACCTGGCAGGTGCCGAAGACGCCTCGAGAAGCCGCCGACGAAGATCGCTGGCTCGCGCGGCGGCTCCGGGAGCTCCACGAGGCGATGTCGTCGCCGAGCGATCCCGCCGGCACCCTGGACGTGGTGCGCGCTCGCGAGCTCGACGACGCGCTCGATGCCCTCGAGCACCTCGCATCGGCGCCGGGCTTCACGAGCGCGACGCAAGAGCTCGTCCGCGTGCGCGACGCCCTCGAGGCCGCCGGCTCGAAGCCTCCCGCGAAGGCGCAGTCGGAGTGGCCCGTCCTCTCCCGACGGGCACGCGTCCATCTCGGGACCACGGACGGGGCCGAGGTCCTCCAGCGCGAGCTCGCATCGGCGGCGGCCGACCTCCGGACACGTGCAGAGCAGGCACTGGAGGCCGCGAACGTGAGCCGGGACGCGCTCGGTCCGATGCTCGACAAGCACGTGTTCGTGGCCGGCCCGTGCATCGACGCCGTCCCAGGCTCACGTGTCCGCTCGATGGCCGCGCCGCAGGAGCGCGAGCCAGGCTGCCATCTCCGGCACTTCGTCTCGCGCGCCGAGGACGGCGCGGCGCTCGCGATCGCGCTCGCGGCGCTGCACGATCACGTCGTCATCGCGCAGTGGGCGCTCGACGTCGCGCTTGGCGCGGCGACGATCGCGGAGGCGCAGGCCCGCTACCGCCTGCTCGTCCCCGTGCTTCCGGACACCCGCGCTCGCTACGAGCGCTTCGCGCTCGCACGGCCCGTCGCTGCGCTCGGGGCCGGGGAGGCCGCCCGCATCCTCCTCATGGGCGATCCGAGGGCGCGCGCAAGCGCGTGGACGGCGATCGGCGACGTCCCGCTCGACGTCGCGCGCCGGGAGCTCGGCGCTCCGCCTCGCTGAGGCCGATGGGGCGAGGCGAGCGCACGATCAGCGTGTCGAGCGCGAGTGGACGCATGTGGTCGCGTCGAAGCTCCCGCAGCAGCATCCCCGCGGCGCGCGTCGAGGACACGCCGATGCAGCGGGCCCCCCGGGAGGGGCCCGTGCACGCTCGAGCTACGGCTCAGTTCTTGGTCGCAGCCACCGACGCGGTCGTCGTCGTGACGGCAGGCGCGGCAGCGATCGTGCTCTTGGAGTACTTCGCGAGCTTCTCTTCGACCAGCATGTCCGCGATGCGGTACGTCGGCGTGCCGGTCTTCGCGCTCCGATCGGCGATCTCGAAGATCGTGTCGAAGATCTTCATCGTCTTCTCGCGCGACTTCTGCGCGTCGTAGCCGACGACCTCCTGCGCGACGTTCACGAGGCCGCCAGCGTTGATCGCGTAGTCGGGCGCGTAGAGGATCCCGCGCGCGTGCAGGTCGTCGCCGTGACGCGGCTGGGCGAGCTGGTTGTTCGCTGCGCCGGCGACGATGCGAGCCTTGATGCTCGGGATGCTCGCGTCGTTGAGCGCCGAGCCCAGCGCGCACGGAGCGATGACGTCGCACTCGACCTCGAAGATCTTGTCGAGCGCGACGACCGTCGCGCCAAACTCGCGCTGAGCGCGCTCCGCCTTGAGCGGGTCGACGTCCGCGACGGAGATCTTCGCGCCCTGCGCGTGGAGCTCCTTGCAGAGGTGATAGCCGACATGGCCGACGCCCTGGACGGCGACGTGGACACCCTCGAGCGAGTCGCGGTGAAGCAGGAACTTCACGCATGCCTCGATCCCGCGACGGACGCCGAGCGCCGTGAACGGCGACGGATCACCCGAGCCGCCGTGCGCAGGCCCGACGCCCGTGACGTGCTTCGTCACGGTGCGGATCACTTCCATGTCCTCGAGGCCGGTGCCGCTGTCCTCGGCGGTGATGTAGTGACCACCGAGGTCGTTCACGAACTTCCCGAACGCCCGGAACATGGCGACGCGGTCGAAGTGCTGCTTCGGCCGGATGAGGACGCTCTTGCCACCGCCGTGCGGGAGCCCCGCGAGCGCGGCTTTGTACGTCATCCCGCGCGCCAGGCGGAGCGCATCGACGACGGCGTCCTCGTCGGAATCGTACGGGAGGAAACGACAGCCGCCGAGCGCCGGACCGAGGCGCGAGTCGTGGACGGCCACGATCGCCTTCAGGCCGCTGGCCTTGTCGTGCTTGAAGTGAACCTCGCCGTAGTCGTACGCATTCAGGTGGCCGAAGAGATCCATCGAGATCTCCGTAGCACAGTCGAGCGTCCGCAAGGCAAGCGCCGTCTCTCCGAAACCGTGCAGGCCTGACGCGCGTCTCGCTTCTCGCTCGTCCCCTCGGTTCGGAGCGACGAAGAGCGCCCGTTGATGCACCGCGCCGTGAACTCGACCGTCAGTTTTTGGCTCCCGCGCCGGTCGACATGCCTGCGAGGCCAACGAGCATCACTCCCACGCTCGCGTGTGACACGAAGCACGACGCCCGGGCGTTGGCCTTGAACGGAAAAGGCGCGATGGCTCTCGCCACCGCGCCTGCGATCTCGTCCCGGGTGTGTCGGTCAGTGCCCGTGCGGGTCGCCCATGCCGTGCGGGTCGCCCATGCCGGGGGGCATTCCCGGCATGCCCGGCGGCATTGCGGGGGGCGCGGGCTTCTTGTCGCCCGCACCGCCGTCGAGGGACTTCTGGAACTTGGAGACCTCGGCGGTCGCCCAGTCCGCCGAGTACGACGGGATGCTGTAGATCGTCTCCGAGCCTTCCTTCATCACCCAGCGGTTCGTGCCCGTCGACGTCTTGCCGACCTTCACGACGAACTTCCCGGCGTTGTCCTTGAGCTGGATGGTGACCTTCGACTCCGGCTCGTCGAGACCGACGTCGTTCGGCGTCTTGCCGTCGCCGAAGTCGTCCGCGGTGAGCGCCTTGAACGCCCGGACCGCGTCCTTGACCTTGTCCTCGTCGAAACGCTCGATCGGCCTGCCCTTCCAGCTGCCCGACCACTTGTCGCCTTCCTTCGTGAAGGAGAGCGCGCCGTCCTTCTTCTCGATGAGGAGAGCGTTCGCGTTCTGGTCGTCGAACTTGAAGATCTCGGTCTCGCGGAAGCCCTTCGGCTCGCGCGTGTAGAGGTAGCTCGAGTAGCCGGTGACCGAGTAGATGCCCGGCTTTCCGTCCACCATCACCATCTGACCGCGCTGACCGGAGCCGCCGAAGGTGAGATCGACCTTTTTCTCGCCGCCCTTGTACGCGATGACGTGGACGCCCTTCTCGGGGACGAAGTCGTAGTCCTTCTTCGAGTCGTCCGAGGCCGTCGAGACGATGACCTCCTTCGCCTTCAGCTCCTTCAGATTCTTGACGAGCTGGTCGGCGTTCATCTGGTTGGCGGGCGCCTCGACGGGCTTCACCATCGCCCACTTGTCGCCCTTCTTCTCGAGGACGATCTCGTCCTTCTCGCCGTTCTTGACGCTGACCTTGTCGATGTCCTCCGGCGCCTTGAGCTCGGGCAGCTCCGCGCTCGCGGCCGACGACGAGCCGATCTTCTCGTCCCTGCCCTTCGCGTAATAGATGGCGCCGCCGAGGGCGGCGAGGATGACGACTCCGGCGTACAGCTTCGTGCTCTGGCTCATTGGGGGATCGTTCAGGCTCCGGGCTCCGGGCTCCAGGCTCCAGGAGGAAAGAAGACAGAGGGCGCGCCGACGGCGAGAAACACACACCTCACCGTGTGCGCCTCGCCGTCCAGATCACGCTTCGAGGAGGTTGACGTTCTGGCGGCGCGTTTCGCGAACGCGCCAGAGGACGATGCCGAGGCCGATGAAGAGAGCCGGGATGCCGAGGGTCATCGTGCCCTCGATCCAGCGCTGCCTCGTCTTGCGCTCCTTCTTGATGCGGTCCTCTTCCTTCTTGAGCTGCTCGTCCGTCATCTCTTCGCCGGCCTTCGGCTTGACGACGTCGCCGTAGCTGAGGTTCGGATCCATGAGGATCTTCGCGCTGGCGGCGAGGAGGTCGACGTCGCCAGTCATCCAGTCGAGGAGGTTCTTCGTCTGGAGGATGAACGTCGTTCCGATGAGCTGGACGTACGGCCCGGCGATCGAGTTGAGGAACTCGTCGCCGGTCGGGCCCATCATCATGCCCATCTGACCGAGGTCCGGGCCCTGGCCCGAGCGGACGAACGGGTTCGCGAAGAACTGCGCCGACGAGAGGACGAGGACGCGCGCGTTCTGCGAAGCCTCGGCGGGCGTCTCGATGCCCATCTTGTCGCCGTCGGGGAAGGCCGTCTTGAGCTTGCCCTCCGCCGCCGCCGCGATGGCGTGCTGCTGGAAGTTGCCCTTCGGACGCCACTGGCGCGCCGGCTTCAGGTCGACCGACTCACCCGTCTCCGTGATCGCGGCCGGCGTCGATCGTGCGATGACGCGCAGCTTGTCGCCGAGCTGCGGCTGCTTCTCGGGCTTCAGCGTGAGCGACGAGGCGAACGGGAAGGACGCCTGCGGGATCCGGAAGAACGCGGCGAAGCTCGTGTCGAGGAGGACCTCGTCACCAGTGAAGCGGCTGTCCTCACGCACATCGAGGATCTGCGGGAAGATCATCGTGCGCGCGCCGGTCAGCGTGTCGACGCGAACCCGGAACGGACGCCCGAACTCGAGGACGACGTCCTTGTTCATCCCGATGCCGTAGCCCTCGAGCAGCTTCTCGAGGCCGTGCGTCTCGAGCGTCGCGTTCATCGTCGGATCGCCGGCCTTCACGTTCACGGCGCTCGCGAGGACGGCGAGGCTCTTGCCGCGCATGACGAACTGGTCGATGCGACGGAGCTCCTTCTCGGTGAGCTCCTTGCCGGGCTGCGTGATGACGAGGCCATCGAGGTCCTCCTCGATCTCCGCGTCGCCGTTCTTCAGATCGACTTCCTTGATCTCGTAGAACGGGAAGTACTGGGTGATGATGCCCTGGATCGACGGGCCGCCCTGACGACCACCGCCGGGAACGAGGTTCGTGTCGGTGAGCTTCAGCTCGTCGTGCCCGGTAAGCACGCCGATCTTGTGCTTCGTCTTGTCGCCCGCGTCCTTGAGCTCGCGGATCTTGTTCGTGATCCAGAACTCGAGGCCCGTGTTGTGGTCCGGTGAGAGGACCGGGATCTTCTCGCGCTGCGTCTTGTACGTGAAGACGAGGCCCATGTAGCCCTGCGCGATCTCGGCCTTGTCCTCCGTGTCCGATCCCTCGATGCGCTGAAGCTTCTGGAGGCCAGCCTCTTCGGCCTTCTTGCGCTCCTCCTCGGTCTTCGGCTCGATGATCGCGTAGTCGAACTTGCCGCCGCCCTTCTCCTTGTACTGCTGGAGGAGGTCGCGCAGATCACGCACGAAGGCGTCGAGCTTCGGCAGGCCGCGCGTGACGTACGCATCGACCTGGATCTTCTCGCCGTCCTTGATCGACCGGATCAGGCGGCCGCTGCCTTCCGACAGCGTGTACTTCTCCGCCGCCGTCATGTCCTTGCGCCAGTACATGAAGTAGCTGAGCACGTTCACGGCGACGACGATCGCCGCGAGGATGAAAAGCAGGGCGCCGCTCTCGGTCGCCGCCTTCTTCTTGCGTTCCATGGCCATGGTTACGTTTGCCTGGTCTGGAGGAAATTCTTGGTGAGCTTCAGCGACCCGACGGGTCGCGCTCGTCGCTTCCTGGAGCCTGGAGCCTGGAGCCTGGAGCCCGGAGACTCACGTCCACTTCCTGCGCTCGAGCGCGTGGAACGCGACGGCGAGGGAGAAGACGGCGATCGACACGAAGTAGACGATCGCGCGTGAATCGAGGAGACCGCGCGCGAAGGGCTCGAAGCGCGTCTTGAGGCTGATGAAGGCGATGGCGTCGCCAGGCCAGCCCTGGAGCGATTCGACCGCGCTGAGCTGACCGACGCCGAACAGCGCGCCGAGCGTCAGCACTGCCGCGAACAGCGAGAGGATCTGGCTGTCGGTGAACGCGGAATACATGAGGCCGACCGCAGTCCCCGCCGCCGAGAGCAGGAAGAGGCCGATCATGCCAACCCAGAACGCGCCCCAGTCGAGCTCGCCGAGGTGCCAAGGCCACTTGAACATCGCGACCGGGTAGAGCACGACGAGGAGCAGCTGCGCGGTGACGATGGCGAGCGCCGCGAGGTACTTGCCGAGAATGACCTCGCTGTCCTTCACGGGCATCGTGATGAGCAGCTCGATCGTCCCGACACGCTTCTCGTCAGCGAGCGCGCGCATCGTGAAGAGCGGGATGACGAGACAGAGCGCCCACGGCAGGAAGTCGAACATGCGCTGCATCGTCACGCGGTCGACCTGCCAGAACCCGCCCTGGTACATGTAGAAGTACAAGCCGAGGACGATCATGCTCGCGCCGATCACGATGTAGGTGACGACGGAGTTGAAGTACGCGGCGAGCTCGCGCCGCGCGATCGTCATGGTCATCGCGAAGGAGCTGGGACGGTCGAGGGCGACCTTCTCCTTCGGAGAGCCGTCGGTCATCGGCCGCGTCGCCGCGCTGCTATCGCGGCCGTCGTCGTCGTCCGAGCCCGAGTCGGAATCGCGCTCCTCCCCTTCCTCGTCTTCACGCTCCTCGGCCTCTTCGGCGGCGCGGGACTTCTCTTCCGTGGCCTTTTCGATGGTGCTCTCGCTGCTCATCGGTTGTTCCTCTTGCCGTCGTCGCCGTCGTCGTCCGAGTCCGAGTCGTCCTCCGACTCGTCTTCGTCGTCCTCGTCGTCGTCGTCCTCTTCCTCGTCCTCGTCGTCGTCGCGCGACTGGCGATCGTCATCGCGAACGGGGCCGATCTGGCGGTTGCGCCGCTCGTCGCCGATCGTGAGCTGACGGAAGACGTCCTCGAGGGTCTGAGTGTCGCGATGGAGCTCGAGGAGCACCCACCCCTTGTCTGCGATGAGACGGAAGATCTCGGGCCGAAGATCCGCGGCGTCCTCGCCCGCGAGCTCGTACGCGTGCGCGCGCTCGTCCGTCGGCAGCTCGTTGACCTTCTTCACGCCGGGTAGCGCGCTCAGCGCCTGCTCGACCTCGGTCTGCCGCGGGGGCGAGCCCTTGCCGCGGTAGGGCGAATCGCCGACCGACTCCTGGACCGACACGACGTAGCGGACGCGGCCGCTCTTCGCGCGGATCTCGTCGAGCGGGCCGTCAGCGACGACACGTCCGCGCGAGACGATGATCGCGCGAGCACACGCGGCCTCGACCTCCTTGAGGTTGTGGGTCGAGAGGAGGACCGTGCGGTCCTTGCCGATCTGCTTGAGGTAGTTGAGAAACTCGGTGCGCTCGTTCGGGTCGAGGTCGCTCGTCGGCTCGTCCAGGATGAGGATCGGCGGGTCGTGGATGAGCGCCTGCGCGAGGCCGACACGCTGCCGGTAACCGTGGGAGAGCTGCCGGATCTCCTTGGAGAGCGACTGCGCGAGACCGCAGATCTCGACGACCGTGCGGGCGCGCTGCTTGAACTTGCTACGGTCGATGTTGCGGATACGCGACGCGAACTCGAGATACTCGTAGACGGTCATCTCGAGGTAGAGCGGCGCGCGCTGCGGGAGGTACCCGAGGTTCGCCCGGACAGCGAGCGTGTCGTCGAAGACGTCGTGGCCGCGGACCTTCGCGACTCCGCCCGTGGGCGAAATGAAGCAGGTCAGGATGCGCATGGTCGTGGATTTCCCAGCGCCGTTCGGCCCGAGGAAGCCCACGATCTCACCCTTGTTGACCTCGAAGCTGACGTCATCGAGTGCCTTGAACGAGCCGTATCGCTTCGTCAGGCCGCTCGCGTAGATCATCACGTCGGTGGACATCCATCCTCCGTCGCCCGTCGCTCCTTTAGTGGAGGCGACCGGACGCGCACTTTTCGAACCGAGAGAGCCAGAGCCGCGGGCTAGCTGCACCCGTCCGCCACGCGCGGAACGAGCTTCCTACCGGATTTCTTCCCCAGACCCAACAACCCCGTCGTTCGGAAGCCGGGAGCCGGGCCCCTGAACGCGGCGAGATTCCACGAGAAGACGTTAAAGTCCCTCGGAGGCGCATCCTAATCGTGGAGAGTGGCGTGTCAACGGATCGACAAGTCGCGTTTCGAGGCGTCGCAGGCCCTGAGGACGCTGCGCCGGCGGCCCACGGCTCCGCCGGGCGACCCGACGCGCTCCGCCGCGCGCGTGCCCCGCTCAGCCGCAGGGAGCGGGACCGCTCCGGCGCTCGTCCGCTCGTCCGCTCGTCCGCTGGGACCCGCTCGTCCGCTGGCTCGCTCGACCGCTGGCCCCTCTCCGCGGCGGCGCGCGTGTCAGGAACGTGGGGGTCGCGCGGTCACCCCGTGGCTCTCGACAGCGACGACGCCGCGAGACCATGTGACGCTCGGAGCATCGTCAGAAGATGCTTGGCGTCTGGATCTTCGGGGCGCTGATGGCGAGCGGCTCGTCCACCACGCTCCGGTCGGCATCCGCGATCTGGACTTCGGCCTTGCTGTTCTGGATCACGAACTTCAGGCCCGGACCGGGCTCGACCTTGCCGCCGACGATGATGATGCCCACCTCGCTGCCGTCGACGACGCCCGCGGCGCGCTCGTTCGCCACGAAGTTCGTCCGCTCGATCTTGAAGTCCGTCGAGCCGCCGAAGATGCCCAGGCCGTCCCCGACGAGCTCGTTCGTCGCGAGGTTCGTCGGGACCGGCGACGCGACGGTCTCCTTCACGGAGCCGCCGACGATGATGATCCCCTTCAGCTCGACGCCGCCGACGCCGACGATGCGGTTCTTCGAGATCTGCGTGTCGTGGATCTCGAGCGCGGGCGCGTCGAGGCTCCCCTGGAGGCCTTGCGCCCAGATCCCGCGCTCCTGGTTCTCTGCGATCGTCGACGTCTTGAGCACGGCGCGGGTCTTCGCCCCGTCGAGGAGGACCCCCGTCCCCTGGTTCTTCTCGATCGTGACGTCGTCGAGGTTCACGTGCGCTCCGCCGACGACGACGAGCCCCGCGCCGGCCGACAGCGAGGTGCCGCCGTTCTCCGCGATGCGCCCGCCCGTCATCGTGAGCTCTACGCCGTCTCCGCTCGCATACACGCCGTAGCCGTTCTTCTCGACGATGACGCCCTCGAGCGTCGCCACGACGGCGTCTTGCACCGGGGTCACCGCGATCCCTGCGTTCTTCGCGCCGGACACCTTCACGTCGAAGATCTTCACGTCGCTGCCGGTCAGCGAGACGCCGACCTTCAGCGACGACACGATGTCGATGTTCCCGAGCTGCGCCTTCGACCCGAGGTAGATCGCGCTCGATCCGATGGCCTCGGTCACGGCGATCGAGGCGCGTGAGCCCTTCGCGCCGACGAGTGAGACGCCTTCGCCCACGCTGATGGGGATCCCCGACGTGATCTTCCCCGAGACGACGACACACCCTCCGGCAGCGGTGGTCGCGGCCGCCTCGACGAGCGACTGCGCGCTGTCGACACGCGTGACGCTGGTGCAGGTGACGCCGTCCGGCGGCGAGCTGGCGCGCTCGTCATCGGAGCTGCAGCCGACCGAGAGCGCGCAGGCCAGGCCGGCAAGGACGACGAGAGCAGACGGGGCGAAGATCGATCGGGCGAACATTCGGGGCAGGAAGTTCTACGTGTCGACGGTGGCGTTGCTTCCCTGACCAAAACGTCTTGCCACGGATTCCGCGGAGTTGTTCTGGCCGAGCGCCGCCAACATGGCACAGGCCTCCTCCTTGTGCCACCTGGCCTTCTCGAAGGCCTCCCGGCTCCGTGACGCATGAAGCTTCGCCAGGAGCGCATCCATCGCCGTCGCGTGTGCCATCGCCAGGAACATCGCGTTCTTCGACCGCTCCGCGGCTTCGATCGCACTCGCAGCGCGGTCCACGGCGGCATCGACGTTGCCGCGGGCGAGCTCGACCTCCGCCAGCGCACGCGCGCTGTCCGCGAGGACGTCGATGTACCCGCCCTCGTCAGCGAGGCGGCAGGCGAGATCGAGCTCCCTCGCCGCGACCTCGTGATCACCGAGCGCGAGCTTCGCCTGACCGAGATTCGAGTGACCGATCGCCTCGCGAGCCACCCAGCGAGCCTTCTTCGCCGCCGCGAGCGCGCGTTCGTAGTACGCGGCCGCCGCGGCGAAATCACCGCGCGTGTACGCCACCCCGCCGAGGTTCACGAGCCCGTCCGGCATCCCCTGCGTGTCCCCTCCGAGCTCTCGCAGCTCGAGCGCGGTCTTGAACGACTCCTCCGCCTTCGCGAGATCCCCTGCGTGGAAGTGGATCGCGCCCCGCGCGTCTTCGAGACGCGCCATGGCCACGTGCCAGCTCGCGTCGCGCACGTGGAGCTCGCGCCCGATGCGGATACCTTCCTCGACGTCGAGCGTCGCGCCTTCACGGTCGCCCCTCGACGAGCGCTGGAACGCACGCGCCGCGTGGACCCGCATGAGGAGAAGGCTCGGCGGCTGCGCCTTGCAGGCGTCCGCCGCACGACCGAGCTGCTCGATCGACTCCTCGATGCGTCCGTACTCCTTCAGGACGAGGCCGCGCTCGAGGAAGAGCCACCCGTGGACGGCGTCGTCCTCGCTGACGCCTGCGCTGCGGAGATCCTGCTCCGCCAACTCGAGCGACCTGAGCGCGTCCTCGAATCGCCCCGTCCGCGCCTCGGCCGTGGCGCGCTCTCGGAGCACTCCCGCGCGCGCGATGCACTCGTCGCGGCCCGTCTCGTCCTTCCAGAGCGCGGCGACGCGGCCGAAGAACCCGACCGCCTCGGGGTACGCGCAGACGCTCACGGCATGGCGAGCGGCGTTGAGGTACAGGCGCCGCGCACGCGGTCGCTCCCCCGCGGCCTCGAGGTGTTGCGCGAGGTTCGCTTGCCCACCTTCCCAGAGCTCGCCGCGCGCGGAGAGCCAGTCCGCGACCTTTCGGTGGAGCACCGCGGCTTGCGCGCGCGGGACGAGCTCGTAGGCGGCATCGCACAGGGCCTGCGTCGCGAACGTGAGCTCGCGCTCGCCCGAGACGCTCGAGGTCGGCTGCACCTTTACGAGCTCGCGCGCGCGCAGCGCATCGAGGATGGTCATCAGATCGTTCTCGGCCGCCCCGCCATCGTCGGCCCGAGGAGGGACGAGCTCCTTCAGGACGCCGGCCCAGAACACGCGGCCGACGACGGACGCGACCTTGAGGATCTCCTTGTGCGCCGGCACGAGCCCGTCGAGGCGCGCCTGGAGGACCCCGCGGACCGTATCCGGCAGATCGAGCTTGGCAGACCGGTTCTTGTCCCATTTGACCGGGACGTGGTGCTCGTCGACGGAGAGCGCACCGCGATCCACGAGGAGGCGCACGAGCTCCTTGCACAGCTCGGGGTTGCCCTCCGCACGACGGATGATCTCGCGCTTCATGTCGCGCGGGAAGCTCGGGACGAGGCGAAAGAGGTCGTCCAGGAACCGCTCCATCACCTCCTCGCTGAAGGGCTGAAGCGCGATCTTCGTGCGGACGTCGGCGCCCGTCAGCAGCTGCGGGATCTGCTCCGAGGCCTCCGGGCGGGCCGAGACGACGATGAAGACGCGCTCGCGCCGGAGCGATCGGATCAAGAACTGCAAGAGGTCGAGCGACGCCTGATCGCTCCACTGCACCTGCTCGACGAGCATCACGACGGGACGCGTGCGCGCGAGCTTCCGAACCCACTCGACGAACGCGCTCACCGTTCGGGTGGCGTCGGTGGACAGCTCGGTCTCGAGCAGCGGCGCGACGGGCGTGGGCGCGACGAGATCGGCGAGAAGACGGCCGGCGTCGCGTCCCTCCTCGACCTCCGCTGCGTCCCAGGCCTTCGCGACGGCGTCGACGACGCGCGCGCGGACGGCCTCGGGTGACTCGTCCACGCGCACGTCGAAGCGCGCGCGGAGCATCTTGCCGACGAACCCCAGCGGGGCACCGCCGAGCACCCGCGTCGCGTGCAGGATGTGCGGCGTCGACTCGCGCGCTCCGAGCGCGATGCGAAGCTGCTTCAGGAGATGACCCTTGCCGAGGCCCATCTCGCCGACGAGCTCGGCGACGCGCAGCGATCCCGACGCATCCGCCGGACCGACGGCGACGACATCGAACAACCGGAGAAGGAGCTCGAGCTCCGTGTGGCGCGCGAAAAACGGCGTCCCGGAGGCGCTGCGGAGGTGCACCGAGCTCGCGGGCTCGTCCTGGCGCTCGCCCTCGACGCGGAACACCGGCAGCGCGTCGCCGCCGCTCTTCAGCGGCAGCGGCGGCACGCTCACCAGGTGAAAGTGGTCGTGGACGAGACGCTCCGTCGGACCACCGACCAGGATCTCGCCTGCCTGTGCGGCCTCCTCGATCCTGCTCGCGAGGTTGACCGTCGCGCCCATGATGTCGGGCGCGGCGCGCGAACCGACGCCGACGGATCCGACCATCACGAGGCCGGTGTTCACCCCGACGCGGAGGGCGACGTCGTGACCGCGGAGCCGTGCGACCTCGTGGACCCGACCGGTCATCGCGATCGCCGCGCGAACCGCGCGAGCGGCGTCGTCCTCGTGCGCGAGCGGCACGCCGAAGACCGCCATCACCTTGTCCCCGATGTATTTGAGGACCGTCCCGCCCTCGCGCTCCACCTCGCGGGAGATCGGCTCGAAGAATGCCTTCGCTAGCTCGTGAACGCTGTCGGGCTCGAGGTCGTTCGACAGCGCGCTGAAGCCGACCATGTCACCGAACAGGACCGTCGCGAGCTTCCGCTCCTCCGCCCAGCGGCCGCTGCCGATGGCCGAGCCGGGCGGCTGCGAGCCCATCGCAGCCAGGGACGACGGCGGGTAGGAGGTCGCGGACGACGTCTCTCCCGGCCCGGTCGTCATCGAGGTCCGGACCGGCAGCGCAGCCCTGAGAGCGTTCTGCATCGCGCGCGCGGTGGGCCAGCGGTCCTCCTTCTTGAAGGCGAGCGCACGATCGACGACGTCGACGAGCGCCTTCGGTGCGTCGGGCGCGACCTGACCAAGCGACTTCGCCTGCGCGGTCGCGGCCGCGATCACGACCTCCATGTGCGTCTTCGCGTCGTGGACGATGCGCCCGGAGACGAGCATGAAGATCGTCGCGCCCACGGCCCAGACGTCGCTCGAAGCGTCGACCTCGTCGGTACGTCCGAGCGCCTGCTCCGGCGGCATGAACGCCGGTGTCCCGATCGTGACGCCGGTGCGCGTCCGGAGGTGAGGCATGGACGCCGCATCCGCGGCCTCCTCGATCCCGCTCGAAGCGCGGAGCCGAGCGATCCCGAAATCGAGCACCTTCACGACGCCCTGGCCGCTCGGCGACGGACCCGTCATGAAGACGTTCTCCGGCTTCACGTCGCGATGGAC
>Ga0233377_1000758_pt1 | contig 13314 bp, 10 predicted proteins | sample ElkDunMinimDraft_6_FD_191540 | JGI IMG/M metagenome (GOLD analysis project Ga0233377, IMG submission 191540) | Fecal eukaryotic communites from dung pellets of Tule Elk in California, USA - Elk Dung E36 | ecosystem: Host-associated > Mammals > Digestive system > Large intestine > Fecal | place...
ATGCTGTACTCACTGCTACCACAGTATACATTTTCATAGTTGGATTGGTGTATCAGCTTGTCTTACGCCAGCTTTGGCATCCGGAAGGTTTACAAATGATTGTTGATGAATTGTTGCACTCTGTTATTCCATGTTTGACCATCTTATTTTGGTTCCTATATGAGGATAAAAAGGCGCTAAGGTATGCTCATATTTCAAAATGGATGCTCTACCCCTTGATTTACCTAGTTTATATCTTGATTCGGGGCAATTTTTCACATTTTTATCCTTACCCGTTTGTCAATGTTGATCAAATTGGATTGCCAAGAGTATTGGTAAATGCGTTCGTACTGCTGCTTGTTTTTTTATTCACAGCTTTCATCTTTGTTTTCTTAGGAAAGGTTTTAAGTAAACGTATTAATAAATAGCTGCGGATGAACCCTTGTTTCAAGAGAACGTATTTGGTATTATCCTCCAGTACCTTGATTAGTGTCATCGGTAACCTTGAAAGAAACCTCGTTAGAGGTGATATATTTATAGAATATAAAATTACAAATATCTATACAAAGCCTCTCGATTTGAATTGCTTTAGCAATTCAAATCGAGAGGCTTTGGGCTTTTTAAACATTATTTTTTTTCTACAAACATAGCATCCCTCTGGGATTTAAGAAGTTTTAGATATTAGTGATTAGTAAATTTTAAAATTTCGCCCCCAAAGTCAATACCACATTTGTTCTTGTTCTTTCCACATCTGCAGTAGGCGTAGGGCTATTCCATGAGCTAAATGTATATGGACTATGCCCATAATTAAACTGCTTATACTGCATTGCTGTTAAATCAATGTATAATGATTTTGTTAAAACATAACCTAAACCTAAACTTGCGATATAGTCATTTTTTGTTTCACCTTTATAGGGCGAGCCAATCAAATTAAATCCTGCACGTCCAGCTAATCTATCTGTAAATAAAAATTCACCACCGATTTTGAAATTGAATGTGCCTTTGAATTCGTTTTGGATTTCACCAGTTACTGTATTTTCATATTCATAGTCAGCATCAACCACGATCTCCCTGTATTTAATTGAAGAGTAGTTGATGTATTCTAAGTCTGTAGAAATCAAGCCTCTTCCAAAGAACTTCGTCAAACCTACTGATGTTTTCCAAGGAGAAATAATGGCATAATCATAGGATTGACCATAATTTGTAGATCCATAGCCTTCATGTAAGCTAGTAGTGGAGTTTTCATCTTTATAATAATCTACCCAGGTCTCAATATCGCTGTCCTCTTGAATTTCTGTCCAGGTAGGAGTAGTGATGTTAAGTCCAATATTCCAGTCCCAAGATGGTTTAAAGATCATTCCTAAACCAAAATTAACGCCAGTACCTTTTAATGTAAGGTCATTGAAATCATTTAGATCATAACTAATGTCAGTATACTGATAAGCTGAATTACTAGGTTTTCCAAAATCAGAATTTGGATTATCTGCTAAAATTTCATTGGCAGTTTTCGTCCATCCTTTCTCTAGGAGTGTACTTTTTGAATCATATTTAAAGGATGTAAAGCCAAATTTGGCTCCAATATAGAATTTATTGCTATAGTTTGCTCCGAATGAAATATTGGTATTGTACTTATATCCAGTAGTAACCATATCCATTTGTTGGTTTTTATCATCGGCCTCCAAGACTGTTGGGAAATATCTTGAATTTGAAGCGTCGCCCTTATCAACCAAATAGGAGTTCCAGAAATCATTTGCAAAAACATTATCATTATCCATGATATCAGTATATGAATGTACAATTGAGTTCTCATTATTAATTCCCGAATATTTCAGGTTATCCGTATAGTTATTTTGTTTATCAATACTCATCCCGATATTGAAATTCTGCCAACCATAATTTGGATCATTATGAGTAGGGTAGTTGATGACAATACCAATATTTTCAAGACCAAGTTTGCCTTGGTTTTGAGTTGTTGAATTTCCAAAATAATTTGCTTTATTACTATTATTTAAATAATTCACACTAACAGCAAAATCCGATTGACCATAAAAGCCAAGCCCGGCTGGGTTTCCAGAAATAGAACTAATATCTCCTCCTAAGGCTGTATTCACTCCTCCCAAAGCTTTAAAACGAGCAGTACCTGAGGTTATGTCTCTAGAAATTAGCAAAGAATTATCAACAAGAGATTGAGCTTGTACATTAGAATAGTTATAAGTTAGTGCAAGACATGTTAAGGATAGTAAAATTTTTTTCATTGTATAATCTGATTCGTATAAAAAGATATAGCCAATATAAATTTATATTGGCTATAGCATATCTCGTATTAATTAGCGTCTACTTCCGCTTCTTCCTGAGGATGCACCACCGCCGGAACTTCTTGAAGAACTTCCGCTACTTGAGCTTCCTCTACTAACTCCACCGCCACTTGAGCTTCCACGATCAAAGCTTCCGCTTGAACGGGATGGTGCAGGCGTAGATTGTCTACTTGGAGTCGAAGATCTTGTGCTTGGTGCTGAAGATCTTGATGGTGTCGATCTATTGATAGTTCCTTGTGATCTTGATGAAGGTGTTCTGTCTACAGTTCCTTGTGATCTAGATGAAGGTGTTCTATCTACAGTTCCTTGTGGTCTTGTACCTGATCTTGATGAAGGTGTTCTATCTACAGTTCCTTGCGATCTTGAACCTGATCTCGAAGAAGGTGTTCTATCAACGGTGCCATCAGTTCTTGAACCTGATCTTGATGAAGGTGTTCTATCAACGGTGCCATCAGTTCTTGAACCTGATCTCGAAGAAGGTGTTCTACCTACAGTTCCGTCAGTTCTTGATCCACTTCTTCCTGATGAAACACCAGATCTGCTATTAACAAATCTACCACTTGCATCTCTACTTACTCTACCACTGTTGGATCTTGGTGCATAGGCTGAAGAATAACTTCTTCCTGATGCTTGACGTCTGTTTCCATAATAGTTTCCTCCATAGTAGGAATTACCATAATATCCACCGCCATAGTAAGGATGTCCCCAATAGCTATAGTATGAATTAGGTCCCCAGTAATTACCCCAGCCATAATAGCTGTTCCAACCTGAACCCCATCCCATTCCGTAGTAAGAAGATCCCCAACCCATTCCATAGTAAGGTGAACCCCATCCCATGCCTATTGACCAGCCAAATCCTGAGTTCCAGCCTAAACCGAAACCTGAATAACCGTACCATGGATCAAACCAAGGATCATAGTACATCATTCCTGGAGATGAATAATAAAATCTATTGATACGATTAGCGTATTCTAAATCTTGCATACCACCTTCTACGTAGTCTTCATCAGAATACTCATCAGCATAATAGTCTGATTGTGCAATAGATTCATCTTCTTGACCATCAGTATAGTAGTAGTCGGGACTTTGGTAAACCGATCGTTTGTCTTGGTTATTATAGACATCGTCACGATATACTGTACGACTTGTGGTCGAACAGGAGCTGATTAAACCAGCAAACGCAATCGCTAACCCTCCCAAAAATATCTTGTTGTTTTTCATGATTCTAAAACAGTTAAAATTCGATATTACAGTCATTAATTATTATCTTAGACCCGATTTTATCGTCAGGGTTTAATCTACCAATCAAAATTACAAATTATTTTTTTTGCTTTGGTGATAATTGTGTTAAAGTACACATTAAGCCCGATTTTTTATAATTGTCAATTTTATTTTTCGAATGAGTAAAGGGATAACAAGCCGTAGTGAAGATTATTCACAATGGTACAATGATTTGGTGATTAAAGCAGATCTAGCAGAATATTCTGCCGTAAGAGGTTGTATGGTTATTAAACCATATGGTTATGCAATCTGGGAAAGAATGCAAGCCATTCTGGACAAAAGATTTAAAGAAACTGGCCACTCTAATGCCTATTTCCCGCTATTTATCCCCAAGTCTTTCTTCTCTAAAGAGGCTTCGCACGTTGAAGGTTTCGCTACAGAATGTGCTGTAGTTACCCATTACCGCTTAAAAAATGACGGTTCTGGAAATATTGTCGTGGATGAAGATGCGAAATTGGAAGAAGAATTAATTGTTCGTCCTACTTCTGAAACTATTATCTGGAATACTTACCGTGGTTGGATTGAGTCTTATAGAGATCTTCCTATTCTTGTAAACCAATGGGCTAATGTTGTTCGTTGGGAAATGCGTACCAGATTATTTTTACGTACAGCTGAATTTTTATGGCAAGAAGGGCATACTGCTCACGCTACCAGTGAAGAAGCGGTTGCTGAAGCGCAACAAATGCTTGGAGTTTATGCTGAATTTGCTGAGCAAACATTAGCTCTTCCGGTTGTTCGTGGTAGAAAAACTGAAAACGAACGTTTTGCTGGGGCTATCGATACCTTATGTATTGAAGCTTTAATGCAAGATGGTAAAGCTTTGCAAGCGGGTACCTCACACTTTCTGGGTCAAAATTTCGCTAAAGCTTTTGATGTGAAGTTTACTTCGAAAGAAGGTAAGTTAGACTATGTATGGGCAACTTCTTGGGGAGTTTCTACTCGTTTAATGGGTGCTTTAATCATGGCTCATTCCGATGATCAAGGATTGGTTCTTCCTCCTAAATTGGCGCCTACTCAAGTAGTTATCGTTCCTATATATAAAACAGAAGAAGAAAAGGCTAATTTGGATGCTTATGTTGATCAATTAACTTCGTCATTGAAGCAATTGGATATCCGTGTAAAATACGATGATAGAGATACGCAAAGACCTGGATTTAAATTCGCAGAATGGGAATTAAAAGGTGTGCCTTTGCGCGTTGCTCTTGGTTCTCGTGATATGCAAAATGGAACTGTGGAGCTAGCGCGTCGCGATACGCAAACTAAAGAAACGGTTCAACAGGTTGGTCTAGCAGATCGTATTAATGCTTTATTGAATGAAATCCAAGAAAATATTTTTAATAAGGCCTTCACTTACCGTGAAGAACATACCACTGAGGTTAATTCTTATGATGAATTCAAGCAAGTATTGGATGAAAAGGGTGGATTTATCTCTGCGCATTGGGATGGTACGGTAGAAACTGAAAAACGTGTGAAGGATGAAACCAAAGCTACCATTCGTTGTATTCCTTTGGATGCTATAGAAGAAGAGGGTATTTGTATTTTCACAGGGAAACCTTCAAAACAAAGAGTATTATTTGCGAAAGCTTATTAATAAAGTAATATGAAAAACCTTCTAATATTGGGTTGTGGATGGGTAGGTGAAGAACTTGCTCATCAGCTCAAAAGAAAAGGTTGGAATCTGTGGGTAACAACCACTACTGAAGAAAAATTCCATCGTTTGAAAAACGATGGAATTTTTGCCTTTATACATGATTTTGATCGTGACCTTTCTTTAGATCTTCCGGTTGATATAACTTTTGATGCGGTGATTAATTCTATTCCTGCTACGCAGAGAAATTCAGAAGCAGAAATTGAACATCGATTTTCTTTTGTATTCAGTGCGCTATGTTCTATTAATTATAAAAAGCATATCTTTTTGAGCTCAGTAGGTGTATATCCGGATATGGATGAAGTATTCGATGAAAGCTATATGCAAGAGGATTTGATGTCTCAAAGACTTAGACTAGCTGAAAGGAAAATGATGAGTGTACCTTATAGCTCAACTTTCAGGCTAGGAGGGCTGTTTGGAAAGAATAGAGTCTTTGCAAAGTATTTTCAAGATAAGGTCGTCACTATTGGGGATCAACCGGCCAACTTTATCCATCTCGATGATGTAATTGGAATCATAGAACAATCCATTGAACATAATATTCCAAATGCTTATTATAATTTGGTTGCACCGGAGCATCCTCTTAAAAAGGAGGTTATTCTAAAAAGCGCTCAAAAATATATGTTTAGCTATCCCTCATCATTTGAACCTAACAATAGTTTTCAAAAAATTGTAAATGCTGAAAAAATCACCAGATTGTTGAATTACCAGTTTAAATACCCTTCTCCATTAGATTTTTAATAACTTAGTCCGATTAATAAAATAGATCATATGAATTACAAATTTGCAACCAAGGCGATCCATGCCGGACAGGAGGCAGATCCTACTACTGGCGCTGTTATGACGCCAATATATCAAACTTCAACTTACCAACAGAAAGCTCCCGGTGACCATAAAGGTTATGAGTATTCTCGTGGTACAAATCCTACTCGTAAAGCTTTAGAAGATTGTATGGCTGCTTTAGAGAATGGTAAATTCGGACTAGCATTCTCTAGCGGAATGGCTGCTACGGATTGTGTTTTGAGATTATTAAAACCTGGTGATGAGGTTGTTACTGGTGATGATTTGTACGGCGGTTCTTACCGTATCTTTACAAAGGTTTATGAACCACTAGGGATTGTCTTCAAATTCGTAAATACTTCTGATAATCAAGCTGTCGCAGATGCGATAACTGATAAAACAAAATTGATCTGGGTAGAAACTCCTACCAATCCTACCTTGAAATTAGCGGATATTGAAGCTATCGGAAAGATTGCTAAGGAAAAAGGAATCTTATATGCTGTAGATAATACCTTTGCTTCTCCATACCTGCAAAATCCATTAGATCTTGGTGCAGATATCGTAATGCATTCCGTAACCAAATATCTAGGTGGTCACTCTGATGTGGTTATGGGAGCTTTGATAGTAAATGATGAAGAATTGTACAAACAATTGTGGTTCTACTATAATGCATGTGGAGGAACACCAGGTCCTCAAGATGCTTTCTTAGTATTACGTGGTATCAAAACTTTGCACCTTCGTATGAAAGCACATTGTGAAAATGGAAGAAAAGTTGCAGAATATTTGAAAAACCACCCTAAGATTGAGAAAATCTATTGGCCAGGTTTTGAAGACCATCCAGGACATGACATTGCCAAAAAACAAATGAAAGATTTTGGTGGAATGGTATCTATTGTTCTTAAAGGAGCTGATCTTGCTGAAACTTTCCGCATTTCTTCTGGATTCAAAGTGTTTACATTGGCAGAATCATTAGGCGGAGTAGAATCATTAATCAACCATCCAGCAACCATGACACATGGTTCAATACCAAAAGAAGCGCGAGAAAAAGTTGGCGTAGTTGACAATCTTTTGCGTCTTTCAGTAGGCGTTGAAGATGCGGAAGACCTTATTGCAGACTTAGAACAAGCCTTGTCACGTTAATTTATTGTAATTATTATTTTATTTGCACACAGACTTTTGTACATTTGTGCAGCTTTAATAGGAGATTATCAATTATGGAAAATACAACTGTAGAAAGACCAGCAAAACATACGGACAATAATGCAAACCGTACAGAATATTATGTTTCTTTAACTATTGCAATCGTAATCGGATTAGTAGGTGTTTTCATTCGTTTTTTACCGGATGTAGTACCAGCTTTAAATCAAATGGGATCTTTATTCTCATGGATCGCTAATATTGCAGTCTTAGTTGCTTCTTTCTTAGCATTCAGAGTTGTTTTTGCAATCTTAGGATTCAGCAAGAAGTAATTGTAAAAGATATACACAAAAAAAAATAGGGCTTGAAATTTTTCAAGCCCTATTTTTTTTGATTAGTAGTTAGACAACAGACAACAGACGACAGACAACAGACGACAGACAACAGACGACAGACGATAGATTGGACAGTTTACAAAGCACAGTAACAGCGCGAACCTCAATTCAAGGTGTCATGCAGATGAAGTAAGCATCTATAAACTATGCCTTAGAACCTAACCCAATCGTCCCCTGAGCGGAGTCGAAGGGAATGATTGATCAAAGCTCTGAAAAACCAGGCTTCGAACCGCTCAGCCAGCGGTTTTGTAGGGTGCGGACCCATGTGTCCGTCCATTTATCCAGATATAGCTTACAAGGAAATGATTGCATAAACATCTTTCAATCAGATGATTGTATAATCCTCTTTCAATCCGACGATTGCACAAACCTCTTTCAAGCAGATGATTCCATAAACCTCGTTAGAGGTGAAATATTTATAGAATATAAAATTAGAAATATCTACCCAAAGCCTCTCAATTTTGAATTGCTAAAGCAATTCAAAATTGAGAGGCTTTGGGCTTTTTAAACATTATTTTTTTTCTACAAACATACCATCCCTTTGGGATTTAAGAAGCAATTAATTTTACCTTTTATGATAAAAATAAAAACTTCTGTAAATCAATGTCTGAAAATAAATTATTTACAATTGTTTTAGATGTTATTATTTTTGGGTCTTCAAAATTTAAAAAGTAATGAAATAAACCTTTGCGTGTTTTGTTTTCATTATTGGCTAAACTTTCAAAGTTATAATTTGCTACAAATAACCTAGTTTTTTTTCTTTTTACTTGAGGTAATTGATTATGGGTTCGGTGGTCTTCTGAAAATTGTATAATTTCATTCAACTTCTCGACGGTATAATTTTTTTCAATGCATAATTGAATATAGCTATAAATTAATTCAGGATCTTTTAGTGGAAGTAATACTTTTAAACAATCCCATGTAGCAAATTGAATTAGGGATGACAAGTCAAATCTATCTTTGATATTTGAACAAAAAATTTTTGCATAATTTATATTATCTATGCTAAAAGAATTCCCCCATTTCTTGCTTAGCCTTAAAGATTCATTAGAAATGAAATCCCTATCATCTTTTATATGATTATTTTGAAAAAAATCACCAACTTGCCACAATAAATTTAAATATCCTGAATTTATAAATTTTAGCATTTCATAACGAAAACTTCCAATTGTATTATCTGTTAGGTCAGAAATAGAAGATTGAGAGCTTATTTTCTTGTTAAATTCTTTTGGAACCTTCTTTAGTATAGTTTTTAGATCCTCAGAGAATAATTGATTAATAACATTATCAGACATATTAGTTTCCAAATGATAATCGATATGTTTAAAATTTGAATTTTTATCTGAAAGGTCATCAACATTTTCATGAAACAGGTCTTTAATTTTCAATTCAAACTTTTGAAACTGTTTTGGATTAATTAAAGAATCCTTTTCACTTATAGCTTGATTAACCGATTCTTTAAGAGTTTTTAAACTATAATTTTCTTCATTACATAATTGAATGAAACCTAGTAATGAGCTTAGATTGTTTAATGGAATTAATACTTTTAGATAATCCCAAGTAATTAAGGTGCTTAATAGTGAGGAATCTTTATAATCTGGGATTAACTTAACAAAATCAATTGTTAAATTAATATTTTCAACACTAAAGATGCCTCCCCAAACAGGGACTAGCCTTTTCGATGTATTGATAAGAAAATCTTTATCATTTTCTCTTTTATTATCAATAAAGTATTTCCCTAATTTCCATAAAAAGCTAATATAAAATCCGTTGATTGTAATTAAAATTTTATAACGTTCCGACCTTATAAAATCATCTGAAATATTTAAATAACTTTTATGAGTCATGATTCAGTTGTTCAAAAAAATAATTTTAATCTATAAATAATTAAGCAATGACAAAAGATCCAATTCTATTATATTGTCTTGTTATTACATTTGAAGTAATCGATCTTATATACAGCATTAATCATAAAACTTATTTTGCTCTAAAGTCTATCTTTTATTGCCTGGCTACTATTATTAGTTTTTGATGTTTTCTTGTTTCGATCTAAACATTTTCATTCGCATTTCCTTTAATTCCTCATTTCTTTCAGCCGAGATTGTCTCAACATGAGTTATTTCAAAAGCTCCATCATAGCTTCTAATACTTAATTTTACAAATTCACTACTTTGAATAGCCTTTTCTAAGATTTTAATATCTTTTTCAGCATTTTCCCTTTTTGCATTTACATAATAAGCCGCTGCCAACTGATGATTTAAAGACACAGCAAGTCTATCCAGTCCAGATCTGCTATTATCTGTTTCTATTATTGGCTCAATCCCTCTAATTTGGATTTCTATAGTACCATGTGTATTATCTTGAGCTTTGCATAGATTACTATTTACAGTGAAACCAAAAATTGCCAAGAGCAAAAGAATACTTTTACTATATTTTTTGGTTAATTTTTCCATATCAGTATTTTTGATTAATTTTTATACATAAATATATAATTAAAAATCATTTGGATTAAAAACACTAGTATAAATAATCTTTAATTATATTCAATAGTAAAATAAATTATTTAAATGTAACAATTGGTTAAAATGTTATAAAACATGAGTCCAGCCGTCACGGCGTGAGGACTCTTACGTCTAAAAATAGAATGTATAGTTTACGTGTATTTTTTGGAATTTCCTTTTCTACAAATATTCCACCTCTAGCGAGGTTTATGCTCATCCAGCCTTGTAAATTATCCTTTTGTAAACTATAGAGTCTTTTGTCTTTTGTCTGTTGTCTTACGTCTAAAAATAGAATGCATAGTTTACGTGTAATTGGGGGGTAAATTTCTTTTCTACAAATATTCCACCTCTAGCGAGGTTTATCCTCACCCAGCCTTGTAAATTATCCCTTTGTAAGCTATAGAGTCTTTTGTCTTACGTCTAAAAATAAAATGCATAGTTTACGTGTATGGATAGAATTTCCTTTTCTACAAATATTTCACCTCTAATGAGGTTTATCCTCACCCAGCCTTGTAAATTATCCCTTTGTAAACTATAGAGTCTTTTGTCTGTTGTCTATCCTCTAATGTCTAACAAAAAAAAAAGGCTTGAAATTTTTCAAGCCCTATTTTTTTGTTATATATCTCTTAATTTAAAATTGACCAAGAACCAATTGGGTAAGGGATTCTTGAAAGAATTAAAATCAAAGCGATAATGTAAAAAATCAACACTGTTTGATTAGCTTTTTTTGAATCTGCAATCTTCTTTGATTTAGAATAACCAATGGTGATTAAGACAATAGCAATAATCATCATTAATGGATGTTCTAAAAAATAGAACCTTGAAGAACTAACTTTCATGTTTGCTCCTGAAAAACTAGCTAAACCTAAAGATGAAGTAAAGTATAAGATTAAACCTACTACTAATTGTAGATGTGCAGAAATCAATCCGATTAATGCAATTTTTCGGTTATAAGCCTTATTTCCAAAATAATTAGCTAACGTAATTACGATGACAATTATTAATGCAGCTAACAAAATAATTGCAAGGGTAGAATGTAAGTGTTTCATTTCTTTATGATAGTTTCAATTATACAATAGGACAAATATACTATTTTGAAAGTCGTTTATCGCCTAATTCTTTAAACTCTGACTTTGCTTTAAAGTTAGGGAAGACTGTGTCCATACTTAAGGTATAGCCTATGTCAAAGAATAAACGAATGTCTGCTATGATTCCCTCGAAGTTCCAATTGTCATCCAGCTCATCTGTTACCGCATGATAACGTCCGGCAAGTGCTTTTTGACGGTTTTTGATAATAGTAGTATCCGACTCTAGGTAATCGCCGCCACTTCCCATGTATAATCCCGGAACACCAACTTTTACAAAATTAAAGTGATCAGAACGATAGAATCCACCCGAGGTCGGACTGCCTTCAGGCACCAATTTACGGTTAAATTTAGCTCCCGATAAAACTGCATAGTCTTCAAGTTCTGTTTGACCTGTGCCGGTTACACGGAATCCATTCATGGCTCCAACAGGATTGAACGAATCCATATTTAAGTTAGCGACAGTTTTATTCAATGGATAAACAGGATGTTCGGCATAGTATTGAGAACCTAATAATCCTTGTTCTTCAGCGGTTACTGCCAAGAAGACAACAGTACGTTCTGGTTGAACTTTCGCAGCCTTAAATGCTTTGGCCAATTCAAATAATGCTGCTACCCCGGTTGCATTGTCCATAGCTCCATTGAAGATTGAATCTCCATTTGAAGCTTCACCAATCCCCAAATGATCCCAATGTGCTGTATAGATAATGGTTTCATCTGGTCTTTTCGTACCTTTTATACTTCCAATTACATTGTTGGATTTAGATTCCCTGAAGGTGTTAGCCAGCTTTAATCCTGTTGTAATATTCATTGGAACAGCTTTAAACCCTGGTTTTTTTGCTTGTTCCATCAGTTCAGGACTCAAGCCTCCAATCTGAAATAATTTTTTAGCCGTTTCATTGCTAACCCATCCTTGAAATTTGTTTAAATCTGTTCCTTTATTTTTTGGAACCAATGATAGTCTCGGGCCAGTCCATCCACTTCTAACGACATTCCAACCGTAACTAGCGGCTTCAGTTTCATGGATTAATAAAATACCTGCTGCTCCTTGTCTTGATGCTTCTTCATACTTGTAAATCCAACGACCATAGTAGGTCATTGTATCTGCCTTAAATAAAGTTTTGTCATAACGTCCCGGGTCTGAAACCATGACTACAACGGTTTTTCCTTTTACATCCAAGCCTTCATAATCATTCCATTTATATTCAGGTGCAACTATTCCAAAACCTGCAAATACCAATTCCGTATTCTCAACATCTATTTGATCTACCATCTGTGGAGTACCAATAACATAATCATCAAGATATTTTGCTGTTAGATCTCCATTCTTTCCTTTGAAAGTTAAATTCGGATTAACTGGTTTTGAATTGATCTCAACCATTGGAACTTCTTGAAAATATGAATCTCCATTTCCAGGTTCCAAACCTAAAGCTTTGTATTGTTCCTGAATATAATTTACGGCAAGGGTATCTCCTTTACTAAAAGGTTTACGACCCATGAATTCATCCGAAGATAGTTTTGCAATATATGCTTTATAGCTGTCTTCTGTAATTGCAGCTGTTGCAGCTGAATCCAGACTATTTTTGTCATAGGAAGAACTTTCGCTCCCTGATTTACAAGACGCTAAACCTAATAATATGGCCGCACTAATAAATAGTTTGTTGTTCATCATGATTGTAAATTATTATATTTTAGATTATTGGGTTCTTGAATTTAAGAATTTGAATTTATATCAATGGGTAACACTTCTGCTACGGGGTGAAATAAATAAATTCTTTGGGTTTTCACTTCCAGACATTTATATCTTTTTCTCAATCTTTCCAATTTCTGGAAAACCCTGCCATTTTTCATGCTGAAATAACTGTTGATTTCAATAGTGTCAATCGTTACCAATTCACTTTCTGACTTATCATAGGATTTCAGCGTCTTATATAATGAGAGATCTGTACAACTTGAAGCTGCCGGATTATTCATATACTTTAACAATGCAAAATTGACATCTTCAGGGAATAAATTTAAGCGAATAAAGGGATCCATCAATCCTTTAAAACTATTCTTCCATTCTATTCCATGCGGTTTTACCTTATTCTTGTGCATCTGCCAAGTTTTAAGATGTGCAAATTCATGTACTGTTGTGATCAGAAAAGAATATGGATTTAAATCATGATTAATAGTAATCTGATGAGGTTCGTT
>Ga0233377_1000760_pt1 | contig 13283 bp, 14 predicted proteins | sample ElkDunMinimDraft_6_FD_191540 | JGI IMG/M metagenome (GOLD analysis project Ga0233377, IMG submission 191540) | Fecal eukaryotic communites from dung pellets of Tule Elk in California, USA - Elk Dung E36 | ecosystem: Host-associated > Mammals > Digestive system > Large intestine > Fecal | place...
TGGAGGCTATCAAGGATCGCCAATATCCCATTTGATGGATGTATTTGCAGATGCTGAACCCCTATTGGAAGAATTAGGAGTTTATTTTGAAAATTCAGCCTCTGAAGCTGCGGCAGCAGCAATGTTATCTGCTTCAGTGTACTATCCTGTTAGAGGGGCGGTAACCTGGAAATCTACAGTAGGTACCAATGTGGCATCAGATGCATTATCTAATCTTGCTTCAGGAGGTGTTACTGGGGGGACTTTGGTTATAGTAGGTGAAGATTATGGTGAAGGCTCTTCCATTATGCAGGAACGAACGCATGCTTTTGCTATGAAATCCCAGATATGGATGTTGGATCCGAGGCCAAATTTGGAAAGTATAGTTAAATCGGTAGAATTGGGATTTGAATTGTCTGAGGCAAGTAATACCCCTGTAATTCTACAGTTGCGCGTACGTAGCTGTCATTTGCACGGGCAATTTGTTGCAAAGGATAATCAAAAACCAAAGGTTAAGATCAGTGATTGCTTGAATGATCCTAAGCGAGATTTGAGTAGAATTGTCTTACCTCCTGCTACCTTTTTACATGAGAAAGAAAAGATCGAATCTAGATTGCCACAAGCAATCCAGTTTATCAAGGATCATAAGATAAATGAGCTACTTGCCGGTGAGCGCAATGATATTGGAATTATTGTACAGGGAGGTTTGTTTAATAACTTAAACAGAGCGCTTGTTGCTTTGGATTTATCTGACAATTTAGGAAATGTAAAGGTTCCTATTTATGTGATGAATGTAGCATATCCAGTTATTCCTGATGAAGTGTTAGAATTCTGTAAGGATAAAAAATCGGTATTGATGATTGAGGAAGCTCAACCAAATTATATTGAACAAAATATAGGTTATTTATTGCATAAAAATGGGATTGATTGCAATCTTTATGGGAAGAATGTATTGCCAGAAGTAGGAGATTATACCATTGGCGTAATAAAAGAAGGATTGGTAAAATTCTATGATGGGATAGGTGAAAATCTTAGCCTTGAAAAGAAAGAGATATTTACTAAAAAGATTACCGAAGAGGATAATAAGCAACTTTTGGAGCAAGTTCCGGTTAGACCAGCGGGATTTTGTACAGGTTGTCCGGAACGTCCAATTTTTGCGGCTTTAAAAATTGTCCAGGAGAAATTAGGACAACATCACGTTGCTGGAGATATAGGTTGTCATTTGTTTTCAATTTTGCCACCATTTAATATTGGTGCAACAACAATGGGTTATGGGCTAGGAGCATCGTCGGCAGCTGCTTTCAATTTGTTTAATACGCAGACCAAAGAGGGTCAAAAGCGTCCAATAGCAATTATGGGAGATGGTGGGTTTTGGCATAATGGATTGACCTCAGGAATAGGAAATGCAGTTTATAATAAGTTTGATGGATTGATTATTATCATCGATAATTATTATGCTGCAGCAACGGGAGGTCAGGATATTCCTTCATCCAGAGCATTCAATTTTTTGCGGACAACAAACAATCCAATTGAGAATGCTGTAAAAGGAGTTGGGGTTAAATATGTAAAAATTATTGATCGAACTTATGATGTTGAGAAGATGGTCAAAGAACTGACCAAGGCGTTAACAACAAAAGAGAAGGGCCCAAAAATAATTATTGCACAATCGGAGTGTAGCTTAAATAAGGAGCGTAGGAAAAAACGAGTTTTTAAAAAGCGAGTTGAAGAAGGAAAGCGCGTAGAGAGTGAGAAGTTTGGTGTAGATGCAAAAGTTTGTACTGGCGATCATGCTTGTATGCGTTTGTCAGGATGTCCATCCTTAACCTTGAAATATACAGACAATCCATTAAGGGAGGATCCAGTTGCTCATATAGAACAATCATGTGTTGCCTGCGGAAACTGTGGTGAAGTTGCAGAAGCAGCGGCATTATGTCCAGCATTCTATAGTGCAAAGGTAATCCGTAATGCAGGATTTATGGAGAAAATGATTTATAAATTCCAATATAGCATCATTAGTTTTCTACAGAAACGTAGAGCTTCAAAACAAATAACAGTATGATAGAAGCGGGTAAAAATATAATTGAACCTATTAAAGTTGCCTTGATTGCTGTTGGTGGAGATGGTGGCGGAGTATTGACGCAATGGATTGTTAAGTTAGCTTCGAAAAATGGATATTGGGCGCAATCTACCACCATTGCGGGTGTTGCACAGCGTACAGGTTCTACAGTTTATTATCTGGAGTTATTTCCTGAATCCGAAATTCCAGTGGTTGATGGAAAGAGAGTATCACCTGTCTTAGCGCAAATGCCAGCACCAGAGGATGTGGATGTGGTGATGGCGACCGAGCTAATTGAAGCAGGACGAGCTATTCAGCGCGGATTTGTGAGTAAGAAGACAACATTGATTTTCTCAACCCATCGTAATCTGGCCATTCAAGAAAAAGAGAAACCCGGAGATGGGATTTTAGATGGAACATCCATTTTTGAGCTGTCCAGGAAATATGCAAAAACAAGTGTTTATGCGAATTTGAAAGAATTAGCAGATAATAATAAGAGTGTGATTTCCGCGACATTGTTTGGCGCATTGGCAGCTTCGAGTGCATTGCCATTTAGTGTAGAACAATTTGAGGAGACTATAAAAGAGGGCGGTGTAGCTGTGTCTTCCAGTCTTGGAGCATTTAAGGCTGCATTTGGATTGGTTGGTTTAAGTTTATCTGCAAAAGAGGCAACAGCTTATGTGCCGGATTTAAAGCCTGCTACTTTCGACCAAATGCCTGAATCAACCAAGTCTAAAAAGTTGAACGAAGTATTGGCAGAAATCAGAACCTATTTTCCAGTTAATACACATTCCGTTGTTTTTGCAGGAGTAAAGCACTTGATTGAATGGGGAGATGTTGCTTGGGCAAAAGAATATATAAATAAGCTGAAGCGTTTTGTAGAGATTGATAAGAAGCATCTTGAGAAGCAAAATCAATTGACCCAATCTGTGGCTAGATATTTAGCTCTTGCAATGGCATATGATGATTTAGTAAATGTTGCGGATGTGAAGACGCGAGCTGAACGGTGGGAAACTGTCTTTGGTCAAGTTGGTGCTAAAAAGGGAGAAATCGTTAAAACAATAGATTATTTCCATCCAAGGTTTGAAGAGGTTTTTGGATTTATGCCCGTTAAGTTGGGGAGGAAACTCGAAAACAGCGAATCAGCTTTTCGATTTTTTACAAAGTATTTAGACAAAGATCGAAGGATGGATACACATAAGGTTTTCTGGTTTTTGATTCTCTATACTTTGGGAGGTCTGAAAGGTTACAGAAAGAAAACATTAAGACATGCTGAAGAAATGGCCAATATTGATGGCTGGTTCGATCGTCTTTATGAGGTTGTTGAGATAAACTATGATTTGGCGGTTCAATTATCAAGAACTTATAGATTAAAAAAGGGATATGGAGACACATATGCTCGTGGACATTCAAAATTTAAATTGTTGAATGAGTTTGCAATCAGGCATAAAACAGTTGCAGGCATTGAAGATCAAGTTTCAAAATTGATAGATTTTGGATTGAAGAATCATGAGGCAGAACAACTTCAGGGACAGATTGCTTTGGTTGAAGCAGAGATGGAAAATAGATCTGAAAATTCTATTAATAAATCATAATAATTTATGAGTCAGGATGTAATAATAATAGGGAGTGGCATAAACAGCTTGGTATGTGCGGCATTGTTGGCTAAAAAAGGAAAGAGGGTTTCTTTGTTTGAGAGATCAGATAAGTTGGGAGGCTGCATTCAAAGTGAGTTTGTTGAAGGTTGTGTAATTGATACTTTTTCGACAGCTTATCCACTTTTTGTTACATCAGGGGCATATCCTTTATTAAAGGAAGATTTGGAAAGAGAAGGAGTTCGCTTTGTCTCCAATAATGTTCCAACGGGAGTATTGACCTCAGATTTACAATGGTCTATCCTTAAGAGAGACCGTAAGTCAAATATTGAAGCTTTTAATCAATTGCATCCCGGAGATGGGGATCGCTTTAATGAACAAATGGACTGGGTAAACCAGCATGCTGAAATTTTATTTACAATTCTTGGAGGCGAATTGATGACCTTTAAAATGGGTCGATTTCTTGCGAAATATGTTTGGAATCAAGGGATTGCCAAGGCTTCAGAAAATGCACAGGAATTTTTAAAAAGTGTCAGGACAGACTTGCCGGATCATTTCTCATCGAAAGCTTTGTTAGCCAATTTAGCACCTTGGGTTTTACATTCAGGATTGTCTCCCGAAAGTCCTCTTTCATCATGCATGGCCAAAGTAACTGCTATGAGTATTGAGATGGTTGGCCTTCCATTAGTGGAAGGAGGGAGTTATAAAATTGTTGAGGCCTTTAAAGCCATCATTGAAAAAAATGGCGGGACATGTTATACTAATTCTCATGTAGAACGCATTATATGTGACCAAAGGGGAAATGTTGAGGGGATCGAATTATCCAATAAGGAGGTTCATTTAGCCAAAAATGTTATTGCAAATGTTACTCCAACGCAATTGTATGCTAACCTGTTGAAAGATCAGAATCAAGTCTCTCAAAAAGTCAGGGTTCAAGCCGATCAATATAAATATGGCAAGGGAAATATGCAGATACATTTGATACTGAATGAAAAACCAGAATGGGTTGAGCCTGCATTGCAAGATGTAACCTATGTGCATCTTACGGATGGGATTGATGATGTTTCAAGAGCGGTGAATGAAGCAACTCGACAACAATTGCCATATAAAGGAACCATCTGTATAGCTCAGCCAACAGCGGTTGATCCATCAAGATCAAGTGATGGTAAATATGTATTATGGATTCAATTACCAGAATGTCCAAATTATCCTGTGGGGGATGCCGCAGGAGAACTTGATAAACTATGTCTGGGAGTTTGGACTAATGAATTAAGTGAGGCTTATGCGAATCGTGTTATCAATCGAATCGCTCAATATATAACAAATGTTAAGGAGGCAATGATCTACAAAAGGATTATGTCACCAAAAGAGATTTCGGTGACTAATATTAATTTAGTTCATGGAGATCCCTATTCAGGCCAGTGTAATTTAGATCAGTATCTAGTATGGAGGCCTATATCAGGTGTTAAGAACCATGAGACTCCTATTAAGAATTTATATCATATTGGAGCTTCAACTCATCCAGGTCCAGGCTTAAGTGGTGGCTCGGGATTTTTGGTGTCTCAAAAAATTAAGTAAATATTCAGGCAGTTAAATAAAAATATGGGACAGGTTTTTTCTAAAACACAGAAAGTTAAATTTCAACATTGCGATGCTGCGGGGATAGTGTTTTATCCAAGGTTTTTGGAGATGTTGAATGAGTTGGTTGAGGATTGGTTTGAAGAAGAGTTGGGATTTCCTTTTAAGGAATTACATCATGGAGAGGGGGTGCCGACAGCAGATTTGAAAGTCGCTTTTGTTTCCCCCGCGAGAATGGGAGATGTATTTGAGAAAACACTGACAGTGATTAAACTAGGGAACTCTTCATTGACCTATCAGTTTAAGTTTGTATTTCCAGATAGGATTGTGCTGCAAGGAGAATGTACATTGGTGCATGTTGGGTTATCCGATGAAAGATTGAGATCTCAGGCATGGTCGAATAGTGTCCGGGAAAATATTGAGAGATTTTTGAGTTAGTTGATTATAAGGTAAGAAAGCATCAAGAAATTGATGCTTTCTTTTTTTGCATTTTTTTATGGAAAATGTAGAGTAAATTAATCTTAATTAGAAGAGGTTGCATAAAAAGCCAAGATGATGAAAAAAAGCATTTCAATTGTAATTCTTACTATTGGGTTAATTCTTTTGGGATTTATTAATTCATATGCTCAGCAACCTAACAAGCTAGACGAAGTAAAAGCTTTTATAAATAATTGGAAAAATCTGAACAGTATAAGTTATGATGCCGATCTTTTAGATAAGGCATGGTTTTCTGAGGATACCCTATTAAGTAAAAATCATTCGGAAATAATTTTTGACACAACAGGAATAATAGTTGCTAATAAAGACTATAATATATCCGAAGAATTTGAAGGAACGTTGTTATATAATGGACAGAGAAAGACTTTTTTATTTAATAATAATACCTATGATGAATACAAGAATTCATCAGTTAATCATGGAATATTTGGGAATGGAGGTATAATTGATTCCATTTTTTATAATTTGAAAAATCATCCACATAAATTTCAAATACTACCAGATACGATTATAAATAATGTTAACTGCATTTATTTTAAATATATTCAACGAGATGAAGAAACCGAAGAAGGAAAGATGTATGATTATTTTTATTTTGCCTTTGACAAAACAACTTATGAACCGAAATTATATAGGAGTATCCGTAGAGGGCAATTGAGTGTTAAAGATTATTCTATGGGTACAGCTAATTTGTTCAATGAAACTAGGTTTAAAAATGTTGAAAAGGACAAATTAATTTTTGATATAAAGAATTTTTCACCGCCTTCAACCGCTCAATTAGCTGTTTATGAAAAAAAAGAACTTCTAGGAAAAGGTGATGAGAATCCCAAATGGAAAATGCAAGATTTGGAGGGAAATCATTTTAATTCGGAAGATTTTAAAGGAAAAAATACACTTTTATTTTTAACTGTAATTGATTGTCCTGCAAATCAACTGTCTATTAAAACTATTAATTCCATGGTTGATCAATTTGGAGAAAAAATTCAGGTAATAGGTATTTATGATGAGAAAGATGAAAGATTGAAAAAGTATGTACAGAGTAATCCTTTGAAATTTCCAATAATTGCTAATGGAGAAGATGTGAAGAAGCAATATCATGCAACAGGATCTCCCTACTATTATCTAATAGATAAGGATGGAAAGATATTTTATAGTAACTCTGGGTATTCTGATAAATTGGATGGAGAATTAATTAAGAATATTGAGGAAATGATTAAATAAATGAATATCAGAATATTAGTTTTACTGCTTTCCTTTTTTATGGTTTGCTGTCATGGAAATCAGTCTCATGTTATTGAAACCAAGGAATTCTTATCTATTAATGGAAGAGATACTACTAGTGTGGGTTTACATATCTCGGAGAAACAGTTTTTTGGAAGATATCGAGTTAGTCGACCTGGTGGATATCTTGTTGAAGGGGAAATTAGTGGAGAAGTAGAGGGTGATTCCTTGCTTGGCAGTTTGTATTATACCCCATTTAAGTGGAAAGATAAGAAGAGAAAGGCTTTTGCGCTATTAAAGAGCGGGGATGATTATATTCAAGGAACAGGATCGGAATATATTTATATGAACATCCCTTATTTCAAAAAAGAAACCCTTAGCTTTAATGGAATTGTTTTTAGACCCAATAAATAGATGTTTTTTGGATGGTTGCTAGGGAGTGAGATAGTAGACGAATAAGCTTAGTATGGTAGATAATGTAAAAATAAGCACATTGAAAGATGTCTATTTTTACATTATTTGTTGGAATAAGAAAATTTATGAGTAATCATCGGCTTATTCTTACATACATATGAGTACTTTCAATCTACATCTGAAAGGATAATTCATGAGGAATAATAAATTAATTATTTGGCTTTGAATAATTTGCTGTCTAAAGCTCAAAAAATATCCATAAAATATTTTGAAAATCAGAATTAACCCCTATATTTGCACACCGCAACAGCGAAAAAGGAGAATTAGCTCAGCTGGTTCAGAGCATTCCGACTAAAAGTCGGAAGTGGTCATTGGAACATAGAGTTAATTAAGTTGACAAGAATAAAAAAGGAGAATTAGCTCAGCTGGTTCAGAGCATCTGCCTTACAAGCAGAGGGTCACTGGTTCGAACCCAGTATTCTCCACCAAAAAAACCAAGCTCAGTTAATTCAGAGCATTCCGACTAAAAGTCGGAAGTGGTCAACAAAAAAAGGAGGCTTAGCTCAGCTGGTTCAGAGCATCTGCCTTACAAGCAGAGGGTCACAGGTTCGAATCCTGTAGCCTCCACTACCGAAAAGAAAAGCATCAAGTAATTGGTGCTTTTTTTATGCGATTTTTTTTTGATGCTTGTCCGGGAGCTGGTTCAGAGCATTCCGACTGAAAGTCGGAAGTGGTCACAGGTTCGAATCCTGTAGCCTCCACTACCGAAAAGAAAAGCATCAAGTAATTGGTGCTTTTTTTATGCGATTTTTTGGTTTTAAAAATTTCACTAAATGTATGTAGTATACATTTTATATTCGCCTCTCCTAGACCGATATTATATCGGATTTACAAAAGATATTTCAGATAGGTTACGCAGACATAACGCTAAAAACAAGGGTTTTACTAAAAAAGCTAATGATTGGAAAATTGTTTATCAAGAGACCTTCATTCACAAAGCAGAGGCAATGAATAGAGAAAAAGAGATTAAGAAATGGAAAAGTAGAATTTTAATTGAAAAATTAATAAACTCAGCTGGTTCAGAGCATTCCGACTAAAAGTCGGAAGTGGTCACAGGTTCGAATCCTGTAGCCTCCACTACCAAAACGAAAAGCATCAAGAAATTGGTGCTTTTTTTCTGTCATTTCCTCAATCCCAATTGTTATTATAAGAGCATTTATTGTATCAGCATATGTCACAATACATTTAATTATTTTACATGAGATATTGTGTAATCTCATTATTTGTTTATAAATTGCTCTCAGTTTTTTAACGGAGGGGTGTAAAGGTAGAAATATTATTGAAGTCTCTGAAATATTTGTTATACAAATTTCACACAAAAAATTAAACCATTAGCGTGTTTGTTGTGTTTATATTATAAAACTATAAAGAAATAAAAATGAATGCATTAGTCGAAAATCTCAAAGCTTTCTTCAATTCAAAAAGTGATGAAGAATTAAAAGCTGTTTGGCAGTCAAGTTCCTACATGGACGCTGTTGGAATGAGGGTGTCAGACTATCTTGAAAGGAAAGGTTATCATGTCAAAATTATTGATGATAAAATAAATTTTGGAAAGGTAAAATTTAACGATAATTTAGGTTCGGATTCATATCCGAACCTTTTTTTTATATTTTAATTTTCAAATGGAACCAGCAGCGTTTAAATTAATTGATTATAATTTTTCAAAAACTATTATTGATTACACGTACCACAGAGAAGGTGATTTAGATATCAATTTTGATGTTGAAGGGAAATATAATAATGATGAATCTAGATTTTATTTATCTTTTGAAGTTTTAGCGATTGATGAAGAATCTAATAATAGCTTTATATCAGTTAGTTGCCAAGGAATTTTTGAGTTTAAAAACGTTGAAAAGTTCGAGGATATTCCAAACTTCTTTTACGTAAACAGTATAGCTATTTTATTCCCATACGTAAGATCTTATATTAGTACGGTAACTGTTCAGTCTAATATTAAACCGATAATATTACCAACACTAAATTTAACTCCGTTAGCAAAACTCCTGAAAGATTCTTCTAAGGAATTATAATGATTCAAATAGTATGAGTTTAAAGGAGGTATATCAAACTTTACGGAATTTAAATAATAATGATCAAATTCTAAAAGAGGGTCCATTTGCTTGTAAACAAGATAATGCATGGCTTGGAATAGGTTATTATTTCTGGGAAGATTCCTTAAAACCTGCTAGGTATTGGGGCAAAAAATTTCACGATAATAAATATGTAATTTGTAAGGCATTATGTGACATTTCAGATGATAATTGCTTTAATTTTGAAGGAAATGTAAAACATAATGAATTTTTTGAAGAAGCATTAAAAAAAATACAGCAGCTTGGGGAGTTAAAATCAACCGTAACTGTTCCTCACGTAATCAGATATTTAATGGACTGTGGTCAATTCCCATTTTATGCAAGTAGAGCAGAAACAAGCGATGCATTTGATCCAAATCAATACTTGACTGAAGATGATTTTAAAGAGGATGTCATATTTAATATAAAAATCAACAAACCTAAAACAAGACTTCACATAGTTTTCCAAATATGTATATATGATTTATCAAAAGTGAATTTTCGGGAATTTAAAATTGTTGAAGTCTCTGATTAGACAAATATTAAATAACCTCTTTGATTATCCCCAACACAAAACTTTAATTGGAATTACTGTTTAAAGCTTCAGTGATTGTTTCATTGTAGGTAAGAGTATATTCTTTCCATATAATAAGCTTCATCTAATGATCTAACCAATTCGGTCATTTCAAAATGATCAAATGAAAAGTTTATGCCTTGATATGGGCTACTTAATAGCATTCGTTTTCTTCCGTCTGGGAATGAGATGGGTTCATTTTCTTTATAGATATCTTTAACAATTTTTCTGAAAGTAATGAAGTCCTCTTTGCTGAAGTTTATAAGTAGATTATTGAAACAAAGGTGAATTATATTTTGGTTCTCGGGCATACTAATGAAGCCTAAGTTATTTTTTGAGAGAATTTTTAGGCGACAGTTATTCATATATTGCCATTCCGTGATTTGTGCCTGCATTACCCGCACGCCTATCTTCGTGCGGGTAAACAGGGCTTCTGTATTATTGAAACTATTTTTCTTTGCAGTAGTAAATGTATAAATTATTTAGAATGATTATAAATAATAATCCCAAAATGACAATAGAATTATATTTTAACTCTGAGGTCTTTAAGGATCTCGAGCTATAGACTTCCATATTAAGGTAGATTGTTAAATCCGACAATTAGATGACGTAGGTTAATTAAATTGTTACAAGCCCTACCACATGATCTGACTTTGGTCTATTATTTTTATGGCATGCACAAATTATTACTTTTAATTCTCTTCTTATTTCTTAGTTTTTTAACGTATGCTCAGCAAGCAAAGGGCTGGTTAATTTATTTTGGTCAAACACAAATTGCCAACAGTAAATTCAGTATTCACCACGAAGCACAATTTCGAGACCATAAAATATTCGGGGACCATCATCAGTCTCTGGTTCGAGTTGCAGGACAATATCGGTTTAATCCCTCTTTCCAAACTTCTTTGGGTTATGGTTTTTTTTATAGTGAACTTGAGGGTAGTCCTAATTCACCTTTAAATGAGCATCGAATTTATCAGGAGTTGATGATTAATACACCTGTGTTAAATAGTAGTATTAGACATCGAATAAGGACTGAGCAGCGCTTTATTGATGGAGCTGATTTTGCGGCAAGGTTTAGGTATAGTCTTTTTGCAGATATTCCTCTTAATGACAGGGGCTTTTCAAAGGGTGGGACTTATTTAGCATTTTATGATGAAGTATTTTTAAATGCTATTAAACAGAAACAGCAAAATGTTTTTGATCGCAACCGATTATATGGTGGTTTCGGTTATAAAGTAAAGAGTAATTTGGGGGTTCAATTAGGATATATGCTTCAGCATGTTGGGAGGAATAAGGCTGGTCATCATTTACTTTTATCGTTTCATCATCAATTGAAACTGACAAGATAGTGAGGTATCGTCTCGGCTCCAAAATGTGATTTATAAATTGATGGAGCCGGGACGAAAAATATAATAACCTCTAGTTTTTAAGCGGGAAGACTGTTATAGTCTTTTGTCTTATAATCTACTGCCTATCTTACAGCTCTCTGATTTCGATATTCTTAAAGCTCACTGAATCTGTGTGATTTTGGAAAGCGATTTTTCCTTTAGGAAATGTTGCAAAGGCAGGGTAGTTTTTCATATTACTGTTGGCAACTTTTTCTTTGAAAGCCGGAGTATTGATGCTGTCTTGGAAAGTAATCTTGTCATTTAACCAGAAGGTTACTTGTCCGTTTTGTTGTTTGATTTTTCCTTTGTTCCATTCTCCAAAAGGATTTGGTTTTGAATTGCTGCCGATGCATTCTACAGAATAAAGGCAACCAGCCCAATGGGTAGAGTCTATTTGATGTCTTTGTTCAGCATTGGCGTTGTCAAGAAGTTGCATTTCAAGGCCGGTTGCAAAAGTTGCTGCATAGCTGCTATCCTCCTTAACATTGATAAAAACACCACTATTACCACCTTTCTTAACTTTCCATTCGAAATTAAGCTCAAAGTTTTCGTAATCCTTATCACTGATAAGATCGCCAAATTCTCCTTTTTCTTTAGGGTCACAGATTAATTCTCCATTGTCTATTTTCCATTTGGACTCCATGTTTCCGCGGTTATAGACGTGCCATCCAGTAAGATCCTTACCATTAAAAAAAGAAGCTGAATCTGAAGTATTATTGTTTGAAGTTGAGGATGGGTTTTGATTACAAGAAGTAAATGCTAAAGAAACTATAATTGCCCAAGGCATGAGGTTTTTGTATGACATTTTTATTGATTTTATGATTTAACTCATCTTAAATGTAGAAATAAAAAATCAATAAGAACTCTGTTTAGTTCAAGATTAGCATAGTATAAAGAAATTTTGACAAATGGTATTTGAAGGAGATAAGGATTTAGAATCTTGCGATTTCATCAATTTGTTCCAAGATAAATTTCAAAGAAATTGGATCATGAAAGTCTTCTTCTTCGGTTAATTCATTTTGAATCAATGGGATGTGCATCTTTAGAGGCAGAACATGCATCCGCATGTAATTACAGACGCCTGTAAAATGGTCGACTCCACGGATATTGCCATATTTTCCAGATGATACACCTACGAGAGCTGCTTTTTTATGATAGAAAGAAGCTGGGAAGGAACAAGCGTCGATGAAGAGCTTTAAAACTCCAGGATAACTGCCATTGTATTCAGGGATAATAAATACAAATTTTTTAGCCTCAGATACTTTTTCCTGAATCGCAGCAAATGCTTCACTGCGGTTTCCATATAAGTCTGTTACAATAATATCAGCAGGTAGTTCCTCAAGGGAAAGGATTTCAAATTCTTCACCTCTTTTTAACAATTCCTTTTGATAAAAATTAGCAACTTTTAAGGAGTTGGAGTGCTTTCTGTTTGTTCCTGAGATAATTAAATTCATTGTTTGATGTTACTTATAAAAAGCAATAGAGATCGGTATAAATACCTAAATCTATTTTTTGTATCTTAGCATCCTGAGTTGGTAGAATGATATTCGCTTCAAAATTAACAAATTTAACATCATTTAAGTATCTAATATCATTAAGGTGTGTTAATTTGCATTTCGAAGAGGAGTAATGCCAATTTGAATTATTTCAAAAACTGAGGAATCACAATGGGAAAGATTATTGCCATAGCCAATCAAAAAGGAGGAGTTGGTAAAACAACCACCTCCATCAATCTTGCTGCGAGTTTAGCTGTGTTAGAGTATAAGACCTTGTTGGTGGACGCGGATCCGCAGGCAAACTCAACATCTGGTATTGGTTTTGATCCTCGAGCAATCAAAGCCAGCATTTACG
>Ga0233377_1000761_pt1 | contig 13268 bp, 14 predicted proteins | sample ElkDunMinimDraft_6_FD_191540 | JGI IMG/M metagenome (GOLD analysis project Ga0233377, IMG submission 191540) | Fecal eukaryotic communites from dung pellets of Tule Elk in California, USA - Elk Dung E36 | ecosystem: Host-associated > Mammals > Digestive system > Large intestine > Fecal | place...
AGGCTACGAAGATAAATACTATTTTGGTAGACGTCCTACAGGTTTATATGTACCTCGTTTCGTAAATATCCCTAGTGATACCAAAAAACGTGATTATGTACGTGGATTTGGATATCAAGGATCAGGTAGTCGTGGACGTTGGTCTGGTGAGATTGCCGAAATGCAGGTTGGTGGTGCATGGAAAGATGCATTATGTGAACCAGGAGACTGGAGTGTTGGATTTACTGCTTTTGGTGAAATCCTTCCATATCATGAAAATAAAATTTCATTAGATAAGACTGTTAAAGATAAGTGGGGCTTACCTGTATTATCTATGGACATGGAAATCAAGGATAATGAGAATAAGATGCGTAAGGATATGACCGAGGAGATGAAGGAAATGCTAGAGAAAATTGGGGTTAAAGATGTTAATACTTATGATGGAGGTTATAATTTCGGTATGGGTATCCACGAAATGGGAACAGCTAGAATGGGTAGAGATCCAAAGACTTCAGTTTTGAATGGTAACAACCAAGTTTGGGATGCTACAAACGTATTTGTAACAGATGGAGCTTGTATGCCTTCAGCAGGTTGTGTTAATCCTTCATTGACCTATATGGCTTTAACAGCTAGAGCGGTTGATTTTGCAGTGAGTGAACTTAAAAAAGGTAATTTATAATAGACTAAACCCAATATTATGAGTAAGAATAATTCGAGAAGAGAATTCCTAAAGAATTCTGCAATCGCAGCAGCTGGAATCAGCATTGTGCCTAGGCATGTTCTAGGAGGAACTGGTTTCACTGCACCTAGTGATAAATTAGTAGTAGCTGGTATCGGCGCTGGTGGTAAAGGAGAGAGTGATATTAAATCTTTCCATGACAGTGGCAAAGCTGATATTGGATTCCTTTGTGATGTTGATGATCGCAGAGCTGCTAGTTCAAGAAAGCGTTTCCCGAAAGCTAAATATTATAAAGATTACCGTGAGATGTTGGACAAAGAGCACAAAAACCTTGATGCTGTTTCTGTTTCAACTCCTGACCATAACCATGCTATTCAAGCTTTAGCTGCAATGCAATTAGGTAAGCACGTATATGTTCAAAAACCATTGGCTCACGATGTATGGGAAGCTAGGGTATTGACTAATGCTGCAAAAAAATATAAAGTGGTTACTCAAATGGGTAATCAAGGTGCATCTAATGACGGACCAAGATTAGCTCGTGAATGGTACGAAGCTGGATTAATCGGAGATGTTCATACAGTTTACTGTTGGACTGACCGTCCGGTATGGCCTCAAGGGATTTCTTGGCCTTCTCAAAAAGCTAATGTTCCTTCAGAATTAGACTGGGATCTTTGGTTAGGTACTGCTCCACAAAAAGATTTTGTAGATAAATTAGTTCCTTTCAATTGGAGAGGCTGGTGGGATTACGGAACTGGTGCTCTTGGAGATATGGGCTGTCACTTATTGGAACTTCCTTTCAGTGTATTAGGTCTATCATATGTTCAAGATGTTCAAGCTTCTGTAGGTTCTGTATATGTAGATGAGTTCAAACGTGGATACTTCCCTGAAAGCTGTCCTCCATCGAGCCATGCTACGATGACTTTCCCTAAAGCTACAAGAACAAAAGGTCCTGTTACGCTTCACTGGATGGATGGTGGTATTCAACCAGCACGTCCTGAAGAATTAGGCCCTAATGAAATATTTGGTGATGGTGGAAATGGTATCCTTCTTATTGGTGATAAAGGAAAAATCCTTGCTGATACTTACGGAGAAAATGCTCGTTTACTTCCTACTTCAAGAAAAGAAAATGTAGCTTTGAAATATGAGCGTGTTGCCGGCGGTGCTGGTGGTCACTATGCTCAATGGGTAGAGGCTTGTATTGCTGGATATGGTAAGAAAGAAGTAAGTGCTCCTTTTGAAATCTCTGGTCCTTTGACTGAAGCTTTATTGATGGCTAACTTGGCTATCCGTGGTGCAGATTTCCGCATTGATGGTGGATATCCAGGCCGTAACTTAAAGTTACTATGGGATAATCAAGCTATGAAAGTAACTAACTTTGATGTCGTTAACCAATTTGTTAAACGTACTTATCGTCAAGGTTGGGATGTTAAATACACAATCTAATTTTTAAGACAATGAATAGAAGAGAAGCATTAAAAAACGTTGCTTTCATCGTTGGAGGTTCTGTTATAGGTGCAAACTTGTTTCTACAAGGCTGTACTAGACCAGCTTCAAAAGAAGTTGCATCTTTATTCGAAGGCGAGACACCTAATTTTTTAGGTGAATTAGCTGAAGCTATTCTTCCTAAAACAACAACTCCTGGTGCTAAAGAAGCTGGAGTTGGACAGTTTATTCCTGTTATGATCCGTGATTGCTATGAAGAGAAAGATCAAAAAGCTTTCTTAGAAGGTCTTAACGGCGTCGATGATCGTGCTAAAAAAGAATTCAAAAAAGGATTCGCTGAACTTTCAGCTGAGGAAAAACTACAATTTGTAAATAATTACGATAAAGAAGCTAAAGAATACCAAAATAATAAAAAAGATGAAGATTCTAATCACTTCTTCACAATGTTAAAACAATTGACATTGACTGGTTTCTTTACCTCTGAGGCAGGAATGAAACAGGCGCTTCGCTATGTGAAAATCCCTGGAAAATTCGATGGTAATTATCCTTACAAAAAAGGAGATAAAGCTTGGGCTATTTAATCCCAACATGGAATAAGAAAAAGTCCCAAAAATATTTTTGGGACTTTTTTTATCTTGTAATTCGCATTAAAAAATGAGTTTTTTCATTCTTTTGAATACTGTAAGTTTGGTTCTCAGACTCATTTATGGAAACCTCATCAGCGTAATTTAATTCTTTGAGAAAATTCATCTCCAACTGACGAATAGAACCATTAAGAATAGATTTAGGATCCATCGCATCAAAGCACCATTCCATATATTTAACATTGTTTGCGTGGTTTACAATGTCTAAATCAGAGAGCTTTACTTTGTAGTTTTGCAAAAGATTGAATTCTAAATTTCCATCAATCTTTTCGACAGAATTCTTCGTGGCGAATTTCTCTCTAAAAAATTCCATATGATCTGTACTTAAAGCAAAAATATCTGCCCTTCTAGATTTAATATTGAAGACTACCCACAAACTACTAGCAGATATCAGAACATTTTCATTATATGATAATTCAAAATTCCGAATTGCTCTGCTTCCTGTAAAATCTTGAATCCAAGTACGAACCTTAATTGTTTGTGTATATTTTGGTAATCTGCCGATTTCCATCAACATTCTACTCAATACCCAAGATTGATTAACATCAAACATAGCTTTGTAGCCAAAACCTAATGATTCTGAATGTTCACTTGCTGTAATCTGAAGTATATTATTTAATTCACTGTATTTCAATTGTCCATTAGGATAGCATTGAGTGAAGTTCAATGTCCATTCCTTTTCAAATATGCCCATTTACCTTTTTCTGAATATAATGCAAATGTAACTAATTTAATATTCTGCCTTAAAATCTTGCTGAAATATATATTAATGTCTAAATTAACGTTAACCTTAGTAAACCTCTTAATTAATTGACGAATGACAGGAACATTAATTGAAAAAGAAGACGTAGATAAATTCAGAATTATCCCCGCCGATATTGACAAAACAACCCAGTTTTCTAACAAACTACAAGGCGCAGTTCGTTTGGGTAATGAATTTAAATCGAAAACTACTATCGTTTTCAATACAGAAGACGGACCAAAACGCATTGAAACCACGGTATGGTCTGTTACGGATAGGTATATTCAGATTAAACATGGAATTTTAATTCCCTTAAAGTCCCTGATAGAAATCGAGTACTAATTAGTTGACCTCGATGTTAAGTTGAGGTCGATTCGTATTTATGTAAAAAAAAGAGGCTGTCCAATTATTTCATTTGGACAGCCTCTTTTTTTGATAAATACGAATCTATATAAATCCATTCTTAGTTCTGCTAAAACATTTAAGTTGATAGTCATAAATAACTAAAATTTATTTGATTTCTATATAAGATGGTTTGAATTGATTAATGTTATGATGTCAAAAAAGCTGAACTTTGGTTTATAAGTTAGTTAGGTTTTATTTCAAGTTTATTTAAAAAATTGGAATAGAAAATGGGAGAAATTTGATCATAGTTTCTCCCTATTTTTTTATGTTTATTATTGTCTGAAAAAACTAGGTGTAAATCCTGTGATTTTTTTGAAATAATTATTGAAGTGTGTGGTATAATCAAACCCTAGCAGGAAAGCAATTTCAGATATAGACAATCTGCTATTCTTCAATAAAACCTTTGCTTCGGCTGTTGTTCTCTCAGCTATAAGTACCGAAGTGGATTTTCCGGTTACTTCTTTGACCGCTCGGTTTAAATGATTGATGTGAACGGATAATCTGTCTGCAAACTCATTCGGAGCCTTTAGTCTTTTTCCGAATTCAGCACTATCTTCTGTAAATTGTCGTTCCAATAATTCCATAAATATTGCAGTTATTCGCTCCGAAGCACTATTCTGGGTTTTAATATCTATACTAGGTTTAAGTTTCATAGCTTCATGAACAATCAAGTTAATTTGATCCTTAATTAAGTCCCTTTTAAATTGATAGTTTGAATCCTGATCTAGTAACATTCTTTTAAAGGTGTTCGCTATAAATTCTTTAGACGTATCGTTTATTTCAAAAAGTGGGGCAGCACCAATTTTAAATAATGATGATTCCAAAATACTGCTATTGCGATCCTTACTAAGCATAAATTTGTCAGTAAATAAAGCAGTATATCCTTCATTGTTTTTACTTATTACTTCCCAGGAGTAAGGCACAAAGGGATTCCCAAGAAAGAGATGTACCCCGCTAAAATGAATTGATTTATCCGCATAGTGTATTTTATGTTCTCCAGAGATCAGACAAATCTTAAAGAAATCTTTTCTGTTGTAAGTTTTAACAACATTTGAATCTATATTGGAAATATCATAAATTCTATAATCAGAATTCTTAATAGTATTTCTAAAATCAGTTATATCATTAATTGTTGTTGTGCTCATCTCAATTAAATTAATAGTTAACAGCTAGTGGAAGTAAATATTCTGCCTAAAAATATCCCATCTATTTGTTAATTAATGTAAAAGGATGTTATAAATTCTTTAATATTTCTTTATAGAAATATTAAAGAGCTTAAAAATATTGTTTAACATGATTATTTAGCTATTAAGGATTAAAGATTAGCATGACGAATATTATGAACAAAATCAAATGCATTAGCCCCACGATTGGCGCAGTTCTTTTTCCTGAAAAGGATAGCATACTTAATACCAGTGTTATGATGAACAATATTGTTTCTGTTGGAGTCAATCCAAAACGAACAGTTTTATTTGCAATCAAACCGATAATCAATACTGCAGGAACGGTCAATCCAACAGTGGATACAAATGCACCATGGCACAAATTGATGGCACGTTGAAATTCATTATTTAAGGCTGCTTTTACTGCAGTCATTGATTCAGGAGTGAAAACAATAATAGCAATCAATACTCCTCCTAATAGGGGAGGAAGCCGTAATTCTTGGATGCCATAATCAACTAGACTTGCCAAGTTGTGGGATAACAATACAATTGGTAAAATCATTGCTATTAATAATAGTGTTCTCAAAACAATCTCTTTGTTACTAATCTTTTGTGAAGTATTATTCTTATCCTGAGAAAGCTCATTTCTGTTTATAAATAGAATTTGCATTTGACCTGCCTTGGGTTGTACATATAGATGCTGATAACCTTTCATTTGGAATGCAAGGAATAAGCTATACAATACGATAACTGATCCTGAAATTATACTGGCTTGTGTAGGAGTAAATTCCCCCTTTCCTTGTCCCACAATAAAATTTGGTAACATCATTGATATTCCGCCAAGCATAATAATCATGGAAAGATAGGTTAATGTTCCTTGCGCATTATATTCTTGTTCTCCATGTTTTAACCCGCCAAATAGAATACATAATCCAATGACCAAATTCATGATAATCATCATCACAGAGAAAATTGAATCCTTGCCTATTGTTGGATTTTCTTCTGGACCAAACATCATGGCTGCGATTAAAATAACCTCTATTGATACTATTGAAAGAGTCAATATTAAAGTACCATAAGGTTCTCCTAATTTATGAGCCAATTCGTCAGCTTCTTTTACAACGCCAAAAGCAGCTCCTATTATTGTTAACAGTACAAGCAGAAAGATTCCAATTGCCGCAAAATTATTGCTGTACATTCCTTCAATACTTTTACCAAGAAATATAAACAGTAAAACCACAAGCCATATCAGTATTAATCTGATTATTGAATTTCTTGTTAGAATATTTTGCATTAATTCACCTCTCTTTTAATTGTAATAACTATTTGATAATTAGTTTTGATACTGCAAAATTCCGTATTTTTAAGAGCAATAAATTTTACAAATGTTAAAAAATAATAGAAGTGGGATTTATGCCAAGAAAGTATAAAATTAACTCCACCGAATTCAATGGAGTTAATTTCCTACTGACAAACATCTGTCATTGAATATTATATTTTTGATTAATACAAAATCACAGAATTAAGGAGAATTTAAAAATCATAATATGTTTGCAGTAAAAGTAGAGTACTCAGTAAATGAATCTTACGAAACACAGAATAAAAATAGAATATCGAAATTTCTAGAAGCATTTAAATCATTGGATCAATCTAGATTTAGATATTCAGTGTTTCAGGACAAAAACAATCATCGATTTATACATCTGTCTGAATATCAGGATGAAGAAATTCAAAAGGAGCTTCTTTCAAATAAACTCTTTTTAAAATTTCAAGAGGAGAGAGATAAAAATCTTAAAGAGAAACCAATAATTACATTTTTGAATTGTTTAACTTAGTTGAGTAAAATCACACTTACTATGTTCAAAAGATTAGGCTCAATTATTCTTATTAGTTTTTTTGCTTCAAATATAACTATCGCACAAGATTTAGATGGAATCTTTAATAAAGTTAAAAAAGGAGCTAAAAATCTAACGAAATCCCTTTCATGGGAACCGGGAAAAGCAGTTTCAACTTCATTGAAAGATACGCTGACTGGATTTTATTGGATGAATGATCACCTTAGCTCAATAACAGCTGATACTATTGCGAACTTCTCGTTAAAACCTGGATATTACAAGACCACTTTAAGATCATACTGTTTACATGCAGGAACTTATGGACCATCTAAAGGTTCAGGCTATCAATTGGCAAATTTTGAAGGAACACAAAAGAAATTAATTATCTCAATTCTTGAAAAATCTGTCGAAAATCCAAATATAAGCCAGTCTGATATTCAGACTTTGATTTGGGGTATTGAGTCCGGGAATAAATTTTCATCATACCCTACAGATTTCCAGCTGAGAGTAAAGCCACTTCTTTCTATAAAGGATATGGCTTTGATGGAATTAAATGTGAAGGACATCGTCGAATCCAATTTGCCATCTGATGTAAAGAGTCTAATGAATACATATGCATCTCTTCGAGATGAAATGCAATCTACTCAAATGAGTTTCGATAAACTAGAGGATATCGCAGTTAAGGTTGGAGCTCCTCCTTTAGGTGTAGGTAGTGTTTCAATCGATGAGGGGAAATGGTCATACCTAAACTCTGGTTATTTCATTAAGGTAAACCCACAATCATATTCTACCTCAGATATTAGTTTATATAGACCTGTTCAAGCTGAGGTTTCTTATGATAGTCAAAATAGGATTTCAACTTATACTAATGAGGGTTATAAAGTAAAAATTAATTACAAAGATGCGGGACAGTCTGTGCAAGTGGGAGATTATACTGCCAAAGTCCAACAAATGGAAAGTTATACTTTAGAAGGCCCGGGAATGGAATCGAAGACTTATCCTACAGATGCTAAATATGTAGATTTAGGGATGGACTTTGTTCATGATATTCTACAAGGGGCTAAAGACTATAACTTAGATCAGATGTTAAAGGACAAGACAAATTTATCGTTGGATGAATTACAAAGTGCTTATAATGATGTGAAAAAATGGAAGAATAGATATGAGGATCTCAAGAACATAAGTGATGATTTTAATTTAGATGAAAACCCACCTAAAGATTTGGATAAGTATATCAATGAAGCCGCAGTGAATGAAAGAATTAATAAGGGTTTAGAGGCTGCGCTTAACCCGATTGATAAAAAAGGGCAAAGCGAATGGATCAAGGAAAATTTTAAAATGGTTATGGATTTTTACTATTATTCAATCTGTAAATTAAGAGGAGATGATTGTAAATCGGATAATCATCCTAAAAATCCTAATCTTCCTGATTATATAGCCCAGCCGGGAAATACTAGCGCACAACGTCTTGGATTGAGTGAGTATAAAAAATAGTAGGAATCTAACGAATTCTATTACATTCAATAACAATAAGTTGGTTGTTTATGTCAGTAGTAAAGAATAAGTAGGTTTTTCCACCATCCTTGATCTTGTGTTTCTTACGGATAATATCGACCTTCTCGGGGAAATTACGGATGGCAATATTCGCTTGAACAAAAGGATTGTTCTTTTTTAAGCTGGAATAGGGAAGAACCTGTTTTACCTCAAATACTCTTCCCGGGAATTCAGGGAAATACGTTTCGGAAGTATAAAGATGGGCATGCTGATGGATTTTACCCAAACCAAATGCTTTACCAATGCTCTTAAATGCTCCTGCCTTTGTAATTGCTACATCAGCGTCATATAAGAAATGCTTTGGAAGGGAAAAACGACTCAATGTAGCCCTTTCTCCATCATATGTAAATTCGAAGCTCTGTATTTGGTCTAGAAACAATCTAATTGCTCTAATCTTAGTTTCTCCTATGTAGCCTCTTTCTTGAATAAATAATAGTTCTTTACAGTCATTATCTACGCTAATTACATACACGTAGCGAACATGTTTTAAGCTCGATAGCGCAGTACTTATATCCAGTAGAGGTGAAACCTTAGTGATAATATATTTACTCTTGCTAAAGAAAAGATCTTGATTTTCTACAATATTTGGTTCACAATCTTGCAGTAGAAATACTTTCCCTTGATTGACACGTCTGGATGGATCAACATATATATAGTCAAATGAATTATCTTCACTATTTTTCAATAATTCAATCCCATCAGTTGCTTTACAGATTAGATTAGGAACGCGAAGGATTTTGGCATTATAGGCGACTATTTCCGAAAGCTTTTCATTGAGTTCACAATGGATCACTTCTCTAGCTTCCTGTGCAAGATAGCAGCTATCTACACTGAAACCACCTGTTAAGTCAATGACACGGCTGCCCTTGGAAATAAGAGTTTGTTTAATCAAAGCAGTATGCTCTGAGGAACACTGCTCTAAGTTTATTTTATCTGGATAATATATTCCTTCGCTAAATGCCCAGGTAGGTAGTTTTTTAACGCTACGTTGCCAGCCATCAATTTGAGAGGCTAATTCCGCTGAGCTCACATTAGGGAATGGACTCTTCTTCAAGGCTATCTCCGTGGGTGATTTCTCCCGATTTGCCTTAATGAATTGTTGTACATCCTTTTCTAATATGTTTCTATTCATCTTTGTTTTTCACAAGCATTTGGCAAGTATAACTATCCTTAAGTTCGCGAATAATTTCCTTATTTACCAATACCCGATCAATTGTTTGCTGATTATAATAGCGAATTGTGATTAATTCTAAATCTGTCTCTACTGAAACTTTATATCTTTTCTTTAATTGTTCCAACAAATTCAGAACATTTTCACCGGTGTCATCAACACTTACTGAAAAACTAATTGCTGAATTATGCATCATATTAATCTTAATTCTATTTTGATGAAAGGCATCAAAAATATGACTTAAGTTATCTTCTACAATAAAGGAAAAATCGCGTGGTTGAATATTAATAAATACCTGATTCACCTTAAAAATAAATGAAGGTACAGGTAAAGTTTGGTTTGTTGTTTTTATTTGGGTGCCCGGTTCTTCTGGATTAATAAATGAACGGACATTCAAAGTTATCTTCTTGTTTTGAAGAGGTTTAATTGTCTTTGGGTGAATTACTGTAGCACCATAATAGGTCAATTCAATAGCATCTGTATAAGATAATTCAGGAATCAGTTCGGTCTTATCAAACCATTTTGGATCTGCATTTAATACACCAGGTACATCCTTCCAAATTGTGATATTTTCTGCATTTAAACTTGCTGCAAATATTGCAGCTGAATAATCAGAACCTTCCCGACCTAGCGTCGTTGTAAAGTTTTCAGATGTGGATCCAATAAATCCTTGCGTTACTACAATTTTTTCATCTAAAATGCTTGGCAAATCTTTTCGGATTTTTTCCTCGGTTTTTTCCCAATCTACTTTTCCCTCACGATAGGTATTATCCGTCAGAATAAAGTTCCTCGCATCTACCCATTGAGTTGGAACGCCTTGATAAGATGAATAGGCCGCAACAATTTTTGTCGATAGAAGCTCTCCAACCGAAACTATTTGATCATATAAATAATCATAATCATCCTGTGGTTCCTCTTCCAAAATCCACTCAATCTCTACAAAAGTATTTGCGATATCATCATATACAGGGTGGTTATGATCCGGAAAAAGCTCATTTAAGACACTAAAATGCTCCTGTTTTAAACTTTCCAAAAGTTCAAAACAAGCTCCATCGCGCCTCATGTAGCTTTCTGTTATTTTCACCAACTTATTTGTCGTTTTGCCAATAGCCGAAACAACAATCAATAAAGCTGATTCTCTATATTTTTCAACGATTGAAACTACATTCTTTATATTTTCTGCACTTTTAACGGAGGCACCGCCAAATTTAAATACCTGCATTTACTCTACTGAATTATAATATTCTTTAACTTTCTTTATGTAATTCTTTCCGGTTTGGGTCATACAATCCTGAATATCTTCATATGGAATAGTAAGAAGGGTAGGACCTGCTGCATATGGTTTAATTTCGTAAGGATTATAGTAAAATATAATTCCCTCTTTTGAAATACCATAATTTGCTGCCAAAGCAAAAACATCATTTTCAAAGAAGTAATCGTTCTCGAAATTGCTGGTATCTGCTAAGCCTTCCTCTTTACGAAAGAATCTTTCTGCAATTTTAGTAAATTCTTTCATCTTATTCTCAGAAATAAATGTATTCAATTCTAATTTCTGTTTATTCTGAACATCGTAAACATTCCAAAGCGTAAATGTATTTCCATGTGCTCCTCCTGAAAATTCATAAGTTAAATTGCTTAACATAATTAAGGCAGGTGTATTTAGATCTACATTAACATAGGTTTCTTTTTCCCAAGCTATCGGATATTTAACATCATTCTCTTCCACAAAGTTTCCATAACTCTCCAAAAAATTATCAATATAATGATCTAGTGTAGGTTCGCCTTCTAATAATATATTCGCCTTTACAAGCTTATTCATATTACTATCCGCGAATACTGGATAGTTAATGATTACAAAGGTGCTATCTATCTTCCCATCCCTTTCTGCAAAATAAGGGCTAAGCTCTTTAATGGTACTGTCTTTATAGGCTAAGGTATCCGTTAGAGATACAGTATTTTGTTTTTGGGAATTCGAACCATTTGTTTTATTACTTTGGCAGGAACTAGCAGTAGAAATCAAAAAAATTGTTGATATAATAGGGTATAATGGTACCTTAAAAATTGATGTTAACATTTATCCAATCTCCTTCAAAATTTGTGTCGTATTTGTTGTAAAAATCAATAGCTGGTTGGTTCCAGTCTAAAACTTGCCACATCATTCCCGAATATCCATGCTCTTTTGCATAGGAGATGGTATGATCTAATAGTTCTTTTCCAATGCCCATTCCGCGCATTTCTTTGGTTACAATGATATCTTCAAGATATAAACGTCGGCCCTTCCAGGTTGAGTATCTTATATAATAAAGAGACATAGCAATAATATCGCCATTATATTCCCCAACAAAGGCCCACCAAACAGGATTATCTCCAAAACCAGCATCCTCAAACTCCTCCATACTTACAGTAACCTGTTCCGGAGCTTTTTCGAATAAAGCTAGTTCTTTGATTAATTCCATTAATCTAGGACAGTCTTCTTTTACTGCATCTCGAATAATTAGGCTCATTACTCTGCTTTAAAATGTTTGATTACTCTTTTTCCAAAAATTGTGCTTCCTAATCTTACCATATTACTTCCTTGTTCAATAGCAATTTTGTAATCGGAAGACATGCCCATAGATAATATATTAAAACTTTCTTCTTTTCGGAAGTAAGTAGCCTTAATGCCATCAAAAAGCATTTTTAATTCGTAGAATTCCTCTTTAATGATTCGCTCATTTTCAGTATTGCTAGCTATTCCCATCAAACCTCGAATACGAACATTCTTTAACTCTTTGAATTCTTCACTGCGCAAAAGTTCAATAGCCTCCGCATGATCCAATCCAAATTTTGTATCCTCATCAGCAATGAATATCTGTAATAAGAAATCAATTATACGATTATGTTTAAGTGCTTGTTTATTAATCTCTGAAAGCACTTTTAAGGAATCTACAGAGTGTATCAGGCTAACGAAAGGAGCAACATATTTAACTTTATTAGTTTGAAGATGGCCTACTAGATGCCACTCAATATCCTTAGGCAATTCTTCATATTTAGCAAGCAAATCCTGAACTTGGTTCTCTCCAAATACTCGCTGTCCAGCCTCATAGGCCTCCATAATATCTTCATTTGGCTTAGTCTTGGATATTGCTACCAAGGTTACACCAATTGGATTCAATTCTTTTTGTAATTCTGTAATATTCTTTGCTATACTCATGATGAAAAAGGGTTCGCATTGATGAATTTAAGAAAGCTTTGTGCAAGCTTTTACGTATTTTTGTACAAATTTACAAAATGCATCGATTAATATTTGGATTACTTCCGTTGTTTTTTATAAGCATTTCTTGCAAAAAGAAGGTTCCTGAAGGGATTTTACCTCAAAAGGAGATAGTGGAGCTTATGACTGAGGTCCATATCCTGGATGGCTATATCGCAAATATACCTGTGGATAGTGCTAAAAAGGTTATTGACCCCCTATATGAAGAACTTTTCTCTAAATATGGACTTGACTCTAGCTCTTTTACAAAGAATGTTGATTATTATTTCGGAGATCCTACATTAACCGTAAAAACTTATGATCAAGTAGTCAAAAGTCTGGAAAAAAGAGAACGTACTTATTATAGTACTGATTCCTTGAAAAACGTTATCACACAAGACAGTCTCAGACGAGTTACTCG
>Ga0233377_1000762_pt1 | contig 13265 bp, 15 predicted proteins | sample ElkDunMinimDraft_6_FD_191540 | JGI IMG/M metagenome (GOLD analysis project Ga0233377, IMG submission 191540) | Fecal eukaryotic communites from dung pellets of Tule Elk in California, USA - Elk Dung E36 | ecosystem: Host-associated > Mammals > Digestive system > Large intestine > Fecal | place...
CCTTGCGCCCGCGCCCATTCCGTCAGGTTCATGCGTGAGATCATACATCACTCGTAATACCTAAAGGACACTCATGGACACTCATTCGAGAGCAGCTCTCACCCCTGCTCCTCGATGACGGCCAGCACGGCCCCCGCCTCGACCTGGCGGCCGGGCGCCACGTTCACCGCCGCCACCGTACCCGGCGCGGGCGCGGCGATCCGATGCTCCATCTTCATCGCCTCAAGCACCACGACCACCCGCCCCGCCCCGACGACCTCGCCGACCTCGACGTCGACCCGCAGCACCGTACCCGGCATGGGCGCCACCAGGGAGCCGGGCAGCACGTGTTCCACCGGCTCGGGCAGGCGGGCCAGCGGGGTGAGCCGTACGGAACCGAGGGGGGAGTCCACGTGCGTCACGTCGTCGTAGCGGGCGACGGCGAAGCGGTGCCGCACACCCGAGGTCTCCAGCACCACGAGCGAGGGCGTCGCGCCGATCAGGACCGTATCGGGAAACCCCTCGGCGCGCAGGCCGTCCCGGGTGATCCGGTACGAGATCTCCGCCTCTGCGAAGGCGGTGCGCTGCGGCTGCGACACCACATTGCGCCACCCGCTCGGCAGTCCCGCCTGCACGGTCGCCGCCGCCCGGTTCGCCGCCGCCCCCGCGAGCGCGGCGGCGAGGGCGGACAGGCGCACGACCCCCGGCCCTCCCGCCGCGGGTCCGTGATCAGGTACGGGATCCCCGCCGGGGGCATCACGTACCGGGCCGGTGAGCCCGTGCTCCGAAGCGGTGCGGACGTCTCGTTCGAGCCCGGTGCCCTCGTCCTTCGAGGTGGTGCGGGCGTCTGGGCCGGACCCGGTGAGGCCGTGCTCCTCCAGGAATCCGGTGTGGGTCTGCCCGGAGAGGAACGCCGGGTGGCGCAGCACCTCGACCAGCAGGTCCCGGTTGGTGACCGGGCCGTGGATCCTCGCGCCCGCCAGCGCGGCGGCGAGCCTCCGGACGGCGTCGGCGCGGCTCGCGCCGTAGGAGACGACCTTGGCGAGCATCGGGTCGTAGTGGACGCCGATCTCCGAGCCGTCCTCGACCCCTGAGTCCAGCCGCAGGCCGTGACGTCCGCCCGGCGGGGACTCGAAGCGGGAGTCCACCCCGGAAACCTCGAAGCGGTGCAGGACGCCACTCTGCGGAAGCCAGTCGCGGGCGGGGTCCTCGGCGTAGAGGCGCACCTCGACGGCGTGCCCGGACGGCTCGGGCGGCGACGCGGGGAGCCGGGCGCCCTCGGCGATCCGCAGCTGCCACTCGACGAGGTCGACGCCGTACACGCACTCGGTCACCGGGTGCTCCACCTGCAGGCGGGTGTTCATCTCCAGGAAGGCGACCGTCTCGTCCCTGACGAGGAACTCGACGGTCCCGGCGCCGACGTACCCGACGGCCCGCGCGGCGGTGACCGCCGCGTCCAGCAGCAACTCTCGCGTCGCGGGGGAGAGCGCCGGGGACGGGGTCTCCTCGACCACCTTCTGATGCCGCCGCTGGATCGAGCACTCCCGCTCGCCCAGCGCCCACACCGTGCCGTGTCCGTCGGCCAGGATCTGCACCTCGATGTGCCGGGCGCCCTCCAGCAGGGGCTCGACGAACACCGTGCCGTCCCCGAACGCCGACGCGGCCTCCCCGCGCGCCGACTCGACCGCCTGCGGCAGGTCGCCGGCGCGTCGCACGACGCGCATCCCGCGCCCGCCACCACCGGCCGACGCCTTCACCAGCAGGGGAAAGGTCCACTCTGAGGCCGGTCCGCCCGTCCGGGTGAACACGGCATCCAGGTCGTCCGTGGAGTGGTCGGGACCCGCGACGAAGCCCGGCAGCACCGGGACCCCCGCCTTCGCCATCAGCGCCTTGGCCTCGATCTTGGAACCCATCGCGGCGACGGCCTCGGCCGGAGGACCGACCCAGGTCAGCCCCGCCTCGGTCACGGCCCGCGCGAAGGCGGCGCTCTCCGACAGGAAGCCGTAACCGGGATGGACCGCGTCGGCCCCCGCCAGGCGGGCCGCCTCGACGATCCTCTCCACCGACAGATAAGTGTCGGCGGGCCTGACACCGGCCAGCCGTACGGCATGGTCGGCCTCGGCCACGTGCGGCGCCTCGGCGTCGGCGTCGGAGAAGACCGCGACGGTCTCGATACCGAGGTCGCGGCAGGTACGGAAGATCCGGCGGGCGATCTCACCGCGGTTCGAGACGAGCAGGCGGCGGATCGGCGGGACGGGCGCGGGCGGGGTCACGGTCACATCCGGAAGACGCCGAAGCCCGAGGGCCGCGGGACGGTGGCGTCGCCGGCCGCCGAGCCGTGGAAGGCGGCGTCGCCGGGGGCGTTGCCGATGGCGGACAGGCACAGGCCGAGGATCGTGCGGGTGTCACGGGGGTCGATCACGCCGTCGTCGTAGAGGCGGCCCGACAGGAAGAACGGCAGCGACTCGGCCTCGATCTGCGCCTCGACCAGCCGGCGCATCGCCGCGTCCCCCTCCTCGTCGTAGACCTGACCTCGCGCCTGGGCTGCGGCCCTGCCGACGATGGACAACACCCCGGCGAGCTGGGCGGGACCCATCACGGCCGACTTGGCGCTGGGCCAGGTGAACAGGAAGCGCGGATCGTAGGCCCTGCCGCACATGCCGTAGTTGCCCGCGCCATAGGAGGCGCCCATCACGATCGTGATGTGCGGGACGGACGAGTTGGACACCGAGTTGATCATCATCGCGCCGTGCTTGATGATGCCGCCCTGCTCGTAGTCCTTGCCGACCATGTAGCCGGTGGTGTTCTGCAGGAAGACCAGCGGGACGCGGACCTGATTGGCGAGCTGGATGAACTGCGCCGCCTTCTGCGCCTCCTCGCTGAACAGCACACCTTGGGCGTTGGCCAGGATCCCGATCGGATGGCCGTGCAGGCGGGCCCATCCGGTCACCAGGCTCCCGCCGTACAGGGGCTTGAACTCGTCGAACTCACTGCCGTCCACCACCCGCACGATCACCTCGCGCGGGTCGAACGGGATCCTCAGGTCCTCCGGCACGATGCCCAGCAGCTCCTCCTCGTCATACAGCGGGTCGCGCACGGCGCCGGGGGAGCGGCCGGGACGGCGCCGGTTCAGGCCCTTCACGATCCGCCGTCCGATCCGCAGCGCGTCATGCTCGTCGGCGGCGAGGTAGTCGGCCAGGCCGCTGACGCGGGCGTGCATCTCGGCGCCGCCCAGCGACTCGTCGTCGGACTCCTCCCCGGTGGCCATCTTGACCAGCGGCGGCCCGCCGAGGAAGACCTTCGCGCGTTCCCTGACCATGACGACGTGGTCGCTCATCCCCGGCACGTACGCCCCACCGGCCGTGGAGTTGCCGAAGACCAGGGCGATCGTGGGGATCCCGGCCGCCGACAGACGGGTCAGGTCGCGGAAGATCCGGCCGCCGGGGATGAAGATCTCCTTCTGGGTCGGCAGGTCGGCACCGCCGGACTCCACCAGGTTGATCAGCGGCAGCCGGTTCTCGAAGGCGATGTCGGCCGCCCTGAGCGTCTTGCGCAGCGTCCACGGGTTGGACGAACCGCCCCGTACGGTCGGGTCGTTGGCGACGATCACGCACTCGACGTCCTCGACCACCCCGATCCCGGTGACCACACTCGCCCCCACGGGGAACTCGCTGCCCCAGGCCGCGAGCGGCGAGAGCTCCAGGAACGCCGAGTCGGGATCGACGAGCAGCTCGATCCGCTCCCTGGCCAGCAGTTTGCCCCGCGCGTGGTGCCGGTCGACGTATTTTTCGCCGCCGCCCGCCACGGCCTTGGCGTGCTCGGCGTCGAGCTCCGCCAGCTTGGCGAGCATCGCCTCGCGCCGTGCCCGATAGTCGTCACCGGAGGTGTCCAGGCGGCCCATGACTCCGCTCCCTTGGTTGACAGCGCGTCTACTCGTCGGCGTCGGCGCGGACGTCGTCGACGCGCCCGGCGTCATACCCTCGCTCCTCGAACGCCTCCCGCCCGGCCTGGACGGGTGCCGTCCGCGTGCGGCGCCCCCGGCTGCCCGGCACCCCAGGCTCGACGATCACGTCAAGTAAGGTAACCCACAACCGGTGCCCCCGCACGCGGACGGCGCTCGCGCGAGGAGGCGTCACCCGCTGTAGTTCCTCTGAACCGGACGCGACGACGCCCCCATTAAGAATCAACGATTCAGCTGGGTGACTGCTCGACGGTGAACTCACACCATGGCGACCAGTCCGACACCGCGTCTCCCTCCTCAGCCCGCACGCGAAAATGATACGTGCCCGCGATGGTAAACGTACCTGGCGGAGGGGAAACCGCGCGAATATCTCCTGCTTTCACCAACGGCTCTTCGCCGGGACGGCCGATTTCGAATCTAGCGATAAGGTTGGGACGGGGAGTGGGGCTGTACGGGGTCGAGCTCGCTCCGAATGTCGGGTTGTCCGCAATGGAAATCACCGGGTTGCCGCAGAATTGGAAACCGGCGTACGGTGCGGCGGAGATCCGTAGTTCTGCGGGCACGCCGGGCTTCGGCACATTCACCGTGGCGACTGTGAAGGCGCACCAGGCCGTCCAGGTTGACACCACGCCGTCGTCCGTGGTCCGCGCACGGAACCGGTACTCGCCTTCGGTGATGATGTTCTCGGGCACCTGGTAGGTGGCGAGCGATCCGTAGAAGGGGACGGTGACGCTGACCAGCGGCGACTGCCCGACCCGGGCCACCTCGAATGTCGCCTGCAGATTGGGGCGGTCAGAGTTGTAGGCGGGGGCGCCATTGTTGGTCTTGAGAATCGGCGTCAGGGCTCTGGCTGTAGGTTTACCGTTGGAACAGAATTGCGGCGAAGTGAGAGATGAGGAGGTCAGAGATGAGCCTATCGGCGGATGCGGCGGAGGCAGAGCGGTCGCGGCCGATGTGGGTGGCGCGATGGGCGCGCCCAGTGCGAAGACCGTCGTGAGAAGGACCGCTGTCCGGCGTCCCCATTTGCGAACCTTGGTATTGACTGAATTCACTGGTGTCGAACTCCTATTACCGGAAGCACTGATGAGCTGATTCCACACCGCCATCGACTATCAAGTCATTACCAAAACGGTATGCGTAAGAGATCTGTCATATTTCCCGCGCTTCGTCGCCATGGGTCGTCGAGCCGGAACGCTGTGCGAGTAGCCGTGATTTCGGACCGGCGCCCCAGGCTGCCCGGCCCCCCAGGCTTGGGCGCGCCGAGTCCTTCCGCGCGCTGGACGGTGTCTGGGAACTCCGACGAGACGACCACCGGGAATGTGAGGTGACGCATTGATGTCACAAATCGGCACGCTGCCTCGTCAATAGGGTGAACGCCACCACACCGAGGGAGCCGACGACACCATGACCGCCCCGTCCGAGCCAGGAGACGACCGGCCCGACCCGAGCCTGGGCGCGATCATGAGCGAGCGGCGCCAACTGATCAATCTCGCCTACGGCGTCACCGGCGCGGTGATGGCGTTCGAGGTCGGGGGTGATCGGATCACCCGGATCTGGGCCGTACGCAACCCGGAGAAACTCCGGCCATGGACGAGGGGGAAGGAGCGCGACCAGGGGTACGCGGTGGCGCACCGACCCTTCTCGGCGGTCACCAAGAATCGATGATCCGCGAAAGTACGGGGGCGGGGCGACGTGCCGAACCATGAGGTTCGGCACGTCGCCTCACATTACGCGCCGAGTCGGCGGCCTGCGGGAGTGCATATTCCACCGGAGCGGGGGAAGTGGCAGGCGCATGGATGAGAAGAACGAAGCGTCGAAGGCCGCCACCGGCCTGGCCATGGGAATCGCCCTCGGCGTCGCGGTCGGCGCCGTCCTGGGAGTCGTCCTCGAAAACATCGCCATAGGCGTCGGTATCGGTATCGCCATGGGCGCCGGCCTGGGCGTGGCCTTCACGACCGGCAGGAAGAACAGAGAGGGCAACAGATGACCGACGAGCGCGTACGTCGCGTGGGGGCATCCACGGCCCCTCGGGCCGGTTGACGCCTGCTCACGCCCCGTGAGACGACAGGTCGCGCGGCGGCCCGGCGCGGCAGGGAATCGACGACGCGAACCCAGCGGCATACCTCGCAGGCGCTAGTACGACAGCCGCCATTCGTTAGCTGAGCTGAGCGTATGCGGCGGAGCGGGCGCGGTTGACTTTTGCAGGTCACGAGATCCGGAGGAAATTCATAGGATCGCGGCATGGCTCTTGACTTGTTCGCCGGAATTCCGGTCACCGAGTACGCGACGGCCCTGAAGTGGTATGAACGGCTGCTGGGCTCCCCACCGACGTTCGTCGCGAGCGACACCGAAGCCGTGTGGGAGCTCGCGGAACATCGGTTCGTGTTCATCGAGCAGCGGCCCGAGCGGGCCGGCCATGGCATGCACACGATCTTCGTCGACGACCTCGATGCGCTTGTGAAGCAGATCGCCGAGCGGGGACTCGACCCTGTGGAGCGGGAGACTTACTCCAATGGCGTGCGCAAGGCCACCTACCGCGATTCCGACGGGAACGAGATCGGGTTCGGCGGCGCTCCTTTGTGACCGGCGCGGGCCGGCACGACAGCGGTCATCGTCACGTGAGCTGGGATGACGCGAACCAATCGGCAGCCGCCCGTCGACACCGGGTTGATCCCGCTGACAGTCGCCGAGATCAAAAGCCTCTTCAACGCTGCCCCCGCACCCAGCCGTACGCGGCGAGGAACACTCGGACTCCCTCGTCGGCGTAGCGGTGGAGCTGCTTGTGCGTGAATGCGGTGTTGTTGCCAAAGAAGTTCGCCGTGTTGAGCGGTATGGCGATGATCAGCCAGTTGAGGTGCTGCGCAGCCAACAAGGCGTCATCGGCTACGAGCAACCCGCGCTCGGCCAGCCGCTCCAGCTGGATGGCGAGGTTGGCGTGGGCGCGCTCCGGTCCGGCCTCGTGCCAGGTGCGGGCGAGGTCGGGAAAGCGCTCGGCCTCGGCGATCACGATACGGCGCAACTGCAACAGGTGCGGCTGGGTGACATCCACGATGTGCCGGCGTGCGAACCGGCGCAGGTCGGCCTCCAGGTCGTCGCTGCTCCCCAACGATTCGACGATGTCGTGCGTCGACGTCTCGGCAGCGGCGATCTCGCCGGTGACAATGGCGGCGAACAGCTGCTGCTTGTCAACGAACTGTTTGTAGACGGTCTGCTTCGACACAGCGGCCCTGGTGGCGATCTCGTCCATCGTCGTGCCGTCGTAGCCCTTACTCAGAAACGTCGACTGAGCGGCATCGAGGATCGCCCGACGCTTGCGGGCCGTGCGGCCGGTCGGTTCGTTCATGATCGAAAGCCTAGTACTAGCCAGTCCAGTTCCGTTATAGTACTGGACAGTCTAGTTTGATACTGCGAGGTGACCCATGACCAACTACGTGACGTCGGGCGACGGGACCGCGATCGCCTTCGACCGGTTGGGCGATGGAGTGCCGCTGATCGTGATCGGCGGGCTGTTCTGCGACCGGCAGCGGATGCGCGACCTCGCCGAGCAGTTGGCGAAGCTGCTCGACGGACGGTTCAGCGTCGTCAACTACGACCGTCGCGGCCGCGGTGACAGTGGTGACACGGCACCCTACGCCGTCGAACGCGAGATCGAGGATCTCGCCGCGCTGATCGCCGCGACCGGCGGCACGGCGGCGGTGTACGGGCACTCGTCGGGCGCCGGGCTGGCGCTACGTGCCGCTGCGGCCGGTTTGCCGATCACCCGACTCGTGCTGCACGAACCGCCCTACGGCGCCGACAACGAGGAGAGCACCGACGCCGCTCGCAATCTGGCCAACCAAGTCCGCATGGCGGTCGAGGCCGGACAACCGGCAGCGGCGATCGCCACGTTCATGAGCGAAACCGGGGCACCTTCGGAGGTCGTCGAAGCGATGACCGCCGACCCGGCACTGTTGGTGATCGCCCGCACGATGCCCTACGACCACGAGGTTATGGGCGACTACGACCAAGGCGGCACCATCCCCGAGCAGTTGGTCGCGAGCATCGACATGCCAACGCTCGTGATCGCAGGTGGGGCCAGCCCTGACTTCTTCCGCGACACCGCCGACCGGATCGCCGCACTGCTCTCAAACGGGACGATCGCGGTGCTCGACGGCCACGGCCACGAAGCGCCCGCCGACATCGTCGCCCCAGCCGTGGCCGGCTTCCTGAGCGACGACCAGTGAGCGCTGTCGACGACCACCTCGCTGGACTCTCCCCAGAGCTGCGCCAAAGGACTGGGCTTTTGAGTGGGTGGAGCCTGGTACGGCAGCCGCCATTCGCTATTTGAGCTGAGCTAGCGCCGGCACATGGGCTGCGTCGGCGGCGTCGACAGTGGCCGGCGACGAGGTCTACGGCGCCCGCACGAAACCACGCGCCTTCTTTGAACGCGTTCAGCGTGCCGCACTAGGCTGGCCTCAACCGTTCTGGGGAGTCCGATGAAAATAGTGATACCCGGAGGAAGCGGTCAGGTAGGAACGATCCTGGATCGTGCGATGACCGCCGCAGGACATGACGTCGTGGTGCTGACCAGGCGGCCGGTGCGGGAGCGTGACGTGCGCTGGGACGGGGAGACCCCGGGGCCCTGGACGGAGGAGATCGACGGCAGCGACATCGTGGTCAACCTGGCCGGGCGCAGCGTCGACTGCCACTACACCGCCGCCAACCTGAGGGCGATGATGGACTCGCGCGTGCACTCCACCCGGGTCGTGGGCGAGGCGATCGCCGCCGCCGCGCGGCCTCCCCGGGTCTGGTTGCAGATGAGCACCGCCACCGTCTACGCCCACCGCTTCGACGCGCCCAACGACGAGGCGACCGGCGTGATCGGTGGCACAGAACCCGGTGTCCCTGACTACTGGGCCTACAGCGTCGAGATCGCGAAAGCTTGGGAGCGGGAGCAGGAACGGGCAGAAACCCCGCACACGCGCAAGGTCGCCCTGCGTACCGCGATGGTGATGAGTCCCGATCGCGGCGGTGTCTTCGACGTCCTGCTGCGGTTGGTACGGCTCGGCCTCGGCGGCCCGATCGCGGGCGGCGCGCAGTACGTATCCTGGATCCACGACCGCGACTTCGTCCGCGCCGTCGAGTTCCTGGCCGACCGGGACGACCTCGCGGGACCGGTGAACCTCGCCGCCCCCGATCCTCTGCCGCAGCGTACGTTCATGCGCGTGCTGCGCGCGGCATGGGGGATTCGGGTCGGCCTGCCCGCGACGAGGTGGATGGCCGGGCTCGGCGCGTTCGCACTGCGCTCGGACACCGAACTCCTGCTGAAGAGCCGCCGGGTCGTCCCCGGCCGCCTGCTCGAAGCGGGCTTCACCTTCGACCATGCCCGGTGGCCGGAGGCCGCCGACGACCTTGTGGGGCGCGTGCGTGGAGGAGCCCGCGTCCCCGGGTGAGCCTCCCGGGGACGGCGGGCCGGCGGCGGGCGTTCCGCGGCCCTTGCGGACACGCTCTCCGGCGCTCCAAGGGTCAGATGCGGACCAGCCCGAGTTCGTCCCGCCTGCCCGCTGACACCCCTGTTCCAGGATTGCAGTGGCAAGGTGGCAGTCGGAGGTGAACCCGGTGACGCGAGAGCCTCAGCCGATGAGCCCGCCACGTTCTGGCGACGGCCGCCCCGGAGATCGTTTGTGGGGTGCGAACGCCGCGGTCCGCGCCGGGTCGCGGTGGATCTCCGGGAGTCGAGGGATGGCACTTTCAGGGCACGGTGGGGCCGACGGCCTGGAAAACAACGGTGGTGGAATCGGCCGGTGTGTCGATGTGGAACGCGTAGCAGCCCGGAGCCTTCAAGCGGACGTAAGCGGGACGGTCACGCCAGTCCTTCGCCTTGGGGTCCGGCGGGATGACGATCTCGTTTCTGATCGGTTCCCCCTGCGTGCCGTCGAACGCGACGGGGTCGTCGCCGTCCAGCCGCCGCCCTTTGATCACTACGGGGTCGCGCAGGTCGGGTGCGGCGAACCAGAGCACCTTCGCCCCACCCCATCCGCTGTTCTCGAACAGAGTTCCCGGTTCGGCGCCGATGTACGTCAGCACCGACGCCATGACCGGTCGCGCCTGGCCGTCTCCGAGGGTGTCGCCGCCGAGAGCCGTCGGACGGGTCACGGTGCGGGTGACCGGGCATTCGCCGCCGGGGGCGACGGAAGGGGAGGCCGTACCGCCGGCGTCGGGCGCGCAGCCCGCGATGGTCGCGGCGGTGACCGCCGCGACCATCGCCCAGGCCGGATGCCTCACAGCAGCACGCCGATGAACGTCGCTGTGAGAGTGGCGAGGGAGAGCACCCTCGCCGCCTGGAAGACCACACTCCGGCCCCGGATCTCAAAGTCGCCGATCTCGGACGCGTTGCGACCGATCGGCGCCACCAGATAGGGAATCGAACGGGCCATCACGAACACCAGCACCGCGGTGAAGGCCAGGAGGATGTCTCCGGTCACCACCGGGATGAGCAGGGCGACATGGAACACCCCGTACGGGGCGTCGGTCAGGAACCCGAAACCAAGGGCTCTTCCCCACCGTGTCACGGCGTCCGCGTTGTTCATCGGGTACCTCCGTGGAGACCCCTGCCTTCAGGCGGGGGAGGAATCGGACCCCTGCGGAGCAGGGCAGGGACAGGCGATTCGCCGCCAGGCGGACCGCAGCATAGAACACACACACTTCTCAGCCGATCTTGCGGCAGGATGTGAGGCATGGCGCAGATCGTGAAGCGGGCGTTCAAGTTTCGCTTCCACCCGACCCCCGAGCAAGCCTCCGAGCTCGCCCGCACGTTCGGCTGCGCCCGCCTCGTCTACAACAAAGCCCTCCAAGAACGAACCCGCGCCTACACCCAGGAAGGCCGCCGCGTCTCCTACGTTCAGTCCTCGGCGGCGCTCACGGCATGGAAGAAGACCGACGACCTCGCGTTCTTGAACGAGGTGTCGTCGGTCCCGCTGCAACAGGCACTGCGCCACCTTCAGACGGCGTTCACGAACTTCTTCGCCAAGCGAGCGAAGTACCCGACGTTCAAGTCCCGCAAGAAGTCGCGGGCCTCGGCCGAGTACACCCGCTCGGCGTTCCGCTGGCGAGACGGGGCGTTGACGCTGGCGAAGATGGAGGACCCGCTGAACATCGTGTGGTCGCGCCCTCTGCCCGAGGGCGCGCAACCGTCCACGGTGACCGTGTCGAAGGACGCCGCGGGGCGGTGGTTCGTGTCCATCCTGTGCGAGGACCGCATCCCCCCGCTCCCGCCGACCTCCAACGCGGTCGGGGTGGACGCGGGCCTCACGGCGCTGGCGACGCTGTCGACCGGAGAGAAGATCGTCAACCCGAAGCACGAGCGGGCCGATCGCCGCAAGCTCGCCAAAGCCCAGCGCCACCTCGCCCGCAAACAGAAAGGGTCGAACAACCGGGCCAAGGCGAAGGTGAAGGTCGCCCGGATCCATGCCCGCATCACCGACCGGCGCCGCGACCACCTGCACCAGGTCACCACCCGACTCGTCCACGAAAACCAAGTGGTCGCGATCGAGGACCTCACCGTGCGCCACCTGGTCAAGAACCACCGCCTGGCCCGCGCGATCTCGGACGCCTCCTGGCGTCAGATGCGGTCCATGCTGGAGTACAAGGCAGCCTGGTACGGGCGGGAGTTGGTGGTCGTCGACCGCTTCTTCCCGTCTTCCAAGTTGTGTTCGGCGTGCGGCGCCCTGCAGGGGTCCATGCCGCTGGGTGTGCGGGAATGGACGTGCGCCTGCGGCGCGGTCCATGACCGTGACGTCAACGCCGCGAAGAACATCCTCGCCGCCGGGCTGGCGGAGAGGTAAAACGCCTGCGGAGCTGGTGTAAGACCTCAACGAGAGTCCTCTCGGGCGGGCGACCGGCGATGAAACAGGAACCCTCACGGGTGACCGTGGGAATCCCCCTCCTTTTAGGAGGGGGAGGAAGTCAAGTTGACAAGTTCGGTCGGCACCAGCCAGCGGAACGACATTTTTCGATGCCAGCCTCCCACCAGCTCGCTGAACGCGAAGGCTCCCAGCACCACGGCGACCGCGACATGCCGCGCATTCTGATTCAGCGGCAGCAGCGACGACAGGGCGGACAGCACAACGACTATGACAGCGAGCATCCCGGCGCCGACGGCCAGTCCGCCGACGAATTTGGGAATTGTACTCCGCGGCGACGCATACAGCGTGCCTGCAGCATTCATTCCTCAAGCAGTGGCGAAGGAGAGTACGCCGGCGACACCGGCGAGAACAATCGTGAAATAGGTCATCGACGCCCTTTCGCGAGCGGTCCAGATGAATTGTGGAATCAGTAGTGAGTCGTCGATTTGCAACCGCAGACGTAGCTGCCGGTGCATCCGATGGGACCGTAGATGTTCGAGACGCAGTCACGGCACCGGTGCCGGTTGGGGCTGGTGCCGGTGTACCACCAGGCGCTGCTGTAGGGGCACACCTTGCACCCGCGGTCGTAGCTGGGCGTGCAGTCGACCCTGCCATTGGTTGATCACGACTGCTGAGACGCGGGACCTTCTCGGCGGGTTTCCCGCATTGGACGTGTCGCGGCCGGTCGTGTGATTCCTGGCAGGGCTGTCGCGCGTTGTGACGGGCAGGGGTGATCTCCCGGTGGTTCGTCAGCAGCAGCCGGTGCTCGCCGCGGCGCCGACCGGCTGACCCGGGGCCTGTTCCGCGGCCGGGCCGCAGGCGCACGGGGCCGCGGGGTCCTGGTCGGCGGACGCGGACTTGCCCAGGACGTCGGCGTCGGCCTTGACCACATAGACCTCCCACGGTTCGGCGCCGGGACCGGTCACCCACACCTTGTCCTGCAGGGCGTAGCAGCAGGAGGTGTCGTTCTCCTCGAAGGTGGCGAGCCCGGCGTCCTTCAGTCGCCGGGTGGCCGCCTCCACCTGGGCGGTGTCGGTGACCTCGACGCCCAGGTGGTCCAGGCGGGTGTCGTGGCCTTCCTCGCCTTCCAGGAGCACCAGCTTCAGCGGCGGCTCGGAGATGGCGAAGTTGGCGTAACCGGGGCGGCGCTTGGCGGGCTCGACGCCGAACAGCTTGGAGTAGAAGGCGATCGAGCCCTCCAGGTCGGCGACGCGCAGGGCGAGCTGGACGCGGGACATGGTGGTCCTCCAAGAGGTTCCGGCGGGTGGTGGCGATCACCACCCGTACCGCTGTTTCGATAGATGTCTATTCAGCGATGTGCCGACAGCTTGCAATACTGATTAGATGTCTGTCAAATTAGAGATATGTCAAAACAGATGTTACCCATCGTAGACCTGGCAGGGACCGGCGAGGCCGGGCAGGCGTGCTGCACGCCGCTGGTG
>Ga0233377_1000763_pt1 | contig 13257 bp, 11 predicted proteins | sample ElkDunMinimDraft_6_FD_191540 | JGI IMG/M metagenome (GOLD analysis project Ga0233377, IMG submission 191540) | Fecal eukaryotic communites from dung pellets of Tule Elk in California, USA - Elk Dung E36 | ecosystem: Host-associated > Mammals > Digestive system > Large intestine > Fecal | place...
TTACAGTAAAGGGTTACGTATTTTTCCAGCTCATTCCAATAATATGGAGTGTCAGAGATTCCCGAATTAATAAAGAAGTGTAATAATTTCACTTTGAAGTTCGGGTTTTCAACAACCTTACTATTGTAGAAGTCGATAACATCTTCCATTCTAATCCCCAGTCTGGAAGTATAGAATTGAGAATCTGGTTGTTCTTCCGCAGCAATACGGATACCCAGGTTACAAGGTTCTGAAAGTTCCACTTCATCGTCATACATGTTGAATTCCTCTTTATTATCCAATACTGGGATAATATTACGGTATCCATCATGCAACATGTCAACGATATATTGTTTGTATTGATAGGTTTTGAATCCATTACAGATAACAGTAATGTCCTTATTTACCTTACCTTGTCTTTCCAAAGCATCAATCATAGGCATATCAAAAGCAGAAGAAGTTTCCAAGTGGATATCATTCTTCAAAGCCTCTTCGACTATGTGCTTGAAATGTGAGGATTTAGTACAATAGCAGTACTTATAAGAACCGCGATAATTGTATTTCAACATTGCTGTTTGAAACAAAATTTTTGCTTGTTGGATCTTTTTACTGATTATTGGTAGATAAGTAAAACGTAGGGGCGTGCCGTACGTTTCTATCATTTCCATCAAATTCAAATCGTGGAAGTACAATTCGTCATCGATGATATCGAATCCGTCTTGCGGAAAACCAACACTTAAGTCAAGAAATTCCTGATAGCTCTGCATTTTTTATTATTTTTGGCAAAGATATGCTTTCGTAATGAATACCTAAATAATCAAAGCGTTATTTTTTCAATTCATTATCAGAAAGTTACGAATATTACGAAATATTTACATGGCAAAATCAATCCAAGAGCTGCTTATTGATAAGACAGTGGAAGCAGTGAGTTCATTATATGGTGCTGAAATACCATCATCGCAACTTGCATTACAAGAGACCAGAAAGGAATTTGAGGGTCAAATCACAATAGTTATTTTTCCAGTTACACGATTTTCAAAGAAGTCTCCTGAAATCACAGGAACCGAAATAGGATCTTTTCTAAAAGAGAATATTGCGGAGATTTCAGATTTTAATGTAATCAAAGGGTTTCTTAATCTAAGTTTTTCGGATGGATATTGGATTCAATTATTAAATAATACGATCCTCCCGGATACATTTGGTAAGTTTCCGAGCAATGGGAAGAGATTGATGGTTGAATATTCATCACCAAATACTAATAAGCCATTGCACCTAGGGCATATCCGTAATAATTTATTGGGATACTCCGTTGCAGAAATCCTAAAAGCATATGGGTATAATGTTGTCAAGGCAAATTTGGTAAATGATAGAGGGATTCATATCTGCAAGTCGATGTTGGCATGGCAGAAATTTGGGAATGGAGAGACTCCTGAGTCATCAGGATTGAAAGGTGATCATTTGGTAGGTAAATATTATGTAGTATTTGATAAGGAATACAAAAAAGAGATCGAGATCTTAAAGGAAGAGGGAGAAACTGAAGATAACGCCAAAAAGAATGCTCCATTAATGAAAGAAGCACAAGTTATGCTTCAACAATGGGAAGCAGGAAATGAGGAAGTGCTGAATCTTTGGAAAACCATGAATGGATGGGTTTATTCAGGTTTTGATAAAACATATAAGCAATTAGGAGTTGATTTTGATAAGTTCTATTATGAGTCAGAAACGTACCTTTTAGGTAAAGATATTATCCAGGAAGGTTTAGAAAAAGGAGTGTTCTTCAAGAAAGAAGACAATTCCGTTTGGATAGATTTGACTGATGAGGGGCTTGATCAGAAATTAGTTTTGAGAGGGGATGGGACTTCAGTTTATATTACTCAAGACTTAGGTACTGCACAATTAAAATATGATGAGTTCAAAATGGATGAATCAATTTACGTTGTAGGAAATGAACAAGATTATCACTTCAAGGTATTGTTTGCCATACTAAAGAAGCTAGGAAAAGATTGGGCGAATGGGATGTACCATCTTTCATATGGAATGGTTGATTTGCCTTCGGGAAAAATGAAGTCAAGAGAGGGAACTGTAGTTGATGCTGATGATTTAATGTCAGAAATGATTGAAACAGCGAAGGAGAGAACAGAGGAATTAGGAAAAACAGAAGGTTTTAATGAAGAAGAAAAAATCGATTTGTACCAGACTATTGGTATGGGAGCATTAAAGTATTTTCTATTAAAAGTTGATCCTAAGAAACGACTTCTATTTGACCCTAAAGAATCAGTAGATTTTCAGGGGCATACAGGTCCATTTGTTCAGTATACCCATGCTCGTATTAAATCAGTTTTACGGAAAGCAGAATATAAAGCGAATGAATTAAAGACACCAGAGGTTATATCTTCATACGAGCGTGATTTGATTCAAGCTTTGTCAAATTATCCTGAAATAATAGAAGCCTCAGCGAAAGAATTTAGCCCGGCACAATTAGCGAATTATGCTTATGATTTAGCAAAGCTTTACAATAAATTTTACCATGAGGAGACGATTCTAAAAGCCGAGGATGAAAATGTAAAGGGATTCCGTTTACAATTATCAGCCTCAGCAGCGAAGGTCATTGCTGAAAGCATGAACCTTTTGGGGATTGAAGTTCCTGAAAGAATGTAAATATGAAGAAACTAAAAGTTGGATTAATTGGATTTTCAATAGGAGGGCATGTTTTTCATGCCCCATTTATTGATGGGAATCCGGATTTAGAATTATATAAGGTAACTGCAAGGAAAGCTGAGCAACAGAAAATGTTGTCAGAACGTTATCCCAATGCTATTGCTGTATTAACTTCAGATGATATAATAAATGATACAGAGGTAGATATTGTAGCTATTGCAACTTCAAATGATGTTCATTTTAGTCTTGCAAAAGCAGCGTTGGAAGCGGGTAAGCATGTTGTTGTTGAAAAACCCTTTACAAATTATAGTTCAGAGGCAGATGAGTTAATAGCATTAGCCAAAGAAAAGGGGCTTTTGTTATCAGTTCATCACAATGCTCGATTTCATTCAGATTTTAAAACAGTAAAAAAGGTAATCGAATCTGGTAAATTGGGTCGGGTAGTTAATTATGAAGCTAGATATGACAGATTCCGTAATTTTCTACGAGCTGGAGCATGGCGAGAAGAAGATCTTCCAGGTTCAGGAATTCATTATGATTTAGGAGCACATTTGATTGATCAGGCCTTGCAGGTTTTTGGAAAGCCTACGGCCATATTTGCAGATCTTAGAGTGCAAAGAGATCATGCAAAAGCAATTGATGATTTTGAATTTATATTGTCATTTCCCGGAATTAAAGTTTCTTTAAAAGGACAGATGCTTGCAAAAATTTCCACTGCAAGATATGCTGTTTATGGCATGAATGGGAGTTTTGTAAAATGGGGAGTTGATCCTCAAGAAGCTTTGTTAAGGGATGGCGTAGTTCCTTCACAATATCAAGATTGGGGAAAAGAAGATTCAGAATTTCAAGGAACTATTGCGATTTCAGAAGCAGGTAAGGATATCGAAGAAAAGATTGAAAGTGAGTGGGGTTCAGGGCAGGATTTTTATAAAAACATAGTTGCTGCGATCAAAGAAGAGGAGGAATTGTTTGTTAAACCAGAACAAGCAAGAGATGTAATTCGAATACTAGAATTAGCTGAAAGATCTTGGGCGGAGCAAAGGACAATTTCTTTAGAAGGAGAATTGATTTCATAATGAAAGAGTATGATGCGGTTATTATAGGCGGGGGAGCTTGTGGATTGATGTGTTCGGTTCAAGCCGGTCTTTTGGGTAAGCGTACATTATTGATAGAGCGCAACGATAAAGTTGGAGCGAAAATATTGATTTCCGGAGGTGGTCGTTGCAATTATACAAACCTACATACGACAATATCAAACTTTGTTTCTGAAAATCCTAAATTTCTAAATGCGGTATTTTCTCAATGGACAGTAGAGGATACGATCAATTTTTTTGAACAATTTGGAGATATTAAAGGGGAAGAGAAAACATTGGGGCAATTGTTTCCTGTGACCAATAAAGCCAAAGATATTGTAACGGTATTTACAAAATTAATGTATGATACGGGGCAAGATATGTGGTTAAAGACATTAGTTTCAGGAATAGAGAAAACAGAAGAAGGATTTGAGATTAGTTATTCGAAGGATGGTAAGGATTCGAAAATAAAAGCATCAAAGGTTGTTTTGGCTACAGGAGGTCTTCCGGTTTCCAAACTAGGAGCATCAGATTTTGCACTTAAGGTGGCTAAAAAATACGGTTTAAGAATTGTTGAAACGGCAGCAGCTTTGGTTCCATTGACAATCACTGGGAAGGATGCTAATTGGTATGCTTCACTAGCAGGTAATTCCGTTTTTTCAAAAGTTTCAAATGAATTCATCTCTTTTGAGGAGAATATTTTGTTTACGCATTGGGGATTAAGTGGGCCGGCCATTTTACAGATATCGTCTTATTGGAAGCCCGGAAAAGAAATTACAATCGATTTACTTCCCAAGTTTAAGATTGATAATTTAATAAATGAAGAAAGAAGTAATGGTGGCAAGCGAACAATTGGTCAACTATTGAATGATTTTTTCACAAAAAAGATGGTTGATGCATTAGGGGAATTTTTACCCATACAGCTGAAGATAGCATCACTGAGCAAAGCTGATGCTAAATTAGTTTCGGATTTTGTACACAGGTTTAAAGTAAAGCCTGCAGGGGATAAAGGTTATGATAAGGCTGAAGTTATGCGTGGGGGAATATCCACGGATGAATTAAATCCAAGGAGTTTAGAAAGCAAGAAAGTAGAAGGCTTGTATTTCGGGGGAGAAGCGGTGGATATAACTGGTTGGTTAGGCGGTTATAATTTTCAATGGGCATGGGCGGCCGGCTATGCTATAGCACAAGATATTTAAGAAAAATTGAAAGCAAAAAAATGGCTGTACAACTTAAGTACAGCCTGGTAATTATATTGGGTAAGAAGTAGTTTTTTTTGTTATTCTGAATTTTACATTAAAATTTATGTTCTAACACTCCGTCTTTTGTGATATCCTTGATATCCACTTCAGCTTTTTTAACTGATTTATTGTCAACTAAAATTTCTAAGTCAATTTTTGCTGGTTTATCAACTTTAGCTTTGATTTTTATTGCTGATTTTTTAGCAGGAGCTGCTCTTCTAACTTTGATTTCCATTGGGAATTTTAAGTCTTTGGTAATAGCAGAGTCCTGACCATTAGTTCCAGAAATGGATAAATTAGATAATTTTAAGTCTGTTACTTTAGAACTGATTTTATAAGTGATATTAACTGCTTTAGGTTTTGGTCCTTCTTTTTTCTTGCAAGAAGAATAAGTTAATAAAGAAACTGTTGCTGTTAAAGCTAATAAAGTTCTTAAAAATGTAGTAGTTTTCATTTATTTATGATTTTAATTATATTAATAAATAGTTAAAAATACATATAGTCGACTTATGTTTTATCATATAACGCCGTTAATTTTAATTACGCTACAGGGTTATTGAAAAAAATTTCGATTAATATTAATTTAACTTTCGTTGTTATGTTGGTTTATGAATAGGCTATATCAGGTGAATTTTTTGTAGTTTTGCAGATGGGAGCAAACTGATTCTATCGCTGCATTTTATATGGAGAGGAAAGTCCGGGCAACATAGGGCGATACGCTTCCTAACGGGAAGGCTAATTTTAGGATTAGACAGCAAGTGCCACAGAAAAGAAACCGCCTTTCGGGGTAAGGGTGAAAACGTGAGGTAAGAGCTCACGGACTTGTATGGTGACATACATTTCGGTAAACCTCGTATGTTGAAAGACCAAATAGGTTGCAATAATAGAAGGCTGCCCGTTTTCTGCCATTAGGCAATTGCAATGGGTAGGTTGATTGAGTTTGCATGTGAATGCAAATCTAGATAAATGATAGGAATTCTATTTATAGAATACAGAACCCGGCTTATAAGGTTTGCTTCTTTTTAAATTTGAACAATTCTTTGCCTATAAACAAGTGAGTTAAATATGACTACAATTTTAATTATAGATGATGAGCGCCCAATCCGTAGCTCGTTAAGAGACATCTTGGAATATGAAGATTATAAAGTTTTAGATGTAGACAACGGAGAGGATGGCTTAAAGATTCTGCAGAAAGAAAAAATCGACTTGGTATTATGCGATATCAAGATGCACAAAATGGATGGTATGGAAGTACTAACGACTGCAAAAGAATTTTCTGACATCCCATTCATCATGATATCGGGTCATGGTACCATTGAAACAGCTGTTGAGGCAGCAAGAAAAGGAGCTTTTGATTTTCTTGAGAAGCCATTGGACCTAAATAGGTTATTGATAACGGTAAGGAATGCATTAGAAAAAGGGTCTTTGGTTAAGGAAACGAAGGTTCTAAAGCGCAAGATTTCCAGAACAAAAGAGATTCTAGGAGATTCTTCGGGCATTAATCTAATTAAAGAAACTATAGAGAAAGTTGCACCGACAGAAGCTCGAGTACTGATAACAGGAGCCAATGGAGCTGGGAAAGAGTTAGTAGCACGTTGGTTGCATGAGAAATCGGCACGTTCCAGTTCGATCCTAGTAGAAGTAAACTGTGCTGCAATTCCATCTGAATTAATTGAATCTGAATTATTTGGACATGAGAAAGGTTCATTTACTTCAGCGGTAAAGCAGCGTATTGGAAAGTTTGAGCAAGCTAATAATGGGACTTTATTTTTAGATGAGATTGGCGATATGAGCCTATCAGCCCAAGCTAAAGTATTGAGAGCATTACAAGAAAATAAAATTACAAGAGTAGGCGGTGAGAAAGAAATTGATGTTAACGTTCGTGTAATTGCCGCTACCAATAAGGATCTTTTGAAAGAGATAGAGAATGGTAATTTTCGAATGGACTTATATCACCGACTTAGTGTGATATTAATTCACGTTCCTTCTTTATCAGATAGAAAAGATGATATTCCTACCCTAGCAAATGCTTTCTGTGAAGAGATTTGTGCTGAATACAGTATGCCAGTAAAAGCATTCACACCAGATGCAATAAAAGCATTGCAATCATTGCCATGGACTGGTAATATCCGCGAGTTAAGGAATATGATTGAGCGTTTAATTATTCTATGTGATAAGAAGATTACTGAAGAGGATGTATTAAAATTTGCCAATCCTGGGGGTCCGACACCGGTTATAAATAATGGTACTGCTCCAGTAGATAATGCATTTGATATGGAGCATTTTACTTCATTTCAAGATTTTAAAGATTTCTCAGAATGTGAGTTTATCAAATATAAATTGGAAAGAAATAATTGGAATGTCTCTAAGACTGCAGATGACCTAGATATACAACGAAGTCATCTTTATAGTAAAATTGAAAAATTTGGACTTAAAAGAGATTAATAATAAAGGCCTGATGAGAATCAGGCCTTTTCTATTTTTCGTATTTAATCGTTATACTTTCTTTTCTGACGACTATACAACATATAAAATGCTATTGTCAAAACAATAATCCCGATAATAATATACGGTAATGCAGATCCTTCATGAGTGTTAGCCTTGGAGCTTTCTTGTGCAAACAAACCAATTGATACTGCATTTAGTAATACTAACACATTCCACTTTCTCATGATAAATTTGAATTTTTAAGTTTATTAATAATATTCGAATAATATAGAGCAAAAACCATGACAAAGCAAATGTATTAACAATTATTTAACCTATTGAATGCCAAAAAAATCATTTGTAATAATAATGTTACTTGTTTGGTATTAAAGAAAAAGTTTAGATAGTTTGCGGATAAATAAAAAAAGTGCTAATCCTTTCAAGAATCAGCACTTCTATTAAAATTTTAAATAGAATTATAAGATTTCAGCTAAGAAATTTCCTTGCTGATGAATGATTTGCCGTTTCGCAATAATTTCTTGAAGATTAATAGTTCCGATTACATATTTATGATCATTACTATAAAACCTTTCAGAGACATTTTCAAAATCAATATTTTCTAAGACATCTTCGTCTTCATAGCGGAAATATACTTTTAGCGTATAATCTATAGAATAAGTTAGCTGTTGACTTTCTAAATGTTTTTTGTATTCATATTTATAATCATATCTCAATGCTGCAATATCGGAAAGAACCGCCGATCCAGTAGGATGCCCACCTGCACCTTTACCATAGAAGAATTGTTCATCAGCAAATGCAGCTTTAACTAAAACGCCGTTATATTCATTTTCAACATTTTGAAGGATGTTATCTTTAGAAATAAACTTAGGCAGTACGTAAAGCACGACTTGATTATTAGCAATTTCCTTAGCTAGAGGAATTAGCTTGATTTTATAGTTTTTTTCTCTGGCGAAGCGAATATCCGCATTACCAAGAGTATCAATTCCAAGATTTAGAATTTCATCAGGATTAATGTATAGACCATAAGCATGAGAAGCAACTATAGCCAGTTTATATTTGGCATCATATCCGCCAACATCCAATGTGGGATCAGTTTCAGCAAAGCCTAATTCTTGCGCTTTTTTTAATGCAGAATCATAGCTTTGATTTTCGTTAAAAATTTTAGAAAGAATGTAATTAGAAGATCCATTGAATATTCCACTTATAGAATGTAGCAATTCATTATCATAATATTCTTCTAAATTTCTAATAATAGGAATACTTCCACATACAGCACCTTCATATAATAAAGAGGTACCATATTTATTTTGGATTTCAGTAAGTTCTTCAAGATGAGTAGCGATCATCTTTTTATTTGCAGAAACCACGTTTTTTCCGGTTTTTAGGGCTTTTTTAGTGATTTCAAAAGCAGCATCAGCGTCATCAATTAATTCGACCACAGTATTAATCTCAGGATCATCTAAGATTGCATTTGCATCAGTTGTAAATAATTCAGCAGGGAGCGTTCTTTTCTTATCAGCATTCTTAATAACGAATTTCTTGATTTCTAAGTTTAGGTTTTTTGTCTTTATGATATCGTATAAACCTTGACCCACCACACCAAATCCAAACATCCCGATGGTTAGTTTTTTACTCATTATTCTTTAATTAAATTTAATTGATTTTCTGCTTTTGTATTTTTTCTCTCAAGGAAGTTTCCAATAACTTGAGTGAGGGTTTTTGTTTCTATTAAAAATCCATCATGTCCGAAGAAGGAGTGAAGCTCGTAATATTCAGCGTTAGGGATATTTTTGGCAATGAACTCTTGTTCAGAAGGAGGGAATAAAACATCTGAAGGAATACCAATAATCAAAGTGTTCACATTTTCAATACTGGCTAAAACCTGTTCTACCTGCCCCCTTCCTCTACCTAGGTGGTGACTGTCCATAGCTTTCGTTAGATACCAATAGGAGAAAGCGTTAAATCTTTTTACTAATTTATCTCCTTGATATGATTGGTATGATGAGGCTTTATAAGCGTCAGTTTTGTCATGATCAGATTCTACTTGAGTAGTGCCGTAAGCATTATAGGTTCTATAAGACAAAAGGGCCATACTTCTAGCGGCCTTTAAGCCATTTAATCCGGCATCATCTCTTTTTTCTAGAAAGGTTGAATCAGCTTCAATCGCAAGTCTTTGGCTTTCATTGAATGCAATTCCCCAAGGAGAGAAGAAAGCATTTGTACCAATAGCAATTAAATTATTGATTTTAATACTTTTTGAGACCGTCCATTCTAAAGCTTGTTGACCACCTAAGGATCCACCAATCAAAGTGTTTATTTCATGTATACCTAAGTGGTCAGCTAGCAGCTGATGAGCATTTACGATGTCCCTAATTGTGAATTGAGGGAAATCGGAATAATAAGGTAATTTAGTTTCAGGATTAATGGATAATGGATTAGTTGTTCCATAATGTGAACCCAGAACATTAGCACAAACGATAAAATAATCTTTATCGTTAAATAGTTCATTTTCTCCAAATAAACCTGGCCACCAATCAAAAACATCTGAATTAGCAGTCAGCGCATGACATACCCATATTACATTGGATTTATCTTCATTTAACTTACCAAAACTATGATAAGCTATTTGAAGATTTGCCAATTTTTTACCACACTCTAATTCGAAATCTTGGCTATATCCGAAAGTCTTTACACTCATTATTTTAAATTATCTTCCTCCATAAAAATCAAATAAGGCCCCCCTTATTTGATTTTGTCAAATGCTTGAGCTAAGTCAGCTTTAATATCATCAATATGTTCAATTCCTACTGAGATTCTCAATTGTCCCGGAGCAACTCCAGCTTTTTTCTGATCTTCAGCACTTAATTGTTGATGTGTCGTAGCAGCAGGATGTATGATTAAAGTTTTTGCATCCCCAACATTTGCTAAATGGCTAATTAATTCCAGCGAATCAATAAACTCATTAGCTTTTTCTACATCACCTTTAATTGTAAAAGAAAGCACGGCGCCATAACCATTTTTCAAGTATTTTTGAGCATTTTGATGGTATGGGTGGTTTTTTAAGCCAGGATAGCTCACATGTTCCACTTGAGGATGAGCATCTAACCATTGTGCAATTTCCAAGGTATTGTCTACATGGCGTTGTACACGTAATGATAAAGTTTCTAATCCTTGAATCAGTAAGAATGAATTAAAAGGAGATAGGGCAGGGCCAAAATCTCTTAGGCCTTCAACTCTAGCCCGAATAGCGAATTGAATATTACCAAAAGGGCCGCCTTCTCCAAAAACATCGGAGAATATCAGACCATGATAACCTTCGGATGGTTCAGAGAATTGTTTGAATTTACCATTTCCCCAATTGTAATTACCACCATCAATAATTACACCACCGATCGTAGTACCATGACCACCGATCCATTTGGTTGCAGATTCTACAACAACGTTAGCGCCGTTTTCCAAAGGTTTAAATAAATACCCGCCTGCACCAAAAGTGTTGTCAACAATCAAAGGGAGATCATATTTTTTAGCAACGGAAGCAATTCTTTCGAAATCTGGGATATTATAACTAGGGTTACCGATAGTTTCAACATAGATTGCTTTTGTTTTATCATCGATTAAAGATTCGATTTTATCAGCATCAGTATCTTCTGCAAATCTAGCTTCTATACCAAGTCTTTTAAAAGAAACCTTGAATTGATTATAAGTTCCACCATAAAGGTTTGAACCAGAAACGAAGTTTTCACCAGCTTCAAGAATGTTTGTAAGAGCTATAAATTGCGCAGCTTGTCCAGAGGCAACAGCAACGGCTGCTACACCACCTTCTAAAGCGGCAATACGTTTTTCAAAGACATCTGTAGTAGGATTCATGATCCTAGTATAGATGTTGCCGAATTGTTTCAGGGCAAAAAGGTTTGCACCGTGTTCAGCATTTTCGAAAACGTAAGATGAAGTTTGATATATTGGAACAGCTCTGGAACCAGTAGTAGGGTCTACTTCTTGTCCGGCATGTATTTGAAGAGTTTCAAATTTTAGGTTTTTATTATCTGCCATTTTTATATTGTTTATAGATGTTAGTAAAGTGAAAATATTAAATCCTGATTTCTGCTTTTAGGTCGTCATTTATAATTTATGCACAGCTGATTTGAGGTTATTGAAAATCAGCGTAGATAAGACGACTATCGCATTCGTGAAATGCAAGTATAGCAATTGGATTTAAACGGGCTTGAAAGATTGTTTGTCGGTTTTCCGACAAGATGTAATAATTCTGAATTTGAAAATTTTGAAGTCATAGTCTATTTTATTTATATGCTCCTGGGCTTTATTGCCTCGGACAGGAATTGGCACCTTTTCAATCCTATTGAAGGTTGCCAGTGGGTCATTGAGCCAGTCTCTCGCCACTTCTTTATAAATCAAGACCATTCAATTAAGAGAGGTAATGATTAGTGTACCACTATCGAAGTACATCGCAAATATAGTTTACGAAATTTAATTTTGCAATTTTTTTCAAAAAAAATGGGTTTCAATCTTGTTTAGTATGTTCATTACCAATAGATTGAAACCCTAATATTTTTTCTTTGTAAAGCGAAATACTTAAAAAGTTGTGCTCTTTGGGTCATGCATTTGAATAATCTTATCAACTACATATCGGGTATTTCCTCTCCAAGGTAATACCCCATGGTATTCTTTGTAATGTAAGTCAAAAGATTTTCCACTGTTTAATTCCAAAACATGAAATACAGAATCATTTTCTATTGAGAATTCAAATTCATTACTAGAAAGGCCAGTGCCAGTTTTTTGCGTACGAATACCTTCTTGAATTAATTTTCCTTCATAGGTTTTAAATACATTTCCTTTTTTGACGGCATAGTTCAGCGTTCCAGATTTTACTCCTTCTCCAAAGACAAAATAGTATTTGAAATATACAAATCCAGCAAATGCCAAAAATATCAAAAGCAAGAACCAGCTGATGAATTTTTTAAATCCTGAAGCTCTCTTGCTAGGTTGTTGATTGGATGTTTCCATTTTTCTTAATTCAGTTTATATTTTGGTAACAAAAAGAATACCCAAAATTAAAAAAGGTTGATCAAATAACTTTGTCAACCTTCTTATTTTTTTAACCTAGTAGCTGCATCTCTGCATCTATAGCCTCTTTAGTTTTTGAACTTACAGGTACTAATGGTAAACGAACATGATCCTTTCCGAGTCCTTTTTTCTCCATAATGTATTTAACACCAGCAGGATTTCCTTCAATAAAGCATAGATCAATAATCTTTAACAACTCGAGGTGAATTGCTCTAGCCTCATTGAAATTTCCTTCACGGCATAAATGTGCCAAAGCAGCGACTTTTGTAGGATAAGCATTTCCTACTACAGAAATAATACCAGCAGCTCCCATTGCCATCATGGGCAATGTAACAGGGTCATCACCGGAAATTAATAAAAAGTCCTTGGGTTTATCTCTTAGGATTTCACTGAATTGAGCGAAGTTTCCTGAAGCTTCTTTTGTAGCTACAATATTTTTAAAATCCTTAGCCAACCTTATTGTCGTTGATGGAAGAATATTAGAGCCAGTTCTGCCGGGAACATTATAAAGAATAATTGGGAGCTTAGAAGCTTCGGCTATTGCTTTATAATGTTGGTATATACCTTCTTGAGTAGGTTTATTATAATAAGGGGAAACAGAAAGAATTGCTATATAATCTAAAGTTTCAAAATTTTTGATTTGCTCTACGATTTCATAAGTATTATTTCCACCAATTCCAGCAACAAGAGGAATACGTTTATTCACATGCTTAGAAGTAAATTCCCACAGCTTCTTTCGTTCATCCTGGGTAAGAGTAGCTGTTTCACCAGTTGTA
>Ga0233377_1000764_pt1 | contig 13250 bp, 8 predicted proteins | sample ElkDunMinimDraft_6_FD_191540 | JGI IMG/M metagenome (GOLD analysis project Ga0233377, IMG submission 191540) | Fecal eukaryotic communites from dung pellets of Tule Elk in California, USA - Elk Dung E36 | ecosystem: Host-associated > Mammals > Digestive system > Large intestine > Fecal | place...
CCCGTTTAAACTGTCTCTAACCTAGTATTTCATTGCTGTTACCAGCGTAACTCCCTTGCGGAGTGGTGCAAAGATAGGAACATTTATATATCACTTCAAAGCTTTAGCGTGAATTATTTTTCTAATTTGAGTTAAGTTGCTGGGATATTGAGGGATAAAATTGTATTATCCTTTGACCTAACTCACTTTACATAAATAGCATACTACGTATTAAAATTCATTGTTATTATCTATAATTTGATCATAATTCAGTACATTTATATTAAAAAAGAATTTACGACAGCATAAAATGAATAAAAAAGAACTATCATCACTAAATGTCTTAGAAAACAATTTAGGAACCTCTACTGGAACCAATTGGTTTGCGCATGGAAAGGCTATCCAGTCGTCGTCTCCAACCAATGGTCTATATATCGGTACCGTAACCGCTACAACCAGAGAAGACTACGAAAATGTACTACAAGAAGCGGAAAAAGTTAAACTAATTTGGCGCGACATCCCAGCTCCAAAACGCGGTGAAATCATTAGACAACTTGGAGAGAGGTTACGAAAGGAGAAAGCAACATTCGGAAAGCTTGTTTCTTACGAAATGGGGAAATCCTATCAAGAAGGTCTTGGTGAAGTACAGGAAATGATAGATATATGTGATTTTGCGGTGGGCTTATCGAGACAACTCTATGGCAATACCATCCATTCAGAAAGACCAGGTCATCGCATGTATGATCAATATCATCCGCTAGGCATCGTGGGGATTATTACTGCCTTTAATTTCCCCGTAGCAGTTTGGGCTTGGAATGCAGCATTAGCTTTAGTTTGTGGTGATGTTGTAATTTGGAAGCCATCTGAAAAAACACCTCTCTGTGCAATAGCTTGTCAACATATTATTGCAGATATTTTAAAAGAGAATAATTTGCCAGAAGGAATTTCATCTGTTGTGACAGGTGATGCAGAGGTCGGAAAATGGATTGCAGAAGATGAACGCATCGCTTTGGTGTCTGCTACAGGTTCTACTCGAATGGGCAAACAAGTTTCAGTTACAGTTGCAAATCGCTTAGGAAAGTCCCTATTAGAATTGGGTGGTAATAATGCCATCATAGTCACACCTTCTGCAGATTTAAAAATGACAATTATTGGTGCAGTATTCGGCGCTGTAGGTACTGCTGGACAAAGATGTACGAGCACAAGACGACTGATTGTACATGAAAATGTATACGACAAAGTCAAAGAATCATTAGTAGAGGCATACAAGCAAATCAAAATTGGAGATCCATTGGATAGTAATAATCATATGGGACCTTTAATTGATAAGGCAGCTGTAACAATGTATCTGGATGCTTTATCCAAAATTATAGAGCAAGGTGGAAATATTTTAGTTGAAGGCAAAGTATTAGAGGGCGAAGGATACGAAAGCGGCTGTTATGTAACTCCAGTTATTGCAGAAGTAGAAAATCACTATGAAATCGTGCAGCAAGAAACCTTTGCGCCCATACTTTATTTAATCAAATATAGTGGAGAAGTCCAAAACGCAATTGAATTACAAAACAGCGTAAAACAAGGATTATCTTCTGCAATAATGACGACGAACTTACGTGAATCAGAATTATTCTTAAGTCAAAATGGCTCAGATTGTGGTATTGCCAATGTAAATATCGGCACTTCAGGAGCAGAAATCGGTGGTGCTTTCGGTGGTGAAAAAGAAACTGGCGGTGGTCGTGAGTCGGGATCAGATGCGTGGAAAGCGTATATGCGCAGACAAACAAATACGATTAACTATACAGAGAACTTGCCATTAGCACAAGGAATAAAATTTGATTTATAATACACTAACCAAGATAAACTACATTATGAACAAGACTCATCACATATTAGCACAACATATATTGGCGGATGGCATGCCATTTACGATGGATTTGAGTAAATCGTATAAATCGTATGTGGTAGACACCGAAGGAAATGAATACTTGGACATGTTCAGCATGTTCGCATCCTCTCCTATTGGCTACAATCATCCCTATATTTTAGAAAACAGCAAACAACTCGAAGCTGCAGCTATCAATAAGTTAGCACTTTCAGATGTCTATACAGACAGTTATGCAGCATTTTTAGAAACATTTGAAAGAGTAGCTATTCCAAAAGAATTGAGCTATGCATTCTTTATCGATGGCGGAACATTAGCTGTTGAGAATGCATTAAAAGTAGCTTTCGACTGGAAAACAAGATTGAATTTGAGTAAAGGAATAGATCAAGAGGCATCCCAAGTCATTCATTTCAAACAGGCTTTTCACGGGCGTTCGGGTTATACGTTGTCTTTGACAAATACCAAAGACCCTCGTAAGTATATGTATTTTCCAAAATTCGATTGGCCGAGAATTATAAACCCAAAACTGACTTTTCCATTTACCGATGACAGCATCGCTGAAACCATCGAAATAGAAAAGCAGGCTATTGCGCAGATAAATGAAGTGATTGCTAAAAATTCTGCCGATGTCGCGTGTTTAATACTAGAATCTATTCAAGCTGAGGGGGGCGACAACCATTTCCGCAAAGAATTTTTTCAAGAATTGAGTCGTATTTGTGATGAAAATGACATCTTATTAATCCTCGATGAAGTGCAAACGGGTATTGGTATGACAGGTAAAATGTGGTGCTACGAACATTATGACATTATACCTGATATTATTGCTTTTGGTAAAAAGACTCAAGTCTGCGGTATCTTAGCAAATCGTGAAAAGATCGATCGTGTAGAAAAGAATGTTTTTAAAGAATCGAGTCGAATTAATTCCACATTTGGTGGAAATTTGGTAGACATGGTTCGTTTTAAATTGATTTTAGAAGTTATTGAAAAAGAAAATTTGGTCGCGAAAGCCGAAAAATTAGGTCAATATCTTCTAGAAAAAATTGAAGAATTACTTCGTGAAAATCCAAATCTTTCAAATCCAAGAGGGAAAGGTCTTTTGTGCGCCTTTGATTTTGACACCGTAGAAAATAGAGATGCATTCCTCAAACGAACATTGGAAAATAAACTACTAATCCTTGGTTGTGGAGATAAAAGCGTTCGCTTCAGACCGCATCTCAACGTGACTGTCGAGGATATCGACAAAACTTTTGAGCTGGTAAGAAAAAGTCTATAAGACAAATAAGTCGTTTAGTACAGAAACTAGACGACTTATTTTATCATCCAACTTTGACTTTTTGATTACTTTATTCAAAGTATAAAGATTTAATTTTGCAACTCACTAAAAATGGGTATTTTCTATGAAGTTGCATCCTTATTTTCTGCTCTGTTTCCTACTCTTTTTAAGTTCTTGCAAAAGAAATTTTCAATACTCTGTCCTAGAAGTAAATCCAATTGCTGAAAATCTCAATGCTAAAGCCATAGCAAATATTCAACAAAAACAAATTGGCGACACCTTGAAATTTTTGATTATAGCGGATACACAAGTTTCATATGATGAATTGGAAGATTTTATAACTTATTCCAACGCTCGATATTCACATTATGAGATAGATTTTATTTTACATGCCGGCGACTTTACGGATTATGGCGCCAATTTCGAATATAACTTGTATTATGACGAAGTCAAAAAATCAAATTTTCCGATCGTAGGTACAATTGGAAATCACGATATGCTGGCGAATGGACGAACCATTTTCCGCAAAATGTTTGGCGAAGAGGATTTCTCTTTTGAAGTGAATGATTACAAAATTATAGCCTTCAATACCAATGCGAGAGAAGTGAATTTTAATAATCAACTTCCAAATATGGATTGGTTAACAGAGGAAGTAAACAACGCTGCTATCAAAAAAATTATTTACTTGTCCCATGTTTCGCCTTACACATCCGATTTTGATCCCGACTTGCGACATAAATTTCAACAATTGATTGAAAATCATCCCAATTCTTTGCTATCGATTCATGGACACACGCATAATTTTGATATGAAACAAGCTGAAGAAAATGAATTAGTCTACCTCACCGCACCAACAATCAACAAAAGACAATATGTCGAAGTAAAAATATTTGGCAAGACCACGAAAATAACTCAAAAATTCTATTAATGCGCATCATCTTAATCTTGCTATTAATCCTTAGCTATCAAGTTTCATCGGCAACATCAGCGGACAGTACGCGCTCTATTTGGAAAAGAATAATGCCGAATAGTATCAATATGCAAATCGCGGGAAATATCGGAATGTTTTCGGCAGGTGTTAACTACATTTCACTCAACAAACGTTGGGAAGGAAACCTTTCTTATGGTTTTGTTCCTGTTAAGTATAGTGATAATGGGATTCATTCCACGACAGTCAAAGCACGCTATATTCCGCTGATGAAAACCTATAACCCTTCAACTGAAGTCAAATGGGTAAATGTGGGGATGTGGTTCAATTATGCCTACGGCGAAAAATACTTTTACAAATTGCCTGTCTATTATGATGCCGGGTATTACTATTTTCCTACAGCAGCAAATTTGGGATTGACAATAGGAAGTGAATTTAGACGTGGTAAATGGGGCATGTACTATGATTTCGGAACGACAGATAAACGTCTAATCAATTTTGTTAAAAGTTCGAGTGCGATTGATTTTCACGAGATCTGGAATATCAGCTTTGGTTTAAGCTATTATTTAAAATAAAAGTTAAGTAAAGTCTTTAAAAAAAGACTTTACTTAACTCTTTTTGAAGGCGCTTTTCGTCCATGTAATCATAAACGGAAGTTTTCAATTTTTTAACAATAGCATCTTTGGATTCTGGCACTACTTTTTTCTTCTTGGTCAATGTAGATGATATTACATCATTATTCAGTTCCACCTTCGTCGCGAACATATTGATATTCATTGAAGGAATGGAGACGCCAAGAATTGTACCTGGCAAACCTTGTATAAGCTCTGGCCCACCCGGAACTTCCAATTGATTGGTAAAAAATGCAACGACATATATCGAGTCCTGAATTAATCCATTAGCTCGGCGGCAGTCATATCCCGCAACGTTTCGGTACTCGTCTGTATATTTCCATTTTACTATTGGGATAGTATCGGTTATAATCAATTCTTCGTCACCAAATGCCAACAATTTATTGAAAGTACCTTTTTTATAATCCACATAAGTCTTTGAATCTCTCATTAATGGGATATACCACATCGCACTTCTATAATTACTAGGATATTCCTCATTTACAGTTTCAAATAGGGTTTCCATCGCATTAAATTTTAACGTGTGGTGCGTAATCAATTCTGTAGGCCCACTTTTTTGCAAAAATTCCAATGAACTTTTGTCCCAAATATCAAGGTCTACTTTCCCTCCCATCGTTCGTTTTAGAAAATTCTGCAAATGAAACTTCCGTTCATAGGTGATAGTACCACTATTAGGAAAATAGGTGTACTGTGCAAAACTCATATTACTGCAACAAACAAATATTAATATATAAAATAACTGCTTCATCTTAATTGTCTCCTCTCATAGTGGTGAAATTGTAAATCAACTTAAACATTCCATATCTGCGCAACACATCATTTGTCGATTGTGAAAATGTATAACCGTACTGATTTCTACGCACTCCAGTATTCTTATTTAACAAGTCATTCACAAAGAATTGTGCTTCTAATGACTTATCCTTTAAGAACTTTTTAGACACGTATCCTGAGACATTGACCACATTGAATTCTGGTAAAGTTTTAGTAGCTGCTTCGTGCGATTGCTGCATATTCATTACTATCTTGTAATCTTTAGGGAAAGTATAACTTAAATCTACGTAAGAATTAAGTATGAAGTTGTTCGTATTTAAATCTGGCTGTAATGTTGACTTATTAATTCTATACCCTGGATTCATATTTAGATGAAAAGACCATTTATTAGCTTTATAAGAGCTAAATCCTAAAGATGGCGAAAGGGAATAGTTTTCATTATTATTTAATTGTGACTCTCTATTTGCCAAAGAAAGATAATTGTAACTATTGTTATAGCTGACGTTACCTCCAATATTCATACTTAAAGCGATTTTCTTCCACAATGGTCTTCTATATCCACCGTACGCACTTGCTGAAATATTTGATTCATCAATATTAACAAATTGAATATCTCGACGTCCACTTTCTGGATCAAATGTAACAGTGCTTCCTACTGGATTCAGATATTGACTTACATTTGCACCGAAATAAACGCTCACGTCTTTGAGTTGCTTATAGGAATTAAAATACAAATACATATTATTTGTAAAACCAGATTCCAAATCTTTGTTATCCATGTAATTAATTAATGGATTGTCATTCTGTTTAAGTGGCTCTAACTGATTCAAGTCAGGCTGTGTAGTACGCCCAGAATAACTGAGATACATACTTTTACTTTTTGTAATTTGATAATTAACTGATAAAGATGGTGCTATAGACACTTGATCTCTCGTAAGCTTCTGATTAAGATTATTGTATTTTCGTTCTAAAGATTCAAAAGAAAATGAATTACTTAAATTAACAGTAATCGTATTCTTCTTATAATTAAGCCCTGTATTCACCGAATTTCTTAATGTAATATTATCAAAGTCATTTAATAACCCTTGATCCAGTTGATCATAATTACCTGTGATTTCATTTTTATTGAAAGACTGATTTAACGTAAACGAAGACACCGAACCTAATGTGTAACCTGCAGTTGCAGTCAAGTATTTTGTAAGGGGCTCAGTATAATTTAATGTACTGTTGAAATTGGTATTTTCCCAGACATTGTTTTTGAATTGATCGATTAATAAGGAATCATTGAGCTGACGAAAGTTGGTGTTCGAAAAATAATTGGAAGTTCCGTCCGTAGTGTTATTGGTGACCGAAGTATTCAATGTTAGTGATCTTCTTAGCTTTTTGAATCTTTTGGTAAGCATTATACTTGCATTTAAAGATTCATTTAGACTATTTCCAGAATTACTTGTTCTTGTATCGTTTAATAATTCTTCATTCAAACTTCTTTCTGTAGATGTACTAAAACCCGAATTACCTCTATTGGTCGTATTATATCCTAAGCGCACTGTAATATCAGATGTGGAATCAACTTTCAAATCGTAACGCATATTTGCATTATGAGATTTATTCTCATTCGCACTAAAACCTTTAGATTGCTGAATACTCGCTAGTTCCGGCAAATTGTTTTGTATAAAGTTTGTGCTATTATTCTCCACCTCCATCTGCCCGCGTCGGTAATTCACATTCAACTTATGCTTATCCCCTTTGAATTTGTCCGAAAAACTTGCACCCAGATTCAAGGCATTAGGCACTCCATTGCCTCTATATGTACCTGACCAAGAATCCATTCCATCACTAGATCCAGAAGACATGATATAAATGCCCCCATCATCTGAGATAGACATATTAGAGCTGTTCCCTCCATATTTCTCCCCATCCTCAAAACCCAGACTCACCATTCCATCATTAGCGGAAATCCCGTAAGCTGCAATTTTTTGTGCCCCGTTAAATCTATTGACCATACCTTTTAAGCCAAAATAGTTTTCTGATCCATATCCACTTTGTGCTTGACCAAAGGCACCTTTCTTTTTATCTTCCTTGAGTGTGATATTCACCGTTTGCGTGCGTTCACCATCATCCACCCCTGTCCTATCATTCAAATCTGATTTTTTCTCGTAAACCTGCACTTTATCTACCATATCGGCACGGATATTTTTAGTTATCAAGGTTGGATCACTGCCAAAAAACTCCTCCCCATCCAACAAAACTTTTTTCACTTCCTTACCTTGGGCAGTGATTTTTCCATCTGCGTCAACTGTAATACCCGGAAGAACCTTGAGTAAATCATCTACTTTCGCGTCTTTATCCACCTTAAAACTGCCTGCATTATATTCAATTGTATCTCCCTTGATGACCACCGGAATTTTTCCTGTCACAGCCACTTCATCCAACAAAAGAAAAGCTTTAGATAATTTTACTGTGCCAATATTGTGATCTTCCAAAACCTTCAAATCTTGCACATAATCCGCGTATTGCGGATAGGATACTATCAGTTTGTAAGATCCCGTATCCAATTTAGGAATCAGAAAATTTCCGTTTTCACCACTTCTAGCGAAATTTACGAGGATTGAATCTTTAGGGTTTAATAAGGCTATTGTTGCTTTATGCAATTTAACATTATCCGTTCCATCGGAAATCGTACCCGAAAGTTTGACTTGCGAAAATGAATACGTCACACTAAAAAACATAATAAATGTCAATAACACATAAAATAGATTAGACTTCATTCAAATTGGTTATTAAGTTTACAATATAAAACTAAAAATTTAGTTGTAAATTTTTATTAAAAAACAGTTAAATTTTTATATTTAACTTCTTTTAACATAAGTTAATAACTCAAATGATGATTAACCTATAAATTTTCCATAAAAAAAGTGTTGTATAACTACAACACTTATCTTATTTCAAATCCTTATCCAGGCAACGGTACATAACCATCATCTCCCGGCACTTTTGGGAATTCATGTTTTCGCCAGCGTTCTTTCGCTTCTTCAATTATTTGCTTATCTGTTGCTACAAAATTCCAATAGATAAATCGTTCCTCAGGGAAAGGTTCTCCCCCAAAAATATAAACTGTGGTATTGGCTTTTATTGTGAACGAACAAAGATGTGCATCCTTAGTAATTAAGATTTGCTTTGCACCATAATCGTGGCCATTGCTCTCGATTTCACCCTCCAAAATATACAATCCGCTCTCACCACACAATTCTCCACGAATATCAATCACCGTATCTTCCGAACTTTTGATTTCAATCATATATAATTTGCTATACACTGGAACAGGTGATTTTTTACCAAAAGCTTCGCCAGCAATTAATTTATAGTGTACACCATTTTCTTCCCATGCTGGAATATCTTTGGCCTCGGTGTGGTGAAATTCAGGATCCATAAATTCCAATTCCTTTGGTAATGCTACCCATATTTGCAATCCATGTAAAAATTTATCACGCTGACGCAAATGTTCTGGAGTACGCTCAGAATGCGTTACACCTTTTCCTCCTGTCATCCAATTTACAGCACCTGGTGTGATTTCCATCGCTGTCCCCAAACTATCGCGGTGAAAAATAGAGCCTTCGAATAGATATGTCAGCGTAGAAAGCCCAATATGTGGATGCGGCCCAACATCTAAATTTTCATGATCTGCCAAACAGGCTGGCCCCATATGGTCAATAAAAACAAATGGTCCAATTGAACGCTTTTGACGAAACGGCAACAATCTGCCCACTAGAAAATTCCCAATATTAGCAGCAGTTTCTTCTCTTATGAAATCAATGTTTGACATAGTAAATCAATTTTAATCTAAAAATAGCTAAAATTTATGAAGGTTTAGAATGATTAAATTTACCGCTAACCGAGCAGTAAGTTCGTCCAAATCAAAGCGTGCTACTGCAAAAAATATATTCAGAATTATTATAACCCGCAAAAAGAAATTAAAATTAATTTTTACTAGGCACAGGAAACACTTCCAACAAAATCAAATACCGAATTAAACAAGAGCAATTTCTGGAACTTAAAGAGTATGTATTATTCTAGGAATTACACGATATCCATAATGGTTGTTTTACAAAAAACAATTCAACCATTGGCAAACTACATGGATGACAATTGATTCATTAAATATTATTTAACGCATCATTTCGACGATAGGAGAAATCTAAATGAAATTGAGTGAGAAAATAAACAAAAAACACATTAATATAAAAGTCCCTTTGAATTAACGAGGGCACTGAAAAAGTCTCAATTTTTTATGAGTTTTAAATAAATGACTGAGTATAAGGTTTACCTTACTCGGTCATTTTTATTTTAAGGATTTCTGGAATATTGTTTTTTAATGATCTTATTGTTGGTTTAGTCGATCAGCACTTGCTATTTGAGTTTTTAGCATACCAATTAGACTGTTTTTGAGGAAATAGTCCTCCTTTTTAGATCAATTTCAGTATTCTTTTCAAGTTTACTGTAAAGATCGCCAATGCTCCTTGCATTTCCATATTCTGGATGCCGTATGAATCTGCTCTTCCATAACCATGGACGTTCTTGAGCTCACTGTTCTTAGCTTCTATTTTATATCTTTCCTTAGACTTTTTTCGATAATAATCGGTTTCCTGGAAAGCCATTTGCTCTTTATGTAGTTCAGACTTTATGGTGACTGAGTAAGACTTTGTTCTTGCCCCTTCTTTGTAACATCCTTCTCTAAGAGGGCAAACTTTACACTTCTCTACATCAAAGTAATATGTGTCAGCTTGATTTTTACCAATGTTCTTTTTGCCCTGACGGGCCTTTCGGATTGCCAAATGTCCTGCCGGACAGACAAACATTCCTGCGTCTTTGTTGTAGTAAAAGTGATCTCCTTCTTTCCTGCACCCTTGGCTGACTATCGCATTCAATTTTGCGATAACATCGATATTCTGCCCTTTTGCCAACTGAAGGTTGTCTTTTCCTGAATATGCAGCATCACCTATAATCGTATCTACTTCTATTCCATTATGCTGACTGATCGCCAATAACCTAGGTAGTTCTGGACCATCACCTTTTTCACCTGTAGTAACGATTGCTGCTGTGACAATACGTTCCTCAGTCATCGCTAAATGTGTTTTATAACCGAAAAAACTGCTGTCTACAGATTTATGCCCAAGCCTGGCCTCATCATCTTTAGAGAGCAAATAGTATTCTTTTGTGTCTTCAATGGTTTCCTTTAACAGGTTCAACTTCTCTTTAACAGCCGGTATTTCACTCATAGATTGATCCTGATCAAGGATCCTCTGTAATTCCTTGCAATAGGTAAGCTCTTGATCTAGATCGTTGGATTCGTTCTTCTGTGGTAGATTCCCCTTGTATTCCTCGTCAATCTGATATATCGCTTTTCTTAATAGCTTCGAGCGTTCCTTGAGCACTTCCAATGCTGTATATGGGTTCGATCTACAATGGGTATGGGTAGCATCTACAATGATCGATTTAGATTTTATAATACCCTTTTCAAGAGCAATCGTTACGGTCTTGTTGATTAACAGATTCAATAGATCCATATCTTTTAATCGTAGTTTGCGAAACTTGGTTAGTGAACTTGAATTGATCACCTCCTCCTCTGGAGCCATTTCAAGAAAGTATTTAAAGGACATATCATACCTAGAACGCTCAACAACATCAACATCTGAAACTGTATAGATCGTTTTTAAAAGAAGGTACTTGAACATCTTGATTGGACTCTCCGCTGTACGACCATTCGTATGGCAATATTTAGTCAAGAGCTCCTCGTAGATAAAACTAAAATCGATAAGGTCGTTGATTCTTCGAAGTAGATTGTCTTTTGGTACAATGATATCATATAATCCTGAATAGGAACTGAAATGTATTTTTTGTTGGGTAGAGAGCATCTTGAGGTTCGTTAAAGCCTACTTTAATATACGATAAAAGGAGCAGAAAACTATTGTTTTCTACTCCTTTTATTGAAGTTATCCTAAATAGAGGACTTTTTCAGTGCCCTCGAATTAACAACGGGACTTTTCATCTTCTTATCTTTCCTGATCTACCAGAACTATCTTTTCTTTCGAATTTTCTATTTTATCCTTTTTAGCATTGCTTAATGTATGACCGCCTAATATTGGTGCAATTACCAATCCTACAAGACAGGTTAATTTTATCAAAATATTCATCGAAGGGCCTGAAGTGTCTTTGAAAGGATCTCCTACTGTATCACCTGTTACGGCAGCTTTGTGCGCATCCGAACCTTTGAACGTCATTTCTCCATTGATTTCTACACCTGCTTCAAAAGATTTTTTCGCATTATCCCAAGAACCTCCTGCATTATTTTGGAAGATGGCCCACATCACTCCAGATACCGCAACACCTGCCATATACGCGCCCAGTGCTTCTGCACCCATCACAAATCCTACAATAATAGGCGTGATAATCGTCATCGCTCCGGGCAACATCATTTCGCGCAAGGCCGCCTTCGTAGAAATATCTACACACTTGCCATATTCGGGCTGTCCCGTTCCTTCCATAATCCCAGGAATCTCGCGAAATTGACGTCTTACTTCATTAACCATATCCATCGCTGCTTTACCCACAGATTGCATCGCTAATGCTGAAAACACAACAGGAATCATTCCACCAATAAACAAAGCAGCCAATACATTTGCCTTAAAAATGTTAATACCATCGATGCCCGTGAAAGTCACATAAGCTGCGAATAATGCCAAAGCAGTCAATGCCGCAGAGGCTATCGCAAAACCTTTTCCTACAGCTGCAGTGGTATTTCCTACCGAGTCCAATACATCTGTGCGTTGACGCACCTCTTTTGGCAATTCACTCATCTCTGCAATACCGCCAGCGTTATCCGCAATAGGTCCAAAAGCGTCAATTGCTAACTGCATCGCAGTAGTTGCCATCATCGCAGAAGCTGCAATCGCAACTCCGTAAAAACCAGCCAACGCATATGAACCCCAAATTGCGGCAGCAAACAACAATACCGAAGAAAAAGTTGAAATCATACCATTTGCCAAACCCGCTATAATATTTGTACCTGCACCTGTTGATGAATTGCGGACAATGTCCAAAACAGGCTTCTTTCCTAACCCTGTATAGTATTCTGTAAATGCCGAAATCAAGCCGCCCACAGCCAATCCCACAATCGTAGAATAAAACACATTCATACGTGGAATATCTTTATACCCTTCTCCGAAAAATTTCATTTGAATAACTTCAGGAAGCATATATTGTATCAAAAAGAAACAAGCAATTACTGTAAGAATAATAGAAATCCAGTTACCTAAATTCAACGCCCCCTGAACTTCATTTTCTTTAGCATCATTATTTGATACTTTCACAAAGAAAGTACCGATTATTGAGGCTAATATTCCGACACCTGCAATTACGATGGGTAAAAGTATCGGTCCCATACCATTGAATGCATCCGTAAAAACACCTCCATTGGCTTCTGCCATATCTTTGATAATATAATTTCCCAATACCATAGAAGCCAATACAGTCGCTACGTATGAGCCAAATAAATCAGCCCCCATACCAGCCACATCACCAACATTGTCTCCTACATTATCCGCAATAGTTGCTGGATTACGCGGATCATCTTCTGGAATTCCAGCTTCGACTTTTCCAACCAAATCCGCACCTACATCCGCAGCTTTGGTATAAATACCTCCACCAACACGGGCAAATAAGGCAATGGATTCTGCACCCAAAGAGAAACCAGCTAAAGCTTCTAAAGCAATAGTCATTTCAACATAAAAG
>Ga0233377_1000765_pt1 | contig 13237 bp, 13 predicted proteins | sample ElkDunMinimDraft_6_FD_191540 | JGI IMG/M metagenome (GOLD analysis project Ga0233377, IMG submission 191540) | Fecal eukaryotic communites from dung pellets of Tule Elk in California, USA - Elk Dung E36 | ecosystem: Host-associated > Mammals > Digestive system > Large intestine > Fecal | place...
CTCCCTCTCAACCCGCATCGGCCAGCTCAACGACCTCGTCGCCGCATTCCGCACCGGACAGGAACTGGCTGCGGGCGGGGCGCGGGCGCCGTCATCCGGCCCTGCACGGCAGAAGGCCTTCGGCCGGCGTGCGGCGTAGACCCGCCGCGCTACCTTATAGCGAAAGCTGCGCGCCGGCTTCCCGGCAGGTCGTCTTGAGATCCCGCACGACCGCCTCCTCGTCCTGCACGACGCCATGGCGTTGGAGCAGGGGCACCAGGATCGCCGCCTCAGCGTGGCCGGCGGGGCCGATGATCGGGCAGGCGATGTCGGTCACGGCCACGATGTCGCGGCTCGGCGCGACCCGGTGCCCGAGCGCACGGATGCCGGCGAAGATTTCGGCCCGTTCGGCATCGGCGAGCTTGTCGAGTTCGACCGGGCCAGCATCGCGCATCAGCGAGCGGCGGCGCGCCTCCGACTGGAAAGCGAGGATCAGCAGCCCGGAATTGGCTTCCAGCGCGAGGCGGCCATAGCCCGGCCGGACGATGACGCTGGCGTCAAGATGGCCCGATGTCGTCGCCAGCACGACGGTCTGCGCCCGGCTCAGCACGACGAGATGAGCCGCCTGGCCGGTTTCCTCGCTGAAGCGCTCCATCAGCGGCAGCACGATCGAGGTCAGTTGCCTGCCGCCCGGCGTCCGGATGCCGAGATCGAACAGGCGGCGCGACAGCGCGAGCCGGTCCGTGCCGGCCTCACGCGCCAGATAACCGCGCTGCAGCAGCACGAAGACCATCCGGAAAATCTCGCTCTTCGAGCGCTGAAGCCGCTCGGCGATGGTTCGCGTCGACAGCGGCTCGCCGACCTCTGCCAGGAGCTCGAGGATGTCGAGCCCCTTCTCCAACGCCGGTGCGGCGTAGGCGGCCTTGTCGGCGCTATCGGCTTCCGGAAAATCGCTCATGCCATCTTGTTTCATATATGAAGCTTGACATCAAATAAGAAGCCACCCTAGCCTCCGTCAGATTGGGGGGACGGAATGCCGCGACAGGCCAAGACACGCGTCGACAAGACACGCGCCGAAGGGTTCAAACCGCTTCTCCGCACGGCCGGACGGCCGCGGCGATGAAGTATGGGCTGCAGTTCCGCGATATCTTCGCGGCCTGGGATTCCATCCTCGATGGCGTGCTGGTCACGCTGACGCTCTCCGTCTGGACCATGCTCGGCGGTCTCGCGGTCGGCGTGACCTGTGCGGCGGCAAAGGTCTACGGCGCAGGCTGGCTGAAGCGCGTGGTCACCATCTATGTCGAGGTGATCCGCAACACGCCCCTGCTGGTGCAGCTCTTCCTGATTTTCTTCGGGCTGCCGAGCTTCGGGATCCGCCTCGACGGGATGACGGCCGCGCTGATCGCGCTGGTCATCAATCTCGGCGCATACACCACCGAGATCGTGCGCGCCGGCTTCGAGGCCGTACCGAAGGCGCAGATGGAGGCTGGCCACTCGCTGGGACTCTCGGGCCTGCAGGTCTTCCGCTACATCGTGGTGTTCCCGGCGCTGAAGGCGATGTTTCCGGCACTCGCCAGCCAGTTCGTGCTGCTGATGCTGGCGACCAGCGTCGTGTCGCAGATCTCGGTCGAGGATCTGTTCCACGCGGCCTCGATCGTGCAGTCACGCACCTTCCGGGACTTCGAGGTCTACACCGTCATCGGCGTTCTCTATCTGGCGCTCGCCTTCGCCTTCCGCGGCCTCTTCGCCGGCATCTACTACTGGGCGTTCGTGAGGCGATGATCCGTACCTTCTCCTATATTGATGTGATGTATCTCGTCGCGGCGGCCCGCTGGACGCTGGCCCTGACTGCGACGGCCTTCGCCGGCTCGGCCGTGCTCGGCCTCGTGCTCGCGATCGCCCGCATCTCGCCTGTCGGGCCGCTGCGCTGGCTCACCGCAGCCTATATCCATGTCGTCCAGGGCACGCCGCTGCTGGTCTGGCTCTTCCTGATCTTCTTCGGCCTGCCGCTCCTCGGCGTCAGCGTCAATCCGTGGCTGGCTGCGGCGCTCGCCTTCTCGATCTATGGCAGCGCCTTCCTCGGAGAGATCTGGCGCGGAGCGCTGGCTTCGATCGCCAGGACGCAATGGGAGGCCGGCGCCTCGCTCGGCCTCTCCGTTTACGAGCAGCTGCGCCACGTCATCGTCCCGCAATCGATCCGCATCGCGATCCCGCCGACGGTCGGCTTCCTGGTCCAGCTGATCAAGAACACCTCGCTTGCCGCGACGATCGGACTCGTCGAGCTCACCCGCGAGGGTCAGCTCACGGCAGCCGGCACCTACAGGCCTTTCGCCGTCTACATCACCGTCGCCATCATCTATTTCGCGATGTGCTTCCCCCTCACGCAATGGAGCCGCTCACTCGAGCGGAAGCTCGATGTCGCTCGTTGAAATCGCTGGAATCAGCAAGAGCTACGGTGCCGTCCAGGTGCTGAAGAATGTCTCGCTCGACATCGCCAAGGGCGAGGTCGTCGCCGTTATCGGACGCTCGGGATCGGGCAAGAGCACGATGCTTCGCTGCATCAACGGGCTGGAGCCGATCCAGGCCGGCTCGATCAGCGTCGACGGCGTCAGGGTCAATGACCCGAAGACCAATCTGCGCAAGCTGCGCCAGGAGGTCGGCATCGTCTTCCAGAGCTTCAACCTGTTTCCCCACCTCTCGGTTTGCGACAACATCACGCTGGCTCCGCGTGTGGTGAAGAAGCAGGCGCCGGAAGCGGCACGCGAAGTCGCACGCGAAGTGCTGCGTCGCGTCGGGCTCGAGGACAAGCTCGACGCCCTTCCCTCGCAGCTCTCCGGCGGCCAGCAGCAGCGCGTCGCCATTGCCCGCTCGCTCGCCATGAAGCCGAAGCTGATGCTGTTCGACGAGGTGACCTCGGCGCTCGATCCGGAACTGACCGGCGAGGTGCTGAAAGTGCTCGAATCGGTCGCGCAGGAAGGCATGACCATGGTCCTCGTCACCCATGAGATGGGCTTCGCGCGGCGCTTCGGCTCGCGCGTGGTCTTCATGCATGAAGGCCGTATCCACGAAGAAGGCCAGGCCGCGGCAGTGCTCGCCGAGCCGAAGACGCCCGAACTGCAGACCTTCCTCAGCGCCGTGCTGCACTGAGGAAGCCGTCCCGTCACGACGTTCAATCAGGGGAGACAAGACATGCGCTCAATCTTTGCCGGCCTGGCCGCGCTGGCCGTCGCCGCCTTCGGCGCTGCCGAAGCCAAGGCAGACAAGCTTCAGGACATCCTGCAGAAGGGCGTGGTGCGCATCGGCGTGCCGCTCGACGCGCCGCCCTTCGGCGCGCAGGACGCCAATCGCAAGCCGATCGGATTCGACATCGAATTCGCAGAGATGGTCGCCAAGGGTCTCGGCGTGAAGCTCGAGATGCAGCAGATCACCTCTGCCAACCGTATTCCGTTCCTGCTGACCGACAAGGTCGACATCGTCATCTCGGTCCTGGGCATGACGCCGGAGCGCGCGCGGCAGGTGCATTTCACGGCTCCCTACGCCAACACCTTCCTCGCCGTGTACGGCGCCAAGAACTCGCCGGTCACCAGCGCCGAGACGCTCGGCTCGACGCGCATCGCCGCCGCCAAGGGCACGACGCAGGAGCTCGCCATCTCGGCCGCCGCACCCAAGGCCAACCTGATGCGCACCGAGGACGACGCCACTGCGGCCGCGGCTTACATCACCGGCCAGGCCGATCTCCTTGCCACCAACAGCATCGTGGCGCAGTCGCTCGCAAGGCAGAACCCGAGCAAGGAATTCGAGCGCAAGTTCGTGATCCGCCGCAGCCCGGCGCATATTGCCGTGCAGATGGACCAGCACAATCTGGTGCGCTGGCTCGACGGTTTCATCCTGTTCAACACGCTGAACGGCGAGCTTGACCGACTGCACAAGAAGTATCTCGACATGCCGATGGATCCGCTGCCGACGCTCTGACCGCAGCCGATTGGCATCTATCCGATCAAGCGCGAGGACCCCTCTTCCAGAGGGGGAGGGGTCCTCGCGTCTCGTCTTGCCCCATCTCGCCTCACGAGCCGTCCATGAGCACCCGACCCAAGCCTACGCCCCGCCCTTCCAGCGCCTTCCTGACGGTCGATCCGGAGCGCGACGGCAAGCAGGTCGGCTTCCTGATGATCCCGCATTCGCCGGACGACGACGCCTGGGGCGCGACGCGCATCCCGGTCGCGATCATCAAGAACGGCTCCGGCCCGACCGCGATCCTCGAGGGCGGCAATCACGGCGACGAATATGAAGGGCCGATCGCGATCTGCGACCTGATCCGCGATCTCGATCCCGGCCGCGTCCAGGGCCGGCTGATCCTGATGCCGGCTAACAATGTCCATGCGGTCATCGCCGGCAAGCGTACCTCGCCCGTCGACGGGCTGAACTTCAACCGCACTTTCCCGGGCGACCCCCGCGGCACCATCACGCAGCAGATCTCGGCCTTCGTCACCGACCACATCCTGCCGCTGGGCGACGCCTTCCTCGATCTGCATTCCGGCGGTTCCTCGCTCGACATCATCCCGAGCGCCATCATCGAGCCGACCGACGACCCCGCCTTGCACAAGCGCAACGTCGCCGCCGTCCAGGCCTTCGACGCGCCGATGACGGTCGTGATCAGCAATCTCGGCGAGCCGCGCACTGCGACGGCAACCGCCTGCCGGGCAGGCCTCGTCACGGTCGGCACGGAGATGGCCGGGGCCGGCACCGTCTCACTCGATGCACTCAAGGTCTGTCGCCACGGCGTCGCCAATGTGCTCGACCATCTCGGCATCGTCGCCCGCGACAAGCCGGAGGCGCGACGCGGCGATGGCGGCGTCCTCGAGCTGCCTGGCACCGCGGCCTATGTCTACGCAACCGTCGACGGAATCTTCGAGCCCTTCCATGCCAATGGCGAGAAGGTCAGCGCCGGCCAGCCGGCCGGGCGCATTCACTGCACCTGGGATCCGACCCGGCCGCCCGAAACCTTGCACTATGCGGCGAACGGCATCCTCTATGGCCGCCGCCAGCCTGGGCGCGTCAAACCTGGCAACTGCTGCCTGATCGTCGCCGCCCCCTACAAGGGAAGCCTGTCTTGATCGACCTTGCCGCCATCGAAGATGCGCGGGCGCGCATCGCGCCGCATATCCGCAAGACCCCGACGCTACGCTACGGCCAACTGAAGGACCGGCCCGAGGGCGGCCCGGACGTGACGCTCAAGCTCGAGTTGCTGCAGGCAGCGGGGTCCTTCAAGGCGCGCGGAGCGATGAACCGCCTGCTGACCCTGAGCGAGGCCGAGCGCGCTCGCGGCATCGTCACGGCGTCCGGCGGCAATCACGGCCTCGCCATCGCCCGCTCGGCGCATGTGCTCGGCGCCCAGGCGAAAATCTTCCTGCCCTCGAACGTCGTGCCGGACAAGGTCGCCAAGCTGAAGCAGTGGGGCGCGGCCGTCGAGATCGTCGGTGACGTCTGGGACGAGGCCAATGCGGCCGCCCTCGCCCATGCCGAACAGACCGGCGCGACCTATGCGCATCCGTTCAGCGATCCGATCGTGGTCGCGGGCCAGGGCACGCTCGGCCTCGACCTCCTGGACGACATGCCGGAGGTCGACGCGATCCTCGTCGCGATCGGCGGAGGCGGACTGATCACCGGCCTCTCGACCGCCGTCAAGGCGAAGCGGCCGGCCACGCGGATCATCGGCATCGAGCCATTCGGGGCGCCGACGCTGCACGCCTGCCTCGCAGCCGACAGGCTGGTCGCGCTGGACAAGCTTGAGACGCGCGTCGCGACGATGTCGTGCCGGCAAACCGATCAGGCGATCTTCGAGGTCGCGCGCCGGAATGTCGACGAGATCGTGCTGATCAGCGACGAGGAAATGGAGACGGCGGCCCGCTCGCTCTGGTTCGAGTTCGGCATCGCGGCAGATCTTTCCGGTGCGGCCGCACTCGCCGCCCTTCGATCGGGCCGCGTGCCGTTCGCTGCGCATGAGCGCGTCTGCGCACTGGTCTGCGGCGCGGGCACGGACGGCATCGCCTAGGAAACCCCACGGGGTGCCGCCAGCGGCAGCCCGTGGTCCGTGACCCTCTAAGGCCAATAACTGCAAGAGAGCCTGCACAAAACTGCACAGACCGCGTTGCGGGCTCATGGCGACGGGCCTACGCCTATCGTGAGAGCCTTTGACCGCCTGCCTACAGCGCGCCGCGCGCGAGGCGACATCCTTCCCTGGCCTTTCCGTGCTCGCAACCGACGTCGCCGCCAGGGGCTGTGAATGCCGCCTTGCTCGCGGCCGGAGCCGACATCAGGCTGAGCGAGCGCATCAGGCTCGGCATGCGCGTCGAGTCCGAACTCTCCGGGAACACGCGGCGTGTCGGCGGCAGCGCTCAGCTCAGGGTCAGTTTCTGAGCGCGCCAAGCAGGTGCTCCGCCCGTTCCGGCAAGTCCTTGGGGCAAAGACCTTGCCGAGACGCATATGCTGCTGGGGATCGCGGCGGGCCTTAGTCGGGGTTATGGAAAGGTGGAGCGTGTCAGCCACGCGCGCCTAATCGCTGAGATCGGTCGACTATACGCGGAAGCGCGCCCCGCCCGGCACCGCAGCCAGCAGTTGCTGGGTATAGGCGTGCTGTGGACTGGCGAAGAGCGCGGCCGTCGGGCCGATCTCGACGATGCGCCCGCGCTGCATTACCGCGATCCGGTCGCAGATCTGCGCGGCGACGCGCAGATCATGCGTGACGAAGAGGATGGCGAGGCCGAGCCGCTGCTGGATGTCCTTGATCAGCTTGAGGATCTGCGCCTGCACGGAGACGTCGAGCGCCGAGACGGCCTCGTCCGCGACCAGCACGTCCGGTTCTAACGCGAGCGCCCGGGCGATGCCGATGCGCTGGCGCTGGCCGCCGGAAAACTCATGCGCATAGCGGTCGATGGCGTTGGCGGAGAGGCCGACGAGCTCCAGCAGTTCCTTCGCCCGCGCCAATGCTTCCTTGCGAGGCGTGCCATGCGCCACCGGCCCGTCCGAGATGCTCCGGCCGACCGTCTGGCGCGGGTTGAGCGAGGCAAACGGATCCTGGAAGATCATCTGGATGCGCTTGCGCTGCCGGCGCAGTTCCGCCGGCTTCAGCTCGGAGAGCACGAGGTCGCCGAGTGCGATTCGTCCACGATCCGGCTCGATGAGGCGCAGGCAGCAGCGTCCGACGGTCGACTTGCCGGAGCCGGATTCGCCGACGAGACCGAGCGTCTCGCCGCGGACCAGCGAGAACGAGACGTCGTCGGCCGCCTTCACCTCGCGCGCGACGCCGAAGAGTGACCGCTTGCGATAGGTCTTGCCGAGCCCCTCGACGCTGATCACCGGCGCGGTGTCCGGCAAGGGTGGCAACTGCGCCGGAGTGAGAGAGGGCACGGCTGCGAGCAGCTTCCGCGTATAGGGGTGCGAGGGTGAGCCCAGCACCTGATCGGCCGTGCCTTCCTCGACCAGCACGCCTTTCTCCAGCACGGCGATCCGGTCGGCGATCTCGGCGACCACCCCCATGTCATGGGTGATGAAGAGCACGGCGGTGCCGTGCTTCTGGCGCAGATTGTCGATCAGTTTGAGGATCTGCGCCTGCGTCGTCACGTCGAGCGCCGTCGTCGGCTCGTCGGCGATCAGGAGCTTCGGCTCCAGCGCGAGCGCCATGGCGATCATCACGCGCTGGCGCTGTCCGCCGGATAGCTCATGCGGGTAGGCCTTGGCGAGGCGCGGCGGATCGGGCAGGCCGACCTCGGCCAGCAGGGCGATGGCGCGGGACCGACGCGTCGCCTTGTCGTGCAGGCCGTGGGCCTCGAAGGTCTCGACGATCTGTTCGGAGATGCGCATGACCGGGTTAAGCGAGGTCATCGGCTCCTGGAAGATCATGCCGACCTCACGGCCGCGCATGTCCTGCATCGCCTGTTCGTCGAGCGCGAGGAGATCCCGCCCCGCGAGCCTGATCGCACCGGCGATCGGCTTCACCGCCTTCGGCAGCAAGCCCATCACCGCATGGGCGATCATCGACTTGCCGGAGCCGGATTCACCGACGACGCAGAGCGTCTCGCCGGGCTGGATGGCGAGCGTGACCGTCTCCACCGCGTTCGGACGATCGGCCATTGCCGGCAGGGACAGCGTCAGCCCTTCGATGGAAAGCGTCGGAGCGGTCATTCGCGCCACCTCGCCAGGCGCGGGTTCAGGGCATCGTTCAGCCCCTCGCCGGCGAGGTTGAGAGCCAGCACGGTGAGGAAGATCGCGAGGCCGGGAAAGAAGCTGATCCACCAGGCATCGACCAGGCGCGTGCGGCCGGCGCCTACCATGTAGCCCCAACTCATCAGGTTGGGATCGCCGAGGCCCAGGAAGGAGAGCGAGGATTCGAGCAGGATCGCCGAGCCGATCATCAGCGAGCCCATGACGATAATCGGCGCGAGGGTGTTGGGCAGCACCTGGCTGAAGATGATGCGCGGCGTCGACTGGCCAATCGTGACGGCGGCCTGCACATACTCGCGGGTCCTGAGCGAGAGCACCTCGCCACGCACCAGCCGCGCGACAGGCGGCCAGCTCACCACCCCGATGGCCAGCACGATCGAACCGAGCTGCGGCTGCAGGATCGCCACCAGCACGATGGCGAGCGCGAAGGAGGGAATGGTCTGGAAGAACTCGGTGAAGCGCATCAGAGCATCATCGATGAAGCCGCCGGCATAGCCGGCGACCGCCCCGAGAGGCACGCCGATCAAGAGCGCGACCAGCGTCGAGACCACGCCGATCATCAGCGAGACGCGCGCGCCGTGGACGAGGCCGGCAGCGAGGTTGCGGCCGAGCGTATCGGTGCCGAGCGGGAAGCGGTCGATCGTGAAGGGCGCGAGGAATGGCCGCCCGACCGGGCGCCAAGGCGATTGCGGATAGAGCGTCGGCGCCAGAAGCGCGAAGGCGACGACGGCGAGCAGGATGACGATGCCGATGACGGCGCCGCGATTGCGGGCGAAGCGCTTGAGGAAGTTCATCACGCCGTCTCGATCCGCGGGTCGGCCAGCCGATAGACGAGATCGGTCAGCATGTTGAACACCACGACCATGGCCGAGGAGATGAAGAAGACCCCGAGCAGGACCGAATAGTCCCTCTGCACGAGCGCATCGAACATGAGCCGCCCAATGCCGGGCCAGGCGAACACCGTTTCGGTCAGCACGGCCCCCCCGACGAGCTGGCCCGCCTGCAACCCGGCCAGCGTCACCACCGGCAGAATGGCGTTTCGTGCCACATGGCGGCGCGAGACGACATCCGGTGCGAGGCCCTTGGCCCGGGCTGTCTTGACGAAATCGGCCCCGGCGACCTCGAGCATCGAAGCCCGCATCATTCGCGCGTAGATTGCGGTAAAGAACAGTCCCAGCGTCAACGCGGGGAGCACGAGATGGCGCCCCACATCCAGCGCACGGGCGAACCCGGAATGGTTCGCTCCGATCGTCTCAAAGCCTACGTTCGGCAGCCAGCCGAGCGTCAGGGCGAAGACGATCTGGCTCATCAGCGCCACCCAGAAAAGCGGTGTTGCATAAAAGATGAGGGCGAGCGTGGTGATCAGGCTGTCGGACACTCGTCCAGCCCGCCGCGCTGCTACGGCTCCCGCCGTCGTGCCCAGCGCCAGCGAGATGACGAACGCTGCGCCGGTCAACAGCAGCGTCGCGGGAAGGCGTTCGAGAACGAGATCCAACACCGGTCGCTGCTGGCGATAGCTGAAGCCGAAATCGAGGGCGAGGTATCCCTTGAGATAGACCCAGAGCTGGGTGAGCAAGGGCTGGTCGAGGCCGAACTGAATGCGCAACTGCTCGAGCAACTGCGCATCTGCTGCGCCGGCCTCGCCCGCCAGAACCTGCGCGGGATCACCCGGCGCCGCGCGGATCAGGAAAAAGTTCAGCACGGCAATTGCGATGAGCACCAGAACGCCCTTCGCGATCCGGCCGGTCAGGAAGCGGGCTAGGTTCATGGTGCGCTCGCCAGAGAAGTGCCGGCGGATGTGAAAGCCCGCTCGCAATTGCGGACGATGAACTCCGCGGTCTGCCCCGGAGCCTCGATATGAGGCATGTGCCCGATGTTCTCGAGCGCTTGAAACACTTCGGCGGGGGCGTTGGCCGGCGCAGGAATGACCCGGTCTCGCACACCCCAGAGCAGCGCGAGCGGAACTTCCCGTGCGGCGAGGCTCTGCAGCAGATCGCCCTGCCCTCTGTCTTCCGCGATCACGGACCGGATCAGGCGGGATTGCCGATCCACGATGTCGGAATCGGTGCGCTCTCGAAACACCGCCTCGACCAGCGCGTCGGAGATCAATGCCGGATTCTCGACGAGCGACAGCAGTGCCGAGCGGAGTGCCTCGCGCGAGCGGGCTTCGAGGAACCGCGAGATGAAATCCTCATCGACTGACGACCCGGCACCGTACGGCGCTAGCAGCGTCACCGAGAGAGCCTCGAATGCAGACGACCCCGCGAGAGCGGACACGACGGCGCCACCCAGCGAATGGCCGACGAGATGCGCACGATCAATCCCTCGCGCACGCAGTGTCGCCTCGACGCTCCTCGCCAGGCCGGTCAGCCCGGAGACCTCGGCCCTGTTGCCGCCATGGGCCGGCAGGTCGATCGCATGCCCGCGATAGCGGCCGGCCAGTCGCCCCATGACCGCACTCCATGTGGCCGAGTTTCCCCCGAACCCATGGATCAGAACGATATGCTGAGATTGCATTGTGAAAGGTTCTTCCAAGAACGAGCCACTCCAGAACGATCGGAGTGGCGCCGAAACCGCTGGCGCGGCTCGACCAGTCCGCGGCAGACGGTCGGCAGGCGTGCCGGCATCGGTGCCGGCACGCCTTCGGCTCATTTCTGGATATACGCGTTCTTGAAACCGTCGTTGAGGCCGATACCGCTGGTGACCAGATCCTTGACGTTGCAGCGATACACCGTCGGGAAGATCAGTTCCTGCAGCCAGGCCACCGGGACGTCCGCCGTCAGTTTTTCCTGAAGCTTGTCGTACAGCCTCTGGCTGGTCACCTGGTCCTTGGCTTGGGCCGCCTCGCCGAACAGCGTGTCGACCTCCGAATTTGCATAGCCGGAGACGTTGTTGAACGGGGAGCCCTTCGCGATGTTGCTCGACACGTAGTTCCGCGAGACCCCGAGCGCCGGATCGCCATACTGGAAGCTGTAGGTGAAGGCCATGTCGAAGTCCCAGTTCGACAGGCGGCTGTTCCACCCCGCCACGTCGGTGGCCACGATGTCGACCTTCACGCCGACATCCATGAGGTTCTGCTTCACGAGCTCTGCCCAGCGCTGCCAGGTCTCGCCGTAAGGCAGAGGCAGAAGACGCAGCGCGCTACCGTCGTAGCCGCTCTCCTTGATCAGCGCCCGCGCCTTGGCTGGGTCGTAATCGTACTGCGTCCCGCCCTTCGAATAGTAGCGTGTCGAGCTGCCGACGGGGCCGGTCGCGACCCGGCCGTAATCGTTCCAGAGCGTCTCGAGCGCGAACTTGCGATCGAGCGCGTACATGATCGCCTGCCGGAACTTGACGTTTGCGGTGATGCCCTGCCGGTTGTTCAGCCACATCCAGGACATCGGCCCGAAAAACTCCCACCCCTTGTCGGTGACGCAGGTGTTGGCGAGCTTCGCGACGCGGGCGACGTCGAGGTTCTCGATCGAGCCGCCGGGCAGGATGTCGACCGTGCCGCTCTGATAGGCGACGGCACGGGCGGCGGCGTCGGGGATGACATGCCAGTAGATCTCGTCGAGATAGGGCTTGCCGGCCTCGTAATAGTCCTTGTTCTTCTCCAGATTGATGTAGGAGCCGCGGACCCAACGCTTGAACTTGAACGGGCCGGTTCCGACCGGCGTGTTGTTGGCCGGATTGCTCGCATAATCCGTGCCGTCATAGAGGTGCTTCGGGATCATCGGCGCGGTGCCGACCTCGAAAGCGCCGATGAAGGGGCCAAAGGGCTGCTTGAGCTTGAAGACGACACGGTATTCGCCCTCTGCCGTGATCGAATCGACATTCTGCAGGATGCCGCGGAAGCGTGCAGCGGTCTTGCGAAGGAAAACGTCCGTGGAGAAAACGACATCGGCCGCCGTGAAATTACGGCCGTCATGCCATTTGACGTCGTCGCGTAGATCAAATGTATAGGTTAGACCATCCTCAGATATAGACCATGCTTTTGCAAGTTGCGGCATAGGCCTCAACTGCGCGTCGTAGCGAAGAAGACCCTCATAAATATTTCCGGACACAAGTTGTGTGGGGCCGTTCTGCGTGATACCGAGCATCAAACTCGACGGCTCCGGCTGAACGACGACATTGGCCCGGCCTCCGGGCGCAGGTTGTGCCAACGCGCCACCCGATAGCAGAAGCGCAGCAGCAAGGCAGATCGACGTATGCTTCATTTCTTCCCCTTGTTTTGTAATTTCTATCATAAAGCCGCTTACAAGCTTAGCGATCTAAGTATATATTAAACTTTCTGAACAAACACGGTGATCATGAAAGACAGTCATACCAACCTGGAATCCGACCGCGATGTTTTCGACATCGATGGATCCATCGCCTTTCAAGCAGCCCTCCTGAGCAACTTCATATCTCGCCCGCATTACGAGTATATCGGCGACAAGACAGGCATGAACATCAGCGAGTGGCGCATTCTGCTTGTCGTCGGAACCAGGCCGGGCATCGGCCAATCCGAGATCGCCGATGCGACCGGGCTGCATAAGATGACGATCAGCCGGAGCCTGCGCTCGCTGAAGGACTACATTCGCCTTGGGCGCCATGTCGACGACGGGCGTAAGCGCGTGGTCCATCTCAGCGAACTCGGCGAGGCTCTCTACCAGCAGACCCTGCCGATCCTGCGCTCCCGACAGGAAGAGCTGTCCGCCGTCCTCAAGCCGGCCGAGAAGACGGCCCTGCTGCGAACCTTGCGCAAGCTGATCGCGGTCGCCCAGAAATGGAGCGAACCCGGCGTTAGCGGTTGAGCAGGAGGCCGCGAGTTTACGGGGCATCGAAAACCCCAGCCGCGTAGGCGCCGCCGTCCACGCTCAACGTATGGCCGGAGATGTAGCCGGACCGGTCGGCGTCGAGCAGGAAGGCCACGGCCTGGCCGATTTCGTCCGGCCTGCCGTAACGGCGATGAGGGACGACCGCCAGCGTGCGCTTGCGGAATTCCGGCGTATGCAGCTTCGTCACCAGCGGGGTCTCGATCGGACCAGGCGCGACCGTGTTGACCCTTATGCCGTGG
>Ga0233377_1000766_pt1 | contig 13217 bp, 38 predicted proteins | sample ElkDunMinimDraft_6_FD_191540 | JGI IMG/M metagenome (GOLD analysis project Ga0233377, IMG submission 191540) | Fecal eukaryotic communites from dung pellets of Tule Elk in California, USA - Elk Dung E36 | ecosystem: Host-associated > Mammals > Digestive system > Large intestine > Fecal | place...
GATCGACGGCGTGCCGCTGTTCACCGATGCAAGCGGCTACGATTGGCTGCAGCACCACCTCATCCCTGAAGGCTCCGACGCGCTGTTCGCGAAGACGATCGACCTGATCCACGCTGAGCTTCGCCAGGGTGAAGCACTGGTCGCGGCCGAGGAGATGGTTCGCTCGATCAAGAACATCTCGGATCGCCGCCCAGACGGCGGGGTCGAGGCGATCGAGTTGTTGCGAGACTGGTTGCGCCAAGAATACCACAAGCTCCGCGACGAAGTGAAAGCCGCGATCGCCGCGGAGCTCGCAGAGCAGAAGGTTGAGGAAGAGGAGTGAAGTTCTCCCTCGCCATCGTCGACGGCAAGCGCAAGCTGTGCAGCACCCAGGCCGAAGCTAAGGATCTCGACCCAAAGTTCAGTCGGTTCGACGTCCCCACGGGACACGATGACCTAAAAGCCTTCGTGCAGGACTTGTTCGACCAGATCGACGGCGCTACCCCCGCCGACCAGGAGGGTGATGAAGGTCACTCTAACGATGGGGTTGGTGCAAAGCATCCTTTGTCACCCTCCACCCCCGATCCGAAATGGAAGGGCAACCTCGCTGCGGTGAAAGCCGGTGAAGTCTGCCCTGCGTGCGCCCGAACCCCGAAGGGCTCCAAGCTCATGGCCGGCGTGCTTGCCATGTCGGAGATTGAGGAGGCGGTCGAAACCCTGACCGAGAGCCGTCAACTCGTAGGAGTGCTTGAGGCGGTCAAGCGGCGCCGGGACGAACTTTCAAGGCAGGCAACTGCGCGACTTGACCGATGATCGCCCAGCGCTCATGCACCGCCCATGGGCAACCCACTCGAAGACAGGCAGATCATGCGCCTCGCAACGAGCATCCTGGCGGATGGTCTGAACGGCGCCGACCGGGATGAATTCCTGGAAAAAGCTGACCGCACGATCAATAAGCACTCCCCCGCACTAGGCAAGGGTCAGAAGCGCAACTTCATCAAGCCGGTCGATTAATCATTCGACATTCAGAGCCACACCCCGCCGCGTGAAACCCCGCGCGAAAACGTGCGTCTCGACCAGCATTAAGAGGAAATCATGTTCACAACTCAGCCCGCGCCGTTGATATCGAACATACCGGAAAGTACCCCGGAAAACGGGCTTACTGTGGGGTTTAGTATGCGGCTAATCGCCATCTGGAATCATGGTTTCAGAAAGTTTCATGTGATCGCCGAGGATCACGCCGAGGCTCTCACAATCGCCGCCGGCGCTCGCATCATCCGCCGCGCGAACTCCTTCCGCAAATATGTCGACGAGACGGACATCGCCGACCCCGAGCTGACCGAGCTTCTCGCCGGCGATCGGAAGGGCGTGGTCGAATTCAAAGATGGGAAATGGGGCTTCCGCTGAGAGAAGCCCACTTGCGTTTGGTATGTGAGTGTGCTTAAACACACATATACAGGAGACGCATGAATGGCTTTCGATCTCAGCGACAAACCGGTGGCGCAGATGGCGCACAAGATGGCGACCAGCCATCACAGCGGTATCGTTCGAAAGTACACGGACGAGCCTTATATCCGCCATCCCGAGCGCATCGTCGTCACCCTGCTACAGAACGGCGAGACCGACCAGCACACGCTGGCGATGGCGCTCCTCCATGACTGCGCCGAGGACGAGGACATTCACGGCGAGCGGATGGCGCTGGGCACGATCACCTTTGGGTGTGGCGTGAAGGTCCGCAATGGCGTCGCCGCCCTCACCGAACCGACCCGCGGCAATCGAGCCTCGCGCAAAGCGAGGTACATCGATCAGCTCAAGGCTGGCCCGCCGGCCGCGATTACGGTCAAGTTTGCCGACATCATCGACAACGTCCGTGGCATCGCTAGGCTCGACCCCAACTTCGCCAAGACCTACATCGAGGAGAAGATCCAGATGTGGACTGCGCTCGCCCCACTGTGCCCGAACGCCAAGATCACCGAGCTGTGCCGCTTGACGATCGAGGACGAACTGGCCGATCTCGCTGCCGACGCCAAGAAGCGCGCCGACAAGGTTGCGAGGCAGCAAGTGGAGCTCGAGGCGCTGGCAACCGAGATCGCCAACCAGAGCTTCCGAGATATTTCGATCTTCTAACCCGGTTGCGTCCATGTGCTTGAGGTCTAACTAGGTGACTATGACGACAGAGAGAGAGAAGCGCGCAGCGCGCGAAATGAAATGGATGGTCGCAACGGTCGTGTCGGCGGGTTGCGCGGTAGGCTTCGTACTGACGATGATACTTTGGTGGCTCAACGTAACCACGCTTAAGGCGCTTGGAGTGTTCGCGCTCGGCATTATGATCTCTAGCTGCGTGAGCGCCATTTACGATCAGGAAGACAAGACCTGGGATTAGATCCCGCTTGCACGAATCATCTGCATGCATTACCACACACATGCAAACGCGGTCAGCGGTGACCGAAAGAAGGAGGTAGCAATGGCTTTCAGCAATTTCACCAACAATGGCTTTCAGCAACTCAAGGGCGAACTGCTCGCCGAACTCGCTGCACTGGGCAAGCGTCATGGCCTGGAGTTCGATGTCGAGGGCGGCCGGTTTGACTCGACCAGCTTCCTCATGCCCCTGGCGATCCGCGCAATCCCTGCCGCCGGCCAAATGAGCCACGCTGAGAGCGAGTTCGCCAGATATTGCAGCCGCTACGGCCTCCTGCCCGAGGATTACGGCGCGGAGTTCACGAGCGGCGGCTATCGCTTTCGCCTCGTCGGCATCAAGCCCAGTCGCCCGAAGTATCCGCTCCAGTGCGAGCGTGTCGGAGATGGCAAGGTCTACAAGTGGCACGCGAGCATCGTCTCGCAGATCGTCGCCAGCCGCGCTTCGCGTCGGACTACCCCCGCTCCGGCTGCGTCCGCACCAACACACGCACAGCCGACGCCGCAGCAACCGGCGAACAATCCTTTCGCGGATCTGGCGCAGTTCTGATGTGGAAGATCATCAACAAGGCGATCGACCTGATCGCCCCACCGCTCGATCCGCGCACTGGTCGCCCGATCGGGGATCGCGGCACCGCTAACGACGCGATCGAGTGGGCATGCGACCACGAGACGGGCTTCGAAGCGCAGGTGTTCCTCAACGCCTGGCGCCAGGGTCACCTCGACGAGTGGCCGGAGTTCTACGACTGGCTCAAGAAGGAGGGGCGCTGACATGGACGCCATCAAGATCAATCTCGACGATCTCACCCAGGAGAAGCTCGACGAGGCGATGCCGCACTATGGATCGTGTAGATACGCTTCGCCTTGCATCATCGGTGCGCTGATCCCCGAGGATATGCGCGAACCGCTGGATCAAGGCGATATTTCGGAGGTGTTCGGGCGTAAGAGTCTTGATCCTCAGTCGGCGATCAACACTCTATCCAAGAAGAAGATCGTCGAGTTTCCGAGCGCCGCGCAGACCCGAGAGGCTCAGCGCATCCAGTTTGCGTTCGACAATGGGCATGGTCGCACGCTCAAGCGCCTGCTCGAAAAGCGCGGCCTCAAGCTGCCTGACGACTTCGACGCCACCGATGTTATCGACCGTCTCAACGCCGAGGACGGCGAGTGACTCATGCGCATCGACTGGTGGAAACCGATACGCCTCGTAGCCACTGCGCGCCGCGTCTATGTGACCGGAAAGTACGAAGGCGCTTGGGAAGCACGCCACGTCGGCCCTGACGATCGCTGGGGCAGCGGCGGGTTGATCTATACCGGCGACGGCATGCCCCTCGAGGCTGGTGGTCCGTGGGGTCCAATCGAGAACTTCGATCCCGCGGCCGAGATGACCCGCACGATGGACGCCTGGCATGACGTGCCGACGCCCGCCGAGCAACGCGCCGCACGACTGTTCCGAGAGAAAGTCGCCGCGGCGAGCGAAGACAACCCCAACTTTGGAACGTGGTGATGTGCCACTTGTCCAATTCAACACAGGGTACGCCGTCCTCGACCGTAAATGCGCTGTGCGCATCGTCGTCAACGAAACTGCACCACGACAACGCGCAGTGCTCCCAAAGCTCTCAGCGACGCTTAGATCGCTATTCCCACGAGGTTCAAAAGTGAAACCAATCATCTGCTTTACCGGCGCCGGTTCGGTACTGGGTCAGAAGATCGACCGCGCAGCCTGGGAAGAGGCGTGCGGGAATCTCGGCTACCCGATCAGCGGCGCCAAGAACTGCAACATCCTCGTCGCCTCGCGTGACGATACGACGAAGGCTCGCGACGCAAAAGGCCGCGGCGCCACCGTCATGACCTACGACGAGTTCGCCGGCGAGCTCCGCATGAACGGGTGCCAGCGCATCGGCAACTTCGATCTGCGCAGCATCGACGGTTATGGCTACGAGTCCATGGTCGAGCGGAAGGAACGCGAGCGTCGCGAGGTGGCTGAAAGAGCTGAACGCGAGATCAAGGAGAAGCTGCGCCGAGATCGCGAGGAACGCGAAGCCTTCGATAGGCTGGCCGACGAGAACCCCATGTGGGGATCGTTCTGATGGGGCAACTGATCCCTAAATGGCCCGCGGGCGATGCGTACGGCGATTGGATACCGGTCGACGTGGCGCTCGATTACGAACTTGCTGACAGCGCCATGTGCCGATGGGTCGACGGCTTCGATCTGCTCGCGTCCGAGCCGGCGGATAACTACGCTAACCCTTGGGAGACATTGACCCTCAAGGGCAGCACTGTCGTCTACATCGCCGTGGATCGCCTGCATTCAATCTACCAGGCTGGCTACGACGACCACATGGTCCACGTTCCCACGTTCGCCGAGAAGGCAACCGAGCAGATGGGCGCGCATGAGATGTGGGGCACGTTCTGATGTCCGAGAGACCCGCGAAGTTCGGTCCAGAGATCGCCGTGGCGCCAGGTTTCCAAAAGCCCGCGCCAGACGAGTGGGTCGTTTGGCGCGCTGCCGATGGCGCAAGAAACGTCTGCAAATCGGGAGCCCTCTATTGGTGCCTCGACCCTTATGACGACGAATGTATCGTCGCCATCCAGCTGCGCCCCGACCATCCTTTTTACCTTCCCGAGCCCTTGAGCTTTGAAGGGATGGACGCCGACCCGCTGTGGGGAACATTCTAGGCTGAATTAGCCACCCGCATTTGCTGACAGCGTGTGCGAAACAACACTAACGCAGCGCGGTGCTGCAAGGAGGTTTCGATGAAACGGACATTCGTCTGCTATTCAGATCCTGGTCACGGTTGGGTGAAGGTTCCTGAAGGCGTTATTGCTGCGATGGGTCTCAAAGCCGCAAGCTTCACGGGATATTCCTATCTCAACAAGGGGCATATGTATCTGGAGGAGGATGGCGACGCGTCGCTGTTCGTCAAGACGTACAAAGAGAAGTTCGGCGTCGACCCCAAGTTCTCCGAGCGGAACTGCAATACGAGGTCGCGCATCCGCAACTACCACAACAACAACCCCGAGGCTGCACGCTACTTTGTGCCCTCGATCGCCGCCTGATGTTCGTCGTCCACGTTGATGGTCGCGGCTACGTCGAGAAGAACGATGGGGCAAATTTCTTCCACCGCGATCCGCGGCGTGCATCGACATACCCAGACCGAGACGCCGCAGAGGCAGGCAAGGTCGGTCATCACCGTGACATGGGTGGCAGCGGCTTCAAAGGGCGCATCGTACCCTGCGAAAGCGCTGCCCGCTCTTACAAGGCGAGGTGCAGATGACGCAGGCTACCGAAATTTACACATTCGGGGCAGAGGATCTCCCCACCTGCCCGACGTGCGGAGTCCGCATGGTTCAGTCGGACGTGCCGGCATCCCACGATGACGATGGTCCGATCTGGGTCGCCTGGTGTGAAACGCACGGCGAGATCCTGGTTCAGTTCTTCGACGATGAGGAGGAAGACGATGGGTCTGATTGACCTAGCGAAGTGCGTCATTTTTCATTGGCGCAAGCATCGCACCTATGGCGACAAGTCGCGCAAGTGCTTCAAATGCGGATATTATTTCCGTAACGGCAGCGCATCCAAGAGATGTAACCATGCAGCCTAGCCCGGTCATCCGCTGCGGTCAGTACGACCCCAGCCTTGGTCGCGTGCGCCATCACAGCGACGACTTCTACGACCACCGCAAGCTGGTCCTCGGCAACATACGGCGCGCAATCCGTATGGAGAAGGAAAGCAAAAGCAGATGAGCACCGGCTACCCACCGATTGACAACGCCAGGTTCCGACAGATCCTGCGCCACGCCGGCGTACGCATCCGCGCCATCGCACCGCATCGCGTGTCCATGGAGAGCGACCCTGACGACGGCGTCGATCCGCTGACAAAGATCATCCTGCTCCTCGAGCCCAGCGCTTCGCGTGGCAACGAGCACATGCCTTCGGTCGAGGAGGCGATTGATATGGGGCTGGTGGAAGATGACTGACCCTAATCCACGGCTGGACCATCGCTACGCAGGCATCACCAACGACCAATCGACATGGCTGGTCGATTGGACCCAGCCTATCGAATGGCATGATGGCACGCCGGCCGAGGTGTACGGCGATGCCTGGAGCGGGCAAATTCATGTGCTGCTAGACCCAGAGAACCTGCCCGAGGGCTTCAAAGCCAGCGGCTTGAGACGGGTCGCCGATGTTCGCCGCGGCACCATGATCTGCACCAACGTCATTGCAGCCTACGGCACGCCGGCTGACGGCTCGTGCAAGTGCCGCATCATCAACGTCAGCGACCGCCTTGCTCGTGAGACGATGCTTTCATCTCCCACCTGGGGCACGTTTTAGCCACTTGCGCGAATCAACATTGCATGCGAGACAACACACATTCAACGATCAGCGGTGATCGTAAAGGAGGTCTCGATGAAGCTGGCGCTGCCAACCAATTACAAACAATACGTATGCCGTACCTGCGGAAGCTCAGACGTGGGTTGGGACGCGTGGTCCGAATGGGACAGCGCGACCAACCAGGAAGTTCTCCGCACCGGCTTTGACGACGCCCACTGCTTCCAGTGCGAAGGCGAAACGAGAACCGAGGAAGTCGAGATCACCGACGCCTCGGAGATCGCCTACATCGACGAGCAGCGTGCCAAGCTCCGCGCTGAACACCATGCGGTCGCCATGCTCGAAGCCATGAAGGAATTCGTGGCCGGCGTGGACGCTGGCAAGATCCGCTCGAAGCGTACCTACGCCAAGTTCAAAGACATTATCGCCAACACGGAGGTATAATAATGACCAGCACCAGCTCGAACGAACTCTCACGCGCCCAGCTAAAGAATCTGGGACTCCTCGCCGACTATCTCGAAAAGCTGCCGGCTGACTACAGCCACTTCGACATGGGGCTTTTCATCGGCGAGAAGGATGAATACGGCAATCCCAAATCGGACATCGACCACCTTTACGCCGAATATGCCAAGAAGAACGGCGGCGTCGATCAGCACGGCTGCGGCACGGTCGCGTGTGCGATCGGCCATGGTCCAGCGGCGGGTATCCTCTTCAAGAAAGAGGAACTCGGGAAAGATGATCTGTGGGATGACAATGAAGATGAGTGGGTCGAGGTGACGACCCCTTTCTGGCACAGCTATTCTGGCCGCTTCGCCAACATCCATAGCCCGATGTGGAACTGGCTGTTTGGCAGCGAATGGGACCGCGCCGACAATCACCATCACGGCGCCGCGGCTCGCATTCGGTATATTCTGGCGAAGAAACCTTTGCCCGAGAACTTCCAATTCGGTTCGGTGCCCGAGCTCGATCACGTCGCCCTCTACGCCGAGTTTCGCAAGCAGGAAGCCACCACCACCCACGCATAAGCCACCCGACCGAATCGTGTGAGTGTGCAATAACACACTCACACGGTCAGCGGTGATCGTGAACGGAGGTTCAGATGAGTCTTAAGAAATACGCGACTGCCCAAGAGCGGAAGATTGCCACCGCCCTGGTCGAGCGCCTGCTTGGCGCCGGCTATCAGGTCGGCGTGCATGACGGTGGGGAAGTCACCATCACTGCGACCGCGGACAAGGAGACTGTGCTCGATGCCCTGGCGACCACCGACATGGACACGCTGCGCGTCTTCAAGGACGGGCGCAGGGTCGGCGGCGTGCTGCTGATCTGGGGTAACGGCGAGGATCTGATCTCGGATTACACCCACGTCGAGGAGCTTTGCTCCCTCCTGGATAACTGGGAGGTCGCATGAGCGCCGTCGTCCACAAGGGCTGGAAGCTCCACTACACCATCGGCGATCTGGTTTGCGGCCCCGTAGTCGTTGGCGATGAGATCCCCATGCCCGAGCGCCACGGCGAGCACGACACCTACGTCGTTCTCGGCGGTCGCCCTCCGCACAAGCCTGGCAGCACCGGTCGCGTCAACGTGCGCAGCAAGCTGCACGGCTGGGAGCAGGAGTTCTACCCGTCCGTCGTCGGTGCGAAGTGGATCGAAGGATGAGCGACGCATCCCTGCTGCGAGGCTACGTCCTGACACACCCGCACGACCCTTTCGAAGGTGTCGTGGAGATCCATATCAACCAGTTCGCTGGCGAGGGATGTGCATGGCAGGCGCAAATCTACAGCGAAGGCTCGTTGGTCGAGGCGGATTACTTCACTTGTGAAGCTGATGCTCTGCGTTGGGCGGCGCGCGAGGTCGTTCTGATCGCCTGCTGCGCCAAGAGGGGTGATATCGGATGACCCGAACGGTCTACCGCCCCTCGCCCGAGATCATCCAGAAGACCCGCGAGCATTTCGCGCAGATCCATCGCGACTGTATCGACGGCGCTCGCCGCGGCGAATGGCACGTCAACGACCTGGATCGCTACGTCGAATGGCAGGAGGAGTGCATTCGCTCCTCGCTCGCCGGCGAGAGCGACCACACCCTCACGTTCCTCCAGCGCGCATACTGGCTCGAGACGGGTGAGAGCGTGCCCCTTCTGCCCTAATAAGGCTTGGGTAAGTCTCGCGGCGACCTTTGCCACCCGCATCCAACATCAGGATCGACGATAACAGACTTGTGAGCAGCGGTGCTCAGGCAAAGAGGTGAATTATGAAAGCCACGATCACCAGCAGTCGGTGGGGAAACCTTTACCGCTTCCGCTATTTTCTTGATGGGGCACGGGTCTCGAAGGAAGAGTTTGACCACCGTACCGACGGCATCAATCTCGTCGAACACGGGGGCACGGGGATGACTTTCACCGAATATGGCTTTCGGAACGACTACCTCCTCCCCGAGGAGAACGTCCAGTGAGCGACAATCGAACCATGCCGCAGCGCGGCTTCGTGCAGTCCAACATGACCGACCACGAGTTCGCCGCGTTCGTCCGCAAGCACGATGCCACATATCGCCAACACCTCATCGGTACGGTTTGGGAGGCGAAGGGCAGAGCCGTCGCCGTGGTCACATACGACAACGCCGCCTGCACCCGAAACATTTGGGTGAAGGCATGACAAAGTTCTACCACATCTTCCGCGACGGCTGGATCTGGATCGTCGCCTTCGCCAACGGACAATACCACTGGCTCTACCGCAAGGCGCCAGTCGGCCACTGCATGAGGTGATCTGATGGCATACGGTGATTGCGACGGCCCCGGCGACTGGATCGTGCGGTTGCCCTTCGGCACGATCGACATATACACCCACCACGCATTCGAGCAGGCGTACACCGCCGTGGAGGAAGTATGAGGAAAGAGCTGCGCTTGGACGTGCCTCTCGGAGTCGAGAAACTCAACCCTGGCGACCGCTACACCTTCGTCATCAATGAGTTCGGCGACGTCTCGGTCGAGTTCAACGGCGCGCGGCTTGAGAAGCCGTTCTGGAATGGCGCTCTCAGGGTTCTGATCGACACCCACGCCCGATCACTCGATCCCACCAAGATCCTCGACGCCGACTTCGTCGAGCAGGCGTATCGCGAGGGTCACCTGGACGGGCGCAGCCGCGGCGACGACACCGAAGAAGCCGAGAACACCGACTGGGATAAGAGCATCACGCTCACGGCGCTCAAGGAAATGGGATACGAATGACCGACTGGGAACCGGAAACAAAGCAAGAGCGGGAGGTACAAGGCCAGCCGCTCTAAGGCGAAGCGCCGGCTGCGTGACCTGGAGAAACGGGAAACAGTTCACGCACCGTAGCAACCGCATCAAACACGCGCGGGAGGTGCGATTTTTTGACCGTACAGCGCTTTGGCAAGGTCTTGCTACCACCGACCAACCTCAGTCGCCCCTACGATCACAGAGCGTCTTGCAAGTCGAGGCTCTGCGCATCTACTCACGCGCCATGACTGGCCTTAAATCCAACCGCCTCGAGTATGAGCCGGCGCTCCGCTATAGCGACACTCGCGCCAGCGTCATGGTACGGCAGCGGGTCAATGAGCTCCGCGCCAAGGGCAAATCCTACAAGGAGGTCGCCAAGGGCTCGGACGTGACGCCTGAGACGTTGCGGAATATCGCCACCGGCAAGCGCGCCCTGGTTGACCACCGGGTAGCGGCGTTCGCCAAGCTCCTGGGCATTCCAGAGGGTGAGCTCCGCGCCGCCGCCAGCGAGCAGGACAAGGCTAAGCACCCAAAGGGTAAAGGTCGCATCGGCAAGCGATAACCCTCTTGCGCGAATCAAGGTTGCATGCGAAACAACATGCATGCAATTCGTTCTGCGGAGGAACACATGACCGGCATCCAGTACCTCACCCACCAGGAGATCTTCGACAAGGCAGCTAAGGGCGTGATCGCCCAAGGCGAACTGTCGATGAACGGCGGCAACACATGCCTCTACATTCATGAGCGAGCGCTTGAGGGCAGGAAACTTCACTGCGGCGTTGGGCACCTCCTTACGGACGACAACATGTGCCAACGCTGGGATGCATACGGCTGGACGATGGCTGACGTGGTAGACATCCTCAGCAACAACCGATCGGCTAAAGCCGCCGTAATCGAAGACATGGACAAGAGCCGCCTGCCCCACGACGCCGAGACGCTTGAACTCCTCCAGGAGATCCAGAACGCCCACGACGGCTCGGACCTAACCGGTCGCCCGATCGTCGACTTCATCGAGGAGATGCGCTGCATCGCCACCGCCCGCCATCTCGACCCCGCGGTTCTCAACGCGTAAGCCACTTGTGCGAATCAACACACATCACTAAACCAGACTCATGCGCAGCGGTGCGCTGAAACGAAAGGTTTGCAAGATGGACCGTGGTTCACATCCCGATGAGATCGCCCAGGTTGAACTCCTCCAGGACGTCGCCGAGAACGAGACGCGGCTCAATCCGCCTCTCCGCGTCAACTTCTGGGAGTACGACCGTCACGGCGAGATGAAGCTCTACTATGGCAACGCCATCAGCGAGTTCACCGATCCCGAGGACTATCGCCCCAGCTACTCGGTGAAGATCGACACCTACTTCGCCGACTACCCCAACCAGCACATGACGCCCTACGTCAGCGAGTGCCGCGTTCTCGATGAGGGAGAGTTCTGATGGCTAAGACACTTGTCCGCTTCATGCGCCAACACAGCGACGACGATCAATTTGTGAAGGCGACCAGCTTTGCTGGCCCTGACCAGCACGACTTCTTCCACCAACTGGTGACGGAACTGCAGGAGCAAGGCTTCGATAACGATATGGCGCTCGTCAAGTACGAGAGCCGCGCCGACGAAGACCTCTATCTCATGTACGCCGTCATCGAAGACGCACCACCCTGCGCCGAACTCGTGACGTCGCTCCAGCTTTGTTACGACCAAGGGGCGGCGGGCTTCTTCGAGATCATCATGGAGGGTCTGAACTGATGGCTAAGATCAGCCCAGAGCTCGTCGATGAATTCAAAGCCCAGGCCCACGAATGGCTCAAGGGTCGAGGCTTCACGCGCGAGGACGTCAAGTTAGGCTCAGACGCCTGGCTCATCGCCTGCAACAGCGGCATCACTGACGCCTGCTACGGCAACACCGCGAAGGATCTTCCTGGCATTCCCGGCTGTCACGACGCGCATATCCAGACGGCGTTGATGAAAATCTTCCCAAACTGCAAGTTCGTGAGCAACAGGAGCTACTGATGAACAAGCCAACCGCCGGCGAGATCCTCGATAGCCTGAAGCCGTACCAGAAGCACATCGTCGCCGACACGCTCCGACGCAATCTGGAGCTGCGCAGCCACCCCGAGGCCGAAGCAGCTATCGGCAAGCTGGTCGACGCGATCATGGAGGACGTCTTTCCCAAGGAAGACATCGTCGACCGCCTCCAGTTCGACAACCCCAGCAGCGAACTCGAACTCGAAGCGGCGAAGGAGATAATCCGCCTCCGCAAGCTTCTCAACGGGAGCGAGAAGCAGTCCACCACGCCCAGGCAGAACGCCATCCTCGACATCGCCGAGACAGCCAGGGAGATGCGCAAGTGAAGTTCGGCGAGTTTCGTCTGCACTGGGATGATTGCGACCTGCACCTCTACCAGGACTTCCCATGCCTCAATGACGCGCTCAACCACGCCGCGAAGATCTACGGCATGTCGCGAGGCAAGCTGACCCGCCTCGAGAACTGGATGGGCGAAGACGCCTGCCTACCCGACCAGATACTCCCGATCGCGAAGATACGCTCGGATGCTGCGCGTGAAGGCAACGAGCGAGCAGAGCAAACCACGGCGATGGAAGCCACATCAACCTGGGGAACATTCTGATGAAGAGACTAAGCGGAAGGCTGATTCTGCACGGCCACAAACACGTCAAGGACGGCGGCGAGCAGATCACCCTTCGCGACGTGTCCATCACGGCAGACGCCAAGCTTTTGAAAAAGCTAGGTAAGTTTCTCATCGAGTGCTCCAAGAAGCTCGACGAACAGGACCACTTCCACTTCTCAGGCTATTGCGGCGATACTGATATCGTCGTGGTTGCACCCCAGGAGTCATAATGACCGAAGAATACCCACGCACTGATCCCGTCGTAGTGATCGTCCAGCCTGTCATCAGTTGGGGAAGATCGCCCACCCGCGGCATCCTCATCCAGATGAGAGGCATCGAACCTCATATCGGGCAGTGGGCACTCCCTGCCGGCTACATCGAGCCAGGTGAAAGCGCAGAACAAGCGGCGATCCGTGAGCTCCGCGAGGAAATGAGCATCCAAGCCTATCCCGGCGGTCGCATCACTAAGAGCTACCCGATCCCAGGCAAACTGCTGATCGCCGTAGAGATGCCTGCCATTTCCGACACCGAGGTCAACATGCGGTTCAAGCCGAGCGAAGAATGCCCGGCGTACAGCGTAACCTACGGCGATCACCTGCTGGCATTCCCGATCCACAACCAGATCGTCGACGACGCCCT
>Ga0233377_1000768_pt1 | contig 13190 bp, 9 predicted proteins | sample ElkDunMinimDraft_6_FD_191540 | JGI IMG/M metagenome (GOLD analysis project Ga0233377, IMG submission 191540) | Fecal eukaryotic communites from dung pellets of Tule Elk in California, USA - Elk Dung E36 | ecosystem: Host-associated > Mammals > Digestive system > Large intestine > Fecal | place...
GCGACTCCGCACGCGCCAGCTTGTCTTTCGAGCGAGCGGTCCCAACCGACCTTGCGCCGATGGCGCGCGCGATCTGGACGGCGGCGGTGCCGACCCCGCTACCGGCGGCGTTCACGAGGACGGTCTCGCCAGGCTGAAGCCCGCCCTGCAGGACCATCGCGTCGTAGGCCGTGAGGAACGCCTCCGGTATCGCCGCAGCCTCGACGAATCCGAGAGGCCTGCCGTCGACGACCGGGATCTTCGCGAGCGTCCGCCCGTGCACGACGACATGCTCGGCATAGGCACCGCCCGAGACGATCCCGTAGACCCGGTCGCCGACGCGGACGTCGGTCGTGCCACTGCCGACCGCATCCACCTCGCCCGCGATCTCGAGCCCCGGGATGTCCTGAGGGGCATCCGCCGGTGCAGGGTAGAGGCCGCGTCGCTGGAGGAGGTCGGCGCGGTTCAGGCCGCAAGCGCGGACGCGAACGCGAGCCTGCCCAGGGCCCGGCTCTGGCGTCGGTACGTCGCGGAGCTCGAGGCTGGCGTCTTTCCCGATGACGATGGCGCGCATGGTCCGATCATACAGCGCGCGCACGCGCCTGGAGCCGCCGCCGATCGGGCAGGCTCAGCGCGACGCGGAAGACGCGGCAGCGCGAGCACACCTGGCGACGCTCTGCCGACCGCGTCTCGTCTTCGACGCCCCTCCTCAGCATCGATCGCTTTTGGTACAAGCTGGCGAACATGGCCGCCACTTCCGTCTACCGTCCGCTCGTCCGCAGCTTCACCTCCAAGTTCGTGCGTGAAGCAGCCGCGCACGTGCGTGCCGGAGGACACGCCGTGGTCTGGGAGGAGAAGAACCGGGCGCTCCTCGTCTTCGAGCAGCCCGCCGATGGCAACGAGGACGACTTCGGGCTCTGGGCCGTCTACGACATGGGCAAGGCGCGCTGGAAGCTCGAGACGACCGGCGCGCTGAAGGGACTCGCGACGACGCTCGTGCCTCGCGACTGCCTCTGGATCGTCAAGCGCCGCGCCGAGCGCGACTCGATTCACCCGGGCAGCAAGCGGAAGATCGACTGGGACTGCACCAAGTGCGCGGCGTGCTGCCGGGACAACGAGGTGATCCTCCTCCCCGACGACGTGAAGCGCTTCAAGGACGGTGGCCGACCCGAGCTCGCGAAGGCGCCCTACGCGAAGCGACACAAGGACGGCCGCCTCATCCTCACGCTCCTCGAGAACAAGCGCTGCCGTCATCTCCAGAGGTCGAACCGCTGCGGCATCTACTCGATTCGCCCGCACGCCTGCAGCGAGTTCCCGATGGGCAGCGAGTGCTGCCTCTTCGCGCGTGAGGACGTGCTGAACCTGCACGACGGCCTGGTCCCGACCGAAGCAAACTGAGCTGCTGAGCGGAAGCGCCGCGGCACGCGCCGATGCACGGTCGTTTCCTCGGGAAACGACCTGATCGAAGGCAGTTCGGGCGGCCGCGTCGTGCGCCGCGGCACGAGCCGATGCACGGTCGTTTCCTCGGGAAACGACCTGATCGAAGGCAGTTCGGGCGGCCGCGTCGTGCGCCGCGGCACGGCGGCCCGAGGGTCAGTTCCGCTTTGGGGTCGCCGCCTTGTCAGCGGGCTTGTCCGGAGCGCCCTTGTCCGGAGCGGGCTTGTCGCCGGCAGGCTTGTCGCCGGCAGGCTTGTCGCCGGCAGGCTTGGCTGCCTCGCCCTTGGAGGGCACCGCGGTGAGGAGGGCCTCGATGCGTGCGCGCACGACCGGATGGGTCATCGAGTCCTTCGACGCGGCCTCGACGATCGGCCGCGCCCCCTTCGGGTCGATCCGGAGCATCGCCTCCGCGACGCTGCCGACGGCGACCGCGACCTCGTCGGTCGGGGCGGTGCCGCGGTACATCGCGAAGAACTGCTTCAACTGCGGCATCTCCTTGTCCGTGCCGATCGCGGCGAGCGCACCCGCCGCGCGCTTCACGTCGTCGTCGGTGATGTGCGGATCGAGCAGGTGCGCCGCGAGGAGCGGGGCCGCCTTCGGGTCTTTCATCGCCGCGAGCGCGTCGGCGATCGGCCCGACCGGCGGGCTCGACAGCACGTCGTGGAGGTAGTCGTAGTGCCTGCCGAGCGCCGCGAGCATGTGACTCGAGCCGTTTCGCCGCGTGGCGAGCGCGGCGCGCGCATCCGCGACGAGGACAGGCACCGAGCGCGGATCGGAGGCGATGTCGATCAGCGTCTTGGTCGCCGACTCGTCCTCGAGCGTCGCCAGCTCGCGGAGGAGGAGCCGCTGCGCCGTCGCGAGCGTCGCCTCCCGGACGGTCACCGCGTCGGTGATCTGCTGCCCGAGCGACGGCGCGGAGGTCGATGGCTTCGGCGCCTGATAGGTGTCCGCGTGCACGACGCAGCTCTTGATCGGCTCGCCGATCGCCTTCTCCGCCGCGAGCTGGCCGGTCTGCGCGTCGAGGACGAGGATCCTTCCCTCCTCGTCGCAAAGGACGATGCCGCCCTGGACCGCCTCACCGCCGATGAGCTCGTGCGCGTGCGTCCGCACCCATGCGAGGTTCCCGCCCTGCGACTCGAAGCCGAAGACGAGGCGGTAGTAGTTCGCGTAGAAGCGGCCCGAGTCGATCCCGAGCGGCGTGGAATCGCCGCTCGGACGGCCGAAGAGGCGATCGCGATCGCGAGCATTCGCCGCCGGCGGGACCTTCTCGGTCCCCGGCACGAGCAGCCGCGGCGTACCGGGCAACTCGCGCGACGGCAGCCCGACGCGGTTCGCCTTTCCACGCGAGGCTTGCGAGATCTGGTCGTCGAACCGGACGAACGCCATCTCGCCGAAGTAGAGCGTTCCGCCGATCGTCAGCGCCCGCGAGACCTTGTCGCGAACGACGACGCGACCGATCTCGTCGCCGCTCGAAGCGTCGATCGCGCTCACGTACTGGTTGGACCACGGAACGAAGACGACACCCGCGACCACCGCGGGATCGCCGATCGCCTTGTCGGTCTCGATCTGGCGCTTCACCGAGCCATCACGGCCGACGATGAGCAGCGTCGAGCCGTCGCCTCTCGCGAGCGAGACCGCGGTGATGTTCCCGTCGTCGCCCGCGCCGAGCAGCGGCAAGCCGCCCGTGGGACGCGCCCAGAGCTTCTTCCCGGAGGCGGCCTCGAACGCGGCGACCTCCTTGCCGCCGGACACGACGACGACGCCACCCGCGATGATCGGGCGCGCGTCGAGCGCATGCGTCGCGGTCCACTGCGAGCCGCCGCCGAGCGGCGTGCCGATGATCTTGTCGTCGTTGCCGCCGACGGACACGACGAGGTCCGTGCTCGCCCCGGGTCGCGCACCACGGAGGCGCATCTGGACGTCGGAGATGCTCCTGCCCTGATCGTCGACCCAGTTGGTGGAGAACGTCTTCGGACGCCCCGGATCGCCGGCGCACCCCTGCGCAAGCACCGAGGCGAGGATGGCGGCGGCGCCGAACGCCCTGGACACGGTCTTCACTGCGAGCCTCCCGATGTCGCCTTCACGGCTTGCTCGACGGCCTGTTTGATGCGCGCGGAAGCTTCCTTCGGCAGGCGCGTCTCCACGTCCTTGAGGAACCGATTCGCCTCGCCGGTGCCGAGCTCACGCAGCCGGCCGAGCACTTTGATCTTCGTGTCATCCGAGACCTCCGCCGTCGGCCGGAAGAGGATTGGATCGAGGCCGCTCGTGACGACCTCGAACGGCAGCTTGCCGAGCTTGGTCGCGAGCTGATCGCACTGCTCGGCGTTGCAGAGCTGCCCGATTGACGACGCCGCTTCGTGCACCTTGTGATCGAGGGCGACGAACAGATCGGGGACGGCGTCCTTCGCTTTCATCATGCCGAGCCCTGCAGCAGCGTTGCCGCGGACCTGGGCGTCGGAGTCGCCGAGCGCCTTGCGAAGCGCGGGGGCGGCGGCGGCGCCCTTCGTGCGCGTCAGGGCCTTCACCGCGGCGCGCCGCATGGCGACGGTGCGGTGCCGCGAATACTGGGCGAGGATCGCGCTCCCGTCCGCGGATTCGAGATCGGCCAGCGTGTCGATCGCTTGCTGCGCGAGCGCCTCGTTCAGGCCACGCGAGAGCGCATCGACGACGGCAGGCGCGGCGGCCGACGCGCCCGTCCCGGCGATTCGCAGATCGTCGAGCGCTGCGCGGATCTGTCCCTCATCTCCGGATTTCAGCTTCTGTACCGCAGGACCGACATCGACCTTCGCTGCGGGCTTCGCCGCCGCTGGCTTCGCGGGTTGCGCAGCTGCGCTCGTCGCTCCTGCGAGCGAGACGACGACTGCGAGAGCGACGTGACGGCAGGCCTGGATCCGAGACGAGGTCGTGGCGCGCATGTCGACCTTGCGGGATATCATGAATCGCCTGTCTCCGCGGCATAACCTGGTCCCGGGAGAGCCCCCGCCAGAGGCTCCTGCCTCCGCTCCACGTGCCGAGCGGATTCCGATCGTCACGCGGATGGAAAGCCCCGGCTGTGCCGTGCTTTTTCGCCGTGCTATGGGCTGGGCGATGTCCTCGACCCCTCCGCCCGACGATCGGGACTCCCCGGCGAGAGAGAGCATGCCGGGGAGCGCACGAGGAGCACAGCCTCGCGCCACCACCGGCGAGCGTCCGCGATACCTCGTGGTCGCGCTCGTGGCCGCGCTCGTGTTCGGCGCGGGCTGCTGGACGGAGGGGTGCGGACGCCTCGGCTTCTTGCGTGGCGAGACGGATCAGCACACGAAGCTCATCTCGACCATCCAGGACGACGCCGAACGGGCCCGGTCGGAGGCCGCGTATCAACACTTCGTCGACGTCGCGGACATGCAGCGCGGCCGTGCGGTCCCGATGGCCGCCGCCACCTTCGTCCTCGGCGCGGCGCTGCTCGCGCTCGCGGCCCGCGGACTCGCAGGCAAGTCGAACACGCGCAGCGCCCTGATGCAGGTCGTGGCGGCGCAGGCGGTTGTCGTCGTCGCGAGCTTCTTTGCCACGCGCGAGATGTGGCGCGCGGAGGCGAACTGGCAATACGAGACGATCCTCATGCAGCAGCGGGAGCAGCTCCCGCCAGACACGTACTCGAGGGTCGCCGTTCCGGTGTTCCGGGCGATGCAGGACTGGGGCGCGCCGGGATGGCTCGTCTTTCGCACCGTCGCGAGCGGGCTCATCCTCGTGGCGCTGAGCCGGCCGCGCTCGCGCGAGTTCTTCGAGGCCGCGGCGCGCCCCGTCTCCGAGCGCTGAGGGCTCGCCGTGGGGCGGATCCAGAAGCTCAGCGACGAGCTCGCCAACCAGATCGCGGCCGGCGAGGTCGTCGAGCGTCCCGCGAGCATCGTGAAGGAGCTCGTCGAGAACGCGCTCGACGCGAATGCCACGCGTGTCGCCGTCGATGTCGAGCAAGGGGGCACCCTCCTCGTCCGCGTCACCGACGACGGTGACGGGATGACGGCGGACGACGCTATCCTCGCGCTCGAGCGGCATGCGACCAGCAAGATCCGCACGCTCGAGGACCTCTTCCGTCTCGGCACGTTCGGGTTCCGCGGCGAGGCGCTCCCGAGCATCGCGTCGGTCTCGCGCCTCCTCCTTCGCACGCGTGCGCGCGGCGCGTCCGAGGGGTGCGAGGTCCAGATCGCGGGCGGCAAGCCTCCCGTCGTTCGTCCGGCGGGCTGCGCGACCGGCACGTCGATCGAGGTGCGCGAGCTGTTCTTCAACGTCCCTGCGCGCCGCAAGTTCCTCAAGGCGACGGGGACCGAGAGCGCCCACGTCGGTGACGTGCTCCTCGGGGCGGCCCTCGCGCGGCCGGACGTGACGTTCACGCTCTCGCGTGACGGCCGCACCGTGCGTGAGTACCTCCGCGTCGGCTCACGGGCGGAGCGCGCGCGTGTGGCGAGCGCCGGCGAGACGCTCGCGCACGTGATCGCCGAGCGCGGGCCGCTCCGGATCGAGGCGATGCTCGCGGCGCCGGAGCGCGCGCGCGCCGGGTCGACCGGCCTCGCGCTCCTCGTGAACGGGCGTCCCGTTCGGGATCGTGTCCTTGCGAGGGCGGTGGCGAACGCGTACGGCTCGGTGCTCGAGGGCGGGCGCTATCCGGTCGGCGTCGTGTGGGTCGATCTTCCGGCCGAGCTCGTCGACATCAACGTGCATCCGCAGAAAGCGGAGGTGCGCTTCACCGATGCGCGACAGATCTTCGACGGGATCACGCGCGAGCTTCATGGCGCTCTCGCGCGGGCGTTTGGGCTCCCCGAGCTGACGAACCCGTTCGCGCACGTGCGGCCTGCCGCGCCGACGCTCGCGGCGGTCGGTGACCCGGCGGCCGCGGCGCGGGCGATCGTCGCGGCCGGAGGAAGCGGCGGCCTCGGCGCCCGGTTCCAGCCGCCGACGCCATCACGTCCGGATCCTCCGTCGGCACTGCTGCCGGAGACGAACCTCTTCACTTCGGCGCGACCTGCGCCGGATGCTCGTGGACCTGTGTGGAGCCCGTCCAGCGATGCTGGGCCGTCTCCAGTCCAGTACATCGCCGAGTCGCCCCCGAGCTCTCCCCTGTTCAATCGCCCCGGCCTCTACGGGACGCTCCGCTTCGTCGGCCAGGTCCGCGCGACGTTCCTGCTCTGCGAGGGCGACGACGGCGTCTACGTCCTCGATCAGCACGCCGCCGCCGAACGGGTGACGTTCGATCGGCTCCGGCGCGCGTTCGGCTCGCGGACCATCGCGACGCAGCGCCTGCTCGTGCCCGAGGTCGTCGAGCTGCCTCCGTCCGACGTCGCGATCCTCGAGGAGCACGCAGACGAGGTCTCGCGCCTGGGCGTGGAGGTCCGCGCCGTGGGGGATGGCGCGGTCGCGGTCCACGGGGTGCCGGCGATCCTCGCGCGCGCGGAGCCGGCGCGCGTCGTGCGCGATCTCGCGAGCGAGCTCTCCCGGGCCGGCGGCCGAGCGTTCGGGAGCGCGGTCGACCTCGTGCTCGCGACGATGGCGTGCCATGGATCGATCCGCGCGGGCGACGCCATCTCTCCCGAGGAGGTGCGCGCGCTGCTCACCGCGCTCGACGAGGTCGACTTCGCAGGCCACTGCCCGCACGGGAGGCCCGTCGTCATGCGTCTCGGCTGGACGGAGCTGGAGCGCCGTGTCGGACGGTGATCGCAGGAAAGCGGTCGAACGCGCGGTCGCGCTCGCTCGCGGAGGTAAGCTCCTCTGCGTCGTGGGTCCGACGGCGAGCGGCAAGACGGATCTCGCGCTGGAGGTGTGCGAGGCCATCGGCGCCGAGATCGTCTCCGCCGACAGCGTGCAGGTCTACCGCGGCTTCGACATCGGCTCCGGCAAGCCGAGCCTCGAGGAGCGCGCGCGCGCTCCGCACCACCTCGTCGACACGCACGATCCGCTCGAGGCGATCGACGCCGCCGGTTGGGCCAAGCTCGCCGAGCACGCGATCGAGGACATCCGCAGCCGTGGGAAGATCCCGATCGTCTGCGGCGGGACGTTCTTCTGGGTGCGCGCGCTCGTGCTCGGGCTCGTCGAGGCGCCGGCCGCCGACCCGGCGATCCGTGCGCGCCACCGCGCGCTCGTCGACGAGCAAGGACGCAGCGCGCTCCATGGCGAGCTCGCGAAGGTCGATCCCGAGTCGGCGAAGCGGCTCCACCCGAACGATGTCGTCCGCGTGAGCCGCGCGCTCGAGGTCTACGAGCTCTCCGGACGGCCGATGTCCGTCTGGCAGGCCGATCACGGCTTCAAGGCGCGGAGGTTCGATGCAGCGATGATCGGCCTCGAGCACGATCCCGCGGTGCTCACCGAGCGCATCGCCGCGCGCGTCGACCGCTGGCTGGCGAGCGGCTGGCTCGAAGAAGTGAGCGGACTGCTCCGCGCGGGCTACGGCGAAGCACGGGCCATGGGCTCGGTCGGCTACGCCGAGGTCCGCGCGCACCTAGAAGGCAAGCTGCCGCGCGAGGAGCTGAAGGACACGATCGTCCGCTCGACGCGCGTCTTTGCGCGACGCCAGCGCACGTGGCTCAACCACGCCGACGTCGAGTGGCTCTGAGCTCCACGAGACGAACGAGGCGCGTCCGGGGCGGGAAACGTCCCGTCAGAGAGCGAGCGTGGCGTCGAGCAGGTCGCCGAACGTCGCCGGCGCGAACTGCGGAGCGACGCCTTCGATCGTGGCGACCTGCGCGGACTCCGGCAGCTCCGGCTTCGTGACGACCGGGCCGATGCTCGACGGCTCGCCGGCGCGCGGCGACACCGAGCCTGTCCTCGCCTGGGGCGCGAAGGCGTCGGGCGGTGGAGGCGGCGGCGGCGGCGGCACGCGCACGGCAGGAACGCGCGGTTCGGCCGCTTCACGCGGGATCGCCATGCCGGGCTCGCGCCAGCCGCCGATGAGCGTGTGGCTCTCGAGCGACGGCGGTGGGGCGGACACCTTCCACGAGGCCGGCTCGGGCTTCACCGACGGAGCGGCGACCTGCTTACCGGACTCGGGCGGCGGCGTGTGCCGCGGCGCGCTCTCTTCCTCGTACGCCGGCGGCTCGACCGCGATCGGACGCGGCGACGAGCTCGGCGCCGGCTCGATCACCTCGTTTCCGGCGATGACCGGCTCGGGCTCGAGCTCGGGCGCGGGCTCGGGCTCGGGCTCGGCGGCAGGCGGAGCGGAAGCGTCGGACGCGAGCTCCTCGAGCTCTGCCTCCGGCTCGGCCGCACCGTTCGCGAGCGCATCCGCGACCGGCTGCGCGCCGCTCTCCGCCGGGAACATGCCCGGCTCGTCGATGTCGATGTCGACCTCGACGACCTCCGCCGAGACCTCGACCTCCATGTCGTCGCCCATCTCGACGACGGGGTCGGCCGCCGTCTCCGGTCCGGCGTCCAGCACGGCGGGCGGCTCCGACCATCCCGACGACAGCTCGGCCGGAGGGGGCGCCGACGGCAGCGCTACCGGAGGCAGGTCCTGGACGGTCATCGGTGCGGGCGGCTCCGGAGCCGTCGCAGCCGCGGGCTGCGCCGCGGGTTCGGGCGCGGGGATCGGCGCCGCGCCGGCCCTTCGCGGAGCCTCCGTGCGCTCCTTCACGCGCGCGAGCAGGCTCTCGAGCTTCGCGATCTTCTCTGCCGGGCTCATCGGGCTCATCCCGCCACCTTCTGGAGAGCGCCGAGGACGTCGCTCCACGACTTGCCTTGGGACAGCATCGATCGCGCCTTCGACACGGTCTGCGGCGTGCCCACGAAGTACCGCGCGGTCGTCCCTTCACGGCCGAGCGGGGCGATCGAGACCTCGCGACCAGCTGCGCTTGCGAGCGCACCGGAGAGCGCCGCGCCGATGAAGCCGTCGCTGTTCACGCTCGGGTTCTCGACGACGATCACCATCGCTCGCCCCCAGCGCTCGAAGTGGACCGCGCCGAGCCCCGCGATCGCGAGCTCGCCGGCGAGGTGCGAGACGACGACCTCGAGCGTCGCGCCGCGGACCCCACCGTCACCGCCGAGGCGCGCGGCGACGCGAGCTCCACAACCTCGACCGACCTCCGAGCCGAGGTGGGCGAGCGCGCCGGGCGTCTGCCGGTCGAGCGCCTCGAGCGCGGACGCCGGCACGAGCACGAGGCGGTTGCCTCGCGTGTCCGACGCGGCTCCGTTGTTCACGTCGAACCGAACTGCGCCGCTGGGGTCGAAGGCAGGGCCGGCCATGGCTCGACGGTTATAGCAGGTCCCACAAAGACACTGTCAAATCGCCATCCTGAGGAGTGAAATGGCGAGGTGCCCAGCGCCTCGCGCCGCCATCGCCATCATCGCCGCCGTCGCCGCTGGCCGGCTCCGCCGCGGAAGCGGCAGGGCGCGCTCTTCTCCGCTGCTGTTGGAATGGGCATCGGGATCGTAGCCGGGCTCGGCCCCGCCGAGGGCGCCTCGGCGCGCGTGGCCGCCCAGGGCTCGCCTGTCGCGCAGGCCACGCAGGCCACGCAAGCCACGCAGCCCGCGCAAGCCACGTCGGACCCGGACGAGGCCCCTGCGCCGCGTGCGATCGATCCGGGCGTCGCGCCGGGGCCCTTCATCCGCTACGGGCAGCGCCCTACCTTCTCGCCCGACCTCCGCGCGTGCTCCTCGCGCGTCCCGGTGTGCGTTCACGCGAGCTCGTCGCGGCAGGGCGCCGCCGCGATGGCGACCCTCGACGCATTCGAGCGCGCATGGCAGACGCTCACGGGCGCGCTGGCGATCCCGGCGCCGGACGTCGACCCTGTCACGCTCGCGTACGACGTCTTCCTCACGGAGCCGTCGGACGAGATCGCGTCGACCGAGCTCGAGGCGCGCGATGTACGTTCTCGGGTCGATCGCGGGCGCGCGTTCTCCACGATCGATCGCCGGGTGCGTGCCGGTTGCCTGCTCGATGCGCTCGCGGCGACGCAGATCGCCCGAGCGAGCCTCCTCCGCACCGCTCCGGCGACCGAGGAGGGCACAGCCCGCGCGCAGTCGACGTACCTCGCGCAGCTCGCAGTGCCCTGCTCCATCGCCTTGGCCGCCGACGCGGTGCACGCGTTCCAGTCGCGCCCGGAGCGCGCGTTCTGCGATTCGCATGCGGGCAACGCGAGCGCCGCCGCCGGCGGACCTCAGGTCTTCGAGCCCTCACCGCTCGATCGGCTGTTCGCGGACGGCGCGGCGACGTTCTGGGCTCGCCTCGACTGGGCGTTTGGCCGGGTCCCCGGCGGGGTCGTCTCCGCGTCGTGGGCGCTGTCCCCGACGATGACGCCGCTCGGCGCTGCGCGCTGGACGAACGAGCCCGACACCTTCGATGTGCTCCGGATGACGTTCAAGGGAGCGCTCTCCACGAACGGGACGGTCAACGACCTCTGGCTCGACTTCGGCGTCGCGCGCGCGTTCCTCGGGAGCGCGGACGACGGCTACCATCTCCCCGAGCTCCGCACGCTCGGAGACGCCGCGCGCGTGCCGCTCGACTGGGACATTCCCTGGCCGTCGGCGCCGCGGCGACTCGGGCCGCGCGCGCCCGTCCATCCGACCGGGTCGAGCCATCTCCTCATCCATCGCGCCGGCGCGCGCCCGGGAGCGCGCCTGCGCGCGGAGATCGAGTGGGAGGAGCACGCGCTCTTCCGCTGGGCATTCGTCAAGCTCGACGCGAGCGGGCGCGAGCTCGGGCGCGTCGTCATCCCGACGGCCGAGCGCGCGACGCAGGCGCAGATGACGCTCGTCGATCTCGACGGCGTCGACCGCATTCTGCTCGTCGGAGTGAATACCGGCGATCCGGCCTACGCGTTCGATCCCGACGACGAGGTCTGGGAGCCACACGGCTGGCTCGTGACGATCGCCGAGGAGTGACGGCGGCGTCGTCGGACGATCGCGAGGCCGGCCGCCCCGAAGACGACGGCAGACCACGCGCCGGCAGGCGCGCTCGCCCCTGGCGCGGCTGCACATGCCGAGCCCTTCGCGAAGCTCGGATACAGCGCCGTCCAGCGGTCCGGCGCGATCGGGAGCGTGCGCGGCGTGACGATCGGCGCGCCGTCGAAGGTCGCCCCGAACGTCGCGCGCGATCCGCCGAGCCCCGGCTCGGGATGCCAGACGAAGAACCAGACGCCGGGTCCGCGCCGGATCAGCTGAGGTTCGGGCGTCACTGGCTTGTCGTCGACGAGGAGGACCGGCCGGAGCCGCTGCGCATCGAAGAAGTCACCGCGATGCGCGCCGTCGCCGGTGCGGAGCTCGATGATGGCCGTCATCGGCGTCGAGCCGTCCGCGGGCACGTAGTCGGAGCTCAACGCGACCCAGCTCTGCTCGAGCGCAGGCAGGTGGAGCGCGGGGTTCTGCATCTGATCCAGCGCGTCGAGCGACGCGAGGGCGTCGACCTCACCGGGGCCCGCTTGATCGTCGAAGACCGTCGACTGCCGGAAGCGATGGGCGCCCGCCTGGAGCAGAGCGAGGACCTTGTCCTGCGTGAGCGTGGGGTCCCGTTGCAACAGCAGCGCGACGACTCCCGCCACGACGGGTGACGACATCGACGTGCCGATCGCGATGCCGTGCGTCTCGTCGATCTGGAGGCATCGCTTGTCGGACTTGCCCGACTTGGTCAGCGGGCATGTCGGGCTCGTGAAGACACTTCCCGGTGAGCCTGGCTTCGCCGTGCGGCTCAGCGCGGAGACCACGAGCGCGCCCGGAGCGGCGATCTCCGGCTTCGGGACGCCGGACGCCGTGGGCCCGGCGCTCGAGAACCAGCAGACCTCACCGTCGACGAGGTCGCGATGGGTCGGAGAGTCGGATTGCGAGACGAGCGAGCGCTGGATCGGAAGGCCGCCCTCACGATCGAGGAGCGGCACCCTGAGCCCCACGTCCGCGCCCGCGATGCTGGACCAGCGAGGTCGGTTGACGGTGCATCCCACGCCGATGATCGACGGATGCGTCGCCGGAAGGTTGATCGTCCCCTCGCGCACCCCATGGGTGAACGACGCCGGGCGATCGCCGCCGAGCGAGGCATCGCCGATGCCTTGCATGTAGAGCTCGGCCATGCCCGAGCCCTCGAGGGTGATGTTGTACGTGCCCTCGGGCCATTTCCCCTGCCACACGACGACGGCGCCGCGCGAGGTCTGGGGGATCGGGCTGTTCTCCAGCTGCGATCCGTAGATGACGCCCGCGTTGTAGTCGTCCGTGTTCTTCCCGCTCTGGCGCCCGGCCTCGACCGGGGCGATCCACTCGCCGTCCGGACCTTCGAGGCCGATCTTGAGATCGGCCTTGTTGCGGAGCGTGATCCACACCTGCACCGAGCCCGAGTCGGCGCCGTGCGTCCGGATCGGAACACGCATCCGTGCGCCGGGGGTGACCCGCACGCTCTGATGGATCGGCGTCTCGGCGATCGACCCCGAGTTTCCCGCTGCCGCGACGAGAACGCGTCCCGGGTGCTCCGGGCCGACATGCGCGGCGATCGCCTGCTCCCAGAGGAAGCTGCCGTCGTGCGGGCCGAAGTCGCTGCCGAGCGAGAGGTTCACGACTATCGGCCGCTGGTCGGCGGTGCCGCGGTCGAACATGAACTCGACCGCGCGCACGAGGTCGTCATTCTCGATCCCGTCCGATGCGCCACGCGTCACGCGGACGAAGACGACGTCGGCCGCTGGCGCGATCCCGGCGTATTGCCCGCCCTGTGCGCCAGTCGACGCGGCGATGCCTGCGACGTGCGTTCCGTGTCCGATCTCGTCCGAGGGCGCGCACTTCCTGCCTGACTTCTCCTCGCAGAAGCCGTTGTCCATCTTGACGAGCAGGTCGTC
>Ga0233377_1000770_pt1 | contig 13170 bp, 10 predicted proteins | sample ElkDunMinimDraft_6_FD_191540 | JGI IMG/M metagenome (GOLD analysis project Ga0233377, IMG submission 191540) | Fecal eukaryotic communites from dung pellets of Tule Elk in California, USA - Elk Dung E36 | ecosystem: Host-associated > Mammals > Digestive system > Large intestine > Fecal | place...
GAGACCGGGGCGGAGAACGAGAAGGTCCCGTCGCCGTTCACCGTGAGGTCGTCGCCGACGTCGTTCTGCAGAACGAGGCCGGTCCCCGCCACGCCGCTCGCGGTCCCGCCGATGGTGTACTGGTTGGTGGTGCAGTTGACGGTGACGGTCGCGACGTTGCCGTTGGTGACGACACCGCTTCCCGCGCTCACAGTGCAGGTCTGCTCCGGGTTCGAGGGCTGCGTCTTGATGCTGACGAGGTAGGAGCTGCCGCTCTGCACGCTGGTCGGGAACGTAAACGGCCCGTCCTCCGTGATGACGAGGTCATCGCCCGCGCTGTTCTGCAAGACCAGGCCTGCGCCGAGCTTGCCGGCGACCGTGCCGCCGACGGTGTACGAGCTCGTCGTGCAGGCGATGCTGACATCCTCGACGTCTGCCGCGCCGACGGCGCCCGTGCCCCTGGTGACGACGCAGGACTGGCTCGGCCCGGTAGGCTGCGTCTTCACGGTGACGGCGTAGGTGGCGCCGCTCTCGACGCTCGACGTGAACTCGAAGCCGCCATTCGCCGAGAGCGGAAGATCGTTGCCCGCGTCGTTCTGGAGCACGAGGCCCGCGCCAGCCAGGCCGGTGATGTTTCCTTTCACCTTGTACGTGTTGGTCACGCAGACGACGCCGAGGTTCGTCACGGCCGCGGTGCCCATGACGCCTGCGCCATTCGAGATCGAACAGGTCTGCGAGGGCAGCGTCGGCTGGCTCGCGATGGTGACGGCGTAGGGCTGGTCGTTGTCGATGACGGTATCGAATGCGAACGTGCCGTTGGCCGTCAGTGGGAGCTCGTCGGCGCCGTTGTTCTTCAGCCGGAGACCGCTGCCCTGGAGGCCGGTCACCGAACCGCCGAGCGCGAACGCGTCGGTCTTGCAGTTGATCGCGATGCTGCTGACGGGTGCGCCGCCGATGGTGCCGGTGCCGCCGCTGACCTCGCAGGTCTGTGCGGGACTCGACGGCTGGGTCACGATCGAGACGCCATAGGCGTCGCCGCTCGCGACCCGATGCGCGAAGGTGAACGCGCCCTCGCCGACCGCGAGGTCTTCGTCGGCGTTGCGCAGGACCAGTCCGGTGCCGGCAAGCCCCGTGACCGAGCCGCCCACGTCGAAGGTGTTCGTGGTGCAGACGACCTTCACCCCGACGACGTCGGCCGCGCCCACGGCGCCGGCAGCATCGTCGACCGCGCAGGTCTGGCTGGGGTCCGTCGGCTGCGCTTTGACGCTGACGGCGTAGGCATCCCCGTCCGTTGCCGTCGTCGCGAAGGCAAAGGTCCCGTTGGCCGCGGCGACGAAGTCGTCTCCCAGGTTGTTCTGGAGAATGAGGCCGGCGCCGGCGAGGCCCGCGATCGTGCCGCCGACGGTGTACCTGTTCGTCTCGCACTTGACCGTGACCGACGTGACGTTGCCCTTGACTATGGTGCCGGAGCCTCCGCTGACGCTACAGGTCTGAGCCGGCGTCGACGGCTGCGTCTTGATCGTCACGGCGTACGAAGCGCCCGTAGCGAGCTTCTTCTCGAAGGTGAACGATCCGTCGGCGGCGATGGCGACGTCATCACCCGCGGAGCTCTGAAGGACGAGGCCAGTGCCCGCGAGCCCAGTGACGGTGCCGCCAATCGCGTAGGTCGGCACCTCGGCGGGCGGGCCGGCGTCGGCTCGCCCTTGGCCGGAGCTGCTGCCCGCACCGGGCGCTTGGAAGGCGGAGTTGTTGACCGACGGGTCGCCATTGCAAGCACCGACGTAGCAGCCAACCGTCGCCAAGGTGCACAATGACAGGATGGAAAATGACTTCACGCTGTACGGAAACGGCGCGGTGCTCCAAACCTTCAGAGGGAAGCCGATCGAAATGCGAGAACGGTCGAGTTAGCGAGACGTGGCGCCGCGTGGCCACGTGCGGACGCGCGAGCTCACGGTTTTCCCGCGAAGCAGGCTCGCGGGTGAGCATGGGAGCGGAGCGCCTCCAGCTTGCTCGACGAGCGTCGGCGGTTACACTCGTTCTGAATGTTCGGCCGGCCCCGCGCCTCCTTCGCTCTCTTGCTGTCGCCGAACGGCGACGGCGGCGGAGACGCCGGCGTGGACGCGGGCCCGCCGCCGCGCTCGACCGAGGAGCCGACGATCACCCGCGAGGCTGTCCTCTCGGTCGCCGGGGGAGTCATCTGGGATCTCGCGTTCCTCCCGGACGGCTCGGCGCTCTTCACCATGCGCGGAGGAACGCTGCGAAAGCTCACGCTCGGGAGCGAGCCGTCCTCGACCGTCGTGGCGAACGCCGGGAGCGCCGGCAACCCGCTCGCCGGGCTCTTCGCCGAAGGGCAGAGCGGGCTCATGGGCGTTGCGGTCGATCCCGCCTTCGCCACGAACAGGCGCATCTATCTCTACTTCTCCCACGACGCGGGCGGGACGAAGGACAACCGCGTCGTCCGCTACCGCCTCTCGGAGCAGGACACGCTCACCGACCGCACGGACATCGTCACCGGCATCTCGTACAAGGCCGCGGCGACGTCCAACGGCGGCGCAGGCTCCCACTCCGGCGGCGCCTTCGCTTCGGCCCCGACGGCATGCTCTATCTGACGACCGGGGACAACCGCAGCGCGACGATCCCGCAGAACGTGGAGGCGCTGGGGTCGAAGGTCCTGCGCTTCACGACCGACGGCGCGCCTGCGCCGGGCAATCCGAACATCGGTAGCCGCAACCTGATCTGGGCCCTCGGCTTCCGCAATCCACAAGGCATCAGCTTCCACCCATGGACCGGCGACGTCTTCATCTCGGAGCACGGGCCGGGCAACGACGACGAGGTGACGAAGCTGACGGCGGGTGCGAACGGCGGATGGAACCCGAACAACGGCGGACAGTACAACGGCTACAACGGCGCGCGGATGACGGACACGTCGGCGTTGCCGTCCGCGGTGGCGCCGATCTGGAAGCATGACGCGTCGAACGGCATGTCGCCGTGCACCTTCCTGCGCGGCGCGAGCTGGAAGGCGTGGGACTACCGCCTCGCGGTGGGCTTCCTCGGCGGACGGAAGATCCAGGTGCTCGACTTCGACGCGTCGCTGACCACTGTGGTCGACACTGACCAGTTCGCGGATGTCACGGAGCGCGTCCGCTCGCTCGTCATGGGCCCGGACGAGAAGCTCTACGTGACGACGGACTCCGGCGACATCTTCCGGTTCCGCGCGCAGTGACACACCGAGCGCCCGGCGGAAGACTTGCAAACGCACGCCGGACGACTCGATGAGGGCGCTCTCACTCGGGCAGCAAGCACGTCGGCGCGGGCTCGATTCGGTCGTTGCACGCTCTGCCGTACAATCGACGAAGACGAGACGGTCGTGAAGACGGGGTGGGGTGACCCCCGACGGCCGGCGCCCACGGGGCCGAGCGTCGGCTGGAGCCGGCCCTGGTGAACGCCCGCCGCCGAGGCCAGCCGGCAAGTCGCGTTGCATCGGCAAGAAAGAAGACGGTCGCGAGATCAAACGGCGAACGCTTGCACATCAAGGCGGGTGAGCTCCCGTTGCCTCGATCTCGCAAGCCTCGCCGCTGCGGTCGGTCGTCTCCTCGCCTGCGAACCATTCGACGGCCCCGGCCCTTTGCGGCCATTCGCCTTGCATCCGTCGCCTCCCGCGGCCTGTCGATGGCGCGCCGGGTCCGTCGTCCACGGTCGCTGTCCCCGCACCACGATGAAGCTCCGCCCGCTCTTACTGGTGTTCTGCGCAGGCACGCCCCTCCTCGGCGCAGGCGCGGCGGCCGCGGCCGAGCCCGAGGCCGTCCGCTTCGAGGTCGCAGGCCCGGCCCGGCCGGATGTGTCGACGGGGTCGCGGTCCGCGAAGAGATTCGGCTGCTCGGGGGCAGCTTCCGAGACGCGAACCTCGACGATCGCCCCAGGACGTTCCGCATCGAAGCCAGGGTGGACGAAGGCCAGGTGCACGGACGTCTCGTCGTCGAAGACCTGGTGTTCCGCCGAAGCGTCCGCGACGTACACTCGCGGAGCTGCGTGGAGGCAACACGAACGCTGGCGCTCTTCGCGGCGACCGCACTCGACGAGGCTCCTCCGCCCGTGACGCTCGCCGCCGACGAGCCTCCGAGTCCCCCACCTGCAAGGTGGCCCCTCCCTGCGCGCGAGACGGATGGGACTATGCTCGTGCGCGTACCGCGGGTCGGCTCCGGTGGATTGACGTTCGCCGGCCTCGGTGGTGCTGGAACGAGCGTGTCCGCCGGGTTCCGGGCCTCGGCGGTCCTCCGCGTGGGCGGCACGACACGCATCGGCCTCGCCGGCGCCGTCGTGCACGACGAACGCACGAAGTACGGTGCCGGCGCCCGGCACGTGTCGCGCGGGATCTCGAGCCGCGCCGGCGTGCTCTTCGCGTGGGGCGCGCCCTGGAATGACGGCATCGTCGGCTTCTCGACCGAGCTCGGCGCCATCTGGGGGGTGCATCGCGGATCGTCGACCCCTCGAGTGAAGCCCGAAGACGAGAGCGGGTGCTGGATCAGCGACTGCTACGACGAGAGCCGCATCACACCGGCACGATGGAGCTTCGCTTCGCCGTACGTCGCTCCGCAGATCGTGCTCCAGGTGCCGTTCAAGGGCGTCGCCGTACGGCCCATCGCTTCGCTCGGCCTGCTCTGGGCGCCGATCGGCCCAGGCGACAGCGTGATCGCCGTTACCGGCGAGACGGGGATCGTATGGCAAGCGTGGTGACACCCGCCGGGGTCCTCGACGTGACCGGCGAAAAGGCGACATCCGCCGCGGCGCTGCGCGTCCGTCAGGTGGTCTCGGAGCAGTACGATTTCGTCTGGCGATCGCTCCGGCGGCTCGGGATCCCCGAGGAGGCCGCCGACGACGCCGCGCAGCAGGTCTTCTGCATCTTCGCCCGGCGTGCCGCGGAGGTCGCCGCAGAGAAGGAGAAGACGTTCCTCTTCGGCGTCGTCATCCGCGTCGCGCATAACGCGCGCCGCTCGCGCGCGCGGAGGCCCGAGGTGGCCGACGACGACGCGCTCGCTTCGATGCCGACCGAGCAGGCCGGACCGGAGGAGCTCCTCGAGGAGCGACGGGCACGTGCCCTGCTCGACGAGATGCTCGACGAGATGCCGCTCGATCTGCGGGCCGTGTTCGTCCTCTACGAGCTCGAAGAGCTCACGATGAGCGAGATCGCAAAGGTGCTCGACATGCCCAGCGGCACCGTCGCCTCGAGGCTGCGGCGAGCGCGTGAGGCGTTCGAGTCGCTCTCCGCTGGCATTCGCGAGAGGAGCTACCGATGAACGAGCCGATTCGTCTATCGGCGAGCGGCAATCCCCTCGCAAAGCAGCTGCTCCTCGCGGGCAAACGCGAGCGGCCGCGCCGGGAGGCGCGTTCCGAGGCGATCGCCGCGGCGCTCCAGGTCACCTCCTCGCGCCGCTCGTGGCTCTCCGCGGTTCGACGCCGGCCGTGGCTCGCACTTCTCGGGTCCAGCCTGCTTGCGACGGGAGCGATCGTCTCGGCGATCGGGCTCCACCATGCGCCGTCCAGTCCGGGACCGGCGCTCGAGGCCGAACTCGAGCGGCCGATTTCGTTCGACGTCCCGCCGCGGGTTCCGGAGAGCTTCCTGCTCGCGGAGGGAACAGCGGCGCCGTCGATACGAGCGCCGGCCGCGCAGCCGAGAGCGGCCACGGCGGCGCCGCCCACGACGGCGGAGCGCCCGACGGAGCTCGAGCTCCTGCGCAACGCGCGGATCGCGCTCGTGAACGGAGATCCCACGCGGACGCTCGCGTGGCTCGACGAGCACACGAACCTCTATCCACGCGGAGCCCTCCGCGAGGAGGCCGCGGCGGTTCGCGTCGAGGCGCACGCGCGATCGGGCGACACCCGGGCGGCTCGCGCGGCAGCAGCGCGCTTCGCTGAGCTCTATCCCGCCAGCCCCTATGGCGAGCGCATCCGATCCATCGCCGCGAGCCTGCCGCGTCCGTGATCTCGGATCCGGCGCGCCGCTGGTGGCTCGTGCGCAGACCTCTCGCGCCCGCCAGGTTCCCTCAGCGCGCGCGGCTCTTCGCGAGGCCTTCGGCGATGAACGGACGGCTGTACGCGACGGGAGCGTAATACGCGCTCGCCCCCGTCGTGCACGTCGTGTCCCCTTGGTCGGGACCGAGGTTCGAGAGCACGCCGTGGATGATGCGCGTGTCGTCGGTCCTCAGCGGCCCGCCGCTGTCCCCGACGCAGAGGGCGCCGGTCCTGCTGGTCGTGCGGATCGTCGCGTTCGTGACGGGAGACCGCGAGACCACGTAGCGCTCGTCGGCGCACACGGACAGCGCCTTGCGGAGGCTCTTGTCCCCCTCGTTGATCGGATCGCCGTAGACGTATCCGTCCTTGTGCACTCCATAGCCCGTCGCGACGTAATCGCACCCGGCCTCGTGTGGTCCGTCGGCGATCGTCGCCACAGGCACGTTTCGAACCGGAGAGGAGAGCACGACGTAGGCGACATCGAAGGCGTACACGCGTTGAGCAGACGAGGCGAACGCGGGATGCATCACCGCCTCCTCGGCGGGGACGAGGACCTTCGGATCGCTCGGAACCCCCGTCCCGAAGTGGAGCGTGTAGCCCTTCGTCTTTGCCTCCTCGACGCAGTGGGCCGCCGTGAGGACGACGTCGGGAGCGATCAGGGTCCCGGTGCAGAACGGCAAGACGACGAGCCATCGCCCTTCGACCTGCAGGCCGTGGGCGAGATAGCCGATCGCCGGCACGTCGCGTGTCTCCGCGCCCCCGACGACGGCGTCGGCGGCCGCCGCGGGCTGCTCCTCGTCCTCCTCGCCGGGCGCCGCGCATCCGAGCGCAACGCTGGCGAGCCCGGCGAGGATCCCGTACGCGAGCAGCCGCATGGCGCTCGTCTTAGCAAGTCTGCGGCCATCGGCTCGGATCGAGAACTACGCCTGTTTTCGCGGGGTAGCGCCGCAGGGTGGATCGCGCGCGGCTCGTCTCGATGGACCCCCGCTCGGCGAGAAGAATCCCGAACATCACCCGACCGTTGTGAGGCGACAACGACTCTGACACCGGGGGCCGGGGAGCGAACGCGCTTGCCTCTGGGCGCACGCGTTCGCTCGAAGCACGTGCTCAGCGGATCACCTCGGCGAGCGCGCGGACCGTGCCCGGCGCGGCGTCGGTGAAGATGAGGGTGCCGTAGGTCGGCAGGATGCCGTCCACCCGCTCGAGGACGACCGACGCACCGGGCGCGAGGTCGGTCTGCTGCCGGATGACGTTCGCCCCTTGCACCGACGCGACCGTGAACCGGACCGACCCCGTGTTGGTGAGCTTCACCTTCTCGTTCTTCCAGGCGCTCAGACCATCGACCGCGACATAGCCGCCGTATCCGGCAGGGCGCATCTGGCGGTTGCTGCAATCGAGGACGCCACCCTCACCGGTGCAGTTGACCGACTCGTTGCTCTGGTGCGCCGCTCCCGGAGCGCTGCCCTCTGCATCCATCGCCGTCGAGAGGCCCGCGTTGGTCGGCTCACACGTGATCTCCGCCGTGCCCAGCACAGCGTCGGTGAACATGAGGACGCTCCAGAAGGGAGCGATGCCGTCGATGCGCGAGAGGGTGACCGAGGCTCCCGGCTCGAGATCGGTCTCCTGCCGGATCTGGTTCAGCCCTTGCTGGCTCGCGACCCGGACCTTGACCGACCCGGTGTTGGTGACGAGCACCTTCTCGTCCCTCCAAGCGTCCAGGTTGTCGAGCATGGTGAAGCCGGCGTAACCGGCAGGGCGGCGGTGCTCGTTCTTGCAGACGAAGCGCCCGGGGCTGGCCTCGCGGCAGTTGTTGCCCGGGGAGGCTCCGAGCGTGCCCGTGGCCGCGCCGCTGGGCGCGTCCGGCGAGCCCTGAGCCAGCGACTCGTCGGGTGCACCCTGCTCCCCCGCCGCCTGCGTTGCGCCATCGTCCGTCGTTCCCTCGTCCATCGCGGCCTGGTCCGGCGAAGCTTCGACGGCGCAGCCCGAGGCGGCGAAGAGAGCGACCAGGGCGACCACGGAAACCGACTTGATCTTCATGATGATTTCTCCTTGTTGGACCGGGTTCGTCGTCCCGGCCACACCAAGAGCATGCGCTGCCCGAGCCTCAAGAACCATCGAACGATGCTTGCCTGTTCGATTAGATTCACTTAACGCTCGTCGAGTCCCCTCTCGAAGTCCGCTAGCCTGCCGGGAGATGTTCGTGCGCGCCGTCGCCATCACCGTGCTCGGAGCCCTCGCCGTCACGGCCGGCTGCGGGAGCCGCGAGCGCGCCGAGCCTTCGCCGACCATCGACGCACAGAGCCCGGTGGTGCCGATCCTCCAGGGCGGCTTCGATGCACCTCTCGTCCCGGTCCGCGTCGGCGGGCGGATCTATCGCCTGCTCGTCGACACGGGCTCGAACTACCTCGTGCTCTTCGACGACCTCGTGCCGCGTGACGACCCCGGCGTACGGCGCGAGGCCGAGAGGATCTCGCTCCGATACGCCGCCGCGACGCGCACCGGTCACGTGGCCACGGCCGAAGTGCAGATCGGGCAACAGGTGACCGATCGCCTGCGCATCCTGCTCGTCGACTCCTCGCGGAGAGACGAAGACCCGTCGCTTGCTCCGAAGGGCGCGGACGGTGTGCTCGGCCTCCGCCTCGAGCCCGGTGACGTGAGCGAGGTGACGCGCGCGCAGCTCGATCCTCCGATGATCGCCCTCGGCATCTCGCGCTACGAGCTGCGCCTCGCCGGCGCCGGTGGCCCGGGGACGGCGGGCTCGCTCGCGCTCAACGTCAGTCCGAGCTTCGAGGCCTTCGCGAGCCGCACCACGACGCTCCAGGCGGACGAGGAGCTCGTGGAGACCTTCGGCAACTGCGAGCTGCCGGTGATCGTCGCGTCGCCGAGCGGTGCCGTGCAGAGCCCGCGCAACCTCTCGCTCGACACGGGCGCCGTGACCACCTTCGCTGCCGATCTCCCCATCCGGACCGCGATCGGGCTCGACTCGCTCGGCCCGGACGCTGCGATCACGCTCGCGTACGACGGCCCCGAGCGGATCGACCTCGGCGCGCCGGTCCGAGCGGGCGACGTCGATGCCAAGGTCCTCTCGTCGTCGAACACGTACGGCGCCGTCGTCGGGGTGCCGTGGCTCTCGCGCTTCGTCTTCGGCTTCGAGCTCGATCCGGGCGCAGGGCGCGCGGTGGTGCGCCTGCTCGACCTGACCGGCGGCCCGGTCCCCTTTCCGGAGACCCGTGAGCCCACGGGAGCGCCGCGCTTCACGGTCGTGAACGATCTCGAGGAGGCCGACATCGCGCTCGACGGCCAGCCGATCGCGCGCGGAGACCACATGACGATCGAGCCACGCCCGTTCCTCCTCGAGACCTCACGGGTCGTGCGCACCACCGACGGGACCCCGTTCCGCCGCCGCTACGTCCATGCCTTCGAGCCCCGTGCCGACTTCTCGGTCGGCGAATGCCTCCTCGAGGCAAGCGAAGGCGTCATCGTCGCGGACTATCGCCTCGCGCGAGGCACCCGTGGCGCACGGCCCGAGCACGTCTGCGATCCATGCCCCGATCTCACGGTTCGGAGCTGCGGCGCGACGTCGATCGTGCGGAGCGTGCAGTCTCTCCCGTGAGCTTGAACGCGGAGAGCCAGTCACCTGCGAGAGGTGACCGGCTCCACACGACGCTTCGCTCGGGGCTCAGCGCTCAGCGAACGTAGTGCTCCGCGATTTTCCAGTACGCGGGGCGGGGCGTCTGCCGCTGCACGTTGTATGCGCCGTCCCAGATCGCCCCCTTGCCGTCGTTGCCATTCGGGTTCCAGTACTTGATCGACACCGTGTGGTCCTGGGCCGGCAGAGCATGGCCGCCGCCGTCGCCTCCGAAATCCATGAGGCCGAAGTTCGGCTCCGGCGCGGCGAGCCACGGACGCACCTGGCTGACGAACGCGGAGGCGCCGATCATCTGCGGTACCGGCCGCGGGAAGATCGCCGCGAACTGCCCGTCGACCCACTTTGCCTGCTCCTCGAGCGAGCGATCCGGCACCTCGTCGGAGCTGCGACCGTACTCGGTGAACATGATCGGGTTCTCGGTCGGGATCCCCTTCTGGGCAGCCCACGCCGGGTAGTCGACGGTGAGCCACTTGTGCATGTCGTTGCCGCTGTTGAAGGGATTGACCGCGACGACGATGCGCTCCCGCCAGAACTGCTCGCCGAGCTCCGGATGCGCCTTGATCGCTTCGAAGCCATCGAGGATCGCGCCGCCCGGGAGCCCGTTCTTGATGCTGTAGGTGACGGGGAAGAAGATCGGCAGGCGCTTCGCGTCGGGGACGCCGCGGGCGTCTTCGGCGCGCTTCCACGCCGCCATGACGTCGGCAACGAGGGCGGTACGCGAACATTCGCTGCCATCGGGCTCGTTGAACACCTTGAGCATTCCCGCGCCGGGATGCGGCGTCGTCCCCGAGTACATCTCGGCGAACGTGTTCTCGATCGCCGTGGTCGCCCCTGCCGTGTCACCTCGGCAGAGCTTCGCCATCGTGTAGTTCGACACCGCGATCGTCGTCTTCAGCCCGAGCTCGCTCGCGTAGTCGAAGAACGCCTTGTGGTCGCGCGGCACGCGCTTGTTCGCGTCGCCCGCGTTCCAGTCGTAGAGCGTGATGAAGTTCGCGTTGAGCTCGTCCTTGAAGCGCCGGAGGTCGTCGCGGCCCTTGCCCGATGCACCGCGGCTCCAGAGCTCGTCATAGCTCGCGTTGGCGAAGTCGGAGTCGAAGTACGTCGTGTACTTGTCGTTCTGCTTGTAACCGTTCTTGCCGCTCCCGTCGGGCGCGGGGCCGGGGTCGTAGACCATCCCGCGCACCTCCTCGAGACCGAACTGGGCGACGCGCTCCATCGCGCTCATGCCGCCCTCCTGCGTGTCCGCTCCCGGCGGGGGCGCGTCCGCCTCGTCCGCGGAGACGGCACAACCCGGACCGGTGAGCGCGAGGACGGAGACGCAGGCGAGAGACGCGAACAGCGACGGCTTCATGGTGAAATCCCTTTCTTTCGGGCCGAGCGACGCGCTCGTCCATGCCCTCAAGATGGGTCACTTCAACCATTAGTACCATCGAACGATTCTACGCCTCATCGTAAGCCTGGCTTCACCATCACGAGCGCGCTATCCGCACTTGTTCGAGACGCACTTCAGCGAGGCGCAGTCGCAGCTCGAGGAGCAGGTCGCGCCCGTCACGAGCTTGTCGCACGTGGGTCCGGTCCACGTGGACGAGTCCCATGGGTCGCAACATGCAGGCGAGATCCCGACCGGGATCCACTGCGGGTCCTGGGTGCACGGCCCCGGGCGAGCGTCCGGGCACGTCGTGGTCGCGCTCGATGCCGCCGTGTTCCGCTCGGCGATCGCCGTGCAGTCGAACGTCTCGCCGTCGACGGTGTAGCGGTTGCTCGAGGCGGGGAAGACAGTGCCGCCGAGCTGAGCGCCGTTGAGGACGACACCGCGCGAGCTGCCGCCGCAGACCCGACCCGACGTGAAACGAGCGCCGTCGAGTCGCGCGTCGTCGAGCGTCGCCGCGGTGAAGCGAGCGCCGTCGAGCACGCCCTGGCGCAAGAACGCTCCCTGGAACACAACGCCGGTCGCGACCGCCTTCGTGAACAGCGCCTCGTCGAGGGTCGCGCCGGTGAAGTCGGCGCGCTCGAGCGTCGCCGTGCCGAAGTCCGCCTTCGCGAGCTTGGCGTTGACGAACCTCGAGTCCACGAGCCGCGCGTGGAAGAACTTGGCGTCTTTCGCCGCGAGCTCGTTGGCGACGAGGCGGCCGCTGGCGTCGTTCACCACGAGGCCTCGCGCGACGGTGCCGGGCGCGTTGGAGAGCTCGGTGTCGAGGGCGGAGCCGCTGAGATCGAGCCCGTCGACGGCGACGTTGTGAAAGGCCGTGCCCACGAGCGTCGCATCGCGCACGAGGACGTCTCTCAGCGTCGCGCCGTCGAAGCGCGCCCCACCGAGATCGCATTTCGAGAAGGTCACTCGGTCGAGGGTCGCGCCTTCCCAGCGCGTCCCGGTGAGATCGCCCGAGGTGACGCAGGGGAACACGATGCCGGTCAGCCGGGCATCGCGGAACGACATGCCCCGCATCGCCGGGAGGTTGTCGCTCCCGAGCGGCCACAAGAACGAGTTGGCCTGGGTCAGCTCGAGCTTCGACAGGTCGTCGCTCGCCGCGACCTCGATCGAGTTGTGGGCAAGCTTCGCCGTCGCTCCTTGGAAGGCGCGAAACGCGCCGACGTCGAGGATGGCGCCGTCCACCGTCGAGCTCACGAAGCCGGTCGGGATGGTCTCCCGGAAGATGCCTTTCACCCTGGCCTTCGTGAGGGACGCTTCGGTCCAGTCGGCGCCGGTGAAATCTCCGGTCATGAGCAGCGTGTTGAGCGTCCCGCTCTGGTAGCGCACGCCCTTGAACGACGCTCCTTGGAAGGACGTGAGCGGCCTCGCGCCCGGGTCGCCGATGTACACCTCGGTCGCGAACTTGGCGAAGGACGTCCCATCGAACGTCGCGCCGTCGAATCTCGAGGAGCTCCCGCCCCCCAGGCTGCAGACGATCGCGCGGGGAGCCGAGGGCGTGTCCTCGGGGTGCTGGCAGGAGGAGCCGTCGAAGCGCGCGCCGGTGTAGTCCCCTTGGAAGCCGAAGGTCCCCCAGCTCGGAGAGTCGGAGAGGCGTGGCCAGCGGGTGCCCCGGAGATCACAGCCGGGACAGCCCTTCGTTGTCAGGAGCAGCTGCTTGTCGCCGCTGGCCGACCAGCGCGTGTGCACGACGTCGGGCGTGGGGTCCGTCCCCTCGCGGAGCTCGTGCCTCAGGCGCAGCTCGTAGACGCCGCCGGGCAGGCGCTCGCGCACGCATCCTTGCCCGGCGGTGAGCTCGACGAGCACCTTGCCGTCTCCGACGATGCTCGCGTGGTGGGCCTCGCCATCGTCGTCGTCGAAGCAATACTCGATCTCGTCGTCCGTCAGGAGACGCAGCGGGAGCGTGTAGTCTTCGCGCGAGAGGAGCGACGCGACGAGGGTCTGATGCTCGCAGAGCGGCTGCGCGCCGGCGAGGAGGTCCTCGCGCGACACGGCCGCGCTCTCGGAGCACGCCGAGGCGGCGCCGCGCGGCGCGACGTCGGTCGCGTCGCTGTCGGTGCACCCGCCGGAGGCGAGGACGGCGAAGAGGAACGGAGCCGGAAAC
>Ga0233377_1000771_pt1 | contig 13169 bp, 8 predicted proteins | sample ElkDunMinimDraft_6_FD_191540 | JGI IMG/M metagenome (GOLD analysis project Ga0233377, IMG submission 191540) | Fecal eukaryotic communites from dung pellets of Tule Elk in California, USA - Elk Dung E36 | ecosystem: Host-associated > Mammals > Digestive system > Large intestine > Fecal | place...
CGGTCAGGGCGCTCTCCTTGTCGCGCTTTTCGAGCGCGTCGAAGAACCAGCCGTTCCAGCGGTTGATGGTGACGTTGGCGAAGACCGAGAGGATGATCGCGGAGGCGAGCAGCAGCGACCAGAACCACGCCCGCCGCGCGCTCTGCCCGCGCCAGAAGCCTCCGGTGAGGCGCGCGAATCGGCGAGCGACCTGCCGATCGCTCGGCGCGGCCACGATCACGCCTGGCGTCTCGCTCAGCGCCTCCAAGTTCGCTCATCCCCCGCAGCCGGTTTTCCGGCCTTTGGGGAGAGGCTGCCCGCAGCAGAATGAACTCGCAATGAACGGAACAGCGCCGGCGTTCGGTCGCATGAGCCGGAGTGGCAGAAAGCCGTCCGTCATGGTCGGGCTTGTCCCGACCATCCACGTCTTCGCCGGTCGAGACCTTGTTCAAGACGTGGATGCTCGGCACAAGGCCGAGCATGTCGAGAGGGCGAAGATGCGGCTTGTCTCAGCCGCCGATGTTGAAGGCCGCCAGCGCCGCCATGTTGACGATGTCGGAGTCCTTGGCGCCGAGCGGGACGATCTGCACCGGCTTGTCGAGGCCGACGATCAGCGGGCCGATCACCGTCGAGCCGCCGAGCTCCTGCAGCATCTTGGTCGAGATCGAGGCCGAGTGGAACGCCGGCATCACCAGCACATTGGCGGGACCGGTGAGACGGCAGAACGGGTACTGGGCGAGCAGCTCGCGGTTGAGCGCGACATCGGCCGCCATCTCGCCGTCATACTCGAAGTCCACCCGCTGGCCGTCGAGGATCTTGACGGCCTCGCGGACCTTCTCGGAACGCTCGCCGGCCGGATGGCCGAAGGTCGAGAACGCGAGCATCGCGACCTTCGGCTCGTAGCCCAGACGGCGGGCGACGCCGGCCGCCTCGATCGCGATCTCGGAGAGCTCCTTCGCCGTCGGCATCTCGGTGATCGCGGTGTCGGCGACGAGCACGGTGCGCTCGCGCGACAGCACGATCGAGACGCCGATGACGCGGTGGCCGGGCTTCTCGTCGATGACGCGGCGGACCTCCTCCAGCGCGATCGAGTAGTTGCGCGTGACGCCCGTCACCATCGCATCGGCATCGCCGAGCGCCACCATGGCGGCGGCGAAATGGTTGCGGTCCTGGTTGATCAGGCGCTGGCAGTCGCGGAAGAGATAGCCCTGACGCTGCAGCCGTTCGTAGAGATACTGGGCATAGGCCGAATTGCGCTTCGACAGGCGCGCATTCTGGACGGCGATGCCCTTGGCCTCGAGATCGATGCCAAGGAAGGTCGCGGTTTCGTAGACGCGCTCCTCGCGGCCGACCAGGATGGCGTGGCCGAGCCCCTGATTGACGAAGGACACGGCGGCGCGGATGACCTGCTCCTCCTCGCCCTCGGCGAAGACGACGCGCTTCGGATAGCGCCGGACGCGCTCGAAGATGCGGTTCAGCGTGCCGGCGACGGGGTCGCGCCGCGCCGAGAGCTGCGCCTTGTAGGCGCCCATATCGACGATCGGCTTGCCGGCGACGCCGGTCTCCATGGCGGCCTTGGCCACCGCCATCGGCACGACATGGATCAGCCGCGGGTCGAACGGGACCGGGATGATGTAGTCCTTGCTATAGCGCGGGCGTGCACCCTGATAGGCGGCCGCGACCTCGTCCGGCACATCCTCGCGGGCGAGCAGCGCCAGCGCCTCGGCGGCGGCGATCTTCATCTCCATGTTGATCGTGGTGGCGCGCACGTCGAGCGCACCGCGGAAGATGAAGGGGAAGCCGAGGACGTTGTTGACCTGGTTCGGATAATCCGAGCGGCCGGTCGCCATGATCGCGTCGCCACGGACCTCCGCGACCTCCTCCGGCGTGATCTCCGGGTCCGGATTGGCCATCGCGAAGATGATCGGGTTAGGCGCCATCGACGCCACCATCTCCTTGGTGACCGCGCCCTTCTGCGAGAGGCCGAAGAAGGCGTCGGCGCCTTCGAGCGCCTGGGCCAGGGTGCGCCGGTCGGTCACGGCCGCATGGGCCGATTTCCACTGGTTCATGCCCTCGGTACGGCCCTGGTAGATCACACCCTTGGTATCGCAGAGGATGACGTTGTCGGGCTTGAAACCCATCGCCTTGAGCAGCTCGGTGCAGGCGATCGAGGCCGCGCCCGCGCCGTTGATGACGAGGCGTGTCGTCTTGACGTCGCGGCCGGTGAGATCGAGCGCGTTGATCAGGCCGGCGGCGGCGATGATGGCGGTGCCATGCTGGTCGTCATGGAAGACGGGAATATCCATCAGCTCGCGCAGGCGCTGCTCGATGATGAAACATTCGGGCGCCTTGATATCCTCGAGATTGATGCCGCCGAAGGACGGGCCCAGATAGCGCACCGCGTCGATGAACTTGTCGGCGTCCTCGGTATCGACTTCGAGGTCGATCGAATCGACATCGGCGAAGCGCTTGAACAGCACCGCCTTGCCTTCCATCACCGGCTTGGAGGCGAGAGCGCCAAGATTGCCGAGACCCAGGATCGCGGTGCCGTTGCTAATCACGGCGACGAGATTGGCGCGCGCCGTGTAGTCATAGGCGCGGGTCGGATCCTCCGCGATCGCCAGCACGGGCACCGCGACACCCGGCGAATAGGCGAGCGAGAGGTCGCGCTGGGTCGCCATGGGGACGGTCGCGACAATCTCGAGCTTGCCGGGACGTCCCTCCGAATGGAACAGCAGGGCTTCCTGATCGGTGAAGGTCGGGCGGGTGCGTTTGATCGGCGGTTGGTCGGTCATCGTCTTCTGCTTTTTTGGGGCGTTTCCTAGGGGAGGCGGACGATAGGCAAGCGCCGGCCCAGCCACAAGCGGCAGCAGCGACGAAGGCTTATTCCGCGGCGTCACAGATGCCCGCTCGCTACGCCAAGGGCCCTCGGACGCACACGTCCACACCAAATCCGCGGCCACGAGCCGGTGGGCTGGCCTGTGCGGTTTCCAAGCCAGGGCCAAATCGCTAGCGTTCGCGCACCATGCACAACGCTCATCAGCCTCTTCACGAGCGGGTCGATCCGCCCGCCGCTCCTCGCGCCGTCGCCAAGGAGGAAACGCCCCGGGTCACGCCGATGATGGCTCAGTATGTCGAGATCAAAGCCGCCAATCCTGACTGCCTGCTGTTCTACCGGATGGGCGATTTCTACGAGCTGTTCTTCGCGGACGCCGAGATCGCCTCGCGCACGCTCGGGATCGTGCTGACCAAGCGCGGCAAGCATCAGGGCGACGACATCCCGATGTGCGGCGTGCCGGTGGACCGTGCCGACGACTACCTGCAGCGGCTGATCGCGGCCGGGCATCGCGTCGCGGTCTGCGAGCAGGTCGAGGATCCGGCCGAGGCCAAGAAGCGCGGACCCAAATCCGTGGTCAAGCGCGATGTCGTGCGGCTCGTCACACCGGGCACCATCACCGAGGAGCGACTGCTCGAACCCGGCCGCGCCAGCCTGCTGGTCGCGATCGCGCGCCGCAAGCTCGGCGACGCCAGCGCGCTCTACGGCATCGCCGCGATCGACATCTCGACCGGGCGCTTCAGCGTGATGGAGACGCCGCAGGAGCGGCTCGCGATCGAGTTCGCCCGCCTCGAACCGCGCGAGATCGTCTGTCCCGACGCCATCCACGACGACCCCGAGCTGCGCGAATTCTGGCGCGAGATCGGCGTGCCGGTAACGCCGCTGGCGCGCGACGGGCTCGACGCCGCTTCAGCCGAACGCCGCCTCAGGGAGTTCTTCGGCGTCGCGACGCTGGACGCCTTCGGCAGCTTCAGCCGGGCCGAGGTCGCCGCGGCCGGTGCGGCGCTTGCCTATGTCGAGCGGACGCAGCTCGGCGCGCGCCCGCCGCTTTCGCCGCCGGTGCGCGATGCCGGCTCCGCCACCATGCTGATCGACGCGGCGACGCGCGCCAATCTCGAGCTGACGCGCACGCTCGCGGGCGAGCGCGGCGGCAGCCTGCTGGCCGCGATCGACCGCACCGTGACGCCGGGCGGTGCCCGCCTGCTGGCCGAGCGCCTGGCCGGCCCGCTGACCGACCCCGCCGCGATCGCGCAGCGCCATGACGCCGTCGAGGCTCTCGTCGCGGACGGCGCGCTGCGCGAGGACCTGCAGACCGCGCTCGCCAAGGTGCCCGACATCGCCCGCGCGCTGGCAAGGCTTTCACTTGACCGCGGCGGTCCGCGCGATCTCGCGGCACTCGGCTCCGGCCTTGCCGCGGCGCGCGCTATCGTGGCGACCCTGCTCGGCCGCGCCGCCCTGCCCGCCGAGTTGTCGAAGGCCGCGCGCGCGCTGTCGGAGATCGACCCCGACCTGCCGGCGCGGCTGGAGGCGACGCTCGCCGACGAATTGCCGCTGAACCGCCGTGACGGGCGTTTCGTACGAGAAGGCCATGACGCGACGCTGGATGAGTTGCGCCTGCTGCAGGTCGATTCCCGCAAGGTGATCGCGCAGCTGCAGGCTCGCTATGCCACTGAGACCGGCTGCCGGACGCTGCGGATCAAGCACAATTCGATGCTCGGCTATTTCGTCGAGGTGCCGCAGGCGGCCGGCGAGGAGTTCCTGAAGGAGCCCTGGCGCTCGACCTTCGTGCATCGCCAGACGATGTCGGATGCGATGCGCTTTTCTTCGGTGGAGCTCGGCGGGCTGGAGGCCAAGATCGCCTCCGCCGCCGACCGGGCGATCAAGCTCGAGCTCGGCATCTTCGCCGCGCTGACCGAGGCTGTCCTCGCCCATGCCGAGCCGATCAAGCAGGCGGCCGCCGCGCTCGCCGAGATCGACGTCGCGGCCGGCCTCGCCGAGCTCGCCACCCGCGAAGGCTGGAACCGGCCGCTGATCGACGACAGCGAAGCCTTCACCATCCAGCGCGGCCGCCACCCCGTCGTCGAGGCGGCGCTCAAGCGCGACGGCAAGCCCTTCGTCGCCAACGAGACAGAGCTGTCGCCGCCGGGCCGCGATGCCGGGGGCGGGCGCATCTGCCTGATCACCGGCCCGAACATGGCCGGCAAATCGACCTTCCTGCGCCAGAACGCGCTGATCGCGGTTCTGGCCCAGATGGGCGCCTTCGTGCCCGCGGCGAGCGCCCATATCGGCGTGGTCGACCGGCTGTTCTCCCGCGTCGGCGCGGCCGACGACCTGGCGCGCGGACGCTCGACCTTCATGGTCGAGATGGTCGAGACCGCCGCGATCCTGAACCAGGCTGGCCCGCGGGCCCTGGTCATCCTCGACGAGATCGGCCGCGGCACGGCGACTTTCGACGGGCTCTCGATCGCCTGGGCCGCGATCGAGCATCTGCACGAGGTCAATCGCTGCCGCAGCCTGTTCGCGACGCATTATCACGAGCTCACCGCGCTCGGGGACCGGCTGGCGCGCGTCACCAACGCGACGGTGCGGGTCACCGAATGGAACGGCGAGGTGGTGTTCCTGCACGAGGTGGTGGCGGGCGCTGCCGACCGCTCCTACGGCATCCAGGTGGCGAAGCTCGCCGGCCTGCCGCCGGCGGTGGTCGAGCGGGCGCGCGCCATCCTTGCCGAGCTGGAAAAGAGCGAGCGCGAGAAGCCGGTGGCCTCGCTGGTCGACGACCTGCCGCTCTTCGCGATCCCGCAGAGGCGCGCCGCGCCGACGCCGGAGCTGCCGGAAGAGGACCCGCTTCGGCTCGCGCTCGACGAGCTCGACCTCGACGAGATGACACCACGCCAGGCGCTGGAGGCGCTGTACCGGCTGAAGGGGCTCGGCTAGCCGAGCCTGCGGATGCTGGTGATCGCGCCGAAGCTCTTCGCCTGGATGCGGTCGCGCGCAGCGCGCAGCGGCTCGCTCATCACCGTCATCGTATAGGCCGTGGCGTGCAGCAGCGTGTCCGGATCGGTCAGGATGCCGACATGCCCCTTCCAGAAGACGAGGTCGCCGCGCTCCAGCCCTTGGAGGCGATAGTCGAAAGCCACGGCCCTGCCGATCTCCCTCTCCAGCATGTCCGAGTCGCGCGGCGAGGCAATGCCGGCCGCCGCAAGCGCCAGCTGGGTCAGGCCGGAGCAATCGAGCCCGAGGCTGGTCTTGCCGCCCCACAGATAGGGCACGTTCAGGAAGCGCTCGGCGACAGTGACGAAATCGGGCTCGGGCGCCTCGAGCGTCGCGACATGCGCGGCGAAGACGTAAGCCGTCGCGTAGCGGCCAAACTCGGACAGCACGGCGAAATCGCCCTCGCGGCCGGTGACTGTAACGCCTGCGCCCAGCGAGAGCGCGGCGAGCGGCGGCAGCTTCATCGAGGGGCCAGGATAGACGAAGGTGCGCAAGGCCGCGACATGATGCGTCGGCGCCGGCGCGGCGCCCCGCAGCACATCCTCCGGGATGTAGCCGACATAGCCGTCCGAGCGGAGCTGGACCCAGGCCCAGCCCTCGAAGCTCTCATAGACGTCGACAGGCTCTCCGCAGAGCACCTCGGTGTCGAGGGACGCATCCGGCCGCGGCTCGCGGCGCAGCGGGGCAGAGGGCGCGACCATGCGCATCGGCACGGGATCGACGAAGGCCCGCGCCTCGACCTGCCCGAGCAAGCGGCTGGCGGCGAGGTCCGGGCGGGCGGGGGTGATACGGCGGTCGAGCGTAGCGGTCATGGGTTCTCCTGCCGCTCAGCGACGGCGCGCGACCAGAGCCTCGCCATCCTTGCCCTTGAGGACAAGGCTGCCGTTCCTCTGGATGTCAAAGCCGGTCACGCCTTCGAGCTCGCGCAGCAGCGACCGCTCCTGATCCATCAGTCGCTGGTCGCAGGCCATCATCGTGGTCGCGCCGGGGCTGAAGGACAGGCCTTCGCCGGTCAGCTGGAACGATGCACGCATGCGGTTGCAGGAGGCGTTCCCGACGACCACGCCGTCCTCCAGGAACTGCAACGTGGCATTGGATTTGGCGATCACCGGCTTTCCGGCGATCCGCGTCACGGCCCATTCATGGGTGCCGAGCAGGCTTCGCGGCGAACCGCCGCAGCCGCGCAGGACCTCGCCCAGCCCGAAGATCGCGACGCGATCGGGATGCGGCATTCCGCTCATCGTATCATGGCAAAGACGCTGCTCGATCGCGATCCGGGACGGGCGGCTGCCGAGGCTGAGATCGTAGCGCGTGCGTTTTCCGGTACGGCGCGGCTTCGGCGTCGGCGCCTCCAGCCGTTCGCCCGCCGCCTTCTCGAGGACAACCCTGTCCTGCGAGATCGTCAGGCTCCAGCCGGGCTCCTGGCCACGCGCGGAGTAGGGTGGTGCGCCGAGCGGCGCAGCCAGCGCACTCCCGCCCAGGACGAAAGCAGCGGCGCCGGCGAGCCGGCCAAGGCAGTATTTTCGAGACATCGCGCCCCCCCCTAGAGCATTGCGCGAAAAAGTGGCAACCGGTTTTCGCAGAAACGATGCTCTGAACGTCCAAGCATAGACCGCATTTTTCGCGTTGGGACGATGTCCGTCCGAGGATGTGACCCAGGGGAGGCCGCAACCATAGCCGCTACCGCCCTGCTCCGCCATCTGATCGCGGGATCAGGCCCCGCCGATCTCCCGGGCGCGCTCGACCACCAGGTCCGCCAGCCGCTCGACGGCGAGCGCGCCGGCAACGGTACGCTGGATGACGACATTGCGCCGGTCGGCCTCGTCGCGCTTGCGCGTGACCAGGCCGAGCTTGCCCATCGTGTCGAGGGCGCGGGTGATGACCGGCTTGGTGACGCCGAGCTGGGCCGCGAGCCCCCTGACGGTATGCGGCGGCAATTCGAGATAGACCGTCAGCAGGATCGCGACCTGGCGCGCCGAGAGATCGGCCTCGCCGTCGCGCACCAGATCGAGATGCACCTGCCGCCACAGCCTGAGCGCCTGGGAAGGCCTGATCTCCAAGGGCATGAGTGCTCGCGGTCCCGATCGTTACGGGTCCGTATCATTATCGCGCGGCAGCGAAGGCGCAATCGGCTTCTGACGACAGGCTTAACCGGCCGGATAGAACTGCTTGACGAGCGCGTAGGTCAGCCGTGCCGCCTGGCATTCGCCGCCCTCGGGCCGCCCCGGCCGGGTGGAGGGGTTCCAGGCATAGATGTCGAAATGCGCGTAGGAAGCGCTCTTTTCGACGAAGCGGTTGAGGAACAGCGCTGCCGTCACCGAGCCGGCGAAGCTGCCGCCGGAAACGTGGTTGAGGTCGGCGACACGCGAATCGAGCATCCGCTCATAGGGCGGCCAGAGCGGCATGCGCCAGACCGGATCGTTCACCGCCTCGCCCTGCCGCGCGATCTCGTCGGCCAGCCCCTCGTCATGGGTGTAGAAGGGCGGCAGCTCCGGCCCCAGCGCCGTGCGGGCGGCGCCCGTCAGCGTGGCGTAGTCGATCAGCAGCTCGGGCGCCTCCTCATCCGCCAGCGCGAGCGCGTCGGCCAGGATCAGCCGGCCTTCGGCATCGGTGTTGCCGATCTCGACCGACAGTCCCTTGCGGCTCGCAAGCACGTCGCCCGGCCGGAAGGAGGAACCGGAGACGGCGTTCTCGACGGCCGGGACAAGCAGGCGCAGCCGCACGGGCAGCTTCGCCAGCATGATCATGCGGGCCGCCGCGATTGCGGCAGCCGCACCGCCCATGTCCTTCTTCATCAGCAGCATGCCGGCAGATGGCTTGAGGTCGAGGCCGCCGGTGTCGAAGGCGACGCCCTTGCCGACGAGGGTCACGCGCGGATGCGCAGGATCGCCCCAGACCAGGTCGATGAGCCGCGGGCTGCGCGGCGAGGCGCGGCCGACGGCATGGATCATCGGGAAGTTGCGGGCAATGAGCTCGTCGCCGACGATGGATGTGGCGGTCGCGCCGCATTCGGCGGCGAGCGCGCGGATCACCGCCTCGATCTCGGCCGGCCCGAGGTCATTGGCCGGCGTATTGACCAGATCGCGGGCGAGCGCGACGGATTCCGCGATGCGGATCAGGTCGTCGCCATCGACTCCTGCCGGCAGGAGCAAGCGAGCCTCCATCGGAACCGGCTTGCGGTAACGGTCAAAGCGATAGCCTTGCAGCAACCAACCGAGCGCGGCGAAAGCGGGATCGCCGATCTCGCCTTTGAGCGAATAGTCGCCGGCGGGCAGCGTGGATGCGAGGCGGCCCGGTGCGAAGGGGTCGCGCCGGCGCGCATCGACGGCCTCGACACCGAGCAGAACGGCGGCGATCGCACCGGACGCATCGGGCAGGACGACATGCTGGCCGGGCTTCGCCGCAAATCCTTGCGCCTCGGCGAAGCGGCGCCCTTCCGGCCCGATTCGCTCCAGCAGTGCGGGGAGATCCGCCTTCGTCACGCAGTGGACGGGGATAGCGGCAGGCGCCGCTCGAACGATGAGGCTGTGCACGACGGTCGGTACCTGGGGTGAAGGGCCGGCGGGGCCGGTTAAGGATGCGTTAGGGTTAACGTTTTATCACCGGACCCACCAGCAGTTCCATCGTGGCTAGGCGATGAGGCCCATGTCTTTGCCCATGTCTTCGATACTCCCGCCTTTCCGCCATCGGGCCTCGCATCGGCCTTCCGCCAGCCAACCGCTCACCGCACCGCAACCCGGGCTGACGCGGCCAGGACTTTCACGGCCGGGCCTGGGGCTCGCGCTTTGCCTTACCGCGCTCGCGCTCGCCGGCTGTCAGAGTCGTGGCGGCGGCATCGGCGACATCACCGGCTCGATCGGCCAGAGCAAGGCGCAGCCGCGCAGCAGCACCGACTGGCGCGCGGAAAGCGAGCGCTGGGGCAAGCGCTACGAGGCGAACCCGAAGGACCGCGACGCCGCCTTCCACTATGCCCGCGCCCTGCGCTCGCTCGACCAGAATGCGCAGGCACTCGCGGTGCTGCAGGGCGCAGTGCTGGCCCACACCAATGACCGCGAGCTGCTCGGCGCCTACGGTCGCTCGCTTGCCGATAATGGCCGGCTCAAGGAAGCCGACGAGGTGCTGTCGCGGGCGCATTCGCCGGAGCGCCCGGACTGGCGCATCCTCTCGGCTCAGGGCACCGTCGCCGACCAGCTCGGCGACCACGCCCGCGCCCAGCAGATCTATCAGGCCGCCCTCAAGATCGCGCCGGGCGAGGCCACCGTGCTCTCGAATCTGGGGCTGTCGCTGGCCCTCTCGCGGCATTTGCCCGAGGCCGAGCGCGCGCTGCGCGAGGCGACATCGACCGGCACCGACGATCCCCGCGTGCGGCAGAACCTGGTGCTGGTGCTGGGCCTCCAGGGTCGCTTCGCGGAAGCCGAGGCCCTGGCGCGGCAGGACCAGAATCCGGCAGAGGCCGCCGCCACCGTCGCCTATCTCAAGCGCAGCGTAAGCCAGCCCAACAGCTGGGACATGCTCAAGACCGGCGCGAAGAACAAGCCCAAATCCGCGTCCGCCCAAGCACCGGAACCGGCGACGCCTCAGGGCTGAATTAGGTGCCCCGGCGTCGCTAGAGTCCCCGGCGCAAATCGATATCCGCGTATCGTTCGTCTACGCTTTCCACATCACCGCGGCCGGCGGAGGCCTCAGCGCCGACGGCTCGCGCTGAACCGCCGGCAAGCGCGACTGCGCGTACTCTCGATACCGCCGGTGGGCTCATCCATTCGGCAGCGGAACATGTCTCGCCGCCATGCAGTTCACCTCGCCTCGCCGGAAATCGAGAAGATTTTCAGCGCCGGCTGATGGCAGTTCAGCCATAGGCCTTCGCCGGGCCTAGCCTCCCGCCCGCCGCGCTGCTCAATGGTGACGAGGTCTCCGTTGGCGAGCTTGCAATGCACGTATCGCGTGCTCCCGAGATATTCGGCGAACTCGACCTGCGCCGGCAGCGCATTGTCCTGCCTGTCCGTGATCGACCAGTGTTCAGGCCGGATGCCGAACTTGATCGCTTCTTGCGGAGCGGCGGGCATGGGCCGGTCGAGCTCGATCTCTGTTCCCGCGATGCTGACCCGGTTCGCCGTCAGGAAGGTTCCGTCGATGATGTTCATCCGCGGCGAGCCGATGAAGCCGGCCACGAAGAGGTTGGCGGGGTTCTCGTAGACTTGCCTTGGCGAACCGACCTGCTCGATCCGGCCGTCACGTAGCACCACGATGCGGTCGGCCAGCGTCATCGCCTCGGTCTGGTCGTGGGTGACATAGATCATCGTATTGCCGAGCTCGCGGTGCAGCCGTGCGATCTCGACGCGCATGCTGACGCGCAACTCGGCATCGAGATTGCTCAGCGGCTCGTCGAAGAGGAAGACGAGCGGCTTCCGCACGATCGCGCGCCCGATCGCGACGCGCTGCCTCTGCCCGCCCGAAAGCTGGCCGGGTCGGCGGTCCAGCAAGGGGCCGATCTTGAGGATCTCGGCCGCGGCCTCGACCTGCCGGCGGATCTCGGCGGCGGGCGTGCGGGCGATCTCCAGACCGAAGGCGAGGTTCTCGCGCACGCTCATATGCGGGTACAGCGCATAGGATTGGAAGACCATGGCGATGCCGCGCTTAGCCGGGTCGAGATTGGTGACGTCCCGGCCGGCGATCAGGATTTCACCATCGGTGACGTCCTCCAGCCCGGCGATCATCCGCAGCAGGGTCGACTTGCCGCAGCCGGACGGGCCGACGAAGACGACGAACTCACCGCCTTCGATCTTGAGGTCTAGATCATGGATGACGTCGATCGAGCCGAAGCTCTTGCGCACGCCCTTGAGCTCGATGGTGGCCTTGTCCTGTGTCGCGTTGTGCTGCGCGCTCATCGGCCGCCCCTGATCCAGACCAGCATCTCGCCGGGTTCACGATTGTCCCAGAGGTGATAGGGCACGAGGCGCGCTGTGGTCTCGGCATAGTCAGGCGGGTTCGCATCGTAGAGGCGCCCTTCCCGCCGCGGCCACTGCTCGCGCCGCACCGGCAGGTCGATCGCCACCGCCCCGCCGAGATCCGGCATCGGCACCGTCTTGGCACCGGAGAGATCGGCAGGCGCGATGAGGGCGTTGAGGTCGGCGGAATTGTCGACCTCCTCGACGCAATAGACGAGCGGCCCGCGCGCGATCGCGACGCGGCCGAGATCGGCCTTCACCGCCGGGTGGGCATGGAGCGCACGCACCGGCATCGGTAGGTCGAGCGCGAGTCGGTCGCCATCCTTCCATTCGCGCGGCAGATGCAGATAGCCGTCGCCGGCATCGTCAATCGTCACAGGCTGGCCATTCAGCGTGACGCCGACCTGTCCGCACCAGCCCGGCATCCGCAGCGACAAGGTGAAGCGCGCCGGCCCGTCGAGGCCGATGGTGATGGCGACCCGCCCGGCGGCCGGATAGTCCGTTTCCTGCATCAGCGTCACCGTGGTTGCGCCGACGCCGAGCCGCGCCGTGCTGGCGCCGTAGAGATGCACGGCGATGCCCTCCGCCGAAACGCCGTACATATAGCTGCCGATCGCCGTCACCGTGCGGGCGATGTTGGGCGGGCAGCAGGGGCAGCGATGCCAAGTCCAGCGATGGTGGCCGCCGCGGCTCTCCAGCGGATTGTCGTAGAAGAAGCGCGAGCCGTCGATCGAAAGCCCCGACAGCGCGCCGTTGTAGAGCGCCTGCTCCATGATGTCGGCATAGCGCCGGTCCGGCCCGCGCCCGAGCATGCGGCTCGCCCACATCATCAGCGCCACCGCCGCGCAGGTCTCGGCATAGGCGCTCTCATTGGGCAGGTCGTAATAGTCGGTGAAGCCCTCATTGCTGGCCGCCGGGCCGATGCCGCCGGTGACAAACATCTGCTTGGAGGTCAGATCCTCCCAGAGCCCGTTCAGCGCGTCGGTCAGGCTGTCGTCGCCGAACTCGGTCGCGACATCGGCCATGCCGGAATAGAGATACATCGCGCGCACCGCATGGCCGACGACCTTGCCCTGCTCGCGCACCGGCAGATGGGACTGGTTGTAGAGATAAGTCCTGTGGCGCCACTGCGCCGGATCGACGCCGCGCGCCGCCGCCTCGACGTCGAAGTAATGCGGCTGCTGCCCGCGCTGCTCGACGAAATAGCGGGCGAGGTCGAGATAGCGCTGCTCTCCGGTGGCGCGGCCGAGCCGGATCAGGGCGAGCTCGATCTCCTCGTGCCCGCAATAGCCTGGCTTCTGGCCGGGCTTCGGCCCGAAGGTTACGTCGATATGGTCGGCATAGCGGCACATCACGTCGAGCAGCCGGCGCTTCCCGGTGGCGTGGAAATAGGCCACCGCTGCTTCCATCAGATGGCC
>Ga0233377_1000772_pt1 | contig 13167 bp, 11 predicted proteins | sample ElkDunMinimDraft_6_FD_191540 | JGI IMG/M metagenome (GOLD analysis project Ga0233377, IMG submission 191540) | Fecal eukaryotic communites from dung pellets of Tule Elk in California, USA - Elk Dung E36 | ecosystem: Host-associated > Mammals > Digestive system > Large intestine > Fecal | place...
GCACCTCGACGAGCGGCCGGAGCACCGAGAGGTAGTCGTGCTCGGCCACGTGCGTCTGCTGCGCCGCCGACACGAGCGAGTTCGCCGCATCGTCGAGGTCGCCGCGGTTGAGCGCGGCTCGGGCGCGCTCGCGCAGGTGGTAGAGGTCGTCGAGCATTCCGCGCCGAGTCTACCGCGAAAGCCCGGCGCCCGGCGTGCTGCGCAACAGCGCGACTGCGCGACGCGTCAGGTCGGCGGAAGGCTCGAGCGCTCGGCCGCTTCGCGCCGCTTGCGGATGTTCTTCGGGAGCGAGACGAGCGTCTCGACGAGCCCGATGAAGACGTAGAAGGAGAGCAGCCAGACGAGGACGAAAGCGGGCTTCGTCTGCAGGGAGACGATCGCGCTCGACGCGACCGCGAATAGGACGAGGCCGATCGTGCGTGCGTTGAGCTTCAGGTCCTTGAACGACCGGAAGCGGATCGTCGAGACCATCAGGAAGGCGAGGAAGGCCGTCAGTACCATCATCGCGTACACGTACTTCGGCCCCGACAGGTCGCCGCTGATCGCGTGGTTCGCGACGACCAGCGAGATGAGGATCCCCGCGGCGCCCGGGACCGGGAGGCCGATGATGTACTTGCCCGGCTTGGTCGGCGCTCCGCTCTCGCTCATCGACAGGACGTTGAAGCGCGCGAGGCGGACGGCGCCCGCCCCGGCGAACGTGAACGCGATGATGATCCCGAGCGTCCCCTTCTGGACGAGCGACCACTTGTAGACGAGGAGCGCCGGCGCGACGCCGAACGAGATCACGTCCGCGAGGGAGTCGATCTGGAGGCCGAACGCGCTCTGCGTCTTCGTCAGACGGGCGACGCGCCCGTCCAGCATGTCGAAGAAGAGCGCGTACACGAGGAGGAGCGACGCCCGGTAGTAGTCGTCGTCGCCGGTGGCCGTCGCGCTCAGGCGGATCGAGTCGAACCCGCAGAAGATGCTCGACAGCGTGATCATGTTCGGCAAGAGGAACAACGTCTTCCTCAGGTCGAGCTTTCGCCGGGCGGCCATCGGACTGACTCTGCCTTACGTGGGGCCCATCGTAAAGGAGCCCGTTCCAACGGACCGGTCAGCCGGGCGCGCGGGGCCCGAGCCGGTCTCGTTCCTCGTCGAGCACCACCGGGGCGCCAGAAGATCCCCAGGAGTCGCTCGGCGCCCCGAGATCCCCTGGGACCCGTGGCGTCTCGTCGGAGCGTCTCCAAGGAAATTGGCCCGACCACGTGGCGGGGCCTACCCTCATTCCATGCGCTCTCGTGTGCCATCGGGCGTCTGGCCTCATGCGCCTCGTGCGCCTCGTGCGCCTCGTGCCGCGGTGGGCTCGCTCGCGCTCGTCGCTGCCGTCTCGGGCCTCGCCTGCTCGCATGCGGACAGCGCCGCAGACCGGCATCTCGTCGAGATGCGTGAGGCGATCACGAAGGTCCAGGCGGAGCAGGACCGGCACAACCAGCGGCTCGGCCTCCTGGAGGGGGCGGCCGCAGAACCGAAGGCCGCACGCGGTCCAAAGCCGTCGTCGCCGCACGCCCCGCCACGGACGGTGCAGCTCGGAGACGCCGACTCGGCGGCCGAGAGCGACGATCCGAACGACCCGAACGCGCGGCCGGAGATCCGCCTCCAGGGATCGGGCATGGGGGCGCCGCGCCCGGTGCGCGGGAAGACGCGCGACCGCGAGGACATCCGCGTCGTGCCTGCGGACGAGGGGGCCAGCGACGGCGCGCCGAAGCCGTCGATCATGGATCCGGAGGCGAAGCGCAGCTACGAGAACGCGCTCTCGCTTGTGAACTCGAAGCAGTACGACCGCGCGCTCGAGGCGCTCGCGGGGTTCCTCGTTCGCTGGCCCGATCATCCGTACGCCGAGAACGCGCTCTACTGGCGCGGCGAGGTGTACTTCGCGCGCGGCGAGCACCTTCGCGCGGCCGAGCAGTTCGAGGCCGTCCTCGCTCGTTTTGGCGGAGGCAACAAGGCCCCGGACGCGCTCCTCAAGATCGGTATGTGCCACGATCGACTGGGGTCGTCCGAGCGCGCCAAGGAATACTGGGATCGTCTGCGGCGTGAGCACCCGCGCAGCGATGCGGCGAAGAGGATTCCGCAGTCGGAGGGCGACTCGCGAAATCGCGGAGTTGGCCCGAAGGAGAGTCGATGAGCTTCGTGTTTCGTTCCCTGAACAGCCTGGCTTACCGGCGCGCCGTTGCCGTCGCGCTCGGCTTCGTGCTGCCACTGTCGAACGTCGCGATCGCGTCCGCGCAGCAGACCGGCGGCGCAGGCCCCGCGGGCGGCGGCGGTGCGCCGACGGGACAGGGCGCAGCCCCGAGCGGCGGCGCGGGACCCGCGGGCGGGACCACGACGACGACGGTTCCCGGACCGTCGACGACGACGTACTTCCCCGGCGGCGTCGCGCCCCCGCCGCCCGGCAGCACCCTCGGCGGAGGCAACGTTCAGTTCTCCTCGTCGAAGCCGATCACCGGCAACGAGCGTGACTCGTTCGACTTCCGTCCCGGAGCGGGGACCGCCGGGACCGTGCGCGGCGATGCGAACTCGTCGTTCGTCGTCGGCGGAGGTGAGCGTGGCGGCGTGTCCGGCGGCGTCGTCCCGAACCAGCACGTCGTCCGGCGCGGCGACACGCTCTGGGGGATCTGCGGCTACTACTTCCAGAACCCCTACCAGTGGCCGCGGATCTGGTCGTATAACCCGCAGATCCAGAACCCGCACTGGATCTACCCTGGCGACCAGGTGAAGCTCCGGCAGGGCGGTGCGGCCGTGGCCGACGTCCCGGCAGCCGACGGCGCTCGCCAGAACATCACGGACCGCCGGCGTCAGGTCCCGCCGGACACGATCTTCCTCCGCAACCAGGGCTTCATCGAGGACGACTCGAGCAACTGGGGCGAGATCACCGGTGCGCGCGAGGACAAGATCTTCCTCTCCGACTTCGACGAGGTCTATCTCCGCATCGGCGGTGACCGCGACGTGAAGCTCGGCCAGGAGCTGACCGTCTACCGGCCGATCAAGTCGTCCCCGGGCGGGCGCCTCATCGAGATCCAGGGGACGGTCAAGGTCGACCAGTGGAACGCGAAGGACCGCATCGCGCGGGCGCGCGTGACCGAGACGCTCGACACGATCGAGCGTGGCGCTCGCGTCGGCCCGATCATGCGCAAGTTCGAGGTCGTGCCGCCCGCGCGCAACGACAAGGACGTCGAGGCGTCGATCATCTCGAGCATCCACCCGCACAACTTCTACGGTCAGAACCAGGTCGTGTTCCTCGACAAGGGCGACGAAGACGGCCTCAAGCCGGGCAATCGCCTCTTCGTCATCCGCAAGGGGGACGGGTTCCACAAGACCCAGCCCACCGGTAGCGCCGCGAAGCGCATCGCGATCGAGGACCCGTCGCCGGCCGCGACCGAGAACATCACGAAGCCCCGCAGCGACGCTGCGCTCCCCGAGGAGGTGCTCGCGGAGCTGCGCGTGATCCACGTGAAGAAGGGCTCGTCGATGGCGCTCGTCACGACGTCCCGCCGTGAAATCGAGCTCGGCGACAAGGCCCACGCCCGCAAGGGGTACTGACCACCGATCCCGAGCCCGCTCGATCCCGAGCCCGCTCGAGCCCGCTCGAGCCCGCTCGAGCCCGCTCGAAAATTTCGAGCCTCCGTGGTGGCCGGTGAGGATGAGCCGCACAGGCACGGGCGTCTTGCCGACTGCATCGCCGGACGTCGTTCGGCGCGGTTGCCCGTTGTCGGGAGCGGAGCGAGTTTCGCCCGAACGCGGTCCCGCGAAGGAGCCGCGCACGGACGACGCGCTCCGCGCCGGGCGGAGCGATCAGTAGAAGAAGTAGCTGTAGCCCTCGCCGCCGTCGGCGGCAGCCACGCTCGGCTCGTCGCCGAGGCGCACGGCTCCCTCGGGATCCATCACGTGCCACTCGGGGAGGGCGCGCACGTCGTCGTAGCTGTTCGCGCTGGACAGATCGATGAGCCTGAGGCCGACGTCGAAGCCCGTGCTGGCGTTGGGTAGGAAGTCAGCCAGCTCCGGCGGGAAGGCCTTGAAGTCGAACAGCGTCTCGTCCGGCGGGAGCAGGACACGCCACGTGACCCTGGTGTCGTCGGACGGGGACCAGTGGAGCTGGACCGTCGCAGCGTCGTAGGCGGTCCCCGGCGACTGGAGCCACTGCACCAGGCGGTCCTCCGCGCTCGCGGCCGCGGTGGTCACCCACGGCCGGCCGCTCGCGTCGATCGACAGCGGCGCCGCCCCCGCCTTCCAGAAGTACTGGCGTCCGTCGTAGTCGCCCCTCCAGAGGCGAGCCATTCCGTGCTTGTTCAGCGCCGCGGAGGGCAGCGAGAACGCAGTCGTCGCGGTGCCCTGGTTCGGCTCGATGCCGTACGCGCTGCGGTCGAACCAGAGTCGCTCGAACTCCCCCGTCGCGCTGATGTTCACGCTCTGCACCGCCGGTACGAGGCCGGTCACCGTGACGCCGTAGCTCGGCGTCGCAGCTTGGCTCACCCACTGCTCGGCCGTGATGGCCAGCGTCGAGCCGGGCGTGTAGACCGCCGCCGGAAGGAACACGCTCGCGATCACGTGTTCGGACCCGTCGTACGCGATGAGCGCGACCGGCGCGACCGGCTTCTGGCAGCCCTCCCACAACGAGAGCGTCGTAGTCAGGTTCGTCGTGGACGTCTCGTAACACGGCGAGAGGACCTCGTAGCTCGTCGCGTTCGCGACCGCCGGCCACTGGACGGTCAGTTGTCCCTCCGTGCCCGGGGTCGCCATGTGCTGGGTGTCGTGATCGCCGAAGGTCAGGTTGTCGCCCGGCTTCACGCCCATGTACGTCACGACGGTGACCCGATTGCTCTGCGTGCCCTTCGGGTAAACCGCCGTGACGCTGCCGCCGGTCGGGAGCTCGACGCTCGCCTTTCCGTCCGCGCCTGTCGTGACCGTCCCGACGAGTGCACCCGCAGTGCTGATCGCGTACACGCTCACGCCCGCGCGCGGCGCCTGGGACTCGAGGGGCTCGTAGTGGCGAGAGACCGCGGTGACGTTCACCTTGGTGGTGGCCGGGGCGTCCTCGGGGATGGAGGCGTCCGGGGGCGCCGGCGCGGCCGCGTCGAAGCCGGATGGGGGGGGCAGATTGAGCGGAGGCTGGGAGCCATTGTCCCCCCCGTCCTCGCAAGCAGCCAGACATGCGAAGAGCCCGGTGGTGACCAAAGCGAGTTGAAGACGCATTTTTCCACCATACACGCGAGCGCGTTACGCGATGCTCGCAATCGCTGATGCTGCCACGCGGGCTATGGCGCGGGCGAGCGCGCCTCGGTCGCGGTCGCGGTCGCGGTCGCGGTCGCGGTCGCGGTCGCGAGACAGACGAACTCCTCGAGCTTGCCCACAGCCGTCCGCGCGATCTCGTCGACGAGCTCGATCTCGACGGAGAACGGGTGGCCGAAGGCGCGATGCAGCGCGCCGACCAACGCCTCGCGATCGAGCTCGCCGTCGGGGACGACGCGCGCGCGGAGGCGGTCGGGAGTCAGCTGGACGAGCTGCAGATCGCGGTAGCGCGCGGCCTCGCGGCAGGCGACCGTGAACACCGGCCACATCGTGCGCCCGTCCGGATACACGAGCATGTTGCGCACGCGCCCGACGATGCGCGTGAGCACTGGCAGGCCGCGACCGCAGGGGCACGGCCGCCCGACCTCGGCGACGTCGCCGAGGTCGTAGCGCAGGATCGGCGTCGCGAAGTTGTGGAGGTCGGTCACGACGACGCGCCCGGTCTCTCCCGGCGCGCACGGAGTGCCGTCGTCGCGCAGCACTTCGACGAGGAGGCGCTCGGACTGCACGTGGTAGTGCTCGTGATCCGGGCACTGGAGCGCGATGTAACCTACCTCCTGCGCGGAGTACGCGTCGACGACCGGCACCCTCAGCAGATCGCGGCACCGGCGGCGCGTGTCGGGCGCAAGCCGCTCGCCGACTGTCCGCACCTGACGGAGCCCGGGCAGGCGCACGCCCGTCTCGGAGATCCTCCGGAGGAGTGCGTCGAGGACCGTGGGGTAGGTGAGCAGGTAGGTCGCGTCCTTCCGCACGAGCCATGCGAGCTGCTCGTCGGTGGTGCTGCCGGCGATCGTCAGCACGGACATCGGCGCTTCGGGCGCGAGCTGGGCGGTGGCGGCGCTCCAGCCTCGCGTCGTGTGGCCGTCGGGCGGCGGCGCTCCCGGCGCATGGCGGATCGCCGCGTGCGCCGCGTGGAGATCGCGCTTGTGCCAGCGATGATCGCGCAGCGTGATCGCAGCGTGCAGAGCGGCGACGACGCCTGTCCCGCGCACGCGCACCGGCTCTCCCGACGTGCGGGAGGTCGAGACCTCGGGGGCGGGGCCGTGCGACGACGGGTACGCCTTGCTCAGGAGGTCCTGCTTGGCCGCGATGATCTGGGCGCGCGTCATGACCGGCACGCTCGCGAAGTCGAGCGGGTCGATCGCGCGGTAGTGAGGGACCGTCGACGCGGCGTGTTCGAGGACGGCCTGGAGCTGGAGCCGCTGATGTAGCTCGAGCTCGTCGGGCGACCACCACTGCGTACGCTCGAGCTCGTCGGCGATCGCGAGCGCGCCGGCCGGCGTCGGCAGGGAGATCGACGGCCAGACGATCCGGTGGATGCTCGCTGCCATCGTGGTCGTCTACCATAGGCCGATGGACCATTGGCCGCTGCACGCGCGCAGATGGGCGCGCGTGGGTCCTCCGCTCCGACCGAGCCCCGAGGACGTCCGTGCTGTCGAGGGCGAGCTCGCTGCGTGGGCCGGCGGGCGTGCGGTGGACGTGCTCGTCCTCGGCGTGACGCCCGAGCTGGTCGCGATGGAGCTACCGCACGGCTCGACGCTGGTCGCCGTCGATCGCGACCCGGCGATGATCGACGCCCTGTTCTCCCCCGCTCCGGGCCGCCGCGTGCTCGTCGGCGAATGGCGCTCTCTGCCCCTGGACGACGCTTCGATCGACGCCGTCGCTGGCGACGGCTGCGCCGCCTTCTTCGCGTTCCCGGACGAGCACCGCGCGTTCGCGGCCGAGCTCGCACGCGTGCTTCGGCCCGGGGGGATCGTCGCGCTGCGCCTGTTCGCATCGCCCGAGGTCCCCGAGTCGTTCGACGACGTGCGCGACGCCATCGACACGATCCGCTGCTTCGACACGCTCAAGTGGCGCATCGCGATGGCGATCCAGTCGACGGCGCGCGCCGTCCGCGTGAGCGCCATCCGCGAGGCGTTCGACGTGCTCGTTCCCGATCGGGGCGCGCTCGCCGCACGTACGGGTTGGCCGCGGGAGGTGATCGATGTCATCGACCACTACCGTGACTCCCCTGCGGTCTACTCGTTCCCCACGCTCGGTGAGGCGCGAGCGTGCTTCGATCCCTGGTTCACCGAAATCGCGTGCCACACGGGGGGCTACGAGCTCGGCGAGCGTTGCCCGACGCTGGTGCTGCGCCGCTCCGGAAGCTAGACGACACGCCGCTCGAACCGACTCGAGGAGATGTCTCGAATCGCGCGACGATCGACGAGCGCTTCGCCGAGGATGGTCTGTCGGGGAACAGGAAATCCAGAGACGTTCGCGCGAGCAAGCCCGACCCCTTCGGGAGTGGGGCTCGCGAGCGCTTCACGTTTTCGTCGCGTCAAGCACATCTGCCTCACGACAAAGGGCATGAAGGTGCGGGAGAGCCTCTGCTCGGAGCGCTTCGCGCCCCCTCCCGAGCTCGCGCGCCTCGGCGACGACGAGCTCACGGCCCTCGAGGGGCTCCTTCGGAAGATCGAGGTCGGTCGCTCCTGAGCTGTGACGCTCCAGCGCGTCCTGGCACGGCTCCTGTAACGCACGAAGTCATGGATACTCAGCAGATCAAGGAAGAGGTCGACAGGAACTTGCAGCGCCTCGAGACGCTGCGCGACGAGGTGAAGGTCCGCCTCCACCTCGCGTCGCTCGACGCGAAGAAGGAGTGGGACGAGACGCTCTCGCCCAAGCTCCTCGAGGTGGAGCAGGCGGCAAAGAACATCACGGAGTCAGGTCGGAGCGCCGCCAAGGAGCTCGTCGCCAAGCTCGAGGAGTTCCTCGTGCACCTGCGTGACAAGGAGCCTCACTCGACGCACTGACCTCGACCGGAATCCTTCGGTCGAGCTCGCAGATCCGCCCACGCCCGCGAGAATCGGAGGGGGCCCTCGCGGGCTCTTCCGGGGCGTTGGGCGGTACACGGGCCACACGGAGGAGTGCGACGACGCGCTCTTGCGCCCTCAGGCTCGGCCGGCCTCTCATCGCTGCCAGCGCCGGGGAGACGAGACACGCCAGCGCGGTCCTGCGCTCAGTCGTACCGTTCGCTGTGGACCTGCTTGCGCTCGACGCCCATCTGCTTGCGCAGCAGATCGCGCACGGAGCCGACCATGCGCTCGAGCCCGCAAATGTACGCATGCGGAGGCCCGGCGTTCTTCGCCTCGAGGTCGCGCCACAGCTCCTCGACATGCGTCTGCACGTAGCCGCTCCGCTGGCTCCAGTCCGCGGGAGCCTTCGAGAGCGAGCACTCGAGGCGGAAGTTCGGATGTTTCTTCGCGAGCGACTCGAGCTCCTCGATGTAGAGGCGATCCTCCGCGTGACGCACGCCGAAGAGCAGCGTCATCGGCGAGTCGTCCCCGCTGGCGAGCGCGTCGAGGAGCATGCTGCGGAGCGGGGTGACCCCGGTGCCCGTCCCGACGAACAGGGAGGGGTGCTTCTGGCCTCGCGGGCGCGTGAAGAAGCCCTGCGGGCCGATCGCGCGGATCGTCGCACCCTCCTCGAGCGTGTGGAGGTACGTCGAGCCCGGTCCACCTTCGACCTTGGTCACCGCGATCGACAGCCCAGGTGAGCCGTCGGGGGCCGACGCGATCGAATACGCACGGCGTCCCTCACCGTCCGGCAGCGGAAGGACGAGGCTGACCCACTGGCCTGCCTGGAACTCGAACTTCGTACCGTCGAGCCGTTCGAAGCGGAGCTCACGGACGTTCGGGGAGAGCATCCGCGAACGCGCGAGACGCACATCGAAGGTCGGAGGCGGCGGCATCGTCCCGGCGCCTATAGCGCCTCGGTCCGGTCGGGTCCATTGGCTCGTCCGCAGTCTCGTCAATGAGCTCGAGCGGCGAGGATCCCAGGCGCACCGTGGGGGTGCGGGACCAGGCCTTCGACCCGGTAAGCAAACGCAGCCTTTACCCGGGAGGAGGACCGGAAGACGAGGTCCATCCTCAGCAACGCGTCGAGCGCATCCCGCGTGGACATGCCTCGCTTCCGAGCGGCGACGAGCACGTCGATGGCGGGCTCGAGGGCGTCCGCCGCATGGTGGTATGCCCCGGGAAGGAGGAAGAGGTCGGAGCCCGTGACGCCGGCCGTCACCCGGGCGTCCATGGCGCCTTCGGCATGCTCGAGCGCGAGCGCCTGGCTCTCGTCGAGGTGCCGGACGAGGAGCTCCGCGCCGGACCACACATCCACGAGGCAAGCGCCGCCGTCGTCGACCTCGTCGACCAGGAAGAAGCCACGGTGAGACCGATCGAGCACCCCGGCGAGCGCCCGAGCAGGTTCACCCACATGATCGGCAGCGAGGGCCGCGAAGCCCTGCGTCGTCAGCGCGTCGTCCCAGAAGGCACGAGCTCGGGCCTCGAACCAGGCATCCTCGGGCCCGAACGCTCCAGTTCGACGCTGGAAATCCCGTCGCATCCGCGCGGCGTGCTCGCCGAGATCTCCCGAGTCTCCCAGGCTGACGATGGCCTCGTACGCTGCAGCCACCTCCGCTGGCGTGGTATCGTGAAGAGGCTTCAAGAAGCTCCCCCTTCCGATGCCGCCCTCAGTTCGGCGTCGTTTCCCCTGATCCATCGTCGCATGCGAAACCGAGTCTTCTTCCCGCAGGCATGTCTCGACCAGTGGGGGGTCGAAGGCAAGATCGAACTCACGGAGGCGGTGCTCGTCATCGTCGCGGAGGGGCGTCGCTTCGAGATCGCCGAGGTCGTACGGGTGATCGTCGAGGTCACAGGGGCGCTGGATCCGCACGGGATCGTCGGCAAGGTGAAGGCCAGGACCGAGCTCGAGAGGATGGGGGCCGAGATCTTCGAAAGCTCGATGATCATTGGCGACAACGCCTACGACGTCGTCCCTGGCTGGGCGGGGACGCCCGTGACGCCGTTCGAAGATCATCTCCTTTCGCCGGAGCGCATGACGGCGCGCAGCGGCCGCACGGACATCGGCGCCGGTCCGAAGAGCGACGAGGACATGCTCGCGCGCTTCGCTGGCGGGACACTCTAGAGGTGTAGACCGTGAACGACACCGTGGCGGAGCTCCTCTTCTACCTGACCGCGGCCGTCTATGCGGCAGCGTCGCTCCTCTTTTTGCGGTTCCTCGCGCGTGGGAAGGGCGACGTCGGCGTCCTCGGGCCTCGCCTCATCGGTGTCGGGGCCGCGCTGCACGCGATGCACATCGTCGTCGCTTCGCTCGTGCTCCGCGTATGCCCCGTGGAAGGGATCCACTTCCCGATGAGCGTCGCCGCGATGGCGATGTCCGTCGCGTACGTGCTCGCGCGGAAGCGCCTCAAGGTCGACGTCGCCGGCGCGTTCATCGCGCCGCTCGCGCTGACCTCGCTGCTCGCGTCGCGCTTCGTCGGCGGCGGGGCCGAGCCCGGAGCGCGGATCAAGAGCGCGATCCTTCCGTTCCACGTCACGACGAATCTCTTCGGAGTCGCGCTCTTCACGCTCGCGTCGTCCGCGGCGACCCTGTACTTGATCCAGGAGCACCTCCTGAAGAAGAAGCGGATCGACGGCGTGTTCCGCCGGCTCCCGCCGCTCGACGTCCTCGACCGCGCCGAACATCGCTTCCTGCTCGCAGGCTTCCCGCTGCTCACCATCGGCATCATCACCGGCACCGTGTGGGCGCGTCGCGTCGAGATGGGCGCGCCGGGTGAGGTGCTGCGCGCGGTCTTCGGGTACGTCACCTGGCTCGTCATCGCGGCCGTCCTCTTCCTGCGCGCGGCCGCCGGCTGGCGGGGACGGCGCGCCGCGTATGGCACGATCGCGGGCTTCGGCTTCGCGGTCGTCGTCCTGATGCTCTACCTCCTGCGCTCGCCGGTGCCGAACACGGTCACGGCGGCGCTCTCGGCGGCGCCGAGCGGAGAGACCTTGCACCTCGTGCTTCCATGACGTTGCCCGTCGTCGTCATCGGTCTGTCGCACAAGACCGCGCCGGTCGAGGTGCGTGAGCGCTTCGCGAGCGGGAGCGACCTCCTCCCCGGGATCCTCGCACGCCTGACCGCGCGCGCGGAGCTCGAGGAGGCCATGTTCCTGTCGACCTGCAACCGCGTCGAGGTGATCGGGCTTCCGTATCTCTCCGGCACCAGCGAGGAGGCGGCGCGGCTCGCCTCCCACGCGATCCGTGAGACGCTTCGCGACCACATCGGCGCCTCGCACGTCGAGGAGCTTCGCCACTACCTCTACGAACGCACGGGGGAGGACGCGGTCCGCCACGTCTTCCGCGTCGCCGCGAGCCTCGACTCCATGGTGCTCGGCGAACCTCAGATCCTCGGACAGGTGAAGGACGCGTACGACGCCGCCGTCGCCACCGGCGCGCTCCGGAGCCACCTCTCGAGATGCGTGAGCCGCGCGTTCTCGGTCGCCAAGCGAGTACGGACGGAGACGCAGCTCGGCGCCGGTACGGTCAGCATCTCCAGCGTGGCCGTGGATCTCGCGAAGCGCATCTTCGGCGATCTGTCGGACCGCACCGTGCTGCTCGTCGGCGCGGGCGAGATGGCGGAGGCCGCCGCGAAGAGCCTCGGCCAGCAGGCGAAGGCGATCCGCGTCTGCAACCGCAGCTTCGAGCGTGCCGCGAACCTGGCCGCTCACTTCAATGCGACGGCAGCGCCGATCGAGCAGCTCGAGGCCGAGCTCGTCATGTCCGACGTCGTCGTCGCGTCGACCTCGAGCAAGTCGTTCGTCATCACTCGCGACCTCGTGAAGCGCGTGATGAAGCAGCGCAAGGGGCGCACGCTCTTCTTCGTCGACATCGCCGTGCCGCGCAACGTCGACCCGTCGATCCACACGCACGTCGACAACGCCTATGTCTACGACGTCGACGACCTCCAGAGCGAGGTCGCCGAGAACATGAAGTCACGTCAGGCGGAGGTCGTGGCGGCGGAGAAGATCGTGGACGCGGAGCTGAGGGAGTGGCTCAGGTGGGCCCGCGCCTTGAACGTGAACCCGACGATCGTTGCGCTGAGGGCGAAGACGAAGGGTGTTCTCGTCGCGGAGCTCGAGCGCAGCCTGGGCACACGCCTCAAGCACCTCGGCGAGGCCGATCGCGCCGCGCTCACGCAGATGATCGAGAGCGCGACGAACAAGCTCCTTCACGCGCCGACGACGCGTCTCAAGCAGGCGGCCGGCGCGAGCGACGGGAACGACCTCGTGCGCGCGGCCCAGCACCTCTTCGACTTACCTGCTGCGACGCCGGGCTCCTCCGACCCGACGTTGCGGGCGGCGGTCCCCGCTGCGGAGACGTCGAGCGCCAAGCTCGCTCCCGCACCGGCCGACGAGAGCGAGGAGCGCGTCCCGCACTGACATCCGCCGTCGCCGGGCGCTATGATGCCCGGCCGATGCCGCGCCTCGTGTATGCCACCCGTCGCTCTGCTCTCGCGCTCGCGCAGTGCCGGGCGTTCGTTGCCCGCCTCCGGGCCGCTCATCCCGACCTCGAGCTCGTCGAGGAGCAGGTGGTCACGACGGGGGACAAGATCCAGGACCGGCCGCTGTCCGAGGTCGGCGGCAAGGGGCTCTTCGTGAAGGAGATCGAGGAGGCGCTCCTCGAGCGCCGCGCCGACATCGCGGTGCACTCGATCAAGGACGTACCGGCGACGTTGCCCGACGGCCTCGCGATCACGTGCATTCCCGCGCGCGAAGATCCACGTGACGTGCTCGTCGCGCCCAGGCACGGCACGCTCGCCGGCCTCCCCGAGGGTGCGAAGGTCGGGACGAGCAGCCTGCGCCGCGCCGTGAATCTCCTCGCGGCGCGGCCGGATCTCCGGATCGTCCCGCTGCGCGGGAACGTGGACACGCGTCTCCGGAAGGTCGACGCGGGCGAGGCCGACGCGATCGTCCTCGCGCGCGCGGGTCTCGTGCGGCTCGGTCTCGAGGGGCGCGCGACGGAGATC
>Ga0233377_1000774_pt1 | contig 13154 bp, 14 predicted proteins | sample ElkDunMinimDraft_6_FD_191540 | JGI IMG/M metagenome (GOLD analysis project Ga0233377, IMG submission 191540) | Fecal eukaryotic communites from dung pellets of Tule Elk in California, USA - Elk Dung E36 | ecosystem: Host-associated > Mammals > Digestive system > Large intestine > Fecal | place...
AGGTACTCGAACGTCCACGCGCCCGTCTCCGCCACGCCGCAGTTCATCGTCACCAGGTTCTCGGTCACGGGATGGGCGACGACCTTGGGCGGACAACCGTGACGCGCGACGACGCCCTTGCCGTTCGTCGTCACGCCGCCCTCCGTCACCTCGACGCGATCGCCGGGCGCCCCGAACACGCGGCCCACCACGAACTCTCCTGTCATCGGCGAGGCGCAGCGCGCGAGCTCGCCGTAGGCCGGGACGCGCCCGCGGTGGACGAGGACCTTGTCCTCCGGCATCAGCGTCGGGAGGATCGACGCCGCGAAGAGGCCGTCCGGACCGCGCGGCACGACCCATAGGTCGACGACGAACAAGTAGAGCAGGAGGCCGATCGCACCGGAGATCCCGAAGATCCATGTGACCGTCCGCGTGAAGCCCTTCACGGGCCAATCGTACCGGGACGGCGAGCGAACCGCCAAATCAGTCGCAAGCGTGAGAGGGCCCGCCTCCTCAGGCCCCGTCGCGCGCCGGGCCGCGCCCCGCGGCATCGCTCGCGTCTGCGGTGGCGGCGGTTCGCGGAAGCTCGAGCGCAACGGTCGCTCCTTCGACCTTGCCGCCCTCCTCGACGTTCTCCGCGAAGACGCGACCGCCGTGAGCCTCGACGATGCGGCGTACGAGCGAGAGGCCGAGGCCGATCCCGTGGGCGCCCGGCGAGCGCGCCGCCCCCGTCCCGGTGACGAACGGCTCGAACGCGCGCGGAAGGATGTCGGCGCCGAAGCCCGGCCCGCGATCGCGCACGGCAACGCGGACGACCGTGCCGGTCACGGAGGCGGTGACGACGAGCGGCACGTCCTTCGGGTGCCCGTGCGCCCACGCGTTCGCGAGCACGTTGTGGAACGCTCGTCCGAGGAGCGCTGGGTCCATCGGGACGGTGACGTCCTCCGCGAGACCGTCGGCGACGACGTCGACCGGTCCCGCCGTCTCCGCGGCCGCGCGCTGCTCGAGCCAGGGCAGGAGCGCGACAGGCTCGCGGCGGACGTCGGCGAGCCCTGCCCTCGCCGACGCGAGCAGGTCGGAGAGGATCGTGTCCATCTCCACGAGCTGGCGCTCGACATCGTCGAGCGCCCGGGCGGCCGGCTCGTTCGCGATCTCGCCCTCGTCGCCCTCCGGCAGCGCGCCGGCGCGCTCACGCGCGATCTCGACCGCGACGCGCGCGCGGCCGAGCGGGGATCGCAGCTCGTGGCTGATCGCCGCGAGGAGCTCACGCTGCTCGAGCACGACGCGCGAGATCCGGTCCGCCATCCCGTCGAAGGCGCGGCCCAGATCGCGCACCTCCTCGGCGACCCACCGGCGCGGGAGCTCGTCGACCCCGGTGCGTGCCGCGAGGTCGCCAGAGCCGAACCTCTCGGCGGTGGACGCGACGTGCTCGAGCGGCCGGGCGAGGCGCATCGAGACGCGCCGCACGACGGCGCCGAGCACGAGGAGCGCCGCGAGCAGCGCGACCACGATCCGCCACGCCTGCGGCGGCTGCGCGCCCGTGCGCAGCTCGATGGCGCCGACGACCTGCCCGTACTTCACGACCGGCACGTAGGCGATGCCATCCTCGAACACCATCCCGCCCCCCCGCGGGCGCCGTCCCGGGAAGATGCTCGGATCGCGACGGACGCGGATGTCGAGCCCGGTCGTGTCGCGCAGCTCCTTCACGTACGCCTCGGTCGCGGCAGGGTCCTCCCAGAGCTTCGCGGCGCGCTGCTGGACATGACGCGACACGACGCGCGAGGGAAGGTCCGTCGACGGCTCGCTCGTGAGCATCGTCGTCACGACGCTCGCGCCGATCGCAAGGAGGATCGCGGTGAGGAACCAGAACAAGAGCCGCGCCTGGAGCCCACGAAGGCCGCGGCGACGTCTTCCGGACCGCTGACCCCGCCGGCCTCTCACGACGGCCTCGCGAGGACGTAGCCGACCCCGCGCACCGTCTTGATGAACCGTGGCTCCTTCGGATCGTCCTCGAGCTTTTGCCGCAGCCGACTGACGTGCACGTCCAGCGAACGATCGACGCTCGGATCGTACGCGCCGCCGCCTTTGGCCTTGGTCGGCTCGCGCACGAGCGAGGCGAGCTCCTCGCGGGTCACCGTCTCTCCGGCGCGCTTCGCGAGCTCGACGAGGATGCGAAACTCGTACGACGTGACCGGGACCGGGACCGCCGATCGGTGCACCGTCCGCGCGCCGACGTCGATCTCCAGCGGCCCGACGACGATGCGGCCGAGCTCTACCTTCGCGACGCTGGCGGGCTTCGCGCGACGGAGCACCGCGCGCACCCGAGCGAGCAGCTCGCGCGGGTTGAAGGGCTTCGGGACGTAGTCGTCGGCCCCGAGCTCGAGGCCGACGATCCGATCGGCGTCGTCCCCTCTGGCCGTCAACATCACGATCGGGATCTCGTAGCTCGCGCGCATGCGCCTGCAGACCTCGAACCCGTCGATGCCCGGCAACATCACGTCGAGGAGCACGACATCGAAATCGCCGTCGACCAGCGCCGCGAGGCCGGATGGCCCATCCCCGACGTGTACGAGGTCCACATCGTGCGGGCGGAGGTACTCGTCGAGCAGCCTGGCGAGATCGTGATCGTCGTCGACGAGCAGCGCTCTGATCATCGCCTCGCGCTCAGAGGTCGCCGCGTGCGAGCGCGGCCTTGAGATGATTCTTCGCACGCAGCGCGTACGCACCATCCGGATTTTTGCCGATGTACGCCGTGAATGCGTCTGCCGAGAGCTCGAACCGAGCGGCGTGATAGTACGCAACGCCGAGCGCGTACTCCGTCGGGTAGGTCGGGTCCATCGCGCCGAGCTTCTTGAGCTTGTCGGCGAGCCACAGCTGCGAGTACCGCCGTTGCTCCAGGCTGGCCCGCGTGCAGAGCTCGGGCGACGTCGCGTCCTGGCGCTGTGCGAGGAGCGCGAGGCGACGCGAGTCGGGGGGATGCGGTCGCTCGATGTAGAGCTTGTAGAGCGCGCGCTGCTCGTCGAGCGAGATCGCGGCTTCGGCGTTGCCGTCGATGCCGGTGAGCACGTTCCACACCGTCTTGAACATCACGCGCCGCTCGGTGTCCGAAAGGAGGACGCGCCGCCCCTCGATCCACCCAGCATCGGCCGTGCGCTGCACGAACGCCGCGGCAAGGTCGATGAAATCCTCGGATGTCTCACCGGTGTTCTCCCACAGCGCGATGGCGTCGAGGAAGCGGCGCAGCTGGATCGCGCGGAGCGAGACGAGCTCCGACACGACGTCCGGTCGCCGGGCGACGTCGCGGAGGGTGGCATCCAGCTGCTGGCGCGCAGCGACCATCTCGGCTTCGTCTGCGCCTCGTGCCTCGGCTCCGTTCAGGGCCCGCGTCGCCGTCCCGACCGCGAGGATGGCCGACGGGAGCCGCTCGGCCTCGGCCGCCGCGGCCCGCGCATCGTCGGCGCGAGCGATCGCCTCGAGCGTCCGCTCGTTCACCCTCGGGAGCGGGACCGCGTCGGGGGCGGTCGCCCGGGGCATCATCAAAAGCAGGAGGACGACGCCGATCGCGACGGGGACCACGGCGAGCCAGCGGCCGCCCTTGCGCTCGCGGTCCGCCCTTGCCGCCTCGCGCGCCCGGGCAAGCGCTTGCTCCACGCGTGGAGGAAGGCGCCCGTCCTTCGCTGGTGTTCCGGCGCTCTTTTCCTTGTCGTCCGCAGCCACGTCACGATGGTAGCATCGGCCTGCGTTCGTTTGCGGAACGCACGCTCGCGGCGGCGAGCGGCCCGAGAGGAGCCTCGTCTTGTTCGAGAAGCGTAAGTACGCTCGTGCGGCGATCGACCTGCCGGTTTACTTCGCGGTGAAGGGCGCAAGCACATCCGCGAGCGGCATCGGGAAGGACATCTCGATAGGCGGCATCTTCATCGAGACCAGCTCACCTGCGCCGTTCGGCGCCGACCTCATCGTGCGCGTCCGGCTGCGGACGCCGTCGAGAGACGACCAGGACTTCGACCTCCCCGGCGTCGTGCGGTGGGTGCGCGGCAACGGCATGGGCGTGCAGTTCGGCCTGATGGGCGCGCTCGAGACGCACGCGATCACCGAGCTCACGAAGAGCATCGGTCGCTGATCGCGACGGTCAGTACGAGAACTCGATCGGGATCGTGACGATCCCGGTCTCCTCGAGCTTCGTCTTGTAGATGACCTGCGCTGCGCAGCTCTGGACCTCCGGGAGGAGCGGCGGAGAGAACTGCGCGGATTCGACGACACCTTCCGCCGAGACGCGGAGACGAAGGTCGCTGTTCACCGTGACGAGGACGTCTCCCGAGCGGCTCCGGCTCGCGGCGCACTCACGAACCGCAGAGGTGATCGCCTCGCGCGGGGGACGCGCTGCCTTCGGAGCATCCGGCTTCTGCCCGTGCGGGCCGGGCTCGAGCCGTGCGCGGCCCTTGGCGACCAGGGCCGGCGGTGCATTCTCCCCATGCACGTGCGTCGGAGACGACACCGGATCCGGACGCGGGACAGACGCCGACTCGTGATGGCCGCCGAGCGGGATCGCCGCGCGGACCGCCGCCGGCGCGTGATCGACACGGAGCGTGCCGAGGTCGTTCGCGTCGAGCTCGACGTGCGCGGGCGCGGTGATGATCGTCCCGTACGTCACACCGGTCCGCGGGGGAACACCGATCGAGACGACGCCCTCGGTGAGATCGACGACGACGCGGCTGCCGGCGCGCGCAACGCGCAAGTGCGTGCCGTGCACGGCGACACGAACGAGGTTGCGCTCCGTGGCGATGTCGACCGCGAATGCCTCGCCCGACGCCACCGGAACGACCTGCGCCTCGATGACGCCATCGTCGAGACCGAGCACGAGCGACTCGGCCGCCGCCTTCACGTGCGCGCGCGCGACCGGCCCGGGCCGACCTCCCGGCGCATCGTGCGAAGCGCCATCCTGCTCGAGCAACCAGGTGACCTTGCGCGGACGGTCGAACACCGCACGCGCGGCCTCCACCTCGACCACGTCCGCGGCGCGCAGGACGTGGCCCGGCGCGGCGACGACCCCGCCGATCCGTACTTCGCCGCTCCCTTCGCTCGAGCGGAGCGAGCTCGCGGAGGCTCCGAGATCGACCGAGGCCGGCGCATCGACGAGCGCCACGTCTCGATCCTTCCTCACGAAGAGGGCGATCGCCGCCGCTGCAGCGAGGGCGAGGGCGCCCGCACGGAGGGCGACCTCGCGCGTGCGGCGACCGGCACGGGCCCGCTCCACGTCGCGGACGAGCTCGGGCTTCTCCTCGTCGATCGCGGCCATGATCCTCGACTCGAGACGCGACCAGTCGATGTCCGCGAGCGCGTCCTTCCGCTTCGCATTCGCAGCCGGATGCGGAGCGTCCGGCGGGCGGACTTCGAGGTGCTCCTTCGCCTCTGCGACGAGCGCATCGAGCACTCCGCGCGAAGAGTCCGGAGGAGAACCGTCGAGCTCGCTCATGGCTCCTCGCTCTTCGTGAAGGACGCGCGCAGATTTGCAAGCGCCGGTTCGTCCGGAAGCATCGCCTCGAGCTCGCGACGTGCGTAGAAGAGCCGCGTCCGTACCGTCAGCACCGGAGCCCCGACGATGTCGGCGATCTCCGTGGGCGGAAGGCCTTCGAGCTCGTGGAGGACGAAGACGACGCGCTTCTTCTCGGCGAGGCGGCCGAGGAGCCTCTGGAAGGCGCGCATCCTTTCGCAGCGCTCCGCCTCCTCGTCGGGCAGCGGCTGGCGATCGTCGGCGACGACGTCGCTCGGCGCTTCTTCCGTCAACACCGGCCGGCTCTTCGCCGAGCGGCGGTGCATGAGGACGACGTTCACGGTGACCCGATGGAGCCAGGTCGAGAACTTCGACTGCCCGCGAAAGTCCTTCAGACTGCGGAAGACCTGGACGAAGACCTCCTGGACGACGTCCTCGAGATCCGCGGGCACGCTCAGCATGCGGTAGACGAGCCGCGCGACATCGGCGCGATGCCGGATGAAGATCTCCCTGAACGCCGCGGCGTCGCCCGCCCCCGCTCTCCGCAAAAGGCCCTCGTCCTCGACCGTTTGCGAACGGGTAGGAGGAGTGGCCCGGAGCGCCGGGTAGAAGCGCATGGAGGCGGCGGCCGTCACCCCAGGTCCGTTGCCCGGGATCTCGAAGCCATTCACCCCGTCATCTGCGGCCGGAAACGCGCGTTCTGCCACCGAAACTTGGCCCGAAGCCGCGCGAAGCTCGACGCTTACGGCATGGCCATCGTCGCCGTTACCGTGCTCCTCGGGGTAGTGCTCCTCGACGCCCACGACTTCGTCAACCGTCGCACGCGTCGCTCGTGAGCGCTAGCGCTCGGGCGGCCGCAGTCCGCGCTCCGTCGCACCGATGATGGCAGGCGCAGTCGAGCGCCACGCGCTCGACTGTGCGTCCTCCATCGGACTCCTCACGACTCGACCGATCCGAGGTCTCGGGCGCCTGGCGCGCTCCGCGCGGGGAAGCCATGCGCGGTGTCGTATTCACCGCGCAGAGCCCTGCAGCCACAGCGATCGCCACGCGACCTCTCCCACTGCGCCCGCCGAGCCGGTGCGGTGTTGCTCGCAACACCCGGTAGCGGGCGCGGCCCGGGCCCGGAGCCCCGACCAGACAGCGGGAACGAGGACGGACGACTAGAAGAGCGTCTTCAGGTCGACCTTGTCCTGCTTCTTCTGCTCGAGCAGGTGGTTGACCGCGCGAAGAATGCGCTGCTTGGTCGGGCCGCTGATGGTGCCGCCCTGGAGGGCCGCGTTCATCGCGCGGTCGGTGACCGGACGACCGGTACGCGGCTTCGCGACTTCCTTCTTCTCGCCACCCTCGGCCTTCCTGTTGCGACGGCGCTCGAGCTTGAGCGTGCGATCCTCCTTACGGAGCGTCTCGAGCTTGTGCGAGACCGCGAGGACGCGCTTCGGATTGAGCTTCTTCTGGTTGAGGAAGGACTGGAACTTTGATTCTTCGGCCATGGTCGGAGGCGGACGATCTAGTCTGCATCGAGCTCGGCGTCACCCTGAACATCTGCACCGGCATCCGCTATCCCGCAAGGGGAGGTCCGGAGGCTCCAGCGGGCCGGAACCTCGGGCCCCGCGTCGATGCAAGACGCCACCGTCGTGTTTGCCGAGGCGTCCGGCGCCGAACAATCGCTGCTGCCATACGTGCACTCGAGGCCCATCGGCCAGCACGGCGGGCACGCCGACTCCGTGACTGGAAAGGTCTTCGGACACTGCGGCGGTTGAGGATTGCCACTGTAGCGCCAGGCCCCGAGCGAGCAGCGCGCGATCGGCGAGCAGGCGCCGAACGCGCACGTCGTCCCTTCCGGGAGGACGCACGTCTCGCCTGACTTCGGCGAAGCGTCGGGACAGACGCTGTCGCCGAGCACGCCGAGCGGAGAGCCGGAGTCCGTGCCATCCGGAAAAGCCCCAGGGTCGTCCCCACATGCGAATGGCCCTGCCGAGGTCACGACGAACGTGATCGCGAGCATCGTGAGCCTCCTGCTGAGCATCGGAGGGAGATTAGAGCTATAAGCTCCCCGTCGTCTCGTCCCCCACGCGAATCGCGAAGGATCACCTCGCGGCCGCGCTTGTCGGGGCGTTTCAGGCCTCCCCAAATCTCGTCCCTACGGAGATCCACATGGCGCTGCCCCCCGTCTTCATCGTCTCGGCCACCCGCACTCCGATCGGCGCGTACCTCGGCTCGCTCTCGACGCTCAAGGCGTCCGAGCTCGGCGCGATCGCCATCAAGGCTGCGCTCGAGCGCGCGAAGGTCGCCCCCGATCAGGTCGGCGAGGTCTACATGGGCAACGTCCTCTCGGCAGGCATGGGTCAGGCGCCGGCGCGCCAGGCGATGCGCTTCGCCGGGCTTCCGGACGAGGTGCCTGCGACGACGATCAGCAAGGTCTGCGGCTCAGGCATGGCGGCCGTCATCGCGGGCGCACGCACGATCGCGCTCGGCGACGCCGACGTCGTCGTGGCGGGCGGCATGGAGTCGATGTCGAACGTGCCCTACTACCTCGACAAGGGGCGCCAGGGTTACCGGATGGGCAACGGCACGCTCATCGACGGCATGATCCACGACGGCCTCTGGGATCCGTACTCGAACGTCCACATGGGCACGTGCGGAGACAAGTGCTCCGCCGAGTACAGGTTCTCGCGCGAGGCGCAGGACGAGTGGGCGAAGGAGAGCTTCCGCCGCGCGCTGTCGGCGCAGAAGGAAGGCCTGTTCGACGCCGAGATCGCCCCGGTCTCCGTCCCGCAGCGCAAGGGTGACCCGGTCGTCGTGAAGCTCGACGAGGGGCCGGCGAAGGGCGATCCCGCGAAGATCGGCACGCTCCGTCCCGCGTTCAGCAAGGACGGCACGATCACCGCGGCGAACGCCTCGTCGATCAACGACGGCGCGAGCGCCCTCGTCCTCGCCAGCGAGGCGGCCGTGAAGAACCACGGTCTCACGCCGCTCGCGAAGATCGTCGGCTATGGCAGCGCAGCGCAGGCTCCGGAGTGGTTCACGACGGCGCCCGCGAAGGCGATGGACTCGACGCTCGCGAAGCTTGGCCTGAAGATGGACGACATCGACCTCGTCGAGATCAACGAGGCGTTCGCCGTCGTCGCGATGGTCTGCGCGCAGCTGTCGAAGATCGACCCCGCGAAGGTCAACCTTCGCGGCGGCGCGGTGGCGCTCGGCCACCCGATCGGCGCGAGCGGCGCGCGCATCCTCACGACGCTCCTTCACACGCTGAAGGATCAGAACAAGAAGCGCGGCCTCGCGTCGATCTGCATCGGCGGCGGAGAGGCGCTCGCGACGGTGATCGAGCGCGTCTGACGCGCTCGCGAGGAGAATCTCGGCGGAGCTAGCCGAGCCGAGCATCATGATCCGCCCGCGAGAGCTTTCATCGTCCCTGAGCCTCTTCGCCGCGCGGACACCGACGCTGCCGCCCGCCACGCACACCAACAGCTACGCCCTCGGGGGTCGCGACGTGCTCCTCGTCGAGCCCGCGACTCCCTACGAGGACGAGCAGCGCGAGTGGGTGAGCTGGGCGCGAGAGCTCGCTTCGACCGGGCGGAACATCCTCGCGATCGTCGCGACGCACCACCATCCCGATCACATCGGCGGCGCGGCGCTGCTCTCGAAGGAGCTCGCGGTGCCCGTCTGGGCGCACCGGGAGACGGCATCGCGGATCGATGTGCCGGTCGCGCGTCGCCTGGAGGATGGCGACGAGATCGTCCTCGCAGGACCGCGCGACGAGGCGTGGCAGGTGCTCCACACGCCGGGCCATGCGCCCGGGCACGTCTGTCTGTTCGAGCCGCGATCGCGCACGGCCATCGTGGGCGACATGGTGGCGAGCGTGGGGACGATCCTGATCGCCCCCGGCGAAGGGGACATGGCGGTCTACCTCCAGCAACTCGAGCGGCTCGCGTCGCTCGATGCCTCGCTCGCACTGCCCGCGCACGGGGAGCCGATCGACGAGCCAACGGCCGTCTTCACCCGCTACGTCGCGCACCGGAAGATGCGCGAGGAGAAGATCTTCGCCACGCTGGCGGCGGCGAAGGCCTCTCGCGAAGGGATGACCGCCGGCGATCTCGTCCCCGCCGCCTACGACGACGTGCCGCCGGCGATCTGGCCGCTCGCGAAGCTCAGCGTCGAGGCACACCTCGAGAAGCTCGAGCGCGATGGGCGGATCGAGCGCACGAGGCGGGCCGACACGTTCCGCGTGGTAGGCTGAAGCGGATGTGGCAGAGAAGCTTCGTGGCGACGACCGTCGCTCTCGGCGACACCGTCGACGACGCCCTCGCAGCGCTCGGCAGCGCCCGACGTCCTCTTCACGGAGATGGCGACAAGCCATCGGCATCACCCGTCGGCCTCGCGGCGGCTCACGAGGGGACCTCGCCGGCTCCCGTGGGCTCGTTCCGGGTTCACGACGGACCATCGCAAGCTCACGACGGGCGATCGGCTTCTCACGTTGCGGCCGCGCAGCTCGCCGCGCCCGACCTCGACGTTGCGGCCTCCGAGCTTGTAGCGCAGCTGCGCGCTCCGCATCGGGCAACGCGCGCCGCGGCGCTGGCGAGGGCCGTTCACGAGATCGTGCTACGGATTGACGAGGGCAGGCTGCGATGACGCTCCAGCGCGCACGTGTGCTGAAGGGCGCCTTGCCTGTCGAGCCGCCCGCTCCGGCAGGCGCGCCCGGACATCAGCTGGCTCCGACGCGCCTCGTCGCGCCCGGCGGTCGTGGTGTGGCTGTAGCTCCCGCTGCTGACGTGGCTTCTGCGGCTGGTGGTGCTCCGGCGGCTGGATTCGCGGCTGCACATGGTTCGACTGCTGCGCCGGACGCCGCACTCGCGCGTGCACGCCGCATCGCGCGCGAGGTCCTGGAGGCGCGGGCAGAGGCTGAGCACATTCTCGCGGAGGCGCGTCAGAAGGCAGATGCCGTCGTCGCGTCGGCAGCAGCAGCAGCCGCGGCCGAGGCGCGCGAGAAGGAGGTCGCGCGGCTCGCAGCAGGGTTCATCGCGCTTCGCGATGCCGAGGCGCGACGAGCCGACCGCGACGTCGATCGCGTCATCGAGATCGCGGTGCTCCTCGCGGAGCGGCTCGTCGGCGAGGCGCTCCGTGTCGAGCCCTCACGCATCGCGGAGCTCGCCGCTTCCGCGATCCACGAGGCGCGCGGCGCGCGGCGCGTCCGGATCGACGCTGCGCCGGAGGACGTGCAAGCGCTCGCGGAGGCACTCGGCGCCATCGGGCAGAGCGCGGACATCCAGCCGGATCCCACGCTCGCGCGTGGCTCCCTCGTCGTGCACACGGACCTCGGCCGTGTCGATGCACGCCTCCATCCGCAGCTCACGCGTCTCGCCGACGCGCTCCGCGAGGCGCTGCGATGAGCGCAGAGAGCAGCAAGGCGACGGGCGACGGGCCGGGCCCGGGCGGCGTGGACGAACGCGAGCAGTCGACAGGCCCCGGCTCGGTCGCTGGTGTCGAGGTCGGCGGTGCGTGGCACGCGAACCTCTGGCTCTTCCTCGCGACGCTCGGGAGCGTCTTCCTGACGGGGATCATCAACTACAATGAGGTCCCCGAGATAAAAGACGCGGGGTTTATCGACGCGATCTGGCTCTCACTCACACACCAGACCGCGGCGTCGCTCATGAGGGGCGCACAGTTCACGGGGTCCCTGCTGACGATCCTGGTCGCACACGAGCTCGGCCACTACATCGCTGCGCGAATCCACAAGGTGGACGCATCGCTACCGTTCTTCATCCCGATGCCGATCTTCAGTCCGTTCGGCACGATGGGAGCCGTCATCCGGATGCGCGGCCTGATTCCAACCCGCCGCGCGCTCCTCGATATCGGCGCTTCGGGCCCGCTCGCCGGGCTCGCATTTGCCGTGCCGCTCTACGCGTGGGGAGTGGCTCATTCGGAGGTGGTTCCGCTCACGGGGGAGATCGGCGCAGAGCTCGGAGAGTCAGGCCTCATCCGCATCCTCGATCATCTCTTCGCCTCGGCCACTCCCGAAGGAATGACCATCCTCTACTCTCCGGTGGCGTTCGGGGCTTGGGGTGGCTTCTTTGTGACAATGATCAACCTGCTGCCCGTCGGCCAGCTCGATGGAGGGCATGTCGCCTACGCCCTCTTCGGGCCGAAGCAAGATCGGTATGCACGGCTCGTTCACCAAGCGCTGCTCGCATTCTTCTTCGTGAGCATCGTTGGCCATCTCGGGCGCGACATAAGCGCTGGTCGTCACATCACCCCGGTGCTGATGGGCCGTCACGTCTCCAACTCGATTTTCTGGCTCTTCTGGTTCCAGGTGCTCGCCATCCTCGGGACGCTCTCGTCTCGATCGCGAGCCGATGCATCGAGCAGCAGCCGACGGGAGACGACCGAAGGTGGGGTACTCACGATCCGCACGCGCTTGGTGGCGATCGTCGGCCTTGTCGTCCTCGCGAGCATGGCGCGCGAGCACGCCTCCTGGCCGCTCGTCGGCGGCTTCTTCGCGGGCCTCGGCCTGCTCCTCGCGATGGAGGTCAAGGGCGGCGTCTTCCGCCGGCACGACCTCCTCGATCACCCCCCGACGGGCTCCGCGCCGCTCGACACGGGGCGGAAGGTCATCGCGATCGCAACCCTCGTCATCTTCGCGCTCCTGTTCATGCCGGAGCCGTTCAGCCTCTGACGTCGGCGGCGCGTTGCGGTCGGGATGCCGAGGCGCGAGCGGCATCGTAGCATCATCGTGCTACGATTCGCAGATGAGGAAGCGCCTCGGCGGAACCACCCATCTCTCCATCTCGCTGCCTACGGAGGAGGCCAAACTGCTGAAGCGCAGAGCCAAGCGCATCTACGGTGGCAACGTGTCGCGCGTCGTGAGCGATGCGATCCGTTACATCGCGTACGAGGAGGGCCGAGACGCGCTGATCGCCACCTTCGGCGACAAGGCAAGACCGACGGCTGACGAGGCGCGACAGCTCGACGAAGACTGGGGGCTCTCAGCCACCAAATCGGCATGACTCGTGCGGCGATCACCTTCGATACAGGCGCGCTCATCGCCCTCGAGCGGCGGAAGGAACGCGCGACGAAGGTCTACGTGCATGCGAAAGAGCGCGGCTTCGTCGTGGCAACGCCGAATGTGACGATCGCCGAGTGGTGGCGCGGCCGGAGCGATCGACGTGATGCCGTCTACAATGGACTGCTGATCGAGCATCCGTCCGACGAGACGATGAAGCTTGCTGGCCTTGCGCTCGGGAAGGTTCGTGGAGCGACCGCAATCGACGCGATCGTTGCGGCTTTTGCCGTCGAACGCACCGGAATCGTCTACACGAGCGACGTCGACGACTTCCAGCGCCTACACGCCTTCTTCCCAGCGCTTCGCGTATTCGCGATCTGAACGTCCACCTCGTCCTCGCGCGCGCTCACGTGCCGCGAGCGCATGGGCGCATGAGCGCGACCAACCTCTCCGTCGGGACGAAGCCTGCGGACTCGTAGAGGGATGCGGCGTGATAATTCGCGTCGGCCGCGATCACGAGGCGCTCGATCTGCTGCTCTTCGAGGCCGCGGCGCGCCACCTCGTGGACGAGCGTCGAGCATGCGCCCTGACGCGCGAAGCGCGGGTCGGTGCCGACGAGCTGGAAGCGGCCGCTCCGGCCCATACGCACGAGGCCGAGCGTCGCCGCGAGCTCACCACCGAGAT
>Ga0233377_1000776_pt1 | contig 13142 bp, 12 predicted proteins | sample ElkDunMinimDraft_6_FD_191540 | JGI IMG/M metagenome (GOLD analysis project Ga0233377, IMG submission 191540) | Fecal eukaryotic communites from dung pellets of Tule Elk in California, USA - Elk Dung E36 | ecosystem: Host-associated > Mammals > Digestive system > Large intestine > Fecal | place...
GCGAATGCGCGATCTGCTCGAAGGCCGGTCGCCCGCGGAGCTGCCGTGGCTCGCGTCGGCCGAGGTGGAGGTCGAGAACCTCGCGCTCGCTGCCCTTCCCTTTTCGAACGGGACGACGGGCACGCTCACCGGGCGCGCGCGGGTGAGGGACCTGAACCGCGATCCTTCGTTCGAGGCGAGGGCGCACGTCGACAACTTCGGCGCGGGTGGAGCGCGTGTGCAGAGCCTCGACGTCACCGCTGGCGGGCGCGATCGCTCGCTCTTCGCGCACGCGTCGATCAAGGACGAGAGAGGCAGCGAGAAGACGCAGGGCACGTTCCAGCTCGCCTCCAAGAGCCTCCGTATGAAGGGCGTGTCCGTCTCGTGGGATCCGGCGGCGCAGACACGGCTCGACTACGCCATCCAGAACGGCCGGCTCGGCCTCATCGCGCCGTTCGTGAAGGGAGCGATCGCCGAGCTCGACGGGCGCGTCGACGGCGCGGGCAGCGTGACGATCGACGAGGCATCGCAGGTCTTCGAAGGGGGCCTCGCGCTCCAGAATGGGCGGCTCTACGTCAACATCCTCGGCGAGGAGATCACGTCCCTCGGCGGCACCGTGAAGTTCGACCGCACGGGAACGTTCCGGATCGACGAAGCGACCGGGAAGATGGGTACGGGCGAGTTCCGGGCATCCGCGAACGGGCGCATGAAGGGGCTGCAGTTCATGGGCGGCGACGCGACGATCATCGCCACCAAGGACGGCATACCGATCAGCTCGGAGGGCGCGACGTTCGCGGAGGCGACCGGCGAGGTGAAGCTCTCGGCCAAAATGTCCGAGGACCGCAGCACGCTCCTCGTCGACGTCGACGTACCTCGCGCGGACGTGAAGCTGCCGGATCGCGACGTCCAGACGTTGCAGTCGCTCGATCCGGACCCGACCGTGGCGATCGGCGTTCGCGGGAAGCATGGAAAGCTCGACACGACAGCGGTCCGCAAGCACCGAGGCGGCACGGGCAAACAAGCGGCGCTGACGAAACCCGACGGCTCGAGCCTCGTCGCACGGCTGAACGTCGAGCTCGGGAGCTCGATACATCTCGAGGGGCGCGGCCTCGACGTCTCGCTCGGCGGGCGCACCGTCGTCGAGCTCGCGGACGAGCTGAAGGTCACAGGTCGCATCGATCTGCGCGGGGGCACCATCGAGGTCCACGGACGCAGCTTCACCGTCGACCGGGGCACGGTCACGTTCCCGGAAGGTTCCGATCCTGCGAACCCGACGATCGTCGCGGCCGCGTACTGGGACTCACCCGATCGCACGCGCGTCTGGGTCGAGATCACCGGACCTCTCAAGGGCGGGACGATCGCGCTCCGCTCCGAGCCGCCCTACTCGCCGAACGAGATCCTCAGCGTCCTCCTCTTCGGCCGCCCGGACCCGAACATGGCGGCGGCAGGCGCCGCACAAGTCAGGTCCGACTCGGGCGCTACGGCGGTCGGCACCGGCTTCATCGCCGCGGACATCAACCGCGCCCTCTCCGAGCTCGACGAGAACCTCGATGTCGAGACCGACACACTGGGCGGCAACCGAACGCGCACGAAGCTCGGGCGTAGCTTCTTCGACCGGCGCCTCAAGGTGCAGATCGGCTATGCGCCGGGCCGCACGACGTATCGCGAGCCCGACACGACGTACGTGTTCCTCAACTGGCAGTTCATCCCGAAATGGTCGCTCGTGGCGACGCGCGGCGATCGAGGCACGTCGATCCTCGACGTGCTCTTCCAGCATCGGTACTGACGTCGTCAGCCGCCGTCGCCTGCACCGCCGGCCTCCGCGGCGACCCACCTGTCGACCGCGGCGCGCTGGTCCGTCGTGAGCGCTGGCCCCGTGTGCGCCCCCCGCGTCACGAAGAGACTGTTCGGCAGGTGGTAGTTGCGCTCTTTGAAGAGCGGATACGTCGCGTTCGCGTCCGCGCCGAAGAAGATCGCCGCACCGCCTGTGCCCGGGAGATGGCACGCGCCGCACGCCGTGCTCACGAGCGGATACACGTCGCTCACGAAGACCGGGTTCACTGCCCCGGCAGGCGTCCCCGTGCCCGCTGGCGCCGGCGGAGGCTCATCGCCCGAGCTCGAGCTGCCGGGCGACGTGCTCTGCGACGGCCGCTCGGAGAAGGTGATGACCCCTTCCCCCGGTCCGCTGCATCCAGCGACCATCGTCCCGACGAGCGCAACGAGGCCGAGGGACATCAGGAAAACCGCACGACTCTTCATGTTCCTCCGGCCGACCGCCGTGCACCGGCGATGCGAGGGCTCCATCCGCGAGAGCGCCGGTGCAAGCCGCGCACCCTCAGAGGGCGTAGACCTGGGCTGTCACCGCTGTGCCATGGCAGTTGGCCCGGTTCGCGCTGCATCCTCCGTCGCCCGGCTGCAGGGGGGTCGCCATGAACATGCTCCGGCCCCCCTCCTTCCGGACGCCGACCTTGGCCCCGGCCGGGATCGTCGTGTCGGCCTTCTCGAGCCAGAAGTTTCCGTCGGCGTCCGTGTACGTGCTTCCGATGTCCTCGCCGTTGGGCCCGACGACCTTGATCTCGGCCTTCGCGACCGTCTGGTCGCCCGTGGCGGCGGCGTAGACGGTTCCTGCGAATACCCAGAGCTTGGCGGCGGCGGCGCCGCCTTCGATGTGACACCCAGTGTCGGTGCAATTTCTCCCGACGACCGGGCCTCCATGAGAGGCGACTTCGTTCGCCGTTACCCCGGGATCGACATAGGCGAACGGTGTGCTGCCGAAGATCGGATCCGCCGGCGTGCTCGTCTCCGAGCCACTGTCCCCGGCTGTGCCACCCGTGCCGCTCGTGCCACCCGAGCCCTGAGGCTCGCCGGACTGAGACTGACGCTCCGCAAAGGTGATGGCTCCCGGATCCGGGCTAGTGCACGCAGTCGAGGAGGCAAGGGCCCCCGCTCCGATGATCGCGCCAATCAGGAGAACACCGCGACAATCCATGGATCCTCCGCCGCGAGATGGCCGAGAACGCCCGGGCTTCGGGGTCTCGGACCCTGCGGTCACGGGGAGCTGCCGAGCAGCTCACAACGGCCCGCGTGCAAACCTCGCGCCCCTGAGTTCAGCATTCGACGCGCCGATGCACAAGAGGGGCTGGATGCGCTATGAGCTATGAGAGGAGAGGACGGGGCGCCGTCCCATCGCAGCGGAACCGAGCGCGACCGGGCGCGACTGCCGAGCGTCGACGAGAGCTCAGCCGTCCCTAGGTCGTCCACGCGGCACCGCCCCCGGATCGCTCCGGAACAACGGGGGATCTCGGCGGCGTCGCGCAGTGCTTTACAAACGCTGTCGCGCGCGTATAGTGCCGCGTCCCACGCCCTGGAGCGAGGCGACGAACACGAGCTTTTTCGGGAGCTTGAGCTTCGTCACTCCGGTCCAGGGCAGGCAACCCCGCCGCCGCGGCCTCTGGCACATCGCAGGAGACTCGCTCGGCTCACGAAGAGGGATTCATGTACGCGGTCATCAAAACGGGCGGAAAGCAGTATCGGGTGGCTCAGGGCGATCGGCTTCGGGTCGAGAAGCTCGCGGGCAACGTCGGCGACACCGTGACCCTCGGCGAGGTCCTCCTCGTCGGCAGCGGCGACGGCGTGAAGGTCGGCGCGCCCATGGTCGGCGGAGCCAAGGTCGAGGCGAAGATCGTCGCCCAGGACCGCGCGCCGAAGGTCATCATTTTCAAGTTCCGCCGTCGCAAGAACTACCGCAGAAAGACCGGTCACCGTCAGCCGTTCACGGCTCTCGAGATCACCGGCATCACGGGCTAAAGGAAGAGGAGAAGGACCATGGCTCACAAAAAAGGCGCAGGCAGCACGCGCAACGGTCGCGACTCCAACTCGCAGCGTCGCGGCGTGAAGGTGTACGGCGGCGAGACCGTCCGCGCGGGCAACATCCTCATCCGTCAGGTCGGCGAGACGATCTCGGCCGGCAAGAACGTCGGGCTCGGCAAGGACTTCACGGTCTTTGCGCTCATCGACGGCGTCGTGAAGTACGAGTGGGCGACGAAGGACAAGAGGAAGGTCTCCGTCTACGCCGCGGCGTCCTGATTCCTGGCAGGGGATCAGCGGGACTACTCGCGAGTCGATCATGGCGGGGAAACGAAAGAGCGGGAGCGCGCCTGTCAACGGACGGCGTCGCTCCCGTTCCGCTTCTGCGGCTGCGACGCAGCCGTACAAGTTGCTCGCGCTCGACCTCGACGGGACGCTCCTGAACCACGCGGGCGCAGCGAGCGACGTCGACGTCGCCGCCGTCCGCAAGCTCCGCCAGCGCGGCGTGAAGGTGACGATCCTCACGGGTCGCCTCTACTCCGGCACGCGCGAGTCGGCCGAGCTGCTCGGCATCGAGGGGCCGGTGGGGTGCGCCGACGGCAGCCACATCGTCAACGTCAAGAACGACAAGACGCTGCTCCATCACGGTATCCGCGGTCGTGCTGCAGATCGCCTCCGGACGAGCCTCGAGCGAAACGACCTCGTCGCGTTCCTGTTCGCCGAAGACGCGATCGTCCACGACGAGCGCGGCGCCGACTACCTGCCTTACGTGCGGACGTGGTCGACCGACCTCCGCTACGTCCATCGCGTCACCGAGCACGCGCTCTGGGACTCGGACGGCGGGATGACCGCCGTGGTCGCGCTCGGCAAGGAAGCGAGCATCGGCCGCACGGTCGCCGACATCCAGCGCGACACGACCGAGGCGATGCAGGTCGCGATGTTCCCGTTCCGGCGGGACACCGAGCACTGGGGGATGGTCGCGCGCGCATCGGGCGGGACGAAGGGTACGGCGCTCGAGTGGGTCTCGGCGCACTACGGGATCGACATCACGGAGACCGTCTGCGTCGGCGACTGGCTCAACGATCTCTCGATGATGTCCTGCGCCGGGCGTTCGTTCGCGATGGGCCAAGCGCCGCCGGAAGTGAAGGCGGCAGCCTCGGATGTGCTCGAGGGCACCATCGACGCGGGCGGCGCCATCGCCGAGGCGATCGGGCGCGCATTCGGCACCAAGGTCTGAGCGTCCGGGTAGACTGCCCGGCATGGTCGACGGGACCGATGCAGGAGATGCCAACGCGACCTCGCTGGCGAGCGCTGCCATAGGCGCGCGCGTGCGCATCACCTCTGCCCGGCTCGACGGCGACATCGCGGGATGGCTCGCGGCCGTGGGCCTGCACGAAGGTGAAGAGGTGACGGTGCTGCGGCGCGCAGCGTTCGGTGGACCTCTCCACGTGCGGACCTCCGCAGGCGGCGAGTTCGCCGTCGCCAAGGAGCTCGCCGCCCGGCTCGAGGTCACGCCGGCGAGCGAGGACCGTCGATGAGCGCCGCGCCCTCGAGCCCGGCACCGACGAGCAGCCGCTCTGGTCACGGACGGATCACCATCGCGCTCGTCGGGCGCCCGAACTCGGGCAAGTCGTCGCTCTACAACCGCGTCACCGGCGGCAACGCGCGCGTCGGGAACTACCCGGGCATCACGATCGACGTCCTCGAGGCAGAGATCGATCTCCCATCCGGCGCCCGTGCGGTCATCGCCGATCTCCCTGGCCTCTATTCCGTCGAGGCGACGGTCGCGAGCGACACCGACGAGGGCGTGGCCAAGAGCTTCATCGAACGCCTGCGAGCGAGCGCGACGGCCGAAGGCGCGGACGCGGCTCGCTTCCTCGTCGTGCAGGTGATCGATCCGACGCGGCTCGCCCTCGGCCTTCGCCTCACCCGCGAGCTTGCGAAGTCCAAGCTCCCTCTGCTGATCGCGCTCACGCACAAGGACGTGCTCGCCGCGGAAGGTCGCGAGGTCGACACCGCCGGTCTCTCGGACGCGCTCGGCGTTCCCGTCGTCCTCGTCAGCGCCCGCCACGCCGACGCGAAGCCCGCGCTGCTCGCGGCGATCGACGACCACCTCCGCGACCACGAGCGCACGCACACACCTCGGCCATCGTTCGATCCCGCCGAGCTCGCGCGCGCGGTCGTGCGGGACGTCTCATCGACGGCAGCGACTCGCCGCCGGCGGCTCTTCACGGAGCATCTCGACTCGGTCCTCCTCCATCCGCTCGTCGGCCCATTTTTGTTCGTCGCGTTGATGGCGCTCGTCTTCGCCGCGGTGTTCCTCGTCGCCGATCCGGTCACTGGCTTCTTCGACGAGCTCGTCGTTTTCGCACGGACGGGCCTCGACAAGCTGCTCGGCAAGGGACTGTTCGCGTCGTTCGTCGCCGATGGCGTCCTCGCCGGTGCGGGGACGGTCCTCGCGTTCATGCCGCAGATCGTGATCCTCACGGTCGCCCTCGAGCTCCTCGAGGCGAGCGGCTACCTCGCGCGCGGCGCGTTCCTGGTCGATCGTCTCCTGCGCGTCCTCGGGCTCAGCGGCCGGAGCTTCCTCCCGCTGCTGATGGGGCACGCGTGTGCCGTACCGGCGATCTCGGCGACGCGCGTCGTGCGCGACCCACGCGAGCGGCTCACGACGATCCTCGTCTTGCCGCTGATGGCGTGCTCGGCGCGGCTTCCGACGTACGCCCTCGTCCTCGGGGCGTTCTTCTCGGGACATTCGGCGCTCTTCCGCGCGTGCGTCTTCGTCGGCCTGTACTTCGCGGGCATCTTCGCTGCGCTCGTCGCGTCCTTCGTGCTCCGGCGCAGCGCGACGAAGGGCAAGAGTCTGCCGCTCGTCCTCGAGATGCCCGCATATCGCGTCCCGCAGGCGAGCGTCATCGCCCGCAAGGCCTCTCAGGCTGCGCGCCGCTTCCTCCGCGACGTCGGCACCACGATCGTGATCGCGTCTGCGGCGCTCTGGATCCTGCTGTCGATCCCGATGCCGGGGGCGACGCGCGAGCCCGACGCCCCCGAGATCGAGTCGAGCATCGCGGCGACGGTCGGCCAGGCGCTCGAGCCGGTCACCCGCCCCGCGGGCTTCGACTGGCGCGTCAACGTCGGCCTCATCGGCTCGTTCGGCGCCCGCGAGCTCATGGTCGCGACGATGGGCGTCGTCTTCGGCGTCGAGGACGCCGAGGATGACGCAGCGCCGCTCGCCGAGAAGCTCCGGGAGGCGAAGAAGCCCGACGGCACCCCCGTGTACGGCATGCGCACCGGGCTCGCGTTGCTCGCGTTCTTCGTCCTCGCCTGTCAGTGCATGAGCACCGTCGCGGCGATCCGGCGGGAGACGGGCGGCTGGCGATGGCCTGCGTTCGTCATCGGCTACACCTACGCGCTCGGCTACGTCGTGGCGGTGTTGGTCTACCAGATCGGCGGCCTGCTCGGCGTACCATGACCCCAGGCGGATGAACACCGAGCGACGCACGCGATCCGGCCCGGGGCTGCGCCTGCAGATCCTGCTCGCGCTCGCGGGCGTCATCCTCTTCGCATACTTCCCGCTCTTCTTCGCGATCGCGCAGGTCACGCGCGGAACATCGCTCGCCTACCGCGAGGACGCCGCTCGCAGCCTAGGTCGCGCCGTCGCGGCTCACGTGGCCGACACGCACCGGACCGACGCGTCCGCGCTCGAGCGTACGATCGCCTCGCACGTCGGTGAGGGCGGCGCGCTGGCGGTCGCCGTGTTCGGTCCCGACGGCGAGCCGATCGCACGGCAGGGCCATGAGCTCTCGACGCTTCGCGCGCCCTCGCGGCCCTACCAGGAGGCCGCAACACGTACGATGGCTGCTTCGGGCCGCGTGATCGACGTCATCCTCGCGAGCGACGGAGGCACCGCCGTCCTCGTGCGCGTCCATGCCGAAGACGATCCTGGACGCACGGCCCAGCTGGTCCGCGGGATCGCGCTCTACATGTTCGTGTTCGCGCTCGGTCTCCTCGTCTTCGCGTACATCGCGCTGACACGAGCCATCGTGCGGCCGATCGAGGAGCTGGGGCGCGCAGCCGATCGGGTCGCAAGCGGAGGTCGCGATCTCGATCTGCCATCGGCGGGCGCGCGCGAGATCGCCGAGCTCGGCTCGAGCGTTCGCTCGATGACCGCGCGCCTCCTGAAGGAGGAGCAGGCACTCCGCGCGAAGGTCGACGAGCTCACCGCAACGACCAAGCGCCTCAGCGAGACCCGCGAGCAGCTCGAGGGCAGCGAGCGGATGGCGAGCATCGGCCGTCTCGCCGCAGGCGTCGCGCACGAGATCGGCAACCCCATCGCGGCGATCATGGGCATGCACGATCTGATCGAGGATGCGGAGACCAGCGACGACGTCAGGGCCGATTTCCTGAAGCGCATGCGCAAGGAGACCGAGCGGATCCACGTCGTCGTGCGGGATCTCCTGGATTACGCGCGGCCCGAAGACGGCCTGATGTCGGTGCGCGCGGTCGCCTCCGTCTCCGAGATCGCCGATGACGCCCTCAGCCTGCTCAGGCCGCAGCGGGACTTCAAGTCGATCGACGTGCGCGTGGAAATGGAGCCCAACCTACGCGTCAGGCTGTCGCCGCAGCGCCTGACGCAGGTGCTCCTGAACCTGCTCCTCAACGCCGGCGCAGCGCTGAGCTCCTCGAACCGCGAGCAGCGGACCATCGTCCTGCGAGCTCGGAGCGCCGGCGACGCGAAGGTTCGTATCGAGGTCGAGGACAATGGGCCAGGCGTCGGGGAGGACATCGCCCCACGCATCTTCGACCCGTTCGTCACGACGAAGGACGTCGGCGCAGGGACCGGGCTTGGCCTCGCGGTTTGCCGCGGCATCATCGAGGGCGCGTCGGGCCGGCTCTTCGTCGACACGGAGCACTCCGCGGGCGCGCGCTTCGTCGTCGAGCTGCCCTCCGCGTGAACCTCAGGTCGCGAGCTCTGAGGTTGCCTCCGTCTTCCTCGTCGGCCAGGCGAAACGGAAGATCTTCTTCCCGACGGTGAGGAGCTGCCTTCCGAAGCTGCTCGTGTTGTACGGGACGCCGTACTTCGCGCAGATCGCCCGGACCTCGCGCGCCATCTCCGGATACCGGTGCGCAGGCACGTCGGGAAAGAGGTGATGCTCGATCTGATGGCTCAGATGGCCGCTCATGAAGTGGAGCAGCCAGGAGCCATCGAAGTTCGCAGAGCCGGTGATCTGCCGGAGGTAGAACCCTCCACGCGTCTCGCCCTCGAGCGTCTCCGGCGGGAACGTCTCGGTTCCGTCGGGGAAGTGACCGCAGAAGATCACACTGAACGCCCAGACGTTCCGGACGAGGTTGGCGACGACGTTCCCGGCGAGGACGGGCAACGCATACGGGCCAGCGAGGAGCGGAAAGAGGACGTAGTCCTTCAGCAGCTGGCGCTTCGCCTTGCGCCCGATGCCCCGGACCTTCGCGCGGTCCTCGTCGGTGCGCTCTTTCGGCGAGCCCAGGTACTTCACCATGTCGACGTCGTGCGCGGCGACGCCCCACTGGAACATCGTGGCGAGCGCGGCGGCGTAGATCGGCTGGAGCGCCGCCGTCCAGCGCCAGGGCTGGCTCTCGTCGACACGAAGCAGACGGTAGCCGAGGTCGTGATCGACCCCCCGCACGTTCGTGAACGTGTGGTGCAGGTAGTTGTGGGAGTGACGCCACTGATCGGAGGGGCAGACGTTGTCCCATTCGTACGTCGTCGACGACAGCGACGGATCGCGCGCGAAATCGTACTGCCCGTGCATGACGTTGTGCCCGATCTCCATGTTCTCGATGATCTTCGCCGCGGCGAGCGACGCCGTGCCGAGGATCCACGCAGGAGCGAAGGCGCTGCCGAACAGGAGTACACGCCCGGTGATCTCGAGCCCGCGCTGCACGCGGATGACGCGACGGATGTAGGAGACGTCGCGCTCGCCGAGGTCCGCCTTGGTGCGGACGAGCAGGTCGTCGAGCTCGGCGCCGAAGGCCTCCAGATCGGCAGGAGAGAGGGTGGTGTTGCTCATGGCTGATGGTTCCTTTCAGAGATCGAGCGCGACCGGGCCGACGGCCTCGCTCACGCAGATCTGGACGTCGACGTTCTCGTCGGTGGAAAGCGCGCCGGTCCTCAGATCGCGCGTGACGCCCGAGACCTTGCGGCAGACGCACGTGTGACAGATGCCCATCCGGCAGCCGCTCGGCGGCGAGAGCCCAGCGCCTTCCGCCATCGCGAGGAGCGTGCCTCCTCCCCTTGCCTGGCGCTGCGAGCGCACGAACGTCACATCGCTCTCGGCGGCTCCGGAGTCTGCCGAGCGGGGCAGCGCGCCGAGCGAGAAGCGCTCGACACGCAGCCGCTCCACGGCGCCGCGCGCGCGGAACGCCGTTCGTACCGCGTCGAGGAAAGGCTCGGGCCCACACGCCCATGTCTCGCGCTGGTCGAAGTCGGGGGTGAGCTCACCTAGGCGCTCCGGGTCGAACGGGCCGGTACTCACATGGATGCGGAGCCCTGGCGGCGCCTTGCTGGCGATGCGGGTGAGCTCGCGCTCGAAGATCACGTCGGCCTCCGAGCGCGCCCAATGGAGGAAGGCGATGTCTCCCTCGTGCCCGCGCGCGACGAGCGTCCGGAGCATCGACATGACCGGCGTGATGCCGCTCCCTCCGCTGACGAAGAGGAGGCGCTCCGGCACGGCGTCCGGAAGCACGAAGTCGCCCGACGGTTGTCCGAGCGTGACCACCGCGTTTCGCAACGAGCCGGAGACGAGCACCGGCGTGACGACACCCCCGGGCTGCGCCTTGATCGTCAGCTCGATCGTACCGTCGACGCGCCCTTCGGCGCTCGCGATCGAGAAGCATCGTGTCCGCTGGACGCCGCCCACCGGCACGGTGAGCGCGACGTACTGGCCTGCTCGGTGCGCGCGGAACCGGCGATTCGGCACGAGTCGCAGCGTCGCGACGTCATGGGTCTCTTGCTCGACGGAGACGATGCGTGCGCGGACCTCGCGCGTCGAGTGGAGCGGGAGCGCAAGCTCGACGAAGTCGTCGACCGCGCGTGGATAGGTGAGCGCGGCGAGCAGCCGCGAGGCGATACCGTTCATGGGGACCTCCCTTCGCGCGCGGAGACGCCCGCGACGCCGGATGTTGGTCGTGTGAGTCGAGCGCGAGCCGCCAAGGTGGCTGCGCCGAGCATGGCGAGACTTGAGCGAGGAGCACGGTCGCGAGTGCGTCGCGATCGCTTCTCGTGCTGGGCTACGTGCCCTTCTTCTTGGTGATGCTCTTACGTCGGGTGAAGACAGCGGTGGCGCCCGACTCGGTCGCCTTCCGCAGCGTGCGTTCCATCTCGCGCGCGAAGACCACGCGCACGGCCTCGAGACTGACCGGCCGGAGCTCGTTGTAGGCTTCGTCGACGTTCTCCCCGAAGGCGTCGGCGTTCTTGATGAAGTAGCTCGCGAGATCGTCGGCGAGGCGCCCGAGCTGCTTGTGCAGGATCCGGAACGCGCCCGCGACGGTCTCGAGCGGCATGCCGACGTTGTCGAGCCGCAGGGCGAGCCCGAGCAACGCCGGGCTCTCGACGAGATACGAGTCGCCACGACGTTCGATCGCGCCCATCCGCGAGAGCTCGCCGACGAGGCCTGGCCTCCGCCCAGCAAGCTCGGCCTGGAGCTCCGCTTCCGTCATGACCTTCGGACGATCCCCGACCCACGGCGACGACAGCTGGTCGTGAGATCCGAGCCACTCCTGCAGGGAGAACTCGCCCTTCTCGGCCCGGGAGAGCACGTCCCGGATCGCCCGGATCTGCAGGCCGCGGTCCTGGAGCGCGGTGATCTGCGTGAGCCGGTCGACGTGCGCCTGGCCGTAGTACGCGACCCGCCCCTTGATCGTCGGCTTCGGCAACGCTCCTTCGGATTGGTAGAAGCGAATGGTCCGGCTCGGGACGCGGCTCACGCTGGCGAGCTCGTCGATCGTGTACTCCCTCGTGTCGCTCATCTCGGGCGACGCGAGCATAGCAACCATCGGCAGAACATCTGAACCAGTCATGACCGCTACTGTTATGACCGTTACAGTCACCACTGTCAAGACGTCGCCCGTGAAGAACCCGTCGCCTGGCCGAGGCTCTACTCCTCGAGCGCTTCGAGCCAGTCGCCGAGACGGGCGATCCGGAGGTTCTTGTCCTTAGCTGCAGCAAGAATCTCGCCCAGGATCCTCGGCGCAACGGGCTCGTGGTCGTCACGTTCGGCCGCGTCGTGGAGCAGCACGATGTCGCCGTCGTCGAGCTTGCGTGTGATCCGCGCGACAACCTTGCGCGGCTCGGAGCGTGCGATGCCGTCGTAGCCGGCGACCGACCAACCGACCATCGTGAGGCCGAGCTGCTCGGCGATGCGCGCGATCGTCGGTGACGTGTGGCCGACGGGCGGCCGGAACAACGTCGGACGCTCGTTGGTCACCTTCTCGAGCGCCCGTACCGCTCGCTCGAGATCACGACGGACGCGCCGCGGCCCTCGCAACGAGAAGAGGCGATCGTGCGCGTAGCCGTGCACGCCGACCGCGTGACCGCGCTCGACGATCTCCTTCACCACGTCCGGATGTCTCTCGACCTTGCGGCCGATCACGAAGAACGTCGCCTTCGCATCGTGTGCGTCCAGGATGTCGAGCACCTTCCGGGTGTGGACCGGGTCCGGACCGTCGTCGAACGTGAGGACGACGCCGCGCGCGTCCTCTGGCCCGCGGATGACGGCGTCCGCGAACATCCGCAGCCCGAGGACGAAGACGCCCGCGAGGATGATCGCGACGTACGCGCCTGCGCCGAGCAGCGCGCCCCACAACGGCGGTGGCTCCGTGAGCGTCGAATAGGCCGCGAAGGCGATTCCACCCAGCGTCGCCGCGAGGAACACGAGGCGCGCAAGCGGCATCACACGCTCTCCTCGGCCAGCAAGCTCTCGTCGGCGGAGTCGGCGGTCGAGACGCCCTCGTCGGCTGGGACGCGAGAGGCGGTCAGGATGTCTGGACCGTCGTGTTCGACCGCGCAGGGCCGGATCGCGTATCGGCCGCGCCCCATGGCACGAGCGTCAGCGGCGCTTCCTCTGGGGCGCCGCGTCCTCCGCTTCCTCGGAGTCCTCGGCTTCGTCCTCGCCGGCGACCCTCACCTTGCTGCTCGCTCCCGCCCCGGACGAGAGCGCCTTCGCGTCCTTCTTGTCCTGGTCCTTCTCACCGGTGTCCGTGTTGTCGAGCTCGAAGAAGCTGGCGAGGACAGCGGCGATCAGCGGGAGCGACACCGCGGGAAGCTGGCCAATCTCGGCAGGGCCGGCGCTCGCCTTGAGCGCCGAGAGATCCACGTCGAC
>Ga0233377_1000777_pt1 | contig 13120 bp, 13 predicted proteins | sample ElkDunMinimDraft_6_FD_191540 | JGI IMG/M metagenome (GOLD analysis project Ga0233377, IMG submission 191540) | Fecal eukaryotic communites from dung pellets of Tule Elk in California, USA - Elk Dung E36 | ecosystem: Host-associated > Mammals > Digestive system > Large intestine > Fecal | place...
TGAGCGCGCTGGCTCTTATGGTCGCCCCCGTAGCGCCCAGCCCGCCGAGTAGATCGCGGAGAAGGAAGCCTTCAAAGCGTTGCACTCCATCCATCACCGATGTGTGGGTATTGATGATGGCCGATGGAAGAGCGCGAAGCATCTCCATGTCGAACTGCGCGCCATTGTCGCTGTTCCGGTTGCTTACGGCCCCGGTAACTTCGAGCACGATATCGCCCTGCGGCGCTGCAAGATCGAAAAGGGGAGGCCTGACTTCCGGCTCTTCCGAGCAGGAAGCCGTAATTCCGCTAAGCACTGTCAGCATTATCATCAGCAGCCATCGCGGCATTGCATTCCCCTGTATGCGCGGCGTTTCACGGAACAGTCGGCTGAACGGCACGGACAGGATAGGGCACACCTGCCCGACGAACGCTCAACCGCCCCTCACCGTCAAATCACCCTGAACAGTGCCCCCGCTTTGCACCCTGAGCCAATCATGTTGGTCGCTCAGGCTTAAGACATCAACTGCCTGTGCGCCCCGTTTGTTTTAACAGGGTGGGAGTGACCCTATTTGGCAGGAATTTTCTCGCCCCCTCAAAACGAACGGGGCGCCACCGATGCCTGTTTTGTAGCGTGTGCTGAAGGAAGGCTTCCGCCAGTCGCTGTTTTCAAAGGATATGCGCCAGACCCATGTGGGACTTCAGTATCACCCGATCGATTGGTCTTATGATGCAGACCATGCCGTTCCTGCTGCTGCGCCTTGCGGTCTATGGCGGCATTGCTCTTGCTTATGTGCTCGTGTCGGCTGTGGGGGCCGGTATCGGCTACGGCGTGGGAGCCGCGGGTGATCCGGGCGGTGGCGCCGGCGGTGCGATGCTGGGTGGCTTTATCGGCTTCAGTATCGTCGGTGCCATCATGTTCTGGGCGCGGGAATATCTTCTGTACCTCGTGAAAGCCGGGCACATCGCGGTGCTGGTGGAACTGATCGACGGACGGCCGCTTCCTTCAGGTCGCGGGCAGGTCGAACATGGCAAGACTGTCGTAAAGGAGCGGTTCGCGCAGGCGAGCGCGCTGTTCGCGCTGGATGTGCTGGTGAAAGGGGTGCTGCGTTCCCTGACCGGATTGGTCGGCGCGTTCCTGTCCTTCCTGCCTGGCGCGAAACAATTGCGCGATCTGCTGCGTGCTTTCCTGCGCATCGCGGTCGGGTTCATCGACGAGGTGATCCTTGCCTACGCTATCCGCACGCAGTCGGATAACGCCTGGGGTTCAGCGCGCGAGGCGTTGGTGCTTTATGGGCAGAACTGGAAGACGATGTTCTGCAACGCTGCATGGCTGCTGGTGATCGTCTATGGTCTCGGCTTCCTGATTTTCCTTGCCATGCTCGCACCAGCTTCGTTGCTGGTTTACTGGATGCCCGGCGCGCTTTCCATTGCCACGCTGGTGTTCGCGCTGCTGTTCGCATGGTGCATCAAGGCCGCCGTGCTGGAGCCTTTTGCCGTGGCCTGCATGATGCAGGTCTATTTCAAGGCCATCGACGGGCAGCAACCGAACCCCGAGTGGGACGCCCGGTTGGAACAGATGTCCGGCCATTTCCGCAAGCTCAAGTCCCGCGCCCTCGGATTGGCGCCAGCCGTGAAGCCTGCCGAGGCCACGGCATCGAACTGACATTCAACACCGTCCTAGGATCCACTCGTTGACGCATGAAAACGATTGATTCGATGCGGGGGTCTCAATTTTCAACGCCAGATCAATTTGGTAAATTCCGGAAGTAGCAGAAAATGATGCGTTTATGGTTGGGAGCACTTGGCGCCTTATGCGTCAGCCTGAGTCCGACACCGTCACAGGCGCAAGATTTGGGAGGCATTTTGGAAAGAACGGTCAATCGGGCATTGGACGGGGTTCTCCTTCCGGACACCCCTCGTCGCGTTCCGGACGTTCCACCAAACCTTGTACAGGATAACGCGGGCATTACGGTTGAGGGAGTGACTTTCCCTCAAGGTAACATATCCTTTGCCGATAAGGTCGTATCCTACACGCCGGGGGCTCCTGCCCCCTCCAACCCCCACCGGGGGGCGGAACAGGCCCTCGGCCTTCCCGATTATAACGGACGTAGCAGTTGCAGTTCGCAGGCAAGCTGCTCCTTCGTCAGTCTGGGAAGCGGCGGCACGCTGGTCGTCCGCTTCACGGACAATGTGCTGACCGGCAGCGGCAATAGTGACATCGACCTGTGGGTTTTTGAAGTCGGCCCTCAGGTTGAGGACATGTTCGTCGAGATCAGCGCCGATGGCCGCACATGGCATTCGGTCGGCGCCATTGGCGGCGGCAAGAGCGGTGTCGATATCGACGCGTTCGGCTTTGGTCAGTCCTCGGCTTTCCGTTATGTTCGCTTGCGGGATGATCCGGCCAAAGACGGCCAATCCGGCCCGACCGTTGGCGCGGACATTGACGCCATCGGTGCGATCAGCACGCGTAGCGGCGACGAATGCGACTGCGCGGAAAACACCGCCACGTCATCTGTCTCGGCCCTGACGTTCGGGACGGTCGCTTTTCCGCAAGGTGCCGTTTCCTTCGCCGACCAGGTTGTGTCCTTCGACAGAGGCTCTCTCGCCCCTTCCGCGCCACACGCGGATGCCACCAACGCGCTTGGCGTTCCCGACTATAACAATCGTGCAAGCTGCTCTTCGGCCAGGGACTGCAAATTTGTCAGTCTCGGCAGAGGCGGCTCGCTGGTCCTGCGTTTTACCGACAATGTCCTGACGGGCAGTGGCAATAGCGACATCGACCTGTGGGTCTTTGAAGTCGGCCCGCAGGTCGAGCACATGTCGGTGGACATCAGTGCCGATGGCCGCAACTGGCGTTCCGTTGGCAGCATCGGAGGCGGGCGCAGCGGCGTCGACATCGACGCATTCGGCTTTGGCCCGACCTCGTCCTTTTCCTATGTCCGGCTGACCGATGATCCGAATGAAGGCGGCCAATCCGGACCGACTGTCGGCGCGGACATTGATGCCGTCGGGGCGATCAGCACCCGCAAGACTGCGGCCTGCAATTGTAGCGGACGGCGCTAAAGCCCAGCAGGGGCAGGCGAACTTTCGCCTGCCCCTGCACTAAATTGTCCAGCTTTACTCATCGGGAGCAGGCCGAGACATCGTCCAGGAGTCAGCAATGCCTACGGCCGAACATCGTGCGTCCGCACCCCAGCGAGAATAAGGTGATCCGCGTGATATTATTGAGGATAGGCAGTGCGGCGCGGATCGCCGCGATGATGGGCGCAGCTCTGGCGATAGCCGCATCAGGCGCGCAGGCCCAGATCGACGGGCACGGCCCCGATGCGTGGCGGGTGACCGGTGTGGCCGCCAATGACGTTCTCAACGTCCGAACCGGCCCGGGCACCCAATATCCGGTCAGCGAAAATTTTTCCCCGACCGAGCGCGGACTCCAGCAGATTACCTGCGTGCCGCTTCACACCCCGGCGCAATATAATGCGCTGACCGCTGCACAGATCAAGGCGCTCCCACCGCGCTGGTGCCTGATGCGCAATGCGGCGATGACCAAGGCCGGATGGGTAGCGCAGCGGTTCATCACTCCTGACAACAGTGTCGCCGCACAGCGGCCCGCCGCGCCACCTAAGGTGACGGCGAGCAATGCCGTGGTGGTCGAAGCGACGGCGATCGTTCGCAAGCTGTATGATGCCCAGGCCCGCGCGGATCGCGGCCAGGGAACCGATCCCTTGCGTGGGAAGGTAGCGAGCGACTATTTTACCGCTGACATCGTGGCCTTGTTGCGGACGGGGCGGATCGGCGCCCATCCCCTATATGGTGCGCAGGATTTCAGCGGCCACGTTACGCGGATTGCCGGCGATCCGGAGCAGCCGATGCTGCGCGGCATGGTCACCATCCATGTCGATTTCACCAATTTCGGCGAGCCACAGCGCGCCTCCTATTATCTGCGCGCCGATACAACCCAGCGCGGCGCGCCGCTGCGCATCTTCCGTGTCGAGCATGCGGGCTGGTCCTATCCATGATCAAAAGAGACATAGTATGAACAGTAACATTCTGACGCTGAGCTGGCGGGGCCTTACCCTGCCGCTGAGTCTGCTGGCGCTTGCCGCCTGCTCACCCGAGCAAGGCGCAGAGGACGCTGTGGTCTCAGCCGGTCCTACCTCTGCCGCGAATACAGGCAAGCATAGCGGCGTCCTGCAAACCGCAAAGGGGGCCTATAGCTTCACTCCGACCTCCTGCATCTTTCATAAGGAAGATGGGGTGGACGATATTGAAATCGAAGGCCCCGGTCAGACGCCCGATGGCGAGAAATTCTATTTCGAATTCTCGTCGACGGGCAATGAAATGATCGTCAAGCTGGGGGTCGATACCCCATTCCAAAGCCCTGAGCGCCGGCTCAGCGCAGGCCAGTATGTGACCGAGGCCTTCATTCTGAACGTTTCGCCCCAAAGCCTTTCGGTTCCCAAATTAGTTCTCAAGGACGGGAACGGAGAGCAAGTTGACGATAGTGCAAGCCTGCAGATCGATTGCAACATGTAGTTTCTGATGCAGAAGAAATGCATGTAATTCATTTGGATAAAACGAAAATTGTCAATTGTTGGGGGCTGGAATGAACAAGGATCATCAGGGCCGTGGGCCGAATGCACTTGTCGAACGCGTCAAGTGCTTGTTGCTCAAACCAAAAGAGGAATGGCCGGTCATTGCGGCGGAACCGGCCAGCATAGGCGGACTGTTCCAATCCTATGTGCTGATCCTCGCGGCTATCCCCGCGGTGGCCCATCTGCTTGGTGGCCTGATTTTCGGTTATTCAGTGATGGGGATGAGTTTTCGTCCATCATTTGGTGCAGCGATCGGGACGGCGATCGGCCAATATGTGCTGTCGCTGATCTCCGTGGTGATCATCGCTCTGGTCATCGACGGCCTCGCGCCTACTTTCGGTGGTGAAAAGAACCGCGTCCAGGCGTTCAAGGTTGCTGTCTACGCAAGCACGGCCGCATGGCTGGCCGGCGCTGCCACCCTGATTCCTGCCGTCTCCTTCCTGGCCATCCTCGGCATTTACAGTCTGTATTTGCTCTATCTCGGGTTGCCGATCCTGATGAAGGCCTCCGCGGAAAAGGCGATCGGCTATACGGCTGTCGTCGTCATCGTGGCAGGCATTCTGTCGATCGTGGCCGGCGCCGTCACACGCCCCCTGACCGGCTTGCTGGATGGCGGGCGCGCACCGGTGGTGACGGCTGACTCCGTCCTCAAAAAGGGGAGCCTGTCTGTGCCGGGCATCGGCAAGGTGAATATCGGCGAGATGGAGCAGGTTGTCGCACGCGCCGAGAAAATGTCGCGCGGGATCGAGAGCGGCGATATCGCCGTCGTTCCTGTCGAACGTCTGGTGGAATCCCTACCTGCAGCCATCGGGCGTTTTCGCCGTACCTCTGTTGAAAGCAACACCATGGGTATGGGCACAGCCGGTGGCTCGCACGCCGAAGCTCGCTATGAAGCCGGTGACCAGTATTTTGAATTGTCCATCACCGACATGCCGATGATGGGTCCTGCGGCGGCCATGGGGGCGGCCATGGGGGTACGCAATGAACGGCGCACTGAAACGGGCTACACGCGGACCCATGTCGTCGATGGAAACTTCGTCACCGAGGAATGGGACAACTCTTCCAACAGCGGCCATTACATGACGATCGTGAGTGAGCGGTTCTCTATAAAGGCCGAAGGCAGAGTGTCAGGTATGAATGACCTGACAGCCGCGGTCGCCACGACTCGCCCGGAAAATCTCGCCCGACTGGCGCAATAAATCCGCTCAACGGCACCGCCTTACACAGGGCGGTTGGCGCCAACCTCCGCACCCACTGATCTGTCCAAGGACCATGCCAATGACCCCCTCAAGCCTTCACCTCGTTCACCAGACCGGCACATGTCCGTTCAAGCGAATGGCCCTGCCGGCGGTGCTGGCCCTAACCCTTTTGTCCGGCTGTGACTTGCGGAATGAAGACGGTGCAACAGGGGCGGGCGCGTCTTCTCGTGCGTCCGCTGGCAAGGTGCAAGAGGCGGCGGCAAATGACCCTTGCAGCTTGCTATTGCCTGAAGTGGTAGCTGACCTGTTCTCGGTTCCTGTGGCCGAGATTAAACGGATTGCCGTTGCATCGACATGCCAATATGACTGGAAGACCGGATCGGACCGACTGCAGGCTGCCCTGACGGTCCAGCACGTCGGGAAAAACGCCGCCGAAGCCATGTCCCGTTTCGACAGCGGTACACGCAGCATGAGCGCCGGCGAAGTATCGAACGCATTTGCGCGCATCGACACGGAACTAGAAAAACGAGGCCAGAAGAGCGCCGGCACAGACGCTGTGGCAGGGGCCATGGGTGCCGGCGGCGGCCGGGCTATCACCTTCGAAGACTTTGGCGGCGTAGGCGATAGGGCGCGTTTCAATCCCGGCCAAGGCGAACTACATGTGGTTTACGGCAACCTGTATTTCTCCGTTTCAGCCTATCACGGACCCAAGATGTCGATGCCGGGTGGAGCCAGCCTGCAGGATCTGCCGGCGCTCGCGGCTGATTGGCAGCGCGAAACCACCCCCCAGCGCAAGGCGGCCGCCGAAAAGGTCGCCAAGGCCGTGCTGGCAAATCTTTAGCATGGATAGCGACGAAACGACGGGTTTCCAGACACTGTCACTGATCAACTGACGTGTCCGTCGTCAGAACATTTGGCGCAGATCGCGGCATAGATTAGCGGAGTACGGGCCTCGTCTGGGGATTGATGTTAGGCGGCGAGCTTGCGGTGCTGCAAGCGCCGATGTTCGATGGTCTGTCGCTTGATCCTTTCGCGCTGCTTGATGATGGCCGGTGCCCTGCCGCAGTAGGCGTCGGCGGGCGTCACGTTGGCCAGGCTCTCGTGGTAACGGTGGTGGTTGTAGTGCTCGACGAAGGCCTCGATCTGGGCCTCGAGGTCGCCGGGCAGGAAGTAGTTTTCCAGCAGGATGCGGTTCTTCAGGGTCTGGTGCCAGCGTTCGATCTTGCCCTGGGTCTGGGGATGGCACGGGGCGCCGCGCACATGGCTCATCTCCCGGGCCTCGATGTATTCCGCTAGTTCGCCTGCAATGTAGCTGGGGCCGTTATCGCTGAGCAACCGGGGTTTGTGCAGCACCGTGGCGCTGTCGCAGTCCGAGGCCTTGAGGGCGAGGTCCAGCGTGTCGGTGACGTCCTCGGCTCGCATGTTGGTGCACAGCTTCCAGGCGATGATGTAGCGCGAGAAGTCGTCGAGCACGGTCGACAGGTACATCCAGCCCCACCCGATGATCTTGAAGTAGGTGAAGTCGGTTTGCCACATCTCGTTCGGGCGGGTGGTCCTGGTGTGGAACTGGTCGGCGGCCTTGATCACAACGTAGGCCGGGCTGGTGATCAGGTCGTGGGCCTTGAGCAGCCGGTAAACCGTGGCTTCCGACACGAAGTAGCGCTGCTCGTCGGTGAAGCGCACGGCCAGCTCTCGGGGGCTCAGCTCAGACTGTTCCAGCGCCAGCTCGATGATCTGGTGGTGGATGCCCGCCGGGATGCGGTTCCACACCCGGCTCGGCGCTGATGGCCGATCCTCCAGCGCCTCCGGCCCGCCTTCAAGGTAGCGATCATACCAGCGATAGAACGTCCGGCGGGGGATGCCGAGCTGCTCCAGCGTGCGTTTGGCAGGCAGGTGTGACTGCTCGACGATCCTGATGATCTCGAGCTTCTCGGATGCGGGATACCTCATTCGTCGTCGCCCCCATCCGCTATCATGCTTTTTTTGAGCAACCGGTTTTCCAGCGTCAGATCGGCCACGCATTCCTTCAGCGCCCGGGCTTCGCGACGCAGGTCCTGCACCTCGCCGGTGGTCGCGGCACGGGCAGTGTCGCCCGCCAGGCGGCGCTTGCCCGCTTCCATGAACTCCTTCGACCAAGTGTAGTACAGCTCTGGGCGATCCCTTCCTTGCGGCACAGCTCGGCGATGCTGTCGTCACCGCGCAGGCCTTCCAGCACGATCCGGATCTTGTCCTCGGCCGAGAAGTGGCGCCGGGTCTGTCGCCGGATGTCCTTCACCACCCGCTCTGCAGGGGCCTTCACCGGCGACTTTGCATTGGAGGATCTGGGCTTCATCTTATGGGATGGACGTCTCCCGCAATCGGGCCGAGCATGTTGCCACAGCGACCGAGGCGAGGAGTTCATCACATGCAAATGTTGGCGATCGATTTGGGCAAGCAGTCTTTTCATATCTATGGGATCACTGGCGATGGCGAAGTGGTTTCGCGGAAGGTCAGCAGGGCAAAGTTGCCTGATGCGGTGACAAAGTTGCAACCGCGATCGGTCGCGATGGAAGCTTGCGCAAGTTCGCACCATTGGGGCCGCGTCTTTGAAGCTCAGGGATACACTGTGCACCTGATCCATCCGCGCTTCGTGAAGCCATTCGTGAAGGGTTCGAAGAATGATGCGGTTGATGCCGAAGCCATTTTCGAAGCTGCCAACAGACCAACCATGCGGTTCGTGCCGCTCAAGAGCGTCGAGCAGCAGGATCTGCAAGCTCTCCACCGAACGCGTGACCGACTGATCGTGCAGCGCACCGCGCTGATCAATCATACTCGTGGCCTTTTGGCCGAATATGGCGTTGTCATGCCGGTAGGTGCATCCCGATTCCGGCTGCAGATCGACAAGATGGTCGAGGCTACCGAACTGTCGGACCTGGCGAAGAACCTGTTCCTGAAGCTGGTCGAGGAGTATCGCAGCCTGGATGCCAGAGTATCAGCTCTCGATGACATGCTGGCTGAGATTTGCCGGGAGGATGAGCGTTGCAAGCGCCTGACAACGCTCCCCGGAGTGGGACCGATTGTCGCAACCTCCCTCGTCGCCGCAATTGACGATGGTCGACACTTTGCATCGGGCCGAGCCCTTTCTGCCTGGATTGGACTGGTTCCGCGACAATACACGACCGGCGGAAAGCCAAGGCTCGGTGGTATCGGGAACAGAGCCAATCATTACCTGAGGCGCCAGCTAATACATGGTGCGCGGTCTGCGTTGCTGCGGGTAGCCAAGCATGACGACCGACGTTCAAAATGGGCGCAGGAACTGCAATCGAGGGCAGGCCACAACAAGACACTCGTCGCGATGGCGAACAAGACTGCTCGCATGGCCTGGGCGATGTTGCGCAGCGGAGAAAACTACAAAATGGCGTGACCTTTCGGTAGCGGGCCGCAGTCTGATCAGAAGTTACGAATGCGAGGTGGAAGACTTGATGGTGTAACGGCACGGACCGCCGCTTCACAGCCTGCAAGGAACGATGGCCTTCGAGGCCGCTCATCTTAGAAGGCACTGAAACGAGCGGATTCCCATCATGGCCAGGGGCACGTCTGCCTCGATCAACAGGCCGGATAGATTCACGCATCCAATGCCGGAGCAACATCGAGAAATTACCTTGCGCGGGAGGCGTCCATAGATTCGTTCCTTCGTCACTGCGACGAAGCCTAGATCCTCCTTAAATCACAACCTCAAATCTGTGCCATTGCTGCTGACGGGGAACAGGCACGAAATATACGTGTCATGTGGTTACCGCTGCTCGCTCTCCCGCGGGCGGCATCCTCTCCGATGGGGTCCATGGGGCCAAGGGCAACGGCAACCACTATTGCTATGGGTTCTAATCAGCGCGTCTGCATTTACTCTCTCGGATAAGCGGCGCAGAGAACTCGTATTAGAGCGGCTGACAAGTCATTCTGGCCCGCGGTGCGCGGCAATCTTTCCAACATAAGTTATACCTGATTCATTTTTTACAAGACGAACCGACCCTTAGGGTTTATAATTGGCAAGTTACTTCAAAATATGCACTTTCTTCGGATTGATGAAGATGCGTATGGGAAAGGTAACGCCAGGGAGGAGGCGATGCCGCGAGAGGGTCGGTTGGATGGTTACATCCTCATAACGTCGAGTGATGGCCAAGAAGGCACTTTGCGAACATTCCGGCTAAATGGAGAATTATGGATCGTCACCGCTTGGCATCCGGTGGTAAATCCCAAAGATGGCTGGCCTGCCAGGATCGTTCGCCCCCCACCGGGTCACATAAAGGCAGTGAGCAACGGTGCGAAACACAAGTTCATTCTAGTCGGGATAGCACCGACTGGCATCCTGCTTCCCGATTGTCCGACTGGCATTCATCACGGCTTTACAGTGCGCACGGTACCGAAGTCATGACGACCAGATGGAAGCGTTGGGCAAGGGCAGCTTGCCACGGATCTAAATGTTGGATGCTGTCATAGGTGGAATACGCCCACTGCCAGGGCAGCGACCCCTGCGATACCGCGCAAGGCTCGCTACCTCGGCTGGACGTTCCGGCCGCACAACACTGCGGTAAGGGCAATGCCAAGTCCTGCGAATGGTGCTGTCAGTCCGATGCGAACCGCTCTCCACTGAGTAGAGGCCGGTCTTTGAAGCCGGCAGCCTAGCCCGCTAGGTTTTGCCACTCAGCCAAGGCGGCTGAGCGGCGTTCCTTGTAAGTGCTGCGATCGACGAGATGACGCTCCGAGTTGAAATGGTTGTGCAGGCTGGCATGGACCGAGGCGAACTTTTGCAGCGACTTTATCTGCCTGAACCGCAACATCGGCCGCTCGCGTCGTCGGAACGGCAAGTGTGAATTTTCGGCACGATTGTTCAGGTGCCGGCCACCCTCGCGGCGATCGATGCTGCCCAGTTCACGCAGCGCCGCCGGGTACGAACGCAGCCCATCGGTGACGATCTTCTCGGCCCGACCGTGCCGCTTCAGTGCCTTTTTCAGGAAGCGCAAAGCTGCCGATTTATCACGGGTTTTCGTGACATAGCTTTCCAGGACCTCGCCCCCGTGGTCCACCGCGCGCCAGAGATAGTGCATTTCGCCGTTGATCCGAACATACACCTCATCAAGATGCCAACGCCAATGCTGGAAGCCACGCATCTGGCTCACCCGCTGACGGCGGATGTCGGCCGCGAACAGCGGGCCGAGTCTGTTCCACCCCAGCCGCACCGTCTCGTGACAGAGATCGATACCGCGCTCGAAGAGCAGGTCCTCGTCGTTCCGCAGCGACAGCGGAAATCGCACTTACATGAGTACCGCGAGGCGGATCACCGCGGGCGAGGAGTGGTCAATAATCGCCTTTCCCAATGTCAGGAAGCGGACGTTTTATGATTATCCCAGCTAAGCCGTACGGTCAGACCCGGGTCAGTGGGGTGAAATGAAAGTTCTGCCTTATGCAAGTCCGCCACGGCAGCGACAAGGCTCAGGCCGAGACCTTCGCCATGAACCCCTTCGGTCTTGATGCCGCGATAGAAACGTTCTGTAAGCCTGGAGATTTCCTCGGTCGATATTCCCCGCCCGTCGTCGCTTACCTCAAGATGCACCTTGTCATCGTCTGCCTTGATCGAGACCGTCACGTGGCCGCCGTCGTCTGCATACTTCAGTGCATTGTCGATCAAGTTTGACAGAGCCTGGAATAGAAGGTCGGGATCACCAGAAACGAAAAATTGCCCGTGGCTTGACACCAGGAGCTCGACGCTGCGGCTCTCCGCGTTGGGGCCGTACAGTTCAACGGCATCGTGCATGAGTGCGGTTAGATCAACGCTGCGAAAATTAGGATCGTGGCGCCCGCTCTCGATGCGAGCGATGCGCAACAGGGCATCGAATATGCGATGCAGCCTTCTGCCCTCCGCGAGAGCAGCACCCATAAGGTCGCGGCGGCGATCGGTATCGTCATGCGCCTTCTCGGCCAGTTCCAGCTGGGACAGGAGCCGCGTCAGTGGCGTGCGCAATTCGTGCGATACGTTGTCGGAAACCCGCCGTACTGCTTCGAACAGTCCTTCAATCCGCGCCAACATGAGATTAAGCGTCTCGCCCAGGCGATCGAAGTCGTCGCCGGTGCCGCGCACCGGCACTCGCCCGGAAAGGTCTCCCGCCATCACCTGCCGGGCCGCCTTGTTCACGGCCTCGATGCGCTTGTGAATCGCGAGGCTCATGAAAATGCCGCCGATGATACCAAGCAGGATCGTGCCGCCCAGCACCCAGACTGTCGCCTGGCCGAGCTGCTCTCGGTCGTCGGCGATCTGCTCGGCATCCCTGCCGACCAGTAATCTCGCACCGTCCAGAAATTCGCTGTCGCGGGTCAGCGACATCTGATCGATCTCGTCCCCTTCGAGGTAGAGGTCCGCTTCGATTTCAAGCCATTTCTTTGACGTGTGCCGCGGCCAGCTCGGCAGATTTGCGCTCACAACCTTGCCGTCACTGTTGATGAATGCGTGAAATGGCTTGTCCTTGGCCGAGCTCATCGCGCGCCGTTCTAAGGCGACTTTCAGCGCATCGCGCCCATCGATGATATAGGTTTGAGCGAGCGTTTCAGTCTCACGATCGACCCGGCGCCGGATTTGCTCCATCGGCGCCGCTACGCTGGCCCAATAGTAGACGCCAAGCAAGGCACCGACGGAAGCGCAGAACAGGCCGACATAGATCAATGCCAGTCGGAACGAGAGGCTGTGGACCAAGCGGGTCACGGTTTCCGCATCACGTAGCCAGTTCCCCTGATAGTATGGATTAGGGGGGCCTCATCGCCATGGTCGAGCTTCTGACGAAGCTTGCTGACGTGCTGGTCGATGATGTTGGTCTGCGGGTCGAAGTTGTAATCCCACACCTTCTCGAGGAGCATGGACCGGGTTACGACGCGACCGGCGTTTCGCGCGAGATACTCAAGGATACGAAATTCGCGCGCAGTAAGATCGACCTTGCGGCTGCCGCGCCATGCGATGTGACCGAACAGATCGATCACGAGATCGCCTACGCTCAATGAGGTGACTTGCTCGGCCGTTACAGGTCCGCGCCGGCCAAGTGCCTCCACGCGCGCAAGGAGTTCCGACATGGCAAACGGCTTCGCCATGTAGTCGTCCCCGCCGGCGCGAAGCCCCTTTACGCGCTCGTCGACATCGCCAAGCGCGCTCAGAATAAGGATCGGCGTGCTGTCCTCGGTTGCCCGCAGCGTCGACAATATTTTTAGAGTCCTCTACCGTGGAGGAACCCCTCCGACTTCAGTCGGATACCGGCTTCAGCCACAGACTCGCGTTGTAGCCTGTAACCTCGGGAAAAGCGGAAGCCGCCGAAGGCGTGAAGCT
>Ga0233377_1000780_pt1 | contig 13072 bp, 10 predicted proteins | sample ElkDunMinimDraft_6_FD_191540 | JGI IMG/M metagenome (GOLD analysis project Ga0233377, IMG submission 191540) | Fecal eukaryotic communites from dung pellets of Tule Elk in California, USA - Elk Dung E36 | ecosystem: Host-associated > Mammals > Digestive system > Large intestine > Fecal | place...
CGCGCGAATGCCGTGCTGAAAACCTGGCGCATCCTGCGCAAACTCCGCTGCTGCCCTCTTCACGCAGGTCAACTGGTCAAAGCCATCCTCACGCTTCAAATGCGCGAGGCAGGATGAAAAAGGTTCACCGTACAAGCAATGTAACTCATTAAACAGACTTAAAGTCTAGCAAAAAGGAGCTAGAAGGCTCCTTTTTGGTTTTTAAGCTAAAATGATCCGCCAGTAGCCATATTAAGCCCTTTCATTTTAATGAGTAGATTATACTCTAATTTCGCCAGATCCAAGATATGCCATGAGCCAAACGGGGGCGCATATCGTCAAAGTTTTTATATACATAGCCGCCGCTATCTAGGAGCTCCAGGTGCCTTCCCTCTGATAAGTCCGGCTCCATTTGGCCGTGAGTTACAGAACTATTAACGAACCACCAAGCTCGCAGCGGAACCATGTCCTTGCGAAAGACGATCCGTACTTCATATCGCGTTTCCCTATATTCGGGTATCCACCAAACAATAGGGTCGCTAGTTATTGTAGCCTTAATGAGGCGCCGATACCCGAAAGTATACGATCCATCAGATGGTTTCAATTGTCTATGTAGTCTAAATGTCGTGATGATTCCACCCGCCATTGCATGCTCGCTATCGATACTGCAACCAAATGTCGGTTCAATTTTCTGCACCCCCTCCCCTCTTTCGGTTAAATAGTTGCTTTCCATAACAATGATGGGCTCCACATCCGAATCGAGCGCTCTTACCCAACGCATTACCTCCAAGCGGTTAACGATGCCTCTATTGGAAAAATAGAAAGTATCGGCAACTCGGGTAGTGACTAAAGAGTTTAACGGCTTTTCGATTGGCGAGCCGCTTAACATTTCTGAGCCGCCATCGCCCCTGCTATCTATCAACGGCTCACCTAGCAGTGATTCCGCCAGGATTCGGATTGCCTTGTCCTCCCAACGCTGTAAAGTCCGAATATCAGGGCGCCTATTCTCGGCAAATGTTTTGAGATAGCTATTCCGTCGAGTATTAAGGTTGGGTCCGCGATGGTTTTCATCAAGTCCGAGTGCCGCCATAAGCGCACCACGCTTCTCATTATCCCCTATGATTCCGATAATGTTTTTGAGTTCAACGATACAGCTATTGAGGTCCGGCTGATGCTTCGAATGAAGCAGGCGACTCGATAGAACTTTGTAGAGGAATTTGCACTCCTTAAGGCGTTCCGGAGTGCATCCATAATCTCTTCTCAACTTTTTCAAGTCCTCCGCGTACTCATTTTGTACGCTACCTGTTCCTTGAGTGTCTGGTGTCTGGACGATGTCCACTCGTCATCCCCTCTGTGCTGATGTTGTCGGGAACCTGGTAGGTGACGTGACCACTCTTTCCATGGCGTAATCGAATTAGCAGACAAGTTCGTCTGGCTTCCTTGATAACCCCATAGAGGTGAGTGATCATGGCCACTTTTGTGCTCATGCTGACCACGTTCGGTGCTGGACTGTTCGTGGGTCTCGCGATCGAGGCCGTTCGGTGTACGACGGCCATGGGATGGCTGGATGGTCGCAACCAAGCCCGTATCCGCCAGCTCCACGGGAAGCTGCGGGTCTGCCAGACGAGGAAGGAGAAGTAGCACATGCAGGAGGCCCTCTCCGCAGCACTCGTGCTTGCGCCCATCATGACCTCGGTCTTTAGCTGGTTGACCAACCGGCGATGGTCTTTGCGCCACCGGTACACCTGCACGCGTTGCGGAACGGAAGTGCGGTCGGACTGGGAGGTGACACGCTGCGTAGTGTGCCGCAAACAGTACCCGCCTTTGTCGGCGTGAATCACGCCATCTGAACACGGATTCTGGCGGTCAACAGAAGATACCTACTCCGATCATGAGGCAACAACGATCACCGAAGGGGCGGCCGAATGGCCGCCCCTTCGGCATCCCTCAACCACATCGAAGGAGAACGATCAATGAGTGGAGCAGTAGCACGACGGCCCTACTCCCAGGCTGAGCGTCAACATGGTCTCTATCTGGACGGAGTACAATGTGTCCGCGCTGGTCAAATGGGCGCCAGCAGAGTACACAATCGAACATCTCAAAGGATGTGCATACGTGTACCGAGGCGGCGGATGCGTTCGCGGTAGCTGTAGCGTTCCAGGTCCAGGAGGGTCCGTACGGCCTGCTGTGCCATGGGGTGGTTGCGGATGAGCATGGGGGCGGTCTTCTCCGCGCGTTCGAGTGCGGCCAGGGCCTCGTCGCGCTTGCCGCACCACAGCAGTCCCCGCGCGTGGTCGAGGTGGTGGTAGCCGGCACGGCTGGCCTGTAGGTCCTTGGGAAAGTGGACCGCCTGTGCTCGCTTCACGGCCTGTGGTCCGTCACCAAGTTCGACAGCGATGGCGACGCCGTGGATGTCGATGTTGGGCTGGTTGGTGGACAGCTCGTAGTGGTTGGTGCGCCGGCGTGAGCCGAGCCGGGTGACCGCTTCGGTGGCGAGCCGGTGGCGTGACCACGCCTCGTCGGCGTCGTTCTTGCGGGCGGCCGTGATCGCGGCCCTCAGGTGGAGGCCGCCCCAGAGCGCCGGCGCTTCCGGATGACCTGCGGTGTATTCGTCCTCGATGACGGTAACCCCGGCGCGACCTGCTTGACCTTCCCGCGCGCCACAGTATCAGCGACGCCGATGTCGGCGCCTCTGCGCGTTCACCTGGTCACCCTCCATCAACAGCGACAGGGGGCACCTCTGCCCTCCGACGTGCACGGTGGTCCCGCTGTAACGCGGACCGAGATCTCACCCCGAGCCGGGGACCGCCAGATTCCATCTGAGCCATTCGACGACGTTCTTGACGAAGGTCACCCGGTTCGAGATCTGCCGGATCTCGTGTCCCTCGTCCTCGAAGAGCAGGAGTTCGCAGGGCACCTGGCGGGCTCGCGCCGCCTGGAGCACCTGCTCGGCCTCGTACAGGGGGACGTTGGTGTCCTGGGCGCCGTGCACGACCAGCAGCGGGGCGACCAGCCGGTCGAAGGAGTGCAGGGGCGACAGGGCCCGCAGCAGGTCGCGGTCGGTGACGGGGTGGCCGTACTCGCTGACGGCCGCCGCGGCGATCCACGGCTCGGTCCGCTCGTAGAAGGTCTCGAAGTCGGCCATGCCGCAGACATCGACTCCGGCGCGGAAGAGGGCCGGGTGGGTGACGAGGGCGGCGAGCGTGAGGTAGCCGCCGTAGGAGCGGCCCATGCAGGCGATCCTGGCCGGGTCGGCGAGGCCCGCCCGCGCCAGTTCCAGGGCGCAGTCGGCGACGTCGTTGATCGCGTCGAAGCGGAGGGCGTGGTTGTCGGCGTTGCGGAAGGCCCGGCCGAAACCCGACGAGCCGCGGATGTTCGCCGCGAACACCCCGATCCCGGCGGCCAGCAGGTTCTGGAACAGCGGGTTGAAGGTGGGTCTTTCCTGGCTTTCCGGGCCGCCGTGCAGGTAGACGACGAAGGGCACGGGGCCGGGGACACCGGGGACCCGGTAGAGCCAGCCGGTCAGCTCCATGCCGTCGCTCGCCTGGAAGCGCATCAGCTCCGCGCCGGCCGCCTCGGGGAGCCGGTCGGCGCCCGCGATCCGCCGGTAGCCGCCCACCTCCAGGTCGCAGAGCAGCACGTGGGAGGGGTGGCCGGGGCCTTCGGCCGCCAGGACGGCGAGGCTGCCGTCCAGGGACACCCTGATCGAGGACACCACCTCGGCGGGCAGGGGCGGGAGCGTGCGCGTCTGGCCGGTGTCCAGCTCGATCACTTCCAGCTCCGAGCGGCCGGAGTGGTTCCACACCAGGACCGCGCGGCGGCCGTCCGAGCTCAGCGCGAACTGGTCCAGCTCGGCGTCCGGGCGTTCGGCCAGCACGACGCCCGCCCCGTCCTCGCCCACCGCGACCAGCGCGGCCCGGTCGCGGCCGACGTCGGACAGCAGGTAGGCGGTGCTCCCGTCTGGAGAGAGGAGACCGTAGTCGGTGGTGCCGGTCAACCCGGCCAGCAGCGGCAGCTCACCGGGGCCCGGCAGGTCACCGGCGGCCTCGTCGGGAAGGCTCGCGGGCAGCCCTGGCGGGACGTCGGCGAGATGGCTCTCGGGAAGGTCGACGCGAATCCCGGCCGGGGGTTCGGCGTGCAGGCCGGGCGAGACGTCGGCGAGATCGGAGAGGTCGGCGAGGTCGGGTGCGGGCAGGTCGAGGGGAATCCCCACGGCAAGGTCGGCGGCGAGATCGGCGTAGGGGGCCGCGGTGAGATCCTCGGGGTGGGACAGGCCGGGAACGAGAGCGCCGAGGCCCTCAAGGTCGCCGGCGAGGGCGGAAGGAGGGCTCGTGGGCTCGCCGGGAATGGCCGGAAGATCGGCGACGTACATCCGGCGCACGCCGCGCGGGCCGCGGCGCAGCAGCATCCGCCGGTGGTCGCGGCTCACCGAGGCCGGGTGCATGAGCGCCCCGCCCGCGATCACCTCCCGGCTTCCCGAGCCCGCGTCGATCAGCACCGCGTCCGTACGGCCCGACGAGGAGACCTCGGCGACGAGGAGGATCTCCCCCTGGCCGGTCCAGCGCACGAACGACGCCGACCCGCCCTCGGGCGCGGCGAGCGGGCGCAGGTCGCCGCCGTCGGCTTTCACCGTCCAGACCTGCGTGTGCTCCCCGCCGCCCGGCACGACGAGGACGGCGAGCCTGCGGGCGTCGGGGGACCAGCTCACGTCGGCGACGGGCTCGCTCCCCGTGTCGATCTGCCAGGCCCCTCGATCCTCCTCCTGGAGCTCCAGGAGGTCTTCGAGCTCGCCCGGAGGCCACTCCTCCAGGTCTCTTCCGAGAGGCTGGATCCAGACCCTCGGTGAGCCGCCGCGGTCGTTGATGAAGGCGACGGCGCTCAGGTCGGGCGCGAGCGCGGGCGCCCGGCAGCTCCAGGCGGTCAGGCCCGTGCCCATCGAGGGGCGGGGACGGGCGCCGAGAATTTCGGTCATCAAACTCCTTGTGCCTGCAACCACAGCTCCAGAAGTCCGAGTTGCCACAACGCGTTCGCACCCAGGGTAGTGCGATATTCGTCCGGATTCGCCACCAGCTTGTTGACATATGCCTGGTCAAACAGGCCGCGGGCCCTCGCGGCCGGGCCGGTCAGCGCCTCCCTGACGAGTTCCAGATACGGGCCGTGGATGTGCCTGATGGCCGGGACCGGAAAGTATCCCTTGGGCCGGTCGATGATCTCGGCGGGCAGCAGCTTGCGCGCGGCGTCCTTCAGGACGCCCTTGCCGCCGGAGGCGAGTTTGAGCTCGGGCGGGCAGGCCGCCGCCAGTTCGACGAGTTCGTGGTCGAGGAACGGGGTCCTGGCCTCAAGCCCGAAGGCCATGGTCATGTTGTCCACGCGCTTGACCGGGTCGTCGACGAGCATGACGTTCGTGTCCAGGCGCAGCGCCGCGTCGAGGGCGGTGTCCGCGCCCGGCCTGGCGAGGTGGCGCCGGACGAAGTCGCCGCTGACGTCCTCGGCCGGCAGGTAGTCGGGGGACAGGATCTCGGCCAGCGCCGCGTGCGAGCGGTCGAAGAACTCCCTCTCGTAGACGGCGGCGGCCTCCTCGCGCGAGACGCCGGCGAGCGGCGGATACCAGCTGTAGCCGGCGAACACCTCGTCGGCGCCCTGGCCCGACTGGACGACCTTGACGTGCTTGGAGACCTCCTCCGACAGCAGGTGGAAGGCGACGCAGTCGTGGCTGACCATCGGCTCGCTCATGGCGAGCACCGCGCGCTCCAGGGCGGGCAGCATGCGCGTGTCGTCGATGAGGATGCGCCGGTGATCGGTGCCGAACTCCCTGGCGACCAGGTCGGAGTAGGCGAACTCGTCCCCCCGCTCCCCTCCCGCCGACGGGAACCCGATGCTGAAGGTCGCAAGGCCCGCCTGCCCCTCCTCGGCCAGCAGCGCGACGATCAGACTGGAGTCCAGGCCCCCCGACAGCAGCACGCCCACGGGCACGTCGGCGACCATGCGCCTGCGTACGGCCGTCCGCAACTGGTCGAGCACGGCCTCGCGCCACTCGTCCGGGGTGAGCCCGGCGTACTCGGGCAGGGCCGAGCGGGTGTGGAGCGGCTCCCAGTAGAGATGGTCGGCGACGGTGCCGTCGGGCTCGACGGTGCGTACGGTGGCCGCGGGGAGCTTGCGCACCCCGGCGAGGATGGTGCGCTCGGCGGGCACCACCGAGTGGAACGTCATGTAGTGGTGCAGGGCGATCCGGTCGATGCCGGTGTCCACCCCGCCCCCGGCGAGCAGCGCGGGCAGCGAGGAGGCGAAGCGCAGTCTTTTCGCGTCCTGGGTGACGTACAGCGGTTTGATCCCCAGCCGGTCCCTGCCGAGGGTGAGCCTGCCGGTGTCGCGCTCGGCGACCGCGAAGGCGAACATGCCCCGGAAACGGTCGACGCAGCCGCTCCCCCAGCGGTGGAAGGACTTCACCAGTACCTCGGTGTCGGAGGTGGAGAAGAAGCGGTAGCCCAGGCCCTCCAGCTCCCGCCGTAACTCACGGTAGTTGTACAGGCATCCGTTGAAGACTCCCGTCAGGCCGAGGTCGCTGTCCACCATCGGCTGGGCGCCCCGATCCGACAGATCGATGATCCTCAGGCGCCGGTGGCCGAGGGCGACCGGCCCCAGCGACCACAGGCCGGCCCCGTCGGGGCCCCTGTCGTGCATCACGTCGTTCATCCGGGCCACGGAGGCGACGTCCGCCGGGCGGCCGTCGAACCGGAGCTCACCGCTCAAACCACACATCAAAACCCCCCGGTGACCGGCTCACGCCGGAACTCACCGCTCAGATCGCACAATCTCACGCCTCGGGTCGCGCCTGAGATCATCGCTCAAGCCCCACCTCGACGTCCCCACTCGGAAGCCAGGTGTCCTTGGTACCACCCCCCTGGGAGGAGTTGACGATCATGCTGCCGGCCGGGGCGACGCGGGTCAGCACCGTCGGCGGCACCTTCGCGGTCTCACCGAAGCAGACGAAGGCCCGCAGGTCGACGACGCGCGGACTCAGCCGGTGCCCGTCGAAGGTGGGGTGCGTCGACAGCCGGATCGTCTCCTGGGCGACCCAGCCCTCGGGGGCGGTGAGGATCGTCTTCCTGACCTCTTCGAGCTCGCCGGCGGAGGCGTCGGGGCCGACGACCACGCCTTGCCCGCCGAACCCGTCCACCGGTTTGACGACCAGCTCGGCCAGCCGGTCGAGCACCTGCTCGCGATCCGCGGCGTCGCGGCACAGATAGGTGGGGACGTTGTCGATGAGGGGTCGCTCTCCCAGGTAGTACTCGATGAGGCGCGGCACGTACCGGTACAGGCACTTGTCGTCGGCCACGCCGTTGCCCGGCGCGTTGGCCAGGACGAGCGCGGAACGCTCGACCGCGTCCATGATCTCCAGTCCGAGGTGGCCGTCGAGCAGCCGGCTCTCCTCGATCCTGCGGTAGAGAACCTCGATCCTGCGCCCGTCGATCTCCAGATGGCCGTTCCTGAAGGACAGGTCGGCCGGTACGGCGAGGACCACCCCCAGTTCCTCGGCGAGCATCCGGTGCTCGTAGTAGGCGGAGTCCTCGGGGCCCGCCGAGACCACGGCGAGGGCCGACGGGTCGCCGGAACCGGCCGCGAGCAGTGCCTCCCGCAGTATCCGCAGCCCCATCCCCGGGTCGGCGACCTCCTCGCCGGGGGCGAGTTCCGGCATCAGCTCGTTGATCAGCCGCCTGTTGGTCACGGCGTATCCGAGGCCGGAGGGCACCCGCAGGTTGTCCTCCAGCACCGCCCAGCGGCCGACGTTGTCGCGGACCAGGTCCAGTCCGGCCACCGCGCAGCGTACGGTGCCCTGCGGCACCCTGCGGCCCGGCTTGCGGTAGCCGGGGGACTCGTCGACCACCCACGCGGGGATGGTGCCGTCCCTGATGATCTCGCGTCCCTCGTAGATGTCGTGCAGGAACGCCTCCAGGGCGCGCACCCGCTGCGGCAGCGCCCGCTGGATCCCCGTCCACTCGCCGGGCGGGACGAGCCGGGGAATGAGGTCGAACGGGTAGATCCGGCTCTCACCGCCCCCCTCGACCTGGAAGGTCATGCCGTTGCGGCGCTGGTAGGCGTCGCGCCTCTCCTCCCGCTCGCGCAGTCCTCCGGCGCCCAGGCGGTCGAGAACCCGCAGCACCGGCTGGTAGGACTCGCGGACCGTGCCCTCGATGATCGCCTCGTCGCCCGGGGCCTCGTAGCCGTCGAGGAGACTGGTGTGCATCCTCGGCGTCGGCCCGCCGAAGGCGGTCTCCCATTCCTGTGAGCGCGTCTCGGCGATGACGAGGTCGACCACGTCGGACAGCTGGCCGCCGCGGACGTACGCCTGCCGCTGGCGGGCCGCCGAACTCCCCCTGGCCAGCGACTCCTTCGCCAGGGAGGTGACGAGCTCCCAGTCGCCGTACTGCTCCAGCTGCGGGCGCAGGCTGTTGACCATCCGCCGGATCACCTCGGCGGCCGGTCGCGGGGTGCCTTCGGCCGGGTCGACGAGGTCGCCTTCCAGCCCGGAGCGCGAGGCGCGCCACGAGGCGGCGCGGATCATCTCCAGGCGGACCGTGCGCTCGGGGCCGTTCTGCGCCGCGTCCAGTTCCCTGGCCACCAGCGCCCGGAACAGTCCGGCGATCAGCACGATGTCGCCCACGCGGGGGCAGGCGTCGCAGACCCGCAGCTCGATGGTGGGCAGGTGCGCCGAGGGCCGGATGTCGAAGTAGATCATTCCGGGGTCGGTGATCACCCCGGAGGCGACGAGGTCTCGCACCACCTGGTCGTACTCGGCGGCCGAGGCGAACCTGGGCACGGGACCGGCGGTGGGCCAGCGCTGCCACAGCAGCGGGCGATAGCTGGCGTACCCGGTGTCGGAGCCCAGCCAGTACGGCGAGCTGGAGCTGAGGGCGAGCAGCGGGGGCAGCCAGGGGGCGAGGCGGTGGGCGACGGCCACGGCCAGGTCGCGGTCCTCGACGTCGGCGTGGAACTGCGTCCCGCAGATCAGCTGCTCGCGGGTGAGCAGCTGGTAGTCGGCGAGCATCTGCTCGTAGCGGGGATCAGGGGAGATCTTCAACGCCTCCAGATCCACCAGCGGCACGCTGCCCGCCGCCACGATTCCCAGGCCGAGGCCGTCCGCCGCCTGGATCACCGTGCGGCGCAGCGCGGTCAGGTCGTGCCCGAGGTCCTCCAGGTGCATGAAGGGTCTGCTGTTGGCCTCGACCACGGAACGCTGCAGCTCATGGGTGAAGCGTTCCGCCGGCAGCTGTTCCAGCAGGACACCCGCCCGGGGGACGAGGTGCCGGGTGTCGACATCGACGACGTGGAACTCCTCTTCGACACCGACCGCGATCGGCCCCGCCAGACCCGCCATTGCCTCATCACCCCTGAGTTCCGCCGGTTAACGCATTTTTTTATTCTTTGCCCGAAAAAGGGCGTTTCGCACTTCACTGCACCCTTTGGGAGAAAGTGAAAACGCGAACTCATCCCCGTGACCGGGACAGACCCGCTTCCCCTCCGGCGAGAGGACTCACCTATTTCCGCCGAAAGATCTCACAGGTGCTTCAGATGAAGCACCGTCGGAGACCGGCCACGGTGAGACCCCCTCCGGGTGTGTCTCGTTCAACGGGCCCCGCCCAAAGGGTCCTGTCCAAAAGCTCTCCGCGGGAGCGGGAGCGGGAACGAGAGCGGGATTCACGCCGGGCTGGCGGCCGGAGACGACCGGGAAACGCCCGGAGGTTACGGCGGCGGCCCCGCCGGGGAGTCTCCCTGCCCCGGCAACCCGGCATCCGGCCGCTCCCCCACGGCAGGCGCCCCGGACCGATCCGGCGGACCGGGCGGACCCTCATGACCGGACGGACTCGCGGGCGGCTCGCCCTCTTCCAGCCGTGACTCGATCATACGCGGCGGCCTGGAGGCGTCCTGTGGCGGCGTCCCGAACGTGTCGGGAAACGCGTGCGCTCCGAGTGCCTCAGGACGGTCACCCGACGGACCGGGCGGATCGAGGAGCTGCCGCACGGGCGGGCTGTCGAGGAACGTGGAGACCGCGTCGATCACCCCCTCTCCCAGGGGCCGGAACGCGTCGACCACCGCCTGGGCGGGTGGGCCGAGGCGGGTGCCGACCTCCTGGAGGAGGTCTTCCAGCACCTGCGGCAGCGGCGGCACCGGCAGTCCGAGCTGGGGCTTCGGCCGCGCCTTCTCCGGCGGTGTCCAGCGCATCGAGTCGTCGCTCATGGCGAGCCATTCGTCGACGGCGCCGTCGATGGAGTCGAGTACGTGATCGGAATCGTCTGGCATGGCGGCTCCCCTCATGACCGGGATCCGATAAGACGACGGTACCTCGCCCCGCCCTCCCTGGGCAGAGGTGGGTCGCGACCGTCACCGGCGACGGGCCCACACCACCGCCGGGATACCCGTTCCCGTCCGGCGGACCGGTACCGGACACCTGTACGGCGGCGGAAGCCCGATCATCGGAGCCGGTTATCTGGCATAACCCCCTCAACAGGGGGAATAAGCTGTCGATGCTCTCTCAAAATCGTCCTGCCGGTAGTGACACGTTCACCTTCCTCGGTGCGATCATGCGTAACCCTCACCAGCTTGGGGCGATAGCTCCCAGTTCGAAGGCCGTCGCACGTCTGGCGGCCTCGATCGTTCCCACAACCCCCGGAGCCACGGTCGTCGAACTCGGCGCCGGCGGCGGAGTGATCAGCGACGCGATTCGCGACCGCCTCCCCGTAGGAGGACGGCAGCTCGCCATAGAGCTCAACGAGGACATGGTGAGCCACCTGCGGCGCAGCCGGCCGTGGCTGGAAGTGATCTCCGGAGACGCGGGTGACCTCGGCAAACTGCTGCGGGAGGCCGGTCTGTCCCACGCCGACGCGATCGTCTCCTCACTCCCCTGGACCCTGTTCGAGGAGGCGCAGCAGAAGCGCGTTTTGGAGGAGATCGCGGCCTGTCTCGCCCCCGGAGGCGCCTTCAGCACGATCACGACGCTCACCGTGATGCCGTTCCAGCGTTCCCGGCACTTCCGCGGCCTCATGAACAGCACGTTCGCGAACGTCGCCACCCTGGGGCCGATCTGGCGCAACGTACCTCCCGCCCTGGTGTACGCCGGGACCACGGCGGACGACCGGCTGACGGGGGAGGCGGCCGGCGGCCTGGCGGCCGGGGAGAGCGGCGGGTGAACGACGGGCCGGGCACCACCCGGCGGCACCTCGGACGCGCCGGCGCTCTCCTCACCACCGGCGCGGAGGGCCCGCCGGTGGGCGGGGAGCGGCAGCCGGGATGATCGCCCTGGGATCCGCCCGGCGTACCGGGCGGACGACGGGCACGCGATGACCTCTCGATGACCTCACGGTGACGACGGCCCGCGGCGGGCCGTCGTCACCGTGAGGTCAGGACCGGTCCCGTCCAGGTGAGATCGTCCAGGTTGACCACGATGGCGTCCTGGGTGCTGCGGGCGATGACCACGATCGCCTCCAGGTCGGGGTCGGGATTCTCCTCCCTGTGGGGCACGAAGGGGGGCACGAAGATGTAGTCGCCCGGTTCGGTGTCGATGCGCACCTCGACGGGCTCCTCCCCCTCGATGTCGGCGAAGACGAACGAGGGGTTGCCGCTGACGACGTAGATGGCGGTCTCGGACTCACCGTGGTGATGGTTCGCCGAGGCGGTGGCGGGCGCCACGTGGGTCTGGCCCATCCACAGGCGGCTGGAGCCGACGGTGGCTCCGCTGATGGCCGCGCGACGGCGCATGCCGCCGGTCTGGGCGGTCTCGGAGGTGAGTCCGCCGGGCGCGATGTGATGCAGGCGGCGGTGGAAGGGGTCCTCGGGAAGGACGATCGGCATCAGTCGCTCCTGGCTCGGTCGGAAGGACGCGGCGCGAGCGCGCCGAAACCTCCATCATGACCCAGGCGTACGCGGCCACCGACCTCACCGATCGCGGCCGGCTCGACTCCGTCCAGCTGGACGTGGTGACCCTCGTCGACAGGGAGAGGGCGGCCGCGACGAGGTCCCTGGAGGGCTGCCCGCGCGGACAGCGGCGTCGGCGGGGTCGGGCGGGGCACCGACCACCTGGAGGCCCTCTGCGAGCGGGGACAGGTGATCAACTGGATCATCCGTCCCATCGGCGTGCACCGCCGCGCGGACGGCACCCGGCCTCCGATGCCGAAGACCAACAACTTGGTCTTCCCCGACATCGAGAAGGGTGACGAGGACGACGTCTCCCCCGACGGCGCCGCCAGGACGGGCCGACCGGCAGGACCCGGCGGTAGTGCCGGACGGCCGGCAGAAATAAACCTCCGCCTCGCCCGGTTGCCGCCTACATGGCTGATGACGACATCCGCGGGACGGCCCGCGGCTCTTCCGAGGTGCCCCTGTCGATCCTGGAGCTGGCGACCGTCGGTGCCGGCGTGACACCCACCGAGACCCTGAAGGCGAGCACCGAGCTGGCCAGGCGTGCGGAGGAGTGGGGCTACCACCGGATCTGGGTGGCCGAGCACCACGGCATGCCGTCCGTGGCCAGTTCCTCGCCCGCCGTGTTGATCGCCCACCTCGCCGCCGCGACCAGGAGCATCCGGCTGGGATCCGGCGGTGTCATGCTGCCCAACCACGCCCCACTCGTCGTCGCCGAGCAGTTCGGCACCCTGCACGCGCTGCACCCGGGCCGCATCGACCTCGGGCTCGGCCGGGCCCCCGGCACCGACCCCGCCACGGCGAGGGCCCTGCGCGGGCGGCACGGCCTGGACGCCGACGACTTCCCCGAGCAGCTGGCCGAGCTGACCGCCTTCCTGGACGGCGCGTTCCCGCCGGGCCACCCCCTGGAGCGGGTCGTCGCGGTGCCCCGCTCCCCGGAGTCGGGCCGCCCACCGATCTGGCTGCTCGGTTCCAGCGGCTTCAGCGCGCGGCTCGCCGGGAGGCTCGGCCTGCCGTTCGCGTTCGCGCACCACTTCAGCGGAAACAACACCATCCCCGCCCTGGATCTGTACCGGTCGTCGTTCGAACCCTCCGCCGTCCTCGACCGGCCGTACGCGATGATCGGCGTCTCCGCGATCGCCGCCGACACCCCCGAGCAGGCACTGCGCCTGGCCCGCTC
>Ga0233377_1000783_pt1 | contig 13050 bp, 13 predicted proteins | sample ElkDunMinimDraft_6_FD_191540 | JGI IMG/M metagenome (GOLD analysis project Ga0233377, IMG submission 191540) | Fecal eukaryotic communites from dung pellets of Tule Elk in California, USA - Elk Dung E36 | ecosystem: Host-associated > Mammals > Digestive system > Large intestine > Fecal | place...
GGGCCGTCACCGCGTTGAAGGTCGTGGCTGGTCATGGTCACTGTGCTCGATACCCGTTCTCGCCCTACTCGTGCCAGTTAAGGAACTTAGTCCCTTTTTGTCTCACTTGAGCCTGACACAGAGGGCTTCGACCGCACGCTCGTCTTCCGCGAACTGCTGCGGCGGCCCTACTGGTTCAACACGGTCCGCTTCTACGGCGGCAACGCGGCGGGCACCGACATCTATGCGCTGCAGGCAGGGATCACCCACGAACTTGCGGTCAATCCATCGAAACACGTCCGCGTGGCATCGTGGAGCCTCATCACCGACGGTGTGTTCAACAGTCGGCCGCTGGAAGCCGCCGCGATCGTGGACGCGTTGACCGATGACCTCGGCAGCAAGCTGCTGTTGGAGGCGTTGGACGGCAGAGCAATCACGGCGCTGCCGGAGGCGTCGCACGCCGGCGCGGTGTGGGAGCGTCTCACTCAAGCCATCACCGTGGCCCCCGGGCATCCGAACAACTGCATGCGAACACGCGTCATCCGCGACCTGCTCGGGCTACGACGTCAGTTCGCCCGCTGGTGGGTTGAACGGATCACCCAGGCGATCGGGACCGAGAGCGAGGTCGCTTGGCTGAAGCTCGGAGCGGCTTGTGAGGTCATCGCTGGTGAGGTCATCGATATCCCTGGTCTTTCTGCCCAGGACGGCGAGCGGGCTCAGCTGATCCTCAACACCGGAGGCCTGCCCCAGGAAGGCAGCATCCTGGAGGAGCAACTTCGTCGCGCCGTGCTTGATGGTCAGTGCTCGGAGACGACCTCGGTCCGTTCTGAGCTTGCGAGCATGGCGGTTGCCGTCGGACCCGCGGAGTTCTACTCCTTCGGCGCAGGTGCCGCGTTCTTCAGGCCGAAAGCCTCCTGGCCGGATCGTCGCTCACAGGCGATTCAGCAACTACGCAGGTCAGGATCCGCCCTTGCCGGCGTTGCCGGCCTTCGACGATTCCAGCGAGGCGAAAAAGGCAGTACTTTCCCGTGGTCCAACGTCTCCACCGCGCTGTACAACGAGGTCGGCCGTTGCTGGCTCGTCACAGAGATCGCCGTCATCGGTGCGGCCATGCCGCTCCACTCAGGGTATGCAGTGCTGCCAGGTGCGCAGGCGCTGGGTGCTGGCGGCCACCCGGCGGCGCTGATCGCACAGACGCGGGCACACGCGCGCGACGTCACCTGGTGGCGCGACCAGCTCAAGGTATGCGATGACGATCATTCCCAAGCCGAGTGGGCCCTTGCGCTCTGGGCGATCGCGGCAGGTGACACCATCGACGAGCTTCTCACCGACTTTAAGCAGCGTCTGGATCTGCTGCCGGTCAGGTGGCGGCGTGTCATCCGCATCGCGGCTCTGCGCCTTGGCGAAGCCGGGCTTCTGGCGGGGCGACCCGTTACGGCCACCACCGCCACCAGTGGTTTGCTCGCTGAGATGCTGGATGCCCGTGCCGGCCGCGCGTCCGCAGCGGTAGGTGTCAAGTCAAGTGGGACATGGTGCTGCTGAGGCGTTAAGCGGCGCCTTCCTCGTCTGAGCTGCGGGTCAGGACGTCGTCGTGGCTGGGCTCGTTGATCCACGCCTCGGCGGGGAGCTTGGGCAGCGACGGCCCTCGGGTGAACCTCTGCGGGCTGGTCGCACGGAATTTCTCGATCGTCTCCTCGCGCTTGTCTTGAATGGCTGGGGCGGTGCCGATGTGCACGGTGAACGGCGTGTGCAGCCCGATCCCCGAGTGGTAATGCCGATGGTTGTAGTATTCGAAGAATCGGTGACAGAAGCTTCTCGCGTCCTGCGCCGACCCGAACACTTCCGGGAACACCGGGCAGTACTTCATCGTTTTAAAGTTCGCCTCGCTGTAGGGGTTGTCGTTGCTCACCCTGGGCCGGGAATGCGACTTGATGATGTCGAGGTCGGACAGCAGGCTCGCCACCGATTTCGACGTCATCGACGTTCCACGGTCGGAATGGATTGCCTGCGGTGCGAGCCCGCCGTTGGCCCGGATGCAGTTCTCGATGAACTGCTTGGCAAGCTCTCCTGATTCGCGGACGTGAACCTCCCAGTGCACCACGCACCGTGAGAAGATGTCGATCATCACGTACAGGTCGAAGTATTTCCCTCGCTCGATGGACGGCAGTCTGGTTATGTCCCAGCTCCACACCTCGTTGGGATTTCTGGCGACCAGGTGCGGTTTCTTCTTGGCCTCGTGCCGGGCCTGAGCGCGCCGCTCGCGGACCAGGCCGCGGGCGCGCAGGACCCGGTACATCGTGGACACCGACGCCAGGTAGGTGCCACGATCGATCAAGGTCGCCCACACCTGGCGCGGCGACTTGTCTGCGAACTCTTTGCTGTTGAGGACTGCGATCAGTTCCTCGCTTTCCTCTTTGGACAGCGCATTGGGCGGAGCCGCCCGTACGGTTGCTGGCTTTATCTCCTTCGGTTGCCGCTGTCGATACAGGGAGGATCGGTTGATGCCGGTCAGTGTGCAGGATCGTTGGATGCCGACGTAGGGTTCGAGTTGTTCGCGGGTTTCGGCGCGAAGCTCGGTCACGGGTTGTCTGAGTCCGCGCTCTCGGACATCGTTTCCAAGAGCGCGTGCCATTTTCCCATGATCTCCAGAGCGGCCTCGGTCTGGGCGAGCTTCTTCTTTAGCCGGGCGTTCTCCCGTTCGAGTTTTTCTCGCTCCGCCTTCTCCTTGGCCCGCTGTCTTGCCATCTCTCCAGATGCGACCTGCTTTTCCCCGGAGACGCCTTTCAAGGCGCCCTCATCGCGCTGCCTGCGCCACAACTGGATGCTGGAGTCGTACAAGCCTTCGCGGCGCAGAATGGCGCCCTTTTCGCCGGGTGGCGCCGCGTCGTACTCGGCGATGATCCGCAGCTTGTACTCCGCCGAGAAGTGCCGGCGCTTGGGTCGATCAGCCCGAGGGCCACCGGACTCCAGGTCGTGCTTCGTCATCGTCACAGTCTGCTACACCATGTCTCGCCCTACTCATGCCACACTGAGAACTTCCTCACCATGTGTCCCACTTGAGCCTGACACAGAGGGCAGTGCGCGAGCGGGAATGGAGAGCCCCGGCCGCTGTCCAAGGCCACGAACCACTGGCAGATGTTGCCCGCACAGCAAAGTGGCTCAAGGTCGATCAAGCGCCACGGTACCGATAGGCGGGCTGTCAATGGCCGAGTGCGTGTGGCTCTGGCGCAAAGTCTGTGATCGGATCACGGACCGTGACATCGGCGAGAGGGTAGTCGCGATCCCGTAACGGAGCGGACAGGACTACGGCCGCTTCGTGATGATCTCGTTCGACCAAGAACATGATCGTCACAGAAGCGACCGTAGAGGTTCATCGTGCAGTCCTCCCACCCCACCTTGGGTGAAGCCCGCCGTGTGGAAGCCTTCCTGCCGCACCTGGCCGATCTAGACATCGAAACCGTCATCGATCGCGGTACCTACCTCCATATCGAGGCCACCACCAAGGCTTGTGCCAGAGCATGCCCAGCATGCGGCTGGGTCTCCTCGCGAGTGCACGGCCGCTACCGCAAACTGCTGCAAGATCTGCCTGTCGGTGGCCGCCCCGTCCTGATCGGTGTGACCGTACGACGACTGAAATGCGGCAACCCCGACTGCCAAAGACGCACGTTCGCCGAGCCGCTGGGCGAGCTGGTGCGTCGGCACGCGCGTAACACCTCCCCGCTGCGGCGCATGCTGGAACTGCTGGCGCTGGCCCTGGCCGCCCGCGCCGGCGCACGCCTGGTCGGCCTGCTTGGCATCCTCACCTGCCGCGACACCTTGCTCCGCCTGATCCGCGCGTTACCTGATCCGCCGGTGGGCCAGGTGAGCGTGCTGGGCATCGACGACTGGGCCAAGCGCAAAGGCCACTCCTACGCCACCCTGCTGATCAACATGGAGACCGGTCAGCCCATCGACATCCTGGAAGACCGTAACCCCGACATCGTCGCTCAATGGATGCGCGAGCATCCGGAAATCCAGGTCATCTGCCGCGACCGAGCCGCGGGGTACGGCGAGGTCTCCCGGAACGGCGCGCCGCAGGCCACACAGGTGGCCGACCGATGGCACCTATGGTCGAACCTGTGTCGCGCGGCCGAGAACACCGTCCGCGCGCATCGCGCCGACCTGTGCTTCCCCCCGCACGACAACGCCCCTGACCAGGGGCCTGCCAGTGGCACCGAAGATCACGAACCCGCCGTCAGGACACCGACGGCAACGGAGGCCTCCGGCACCGACACGATCACCGCGGCACGCACTCGCGAACGGCACACCGTCATCTCGGAGCGGGTCGAGCAAGGCATGTCGATCACGGAGATCGCCCGGCAACTGCAGCTGGACCGCAAAACGGTGCGCAAATACCGCGACGCCACCACGGCCGACCAACTCCTCCACGGCCGCCGCACCTACCGGCGCCCTCTGGACGATATTGTTCCCTACCTGCGGCAACGCGTCCTGGACGACGGGGTTGCCAACGCCGCCCAGTTGTTCGCCGAACTCCAGGCCCGCGGCTATCGCGGCAGCCGCCGAACCGTCCGGCGCTACCTGGAACCCCTGCGCGGCCACGTGGACCACCCGGCCCCGCCTCCACCGCCACCCACTGTCGGCCAGGCCACCCGGTGGATCACCAGCCATCCCGACCACCTCACCGAGGACGAGACAACCGAACTCAACCGCCTCCTGGCACGCAGCACGCCCCTGGCCCGGCTCCGTGAACACGTGAAGACCTTCGCCCGCATGCTCAAAGACCGGACCGGCACCACCACCCTGAAACCCTGGCTGGCCGGCGTCTACGCCGACGACTTCCCGCAGCTGCACTCTTTTGTGGTTATGACGACTTGAGATGGCCCCACTCGGGCGGCTTGAGCTGGACCCACCTCGGGTTGGTGGAGTGATCCCAGACCGACATGTCGGCTTGAAATGGCCCCACCTTTAGAGTTGCGGTGACAGGCTCGACCTGCTAGATCACGCGCGCCGCGGCAAGGGGGCTTGGTGGCGCTCACCAAAGTCGAGCTGTTCGACCAAATCCGCCGGGACTCCTGGCGCGAAGGCCTGGGAGTTCGGGCGCTGGCCCGCAAGTACGGGGTGCACAGACGGCTGGTCCGCGAGGCACTGACGCAGCCCGAACCAACACCGCGTAAGCCGCCGAAACGGCGATCTCCGCAGTTGGAACCGTTCAAGAAGGTGATCGACGAGTGGCTGCGTGATGATCTGGACGCCCCCCGCAAACAGCGTCACACCGTCAAGCGGATCCACCGCCGACTGCTCGATGAGCACGACGCGGCCGGGCTGTCGTACTCCACGGTGCGTGACTACCTCGCCAAGCGCAAACCCGAGATCCGCATCGAGGAGGGCCGGGCACCGGCCAAGGTGTTCATCCGCCAAAACCATCCCCCTGGGGAGGAGGCCGAGGTCGACTTCGGCGAGTTGTGGGTGAACCTGGCCGGGGTGCTGACCAAGTGCTACCTGTTCGTCTACCGCATGTCGTATTCCGGCAAGGCCATCCACAAGATCTACTCCACCAGCGGCCAGGAGGCGTTCCTGGAAGGGCACGTAGAGGCATTCACCCGGCTGGGCGGCACCCCGACCCGACACATTCGCTACGACAACCTGACTGCGGCGGTGACCAAGGTTCTCTTCCGTGGCCGACTCCGGGTGGAAAACCCCCGCTGGCGGCTGTTTCGATCGCACTACCGCTGCGAGGCCTTCTACTGCGAGCGCGGCATCGAGGGCGCTCATGAGAAGGGCGGAGTGGAAGGCGAAGTGGGCTACTTTCGCCGCAACTACCTGTCGCCGTCCTGTTGACTGAACTACTTACTGCACCGCTCGTGCTTAGAGTGCGGTTGAGGATCAGGTTGACTACGGTCGCTGCCCGTGATCGAAGAGGAAAATTCGTCTCGGGATCTGCGGTCGCTGGTCGTGCCACGGGCGGGGTCGTTGGCGGCGACCGGCGATCCGTGGGAGCCGTATCGGCTGCTGGATTCCACGGGTGAGCCGGTGACGGCTGTCGCAGCGTACTTCGGTGAGTTGCAGGCCGCCGGACGGGCGGCGGCGACGCAACGCTCGTATGGGATGGCGTTGCTGCGCTGGTTCCGGTTCCTGTGGGCGATAGAGATCGCCTGGCGGGAGGCGACCCGGATCGAGGCGCGGGACTTCTCCCGTTGGATCCAGATCGGCGCGAAGCCGGTCCGACCGCATTGGCGGGCGCCGGACAAGCCCGTGGTGGTGAAGCCCAAACGGGTCAACGCGGTGACCGGCAAACGACCGCCCGGCGAGAAGTACGCACCCTCGACCATCGCGCACTGCGAGACGGTGCTGCGCAGCTTCTATGACTTCCACCTGGACGCCGGGACCGGGCCGCTGGTGAACCCGTTCCCGCTGGCCAGAGCCAAGCGAGCGCACGCGCATCACAACCCGATGGATCGGTTCGGGCCCCAGCGTGCCGGTCTGTATCGGCCTCGACAGCCCAAGCGGATTCCGCGGCACATCCCGGACGCGGTGTTCAACGACCTGTTCGCGCGGTTGTCCAGCGACCGGGACCGGGCCCTGGTCGCCTTCTGGGTGTCAACCGGGGCGCGGGCTGCGGAGCTGCTGGGAGTGCTGCGCAGCGGCGCGGACCCGGGACAGCAGCTGATCACCGTGGTGCGTAAGGGATCCCGAGCGATGCAGCAGCTTCCGGCGTCGCCAGACGCCTTCGTCTGGCTGCGGCTCTACCAGCAACAAATCCACGGCTTGGCGCCGGCGGGACCGGACGACCCCTTGTGGTGGACGCTGCGCAAGCCGTTCCGGCCGCTGACCTATCACGCAGCCCGGGCGATGTTCGTCCGAGCCAACGCGGTCCTGGGGTCGAACTGGTCGCTGCACGACCTGCGACACACGGCGGCCTACCGTCTGGCCCGCGACCCGGGCATGCCGATCACCGACGTCCAGTGGGTTCTCGGTCATGCTTCGCTGACCACCACCCAGATCTATACGACTCCGACCCCCGCGGACGCCATCGACGCGGTGATCGCCCATCACCGGCGTCGAGCCGAGCCCCGGCCGCCCGCGGAACCCGAGTCGCTGGGCTATCGCAAGGAGAGCCTGGACGTGTTGTTCGGCCGGAGGGACTCGTGACCACAACGGCCGCCAGCCAGCAGACGCCACGGACCTGGCAGGTCAGCAGCGAAGCTCAAGCGCTGCTGGAGAAGTTCCCGCCCCGCCTGGTTCCTGGAGCCTGGCCGAGGACCCGCGAGAGCCGGGTGGTTCTCGAGTACAGGATGGCGGCGGCACCGTTCCGCGGCGACGATTCCCAATCCCGATGCCATCGCAACGCATCGTTGCAGGCCGTGCTCGACTGGCTGGAGCTCTATCCCGGCCAGAGCTGGCAGCAGCGATGGGAAGCCACCGCCGTCGGCCACGACGGCCGGCGGGATTGGCGACTCCAAATGTTGGCCGACCTTGCAGCGGCGGGGCTCCTGGACCGGCACCCAGGCTATGTTCGCAAGATCCTCGGCACGGGCCTGATCCAGCTGATCGGCGGCGACTACCTGCGGCCGTCGCTCGGTTGGCTCATGGCCACCACGTCGCCGCTGCGGATCGCCAACGAGATGGCCAAGGTCCGCGATCCCGAAGGCATCGCTGAACTGCGGACGGCCCGGCTGGCCGGCACCGTCGGCGACTCGACCATGATCCCCGCCATCGAGAAGATCGCGCTCGTCATGGCCGCGAAGGGCGGCTTGCTCCGCAACGTGACGATCGGCGACTGCCTCGAGCTGATGAGGGTCAGCAGGGAGGTCTTCCCCGGACCGACCCGATCCGGCCGACACAGCCCGGTCTTCTATCAACTGCTGCACTCGACCGGCCTGTTCCCCTCGGACGCCCCACCCACGGTCCGCATGTTCAGCCCGGTGTTCGCCGGCCAAGTCCCGGTCGAGCAACTCGTCGACCGGTATCAGGTGGCCTGTCGCCCGGTCCGCGACCTGCTGGTCGACTACCTACGTGAACGGCAACCCGCGATCGACTACGGCACCCTTACCTCCCTGGCCACCACTCTGGTGCTCTGGTTCTGGAAGGACCTCGAACGTCATCACCCCGGCATCGACTCCCTGCGGCTGAGCCCGGAAACCGCCAGCGCTTGGAAACAGCGGATCCGAACCAGGGTTGTCCGTTCCCGCAGGGCCGACGGCGAGATCACCGAAACGACGGTCGAACGGGACACCGCCACCGACGCCCTCACGACCGTGCGCAGCTTCTATCTCGACCTGGCCCAATGGGCTCTCGACGACCCGGCCCGCTGGGGACCATGGGCCGCCCCTTGCCCGATCCGGGCCACCGACATCCAGCACAAGAAGATGAACTCCCGGCGCAAGGCCCGCATGGACCAACGCACCCGCGACCGGCTGCCGATCCTGCCAGCCCTCATGGAGGCCGTCGACCGCGAACGCAAAGCCGCCGCCGGCCGGCTGGCAGCAGCCCGAGCCGCCCAGCCCGGCGAAACCTTCACCGTCGACGGCGTCACCTTGCGACTCGCCCGGCTCGTCCGTCACTCACCGCGCATCTGGGCCGAGGAACCCGCCACCAGCCGCCGTCGTGATCTGATCCGCGAGGAAGACAACGCGTTCTGGGCCTGGGCCGCGGTCGAGGTGCTGCGCATGACCGGGATCCGGGTCGAGGAACTCAGCGAGCTTTCACACCACAGCCTGGTCCAATACCGAACACCAGCCACCGGCGAACTGATTCCGCTGTTGCAGATCCCGCCGTCGAAAACCGATGAGGAACGACTGCTGGTCATCTCGCCGGAACTGGCCGACGTGCTCTCTACGATCGTCTGCCGGATCCGCAACCCTGACGGCAGCGTCCCACTCGTGGTGGCCTACGACCACCACGAAAAGATCTGGAACCCGCCGATTCCTCTGCTCTTCCAACGCGCCATCGCCCTGGAAATCCGGCCCATACCGATCTCCGGAATCCGTGTCCTAGTCAGCGACGCTCTCGCTCGCACGGGGCTCACCGATGTCACCGGCAAACCATTGGACTTCTCACCCCACGACTTCCGCCGGATCTTCACCACCGACGCCATCATGAACGGGATGCCGCCCCACATCGCTCAACTGCTCCTGGGGCACAAAGACATCAACACCACGATGGGCTACAAGGCCGTCTACCCCGAGGAGGCCATCAACGGCCACAGGGCCTTCATCGCCCGCCGCCGCGGCCTGCGACCCAGCGAGGAATACAGGCACCCCAGCGACGCGGAATGGGACGACTTCCTCGGCCACTTCGAGCGCCGCCGCCTCGCCCTCGGCGACTGCGGACGCGCCTACGGGACCGGCTGCATCCACGAACACAGTTGCGTTCGCTGTCCACTCCTTCGCGTCGATCCCGCCCAGCGGCAACGCTTGATCGACATCCGTGACAACCTCACCGCCCGCATCGCCGAAGCAGAGCGCGAAGGCTGGCTCGGCGAGGCTGACGGGCTCCGCGTCAGCCTCGCCGCCGCGAAGGAGAAGCTGGCCCAGGCTGACGCCAGCCTTCAACGCCGGGTCGTGGCTGTCGAGCTCGGTATGCCTAGCTTCTCTAATGTCGCGGCACGCACCGTTACATCGTGATCATCGACTACCCTGCCGGGTCATGAGCGCGGACAACTGGTTGGCCGATACCCGAACCTCCTACGACACGGTCGCCGTCAACTATGCCGACCTAGTCCGCAACGCGCTCTCCGAGTTTCAGTACCTACGCGCTGCTTTGACGCTGTTCGCCGACGGCGTGATTGCTGCGGGAAACGGGCCAGTAGCGGACATCGGATGCGGGCCTGGGCACATCACCGCCCATCTGCACGAACTCGGTCTCGATGCCTTCGGCGTCGACCTGTCACCGGGGATGATCGCCGTCGCCCGGCGCGACCACCCGAACCTACGGTTCGAGGTGGGCTCGATGACAAGCCTGAGCCTCCCGGCCTCCTCTCTGGCCGGTCTGCTCGCATGGCAGTCGTTGATCCACATACCCGACGAGGAGGTGCCAACCGTCTTCGAACACTTCCATCGATCCTTGCGTCCGGGCGGACTGCTGCAGTTGCTGTTCCACACCGGCGACAGGTCGCGACTAAAGACCGATGGCTATGGCGGCCACCCGATGAAGGTTTACGTTCATCATCGCCAGCCAGACAAGATGGCCGCCTGGCTGCGTGACACCGGATTCGAGGTCGAGGCTCAACTCCTACTCAACAATCCAGAGGGCGAGGTCTCACAAGCCGTTCTCTTCGCACGTCGCAAGCTCGGCGAATAGTTCAGAGAAGGTGCCGCAAGTGGACAGCCTGGCCGAGCTCAACGCCCGCATCGAGCACTTCGAGCAGCTCGAAGACAGCCGCCGGATCGGGGCGCGGCTGCGCACCATCGCCCAAGACTTCGCGATCGAGGCACCGCTGCTGCGCACGCTACCTGACGATCATTTCTCTACCGGGCTGCTGCTGACGCCCCGCGTTGACCGCTACGGCCAGATCACCGTGCGCTGCTGCCGCTACTCGGTACCGATTCATCTGATCGGGCGCAAGGTGCGGGTGGTGCTGCACGCCTGCGAGGTCATCGTCTACGACCGCCACCATGAGGTCGCCCGGCATGAACGGCTGGCCAGCAAGGGCACCGAAACCATCGTGTTGGACCACTATCTGGAGGCATTGATGCGCAAACCCGGGGCGTTTGCCGGGTCGGTCGCGCTGGAGACGGCCCGGACCAGTGGCGCGTTCACCGACGCCCACGACGCCCTATGGTCAGCGGCCCGGCGCTCGCTGGGCGAGCCCGGCGCGACCCGCGCGCTGATCGAGGTGTTACTCCTGCACCGCACCATGGACGACGCCGACGTCATCACCGGGATCCGCGCGGCGTTGTCGGTCGGCTCGTTCGCCGCCGACGTGATCGCGGTGGAGGCCCGCAAGGCCGCCGACGTCCGCGGCGCCGGACGTCCCACCCCGGGCACCGCCCGCCTGAGCGGGCCGGCGACGGTCCCGGCCCAAAGCCCCCAGGTGACCAGCCTGACTCGCAAACGCCTGGCCGAACTTCCCCCCGACACCCGTCCGCTGCCCAGCGTGGACGCCTACGACCAACTGCTGCGCCACCCGGCGCCCCACACCCACCACCAACAGCAGTCCGACACCCACCAGGAGAGCGCGTCATGACCCGCAACCGGGGCATCACCGAACCCGCCGCCGAGGCCGCGATCGACACCGCCTGCCGCGTGCTGCGCCTGCCGGCCATCCGCGACCAGTTCGCCGACTGCGCCGACCGGGCCGAGCGTGAACAGCTGACCTACCGCGGATTTCTGGCCGAGCTCTTCATGGTCGAGTGCGACGAGCGAGACCGCCGCCGCGCCGAACGCCAGCTACGCGCCGCCGCCTTCCCTCGCCCGAAATGGCTCAAGGACTTCGACTACGACGCCAACCCCCACATCGAACCCGCCATCATCAACACCCTGGCGACCTGCGAATGGGTCGGCAAAGGCGCCCCGTTGTGTCTGATCGGCGATTCGGGGACGGGTAAGTCCCACCTGCTGATCGGCCTGGGCTCAGCCGCGGCGATGGCCGGCTTCAAGGTCCGCTACGTGCTGGCCTCCAAACTCGCCAACGAACTCGTCGAGGCCGCCGACGACCGCCAGCTCACCAAGACCATCAACCGCTATGGCCGGGTCGACCTGCTCTGCATCGACGAGCTGGGCTACATGGAACTCGACCGGCGCGGCGCCGAGCTGCTCTTTCAGGTGCTGACCGAGCGCGAGGAGAAAAGCAGCGTCGCGATCGCTTCCAACGAGACGTTTTCCGGCTGGACCAAGACCTTCACCGACCCGCGCCTATGCGCCGCGATCGTTGACCGGCTCACCTTCGGTGGCACCATCATCGAGACCGGCACCGATTCCTACCGGCTGGCCCACACCAAAGCTCAGCACAACGGCAAATCCTGACACCCCCTTGTCTCGCCCATCGAGGCGAGGGCGTCGCCCGCCCCACCCCACCACGCTCGCCGTCGCGCCCGGCCAGCGGGCGATGCACTCGCGGGGCAGGGGTTCGGGGGCGGCAGCCCCCGAGACCACAGACATTCCGTCTCATTCAGGCGGACACAGCCCTGTTGATCTGATGCGTCTAAAGATCGTCCTGTTATCCCTGCCATGAAGGAATTACCAGGTGCGTTGCGGAGTTGGGCTGGCAACGGCAAGATCAGGACGTGACCGAGTACTCGTGGCCGGATGACGGCGTCGAGATCGGGAGAAGGGCCCGGGCAGCCTGGTCCGCTACGTGTCGAGCCTTGCCTATCGGGACTCGGGTGACCGGGACGGTTATCGGCCGGCAGCCCTTCGGTGTGTTTCTTCGCATCGATGACACGCCCGAGGCGATCGGCCTTGCTGAGATCACCGCCATGCCTCCAGAGTTTGAGCTCCCTCGCTTGGGCGCCTTCGTGACCGGCGAGGTCATCTGGCATACCGAGCACAACCATCAGGTGCGGATCAGACTCACCGAACAGACAGAGAGCTGACACGGTCCCACTGGCCTGATACATCCCATCGGGGTGGGGCCATTTCAAGCCGTCGCTTTTTCACCCAGTGATCAACAAATGGGTCCAGGTGAAGCCGTCAAATGGGGCCACCTGAAGCCGTCCTAGCCACTTTTGCCCGCGGCATCGAACGGGACCTGGACGCGGTCACCAACGGGCTGTCCCTGCCGTACTCCTCCGGCGCGGTCGAGGGCAACGTGACACGCATCAAGGCGCTCAAGAGGAGCCGATACGGCCGCGCCAAACTCGACCTCCTAAGAAAGATCATCCTGTGTAGTCCTTGCTGATGTCACGGAGCGTCGCGAGATCACAGACTTTGCGCCAGAGCCGTGCGTCGCCGCTGGTGGCCAGGAAAAAGTCAGCTCTTCGTAGTTGCCTACTTCTTGATGGGTCGTCCTGGGCCTCGAGTGCGGGCCTGTCACATGCGGAAGGACTCGCCCTATCCACCTGTTCGGCCGAGAGGAGCTTCACCAGTGGGCCACTGAAGGGGTCTCCTTGCCGGAGTTGCTGAAGCTGACAA
>Ga0233377_1000784_pt1 | contig 13046 bp, 16 predicted proteins | sample ElkDunMinimDraft_6_FD_191540 | JGI IMG/M metagenome (GOLD analysis project Ga0233377, IMG submission 191540) | Fecal eukaryotic communites from dung pellets of Tule Elk in California, USA - Elk Dung E36 | ecosystem: Host-associated > Mammals > Digestive system > Large intestine > Fecal | place...
ACATAGTGGATCTTCACTCCTTTGGGCCGGGCCTGCAGCAGCGTCTCTCCTTTCGACGAGCGCGCCCCCCACTTGTCGCGACCCACCAGGTGCACCATCAGCGTTTCCCCCTCGCCATTCGGGCGGCGCGCCGCCGCGCCGCCTGCTTCCGCCGGTCCCGGTAGGGCCGCCCCACCTGCGGCGTCTCCCCCCTGCCGGGCTTGCCCGGCAGGACCGCCCCCGCCGGCGTGTGACGCTCACACGGCATGGTGTCCGCCACATACCAGCGGACGATGTAGCCGGAGCCCACTCACCACCCCCGCCACAGCGCGACCGCGGCGACGAGGAACGCGCCGAACGCGATCAGCGTCGGCAGGCTTTTCGGCCACCGGTTCGCCTCCAGGTCGCGGACACGGTTCTGCAGATCCGACACCGTCGTCACCACCCCGTCGACCTTGTGGTCCACGGCGCACACCTTCCCGTCGACCAAATCGACCTTGTGGTCCACGCCGACGACCTGCTTGCCGACCTCCACTACGGCGTTGTAGACGTGCGCGGCCGTGACCACTCCGCTGAACGGATCAGGCAGGTCACTCATCACCACCTCCGCCGCGGTGGCCGGACAGGCGCCGCGCCGTCGCCTCCGGGACACCCAACGCCAGCAGCGCCTCGTAGTCGGCGCGCCGCACCAGGTCGGCGGCCGCCCCCTGTTCCGCCACCCACGCCTTAGCCTGGGCTGCGTGGCCGGCGCGGAGCTTCTCGGCCTGCTCGGCGGAGATCTCCACCGCGTCGGACGGCACGGTGAGCGCCATCGCGTAGGAGCCCTCGAACTCCAGGGAACGCGACAGCAGCGTCCCGTCGGCCCGCCGGAAAAACTTCGTGATCATCACAGTCCTGCCAGGGCTAGCACTCTCATCTGCCATCTGATCTCGCCGTACTGGGCGCCGCCCTGCCCGGACCCCACATCGATCGGGCTGGTGAACGTGTTGCTGCCGCCCGCGGGAATCGTCCCCGACACCAGGGTCTGGTGCAGATCCCAGTGGACGCCGGTCTCCTGCGTGCCACCCGCCGGCGACGAGTTCTCCAACGCCATCATGCTGTTGCCGTTGATACGGAACCCGGCCCGCGAGTCCGTACCCGGCGGCAAGTAGAAGTCCACGTCGACCTGGATCCACTGCACGACGATCGCCGTGTAGCAGTCGGACGGGTTCTGCACCTCGATCTCCGCCTGGGCGACCTCGGTGAACCCGGCAGGGACGGTGACCAGGGCGCCGCCGGACGTACCGGACGCGGACGCCCGCCCGGCCTTCGCGTACGGCGGCACCCACAGCCCGCAGTTCGGGTCGATCCGCAAAGGGTTACTACTGGTGGGGCACGCGTACGGCCACGCCTGCTCGGCGGGGCCACCACACAAATCCAGTCTCAAACGGCCGTTCGGGTCAACGGTGAATTCGGGGCCGACACATACCTGAGGCATCGGTCACTCCTCCCCTGCGGGGTAGCCGGCCAGGCGGCGGGCGAGGCCTTCGGGAATACCGGCGGCGCGCAGCGCCTCGTGGTCGCCGCGGATGCGCTCCTCGTCCTGCGCCCGCAGGTCGGCGAGCAGCCGCTCCGTCCCGGCGCGCAGTCCGGCCAGCTCCCGCCGGTACTGCCTGGCGGTGATCTCCACCGCGTCGTCGGGCAGCGACGAGATCCCGGCAGCGGACTCGGCGACCTCCCCCACGCTGCCGGTGCCGGTGCGGAAGTAACGGACGTGCTCCAGTGCGGCACGATCCCCGCGGAACCCCTCCGGCGGTGTGGTGTCGTCCATCCTGTCTGACCTCCTCAACATGTCGGCTACAGCGCGATCAGCACGGCGCGGATGAACGACTGGATCCTGTTGTACGTGGCTCCGGCCAACCCGAACCCCAGCCCGATCACCAGGTCGATGTTCTGCGTGGCACCAGGCGGGACGATGGTGTTTCCGACCACTTTCGTCGTCTGCGTGTGCACGTTGCTCACCGTCGCCGACCCCCGGTTCTCGAACCGGTACGTTTCGTCGCCGTACATGAACATGCCGGCGCGGCCTCCGGCGGGAATCACGAAGTCCACGTCGAGCTCGGTCATCGTGATGGCCAGCGCGGGCCGGCACGCATCCGGGTTGGTGACCGACAGCGACCGTGTCTCCACGGTGGTGCCGCCGGTCGTGGTCGTCGTCGGCACCGCCAGGTTCGCGTACGTCTGATTCAACGTGGTGGTGAAATACTCCGTTTTGCCGCGTGGTTCTGATCTGAGGGTGCCGCCACTGTCGCAGTACACGAGGCCCGCCTGCGCGTCGATCGGGCACGGGTAGGGCCACGCGGAGACCTTCGCCGCCAGTGGCGACGCCGCGGTGCCGGCGCCCTGCAAGCCGCACGCGCCGACGGTCAGCGACGCCTGCAGTCCGTTCGCGGCGCACGCCAGCAGGTTCCCCGCGGTCGGCGCGATGATCGGCGCCGCCCTCAACGGCTGCGGCGCCGTGCCCAGGCCACTCAAATCGATACACGGGGTGTCCTGGATCGCAACCGTCGTCAACCCGCCGCTACCGCCGCCTCCTGCCGCGTACAGGCCGCCGTCGCCGCCGATGACCATCGCGTTGCCCGCGTCGCCGGAAATCAGCGCGGACACCACGTAAGGGTTCGAGGCACTGCCGTTGCCGGTGACTCTCACCCCGCCACCGGCGGAGATCAAACATGAACAGCCGGACGCGCACCCGCACCTGGGAATCGTGACCACCCCGCACCTGTCCGCAGGTAGGCCCGGCCCTCACGCCAGCAGCTCACGGCCAGCGTACCGGGGGCGGTCGCCTCCTTTCCGAAGCGCCGCCACCCGGCAGGCTCCGCCACGGAGGAGAGCTCCGCGCGTTCTTCGCCCGCCCGGGCGAACTTCTACGATCGGCGCATGCGTCTTCCCGCCACCTGCTGGGCCGCCCTGGCGGTGGTCGGCGTGCTCGGCGTCGCCGTGCTCGCCCTGCTCCTGCCGCGACGCCGCAACCCGTCCCGGGCGCGAACACCGGGCCGCCGAAGGACACCGGTCGGCGGCCGCCTCCCGGCGTACGCCCTCCCAGAAGACACGTACCTGATCTCAACGCCTGGCCTGCCGGAAAACACCGAACCTCCGCCGGTGCTGTTCCTGCCGTCACCTGCCGCCGCGCAAAACGGCTACTGCTGCCCGGAGGTGTACTTCTGTCCCACGTCAGGCGACGTCGAATGCCCGCGACATGGCGGGTTCGACGTGTGCTGTGCCTGGCCCGGGGCGCACCGGCCAGTCACCGCCCCTTAGAACAGCTCCAGGGCGACCCCCTGCGCGGCTGCGGCGTGACCGCTGCCGCGCTTCAGGCAGCGCCGGCAGTTGACGGGTTCCTGCGACGCGCACAGCCGCCGCGGATCCCACCCGCCGATCGGGGTCTGGCATTCGGGGGCGGGAAGTTCCACGCCGTACCGGTCCCTGCTCGTGCCGGGCCGGTGCACGATGCGGGAATTCTCAAGGCGTAGGCCGTGTGTTTCCACACGTCAACCCTACCAAGATCACAATTTGTGATGACTTGATTACCCGCGTTGAGCGACAACTTTGTCGGTACGGCAGCTCAGCGCCGCCGGGAACAGTTCGTCGACAGTGACCAACCATCGCGTGAGCCGGAAGCGTCCATTGCTTCGCGCACCGGGACCACGCGAGGCATAATCGTGACATAAATGATCGCCCGCCCATATTTGCCAATACGGGCGGGCGGCCGCCTCTTGATCGAATAGCCGAAGTACGCGCCCAAGGGGCAAGGCAGATGGAGTGTCTTTCCCGTTGGAGAGACCCCATGAAAAACCGATACAGAAACTGAAGATGCACATGTAAAAGACACACATGTAGGTGCGGCACATGAAACTGCGACAGGAAAGGGAACAGGATGGCCGATCGTCTGACGGGCATTTCGTTCGCGGTGTAGATAGCGAATGGCTGGCCTCTGGAGCTTGCTCCAGGCGGCTGGCCTTTGGGGAATCCTGCTGCTCGCCCCCGTTCTGGCCGTTGTCTTCTTCGGAGTGCATGCGCTCAACGCGCAGGCGCTTGACAAAGGGGTGGAACGGTTCGAACTCAGGATCCCTATTCTCGGTATCTTCATCCGCTGGAGCAGAAACGCGCAGGTCGACGCTGAGGAGGAACCGCCCACACAGGGCGTAGAGCCCCCCGCGTCCCCGGGAGAAATCCCGCCGCCCGCGGCCCCCCCGAGCAGCTCGGGAGGTGGTCCCGGCACAACGTGAGAGCAGGGCGCGGGCACCTCCTGGCAGAGGCACCCGCGCCCCGCCTGTTTCACCTCCGGACATCACCGACGAAAGCCCGACCGCGGGCAGGGCTGCGCGTTACGGCAGGGCGACGATGGTGACGGTGCCCGTCATGGCGTGCCGGGCGGTCAACCTCCCGGAGCCGTCGACCTCGAGAACGAACGCGTCCGGGGCCACGCCTACGACCACGCTGGTGCGGTGCTCCAGGACGCGTAGCCGGTCGTCCAGGTCGCGCAGGACCTGGGCGGGTGTGCGTGGCCGTGTCTGCACTCTGGCCATGGCGTCTCCTCGTCTATCCGGTGGCGGTCGCCGCGGTGTCGACGCCGAGCGGCGCCAGCGTGATGCCGACCTTCTCGCCATCGGCTTCGGTATAGGTCACGCGGACGCGCAGCAGCCGCAGGTCGGCGGCGATCGTACGGCACGTGGCCGTGGAGGTGACCGGCACGACGACGCCCGGGATCAGGTCCTCGATACCGACCGGCGCTTCTGGCGCCAGCTGCGCGTCGTCGGGGACCTCCACGAAAACGGGGGCGGGTTCACCGGCGCCCACCAGGGCAACCGCTTCGGCTCGGGCGGAGGCGACGTCCTGGATCTCCTCCTCGGAGGCGAGGTACTCCAGTAGCCCGCACGCGCCGATGCCGCCCGACTCGGCCATGACGCCCTTGCCGAGGACCGTCGCGTGAGTGATCGCCGACAGGCCGTCCTCGATCACGTTGAGGGGGCCGGCGAAGTGCCCGTCGGTCAGGCCCGGCAGCCTGCCCAGCGGGCCCTCCCCGGTCAAGATGATGCGCCGGCCCAGCACGGTGAAGTCGACGCCGGTTCTCGCGAGCTCACGCAGATGGTCCAGGACGTAGCCGGAGTTGGCCGCGTACTTGCGTTCCCCGACGATTCCGGAGGCCGACACCCACAAGTACATCAATACGTTCGGATCGTCGGGGCCGAAGCCGTGTTCGACGAGCAGGCGGGCGATGACGGCAAGGTCGGCCTTCTTGGTGCCGGTGTAGTCAAGCAGGGCGCGGATCTTGCGGCGGAACAGCCACTGGGTGACATCGCGGGCGCTCAGCACGGTGTCCTCGCCGCGGTGGGTGATGCGCGTGACCGGTCCTTCCCAGACCCGTTGCTGATCCCGGTAGAAGATCAGCGAGTTGCACCAGGTGCGTGTCTTGCCGAGCAGCGCGCAGCACTCCGCCCCCTGGTAAGGGACGGTGACCGACGCGTCGGAGGTGTCGTCGAGGATGCGGGACCAGTCGAGCGCGGACGGTTCGACGGAGCCGTACTCGCGGCCGCCGGTGCGGTCGCCGATCGCGACCGTGTACGTCTCGGGGCATCCGAGCGAACCCACGCCTCACACCTCTCTCACGACGGTGCGCAGCGTGACGGTCGCGTCTGCGGCGATCGTCGTGGAGTCGGCGCTGACGCACACCAGGTAGGGGATGCCGCATTCCAGCGTCGGCCAGCTCAGGGGCCGTCCCTGCGGCCCGGACACGATGTCCTCGGCGGGGGTGTCGGCCCGGCCCGGGCACTGCACGAGCACGGTACGGCGGGTCGAGTCCAAGGTGAGCTTGGCCGCGGCGGGCAGGTAGGAGATGTTGATTTCGCTGCACCAGGCGCAAGGGTCCAGGTCGGCGAAGGCGGCGTCGAACGGGTTGGGGTAGAACCTGATGCGGATGCCGCGCAGGAGGGCGGACCCGGAGTAGATCTCCACCAGCGGCACCAGGTCGGCCCAGATCGGCGCGGCCCCTTGCGGTACCGCGATGCATAGCTGCCGTCTGGTGAACGGCTCGCACAGGCACGGGTTGGCGGGCAGCGGCAGGTCGGGCAGGGTCGGCGGCGGGCAGTTCGGATCCAGCGGGCACGGCTGCGGCTGCTGGGCGGCGCATTCGCCGGCCTCGTCCAGGCATCCGGGGTCGGTTGACCATTGGACGCATTCGTCGTCGGGTGTTTCCGGCGGCCAGACGACGGCTTCGGCCACGGTCACCGCGGGGCGCAGCACGTGCGGGCGTCCGGCCGTGAGCTCGAAGGTGACCTCACGCAGCTCGCCCGGGCAGCAGCCGCAGCCGGTGATGCTGCGTACCTTCCTCACCCGGCTGGTGAGGGCGACGTCGCGCAGCGTCCGGAACACGCCTTGGGCGCACGTCGGCCCCGGGCAGGGGCCGGGGCAGCATTCCCCCGGCGCGAGCGGCTGGGTGGGGCAGCACGCCATGAACTCCAGGTCGTCGCCGCCGCAGGAGGCGGGGCCGCATGCCAGGGCGCCTTGCAGGACGCTGGAGAGCCACCGGTGGCCGTAGTCGACCGCGCAGGAGGTACGGCCGATCAGCACGCCGGTCACGGTGATCGTGCGCGCGCCCAGCCGCTGGCGGCCGATCACCGCGCCGTCGCCGAGCCGGTTGGTCACCGCTCGGGAGACCGGCGCCGACTCTATGTCCTCGATGTCGGTGCACAGGAAGCCCGCGAAGTCCGTTGAGGAGGGTTCCGCCGGGTCGTACCAGGGGGCGTCGTCGGTGGCGGGCAGCGTGTACGGCTCGTCGCCCAGCACGGCGGGCAGGCCCTCGCAGCCGCAGTCGCGGACGCTGGCGTGCTTGGGGGCGAGGCCGGCCTGGCTGTAGGCGTACACCCGGGCGCTGTTGGCCAGCTCGACGCCGGAAAAGCAGAGCCAGTCGGTGGATGCCATGAGGTGTCCCTTCTCCTATCGCAATGCCTCGGCGAGCTGGCGTTCCTGCTCGGCCCAGATGTCGGGGGCGCTGGCCATGACCTGGGTGTAGGTGTTGTTGAACGTCACGTCGCGCACTGAGGAGCCACCCTGCGCGCGGGCCGGGGTCTGCCCGGCAGCGGCGGTGGCGGCGCGGGCGGGCTGGAACGGGGCGGTGCGGGCGGAGGGGACGGGGGCGACCATCTGGCGGGCGGCCCGCTCGATCTGCGGCGCCAGGTCCTGCAGGCCGAGCAGGTAGCCGCGGCCGGTGTCGCGGCCGTCGGCGCGCAGCCGCCTCGACGGGCTTTTGATCTTCAGTTCTTTGCGGATGGTCGTCGACACGCTCTTGGCGACCGCCGTCATCAGCGCGGTGATCTCCTTCTGCTGAGATTTCAGGCCCGCGAGGAAACCCCGGCCGGCGTTGACTCCGGAGTCGAACAGGAAGTCGGCGCTTTCTCGGCCGAGGAATTTGCTGTCGGCGTTGATGCGCCGCTGCAGCTCGTTGATCTCCCGCAGGGTGGTGGTCGACGCGCGGGAGAGGCTCGCGGCGAGCTGCCCGGACTGGTCGGGGCCGCCGGTGACGAGCTGCTCGATCAGCGACTTGTGGGCGCCGCGCCGCTGCAGCCGCGCGATGTCGTCCTGAAACGTGTTGATCGCCTTCAGGTGGGTGCGGAGACCGGCCGCGATGCTCTGGGGGGTGGCCCGCTCCTCGTCGGTGAGGGTCGACAGCGCGGCCGAGGAGCGGGCCCGCTCGGTGACATCAGCCGCGGTCTGGGTTGCCTTCTCCACCGTGGCGGCGAGCCGGTCCCGTTCGGTTGCGAGCTTGCCCAGCGCCGCGTTCAGCGTGGTCAGCCGGGCGACCAGCAGGTTATCGACCCGGGTGTCGGTCTTCTTCAGGGCGGCGCTGATCTGCCGTTGCAGGTCGCGCAGCTGGCGGGAGATCTCCTCGGGGCTGGCGGAGACCAGGTTGCGGACGAAGTCGGCGCCCACCGACCGGTTGATGGCGGCGAGCTTCTCCTTCACCGCCTTGCTGACCTTGCCGAGTTCGGCGTCGATCGCGCGCTGCGAGCGGGCCAGGCCGCGCGCCAGATCGGTGCCGAGCAGCGCCCCCAGGTCGATCACCGGGTTGCGTCCGCGGGCCAGGCCGCCGGTCGCGAACCGGGGCAGGCTGTCGCCGACCTTGCCGCCGGTCGCGAACTTGTTGCTGTTGATCGCCCGCAGCAAGTTCTCGTAGCGTTTGGTCGCCTTGGCGTTGACGACGAACTCGCCGGTCGACAGGCGGGCGATGATCGAGTCGCTGGTGCCGGTGCCCGGGCCGCGGAGCTTGCCGCCGGCGGCGAAGCCCGGCGGGAACACGCGAGGCTTCAGCTCCTCGGCCATGCCGCCCGTCGCCCCCGCCGTGGCGGTGGTCTTGCCGATCCGCAGCGTAACGTCGACGACTTTGCCGCTGCTGTTGCGGATGAACGACTGAACAGCCGCCTGCGCTGGCGCCGTGTTGGCGCGGATGGTGACGTTCTTGGACTTCAAGCCCTGGATGCTGTTGGCCAGGTCGTCGACCTTCGGCGCCGCGGCGCTGGAAGAGTTGCCGGCGGTCTGCGCCTGGGTGGCCAGGTTAGCGACGTTCCCCGCCGCCCCCTGAGCCCGCCTGTCCAGCACGCCCGCCTGGCGGGCCGCCTCCGACAGGCCGCCCTTCGCCGCGTCGGCCTTGCCGCCGAGGCCACCGATCGCGTTCCCCGCGGTCTGGGCCGCGGTTCTCGCCCCGGCCAGCGCCCCCGCCAGCTCGTTGACCAGTGCCCGGCTCTCCCGGCTCTTGCCGGCCAGCCCGGTCAAGGTGGGCAGCTGGTTGCGGAACGCCGCACTGGTCTTGTCGACGGACTGGTTCGCGGCAAACTCGGCGTTGGCCTGATCCCGCAACGTGGTGATCAGGTTCTGCAGGGCGGTCCGTCGCGCCTGTGAGGTGGCGTTGCCCTGCGCCAGCACCGTATTGGCGGCGGCGAAGGCGTCACGAACCCGGGTCGTCGCGGTATACAGGGCAAGGCTCGGGTTGATGGTCAGATCAAACGCCGCCTGCAACGCTTTGACCCGGTCGGTCAGGTTCAGGGCTTCGTTGGCGGTGTTCGCGAACGCCGTCTGGATTGCGAGCGTCGGGTTCTGTGCCGCCTGCACCGCGGCCTGGTAGGCAGCGAACTTCCCGGCCGCCGCCGCCGTCAAGGTGCCGCTTCGAGTAACGCCTTGAGACAGGTCGACGCCGACCGCGTCCGCCAGAGCGATCGCCTGCCCTGTGGTGATCCCGTACGCGGCAGCGACGGCGCGGGCTCCGGCGTCGATGTTGTTCAGCGCCGCCCGGTTCTGCTCCATCGCCTGCGCGGCCGCGACGTTCACATCCGACAGGCCTCGCTGGGCCAGCGCCGCCTGTGCCAGGGCGACCGTGTTGGTGTTCAGGTCGCGGTTGACCCCCTGCAGTGCCCGGCCGATCGCGGCTTCGGTCGGGGCGAGCTCACCGGCCAGCACCCTGTTCGCGTTCCGGTAGCCGTCGACGTTGTTCCGCACCGCCAGGTTGCTCGCCTGGATCGCGTCGACCAGCTCCTCGCCGCGCGTCTTCGCCGTCGCCAGGGAGATCGCGAAGATGCCGAGCGCGGCGGCGCCGGCGAGGTAGATGTTCGGCCCGGCCGCCGCGGCGGCGGTGAGCACCTTGGAGGCCAGCGAGGCGCCCTTCGTCTCCCGCGAGTACGCCTTGACCTTTCCCACACCGGTGCTGAAGAGGTTGCCCAAGGCAGCGACCGGGCCTCGCAGCGCGACCGTCGTCACCAGCAGCTGCACCAGCTCCGGCGACAGCTCGGAGACGGCGGTCACCAGCTGCAGCGTTCCGGCGACCACACCACCCAGGACAGGGGCGAGCGAGGCAAGGGCCTGCAACAGCGCCGCGGCCGCCGCCCCGCCGTCTTGCACGATGGACACGAGGCCGCTGATCGCGCCGGGCGCTGAGCGCTCCAGGAAGGAGAAGAACTCCTGCGCGCGGTCGGAGTCGAAGCCGTCGCCGAGGGTGGCGACGGCTTCGGCCAGCTCGGTCGCGGTGGTGCGCGCCAGCGGCACCAGCTCGGGCAGCAGCTCGCGCGTCTCGGTCAAGGCGGCGTTGTAGACGCGCAGCGTGTCCGGGGCAAGCGACGCCGACAACGCCTTGTACTCGTCGACCAGGGCGGACGTCGACACGGCGGCGATCTTCTGATCGTCGGTGAGGGACGCCCACTCGTCGGCCATCTCCGTCTGCGCCTTGATGACCTTCGTGATCGTTGGGACTGCGAACAGGCCGAAAGCGCCTGCTCCGGCACCGGCCGCGGCGAACGCGGGCGCCAGCCCGGCGGCGGCGGCGATCACCGAAATGATCGCCTGCCGGGTGAAGGTCAGCCCGCGCACCGCCCGCTGCGACGCCGGCGGCAGCCCGGCCAGGTCCCGCAGCAACCCCTGCAAGCCGCCCCGATTGCGGTCTCTCTCACCGATGGCCGCGAGCGCTTCACGGACTTTCGTCGCGGCCGGCACCAGCCGCCGGTTGATCGTGTCGGCGGCTTCGTCGCTGGACTTCTTCGCCTCCACACCGACCCGCGCCGCAGCTTTCGCCGTCTTGTCGAGCTCGACGGTCGCGGCTTTCGCACCCCGCTGCACCGCCTCAACGGCCGTTTCAGCGGTTCGGGCTGAGCGTTGTGTTTCCGTACCGATCCCCGAGGCGGCTTTCTCCACCCGGGTCAGCTCTTTGGCCGCCACCGCGGCGGCCGCCTTGACCCGCCGCTCCAGCCCTTCGCGCAGTTCCTCCGACAGGCCCTCGAAGTTGAGGACCAGCTCCACCTCGGCGCGCGAGAGCGGCTGACCTGCGGCCATGGGCGGGCACCCCTACCGTACGGCGATGGTGTCCGGCCCTCAGCACAGCGACAGCCCTAGGCTACGGGGACCGGGCTTCGCCCTCCCGCATCGCCTTGCAACCGGTACGCGTTCATGAACGCCCGTCCTTGCTCCTCCGGCGACCAGGCCGCCGCCGCTTGCCGTTTCGACATCCCCGCCGGGGGGCGGGTCAGCTGCATGTCCAGGCGGCGCCGCCCTTGCTCGTCGGCGCCGTCGACCAGCCACCCGTACACGAGGTTGCACATGCGGGCCGGGTTCGGCAGCATCGCCGCCAGCTCCACTCCGCGCAGCGACAGCCGCCCGTCCAACTCCCCCCAGGAGGCGGCCAGCGTCGCGTACAACCGCTGGGCGACCCACCACTTACGGCCGGTCGCCTGCTGCACCAGCCGCTCGGCCACCGCCCGCACCTCCTGCCGGGTCAGCGGATCGTCGTCGTCGTCGAGCCGGTCCGACAGCCGCTCGGCGTCCAGCGGATGCAGCAGCCCGTACAGGACGAACATGTGCCACCGTTCGGCCGGCAGGTACTCCAGCAGCACCTGCCACGCCCCGGACAGCTCGTAGATCTCGGCGTCGAGGACGAACGACGCCGGCGGCCCGAGGACCGCCGGCCGCCACTGCTCCACCAGCTACCCGGCCGGCGTGGACGCCGAGCGGGCGGCGCTTGCCCGCGCCGGGCGCGGCACCGACACCTTCCCGGCGGTTTCCTTCGCCTGCAACTTCCGGATGATCTTCGGGATGAGGTCGAACAGGTCGCTGCGCTCGAAGTCGTCGCTGTCGTCGCGGGCCCGACCCATCAGCCTGCGCAGCGACTCAGGCGTGACGACGGTCTGCAGGAAGTCCCAGCCCTGCCACAACACGTCCGCGCCGGTCGCCCGCCGCGCCGCGGTCTCCTCCAACGCCATCAGCGCGTCCTCCCACTTACGCGGCTTGATCAAGTAGTAGGTCTGTCCGTCGAGTTCGAACCCGACGGTCCGCTCCACCGTCGACTCCGTCGACAGGTGCGGCTTGGGCGGCGTGGTGAACACCAGGTCGGGGTCAACGACGACCCCTTCATCGTTATCGCCGCTCACCTGGGCGTCGTCCTTCACAGCCACTTCGCTCATCGTTCCCCCCGAACGAGTCGATCCCTTGACGCCCCCATCATCGCGCGGACGGTGACCTCCTCGAACGCCGAAGCGTGAGCATGCCGCTACGTGGGCGCCAGGTCTGTCACCGGGTACGGGCACGCCACCGCGAACGCCCTGCGCAGCCACCGGTCGCCTTTCAACCCCTTCACCGAGGCGGCGAACACCGTCACATTGCTGCCTTTCGGCGTGAACACCAGCACCTTCGCCCGCTTCGGCACGATCGGCTTACCGAACGGGCCGTAAACCCCCGTGCCGACGTCGAGCCAGTACGCGTAGTGGGCGTATGACCCGGCTTTCCCCACGACCCGCGTCCCGTACGGCAACACCAGGCTGTAGATCTGCGCACGCGCGAACCCCCGATCGACGCGGATGGTGCGCTTGCCGAGGTTCGCCGTATCCCGCATGATCTTCTCGACGTGCTGGACGACCGGCCCGTCCTTGCCGCGCAGAAACCGCTGTAACGCCACCTGGTTGTTACGCACCCGCACCCGGTACGTCGCCACCACCCACCCCCCTCTCGCTCCTGTGGCGGGTCAGGCTGCCTCGTCGTAGTCGGGCTCGCGGACCTTCACCGTCAGCTCGATGTCCGGCGGCCGATGCAGCGCCTCCAATTCGGCGTCCGGGTCGGCGACCAGCCGGAGGTCTTTCACGGCTTGCGCGCCTTGTCTCGCGCAGCCTCCGTCTCCTCGGCCGCTGGCCCCTGGCCGCCGTCGGATGAGCCGGTCTCCTCCCCCACCAAGGAGGTGTCGGCCAGCAGCGTCAGCTTCCCCGACGCGATCACCTTGCGGATGAACGGCGAGTCCGCGACGTCGTACTCGTGGCCGTCGTGCATGCCCAACACCGGCGCGTTCGCTTTCACGGTCAAGCCCATGACCAGCAGCAAAGCAGAAGGCCGCCCCCGTTTCCACCGGAGGCGGCCTTGAGCGGCCGAACGTGTTGCGCGTTTACGTGGGGTCGGTGTTGTGCCAGGCCAGCAGCCGGGCCACGAGATCGCCCGCGCCGAGCGCGGCCGCCATGTCCGGGGCGTCGACCACGACCACGTCATCACTCAACGCCGCCCACACCTTC
>Ga0233377_1000785_pt1 | contig 13045 bp, 13 predicted proteins | sample ElkDunMinimDraft_6_FD_191540 | JGI IMG/M metagenome (GOLD analysis project Ga0233377, IMG submission 191540) | Fecal eukaryotic communites from dung pellets of Tule Elk in California, USA - Elk Dung E36 | ecosystem: Host-associated > Mammals > Digestive system > Large intestine > Fecal | place...
CGACGGCGATCGCACTCTCTCCGATCCACCAGATGCCGGCGGTGGTGAGCGGCAGCACCTCGATGCGTAGCCGGAACGGACGAGCCCCGGCCGGGAGCGGAGGGAAGAGGTCGCCTCGCTCGGACCTTGTGCGCCGCGCCTCGCTCGCCTGCTCGGCCACGACATCCGCCCAGGTCCGCGCGTCGTCGAGGTGTCGCCGCAGCACTCGGTCGCCGACCTCGGCGAGTTTCGATGGCGGCGGGATGCGACCCCCGGGATTGCTGCGGTACTCGACGATGTCGATCCACCAGCGCTGCCACCACCAGTTGGTGCGGTCGTCGGCGGGGGCGACGGCGGGGAGACCGGTGCCGAGCACGCGGGGCAGGCCGGAGGGATCGACCACGCCGAGAGCATCACGCACGTAGAGCCCGACGAGCACCTCGCGGGAGGTGTGCTCCACCACCTCGGCTCGGTCGCGCACAGCCTCACGCTACGCGCGCCTACCCTGAGGGCGTGACGGAACGACGCAGACACGTCTTGCAGGAGGTCGACCCGCGGCGGGTGGATTACGGCTCGCTCCTGTTCGACGGCGATGCCGCGTGGAGCCCCGACATCCCGGTGCGCGTGCCCGAGCGCTTCACGTCGTGCATCTCCGACGGGTGGCTGCGCGGGGCCCCCGACGCCTTCGACACCGTGCACCGGGAGACCGGCCGGCTCGTCGTGACCAACCACGGGGTGAGCCCCACGATCCTCGAACCGTTCGGCATCGAGGACCTCGTGCGTTCCGTGCCGACCGGCTACACGAACCTCGCGATCGCCGAGAAGCGCGCCGTCGTCACGGACGCACGGCTCGCGCGACTCTGGACGGCGGAGTACGACCCCGCGGAACCGCCCGCGCGGTGGGCGATCCTCATCCCCGACGACGGGCGGGTCGTGACGGTGCCATGGGGGGTCGCCGACGCGACGGGGGGCGACGTGGGCCGCGTCCTCGCGCAGGCGTTGACCCTCTCCCGCCTCATGGCAGGACGATCCGCGCTCGTCGTGCGGGTGCTCGAATCGCACCAATGGCACTGAGCGCCGGGCATGACGGGGCCGGATACCCTGGACCCGTGGCCGCCATCTCGACCGATCCCTACGCCGCCGCGGGAGTCGACACTCGCGCGGGAGACCTCGCGGTCGAACTCATGAAGTCGGCGGTCGGCCGCACCCACGGCTCTGAGGTGCTCGGCGGCGTCGGCGGGTTCGCCGGATTGTTCGACGTCTCCGCCCTCCGCGACTATCGCCGCCCGCTGCTCGCGACGAGCACGGATGGCGTGGGCACGAAGATCGCGATCGCCCAGGCTCTCGATGTGCACGACACGATCGGGCAGGACCTCGTCGGCATGGTCGTCGACGACATCGTCGTGGTGGGGGCTCGACCGCTGTTCATGACCGACTACATCGCGTGCGGCAAGGTGGTTCCCGAGCGCATCGCGGCGATCGTCACGGGCATCGCGAATGCGTGTGCCGCGACCGGCACCGCGCTCGTCGGCGGCGAGACGGCCGAGCATCCCGGGGTCATCGCCGACGACGACTACGACATCGCGGGAGCCGCGGTGGGTGCCGTCGAGGCGGATGCGGTGCTCGGCCCCGAGAAGGTGCGGCACGGCGACGTCGTCGTCGCGATCTCCTCGAGCGGGCTGCACAGCAACGGCTATTCGCTCGTGCGCAAGATCCTCCGCGATCGCGGAGTGGCAGTGACCGACGACGCCCCCGAGTTCGGCGGAACCGTCGGTGCGGCGCTGCTGGAACCGACGCGGCTCTACACGAAGCCGCTCTTGCGCGTGATCGACGACGTCCCGGGGGCCGTGCACGCCCTGTCCCACGTCACCGGGGGAGGGATCGCGGCGAACCTCGCGCGCGTGCTGCCCGCGGGATCGTGGGTCGAGGTCGACCGCTCGACCTGGAGCCCGCAGCCGGTGTTCCGCATCCTCGCCGACTGGGGCGGGTTCGGCCTCGAGGACGCCGAAGGCACCTGGAACCTGGGGGTCGGGTTCTTCGCGGTCGTGGCGCAGGATGCGGCGAGTTCCGTGACGCACGCGCTCACGTCAGCGGGCCTGCCCGCATGGGTTGTCGGCCGGGTCACCATGGGGACGCGCGACCTCGACGGGTTCGTCCAAGGCGCCAAGGGCGTCGACGGCGGTGCGGTGCGCCTCGCCGGGGCGTACGCGGCGTAGCGCGACCCTCCGCCGCGGGAGGCACCCGAGAGGATGCGCTCCGCGCGCGGAACTGAACCGCCGCTCAGGCGGTCTTGGGCTCCGGTTCGTCGTCGTCGAGGGCATCCTCGTCGACGATGTACTCCGCCCACTTCTCGAGGTCCTCTTCGAGGCGGGGGTTGCCGCCGAGCTCCTCTTGGAGAGCGTTGTAATTGGTGTCCGGACTGAAGTACTTAAGGTCCCGCGCCACCTTGGTGTGCTTCGCCTTCTGACGGCCGCGCCCCATGCGTGACCCCCTTGATCTCAGGTAGCGGAATGAGTTAACAGACTGCCGCCGAGTCTAGCATGCGCGAGCTGTGCGCCCGTCGATCGGGTCGCGTGCGGCGGGTAACGTTGACCCGGTGACCGGGAGCGACATCGACACCTCGGTCGTGGTCGTCGGCGCGGGGCAGGCGGGCCTTTCGGTGGCCTATTACCTGCGCAGGCTCGGCCTCGATCCGGGCAACGATTTCGTCGTGCTCGATCGCGGCCCCGGAACCGGCGGCGCGTGGCAGTTCCGCTGGGACGCGTTGCGTCTGGGATATGCCCACAAGGTGCACGACCTCCCGGGCATGGACGAGCTCGGGGTGAGTTTCGACACCGCCGACAGGACCCTGCCCGCGAAGGATGTCGTCGCCGACTACTACGCGCGTTACGAGGATCATTTCGGGCTCCAGGTCGTGCGCCCCGCGGAGGTCACGCGCGTGGAGATGACCGACGAGGGCTTCCGGGTCCAGTTCGAGGGGCCCTACGGAGTGCGCGAGGTCTCGTGTCACATCCTCGTCAACGCGACGGGCACGTGGGGGGCGCCGTTCGTTCCCTACTACCCGGGGATGAACGCGTTCCGTGGCCGGCACCTGCACACGGCGGAGTACCAGCAGGCCGAGGACTTCCGCGGGCAGAACGTGGTCGTGGTCGGGGGTGGCACGAGCGCGATCGGGTTCCTCATGGAACTGGAAGAGGTCGCCGAGTCGCTCACGTGGGTCGCGCGTCGCCCGGTCGAGTTCCTCGACGGCGACAACCTCAACATCGAGGGCGGCCAGTCGGCGGTCGCGCTCCAGGACGAGGCGGCGAGGGCCGGCCGCGCGCTGCCGAGCATCGTGAGCACGACGGGGGTTCCCCGCAGCCGCCGCATCCAGGCCGCCATCGACAGAGGACTCCTGCTCGCGCGACCCATGTTCTCGAGCATCGAGGCCGACGGGGTGCGGTGGTCCAACGGCGCCTTCCGGCCCGCCGACGCGATCATCTGGTCGACCGGTTTCCGGCCTGAGCTGCGTCACCTCGCCCCGCTCAAGCTGCGCGAGAAGTCGGGAGGCATCACCGTGGGCAAGAACGTCTCGTGGAAGAACCCGCGCTTGTTCTTTGCAGGCTACGGGCCCACCGCCTCCACGATCGGGGCGAACCGCGCGGGGCGGGCGATCGCCCGGCAGGTCGTGGCGACCCTCAGCACTCTCGCCGACGAGCGGCGGCGTGCGGCCGGATCCTGAGGTCGTCCCCGGGGTCAGTCGGGCGACGCCGGGAGACTGTGCCAGGTCTGGAACGCGACGACTGCCGCGCCCTCGGCGTCACCCGCGGCGCACAGCCGGATGAGCTCGTCGTGACGGTCGGGCGATCTCCGGCCGTCGGCTGAGGCGAACCGCACGCGTTCGAGGCGTCGCAGCAGGGGCATGAACTGCTCGAGCACGCTCGCGATCGCACGATTGCCCGAGACGGTGACGGGGATGTCGTGGAGCGCGTCGTCGGCGTGGATCGCGGCGTCGATGTCATGAGCGCCGAGGGCCTCGGCGAAGCGAGCCGCCGCATCTCGCATGGCGGCCAGGTTCGAGGCCGTCAGATGGTCGACGGCTTCGCGCACAGCCAGAGCGTGCATGGCCGCGACGACATCCCTCGCCTCGCGGATCGCGCGTACGTCGAGCGGGCTGACGACCGTCGATCGGCCCGGCCGCGCGACGACGAGGCCGCCCTGCGCGAGCCGCAGGAGCGCTTCGCGAACGGGGGTGCGGCTCACCCCGAGCCAGGTCGCGAGTTCGCCGTCTTTGAGCTGCTCGCCGGGAGCGAAGGTGCCGTCGATGATCGCGTCGCGCAAGCGCAGGTAGACGTCGTCGCGCAGCAGCGAGCGGTCGACGGGAGGGTGGTTGAGAGGGATCGGCACATCGATATATTGCACACACTTCCTGCCGAGTCCGCGCAGGTCACGCCGAGAGACTCCTGCACGCCGGGGTGTCGGACCTGCATTGAGCATGCAATATATTGCGCGCCACTCGTGTTACACCCGTCAGCCGCTCGGGCCCCCGGCGGCACAAGTCACCACGAAGGAAGAACAGCCATGAACAGCACCACCCCCGCGAAGCAGACGATCGTCCTCGTGCACGGCGCCTACGCCGACTCCTCGAGCTGGAACGGCTCCGTCAACGCCCTGCGCCAAGCAGGGCACCCGGTCATCGCGGTCGCCAACCCCCTCCGGTCGCTCGAAGGCGACGGCGACTATCTGCGCAGCGTGCTCGAGAACATCGAAGGCCCCATCGTCGTCGCCGGTCACTCGTACGGCGGCGCCGTGCTGAGTCACGCGACCGACGGCAACCCGAACGTCACCGCGCTCGTCTACATCGCGAGCTTCCAGGCCGACATCGGAGAGAGCCTCCTGGAGCTCGTCGAGAAGTTCCCGGGCGCCCAGCTCGGGGGCGCCGCGATCCCCACCCCGTACCGCACGTCGGACGGCGGCACCGCGACCGAACTGACCATCGACCACGAGCAGTTCGGCGCGCTCTTCGCGGGCGACGTCGACGCGGTGGTCGCCCGGCAGATGGCCGTCACCCAGCGCCCGCTCGCGCTCGATGCCTTCACGGCGCCCGCGACGAAGGCGGCGTGGAAATCGATCGAGCACTGGGTGCTGCTCGCGAAGCAGGACCTCGCCGTGCCTGCCGAGCTCGTGCGCTTCATGGCCGAGCGCTCCGGCGGCCACCTGACCGAGGTCGACGCCTCGCACGCCGTGACGGTCTCGCAGCCGGGTGCCGTGACCGGCATCATCCTCGAGGCGGCAGAGGCCACGGCCCGCTGACCCGTGACCGACGGCGAAGCGCTCACGGCACGTCGTCGGAATCCGTCCGAGGCCGGGAGGGAGCCCGCGCGCGAGAACTGCTCGCGCGATAGGGCTCCCGTCTCACGGGCCTCGGGCGCACCGGCTCGCCGCGGCGGTCCTGGCCCGGCAGCGGGCGGGAACGCCTGCCGTAGACGAGGTCGGAGGAGTCCAGCAGCCACGGCACGAGCGTGACCGCGACGCCGTGCACGAGCATGAGCTTGTGCCGGATGCGGCGCGCCTTGTGGTTGTGCAGCAAGTACTCCCACCAGTGGCCGACGAGGTACTCGGGCAGGTAGATCGTGACGACCTCGGGTCCTCGCGCTTCGCGCCGGCTCCGCAGGTAGGCGATGAGCGGGGCGCTGATGTCGCGGTAGGGCGACGCGAGGATGTGGAGGGGCACTTTGATGTTCTGCGCCGCCCAGTCCAGATCGAGGCGGTCGGCGGCGACGTCGTCGATCGCGACGTGCACCGCCTCGATGCTGCCGTGGCGTGCGGCGATCGCGTAGTCGAGGGCCTTGAGCACCGGCTTGCGCACCCGCCCGACGAGCACGATCGCGTGATCGCCCGCCGCGCCGAAGGTCGTCGTGGCGTCGACCGCGATCTCCCGGTCGACGTCGCGGTAGTAGCGGTTGACCCCGAGCATGAGCACCCACAGCACGGGCATGACGACGAAGACGATCCAGGCGCCGTGCGTGAACTTCGTGACCGCGACGATGACGAGCACGGCCGAGGTCATCACAGCGCCGATGAGGTTGATCGACAGGCTCCGGATGATCGCACCCCGCCCGTCCGCTCCGCGGCGCAGCAAGCCGATCCAGTGCCGCACCATGCCGGTCTGCCCGAGCGTGAACGACAGGAATACCCCGATGATGTACAGCTGGATGAGGGTCGTCAGGTCGGCCTGGAAGGCCACGAGGATCGCGATCGCCGTGATCGACAGGGCGAGCACTCCGTTGCTGAAGATGAGCCGGTCGCCGCGCGTCGAGAGTGCTTTGGGCACGTAGCCGTCGGTCGCCAGCACCGAGCCCAGGAGCGGGAATCCGTTGAACGCCGTGTTCGCCGCGAGCAGCAGCACCGCCGCCGTCGCGCCCTGGATGACGAAGAAGGGCACCGTGAAGTCGCCGAAGGTCGCCGCGGCGAGCTGGGCGACCAGGCTGCGTTGCGGGTCGGTCGCGCAGCCCGCGACCCCGCGGTAGACGCTCTCGGAGCAGTCCAGGTACCTCACGCCGCTCATGAGCGCGACAGCCACGAGACCCGAGAAGAGCGCGATCGCGGTGCCGCCCATGATCATGAGCGTGCGCTGCGCGTTGCGGATCTTGGGTCGCCGGAAAGCGGGAACCCCGTTGGAGACGGCCTCGACTCCCGTGAGCGCCGCGCAGCCGCTCGCGAACGCGCGTAGCAGCAGCAGCACGAAGGCCGCCTGGCTGAGGCTCTGGGCATGCACCTCGAGGTCCGCACTCTCGGCGATCGGGGCGTCGCCGAGTGCGGCGCGCACGAGAGCCGTGCCGATGAGCACCGCGATCGACCCGATGAACAGATAGGTCGGGAGCGCGAACGCGGCGCTCGACTCGCGCACGCCCCGGAGGTTGATCGCCGCGAGCACGGCCACCGCCGCGACGGCGAGGCCGACCCGGTAGGGGTCGAGGAACGGAAGCGCCGAGATGATGTTGTCGACGCCGGAGGCCACCGACACCGCGACCGTCATGACGTAGTCGACGAGAAGTGCCGCCGCGACCACGAGCCCCGCCTTCTCGCCCAGGTTCTTGCGCGCGACCTCGTAGTCGCCGCCGCCCGACGGGTAGGCCCTGATCAGCTGACGGTACGAGAGGACGACGACGGCGAGCAGCACGACGACGGCGAGGGCGACCCAGGGCCCGAAGGCGAGCAAGCCGACCCCTCCGAAGGCGAGGATCATGAGCAGCTCTTGAGGCGCGTACGCGACCGAGGACAGCGGGTCGCTCGCGAAGATGGGCAATGCGAGGTGCTTGGGAAGCAATTGCCCCTCGAGCTTGTCGGAGGGGATGGGCTGCCCGATCAGCAGCCGTTTCGCGCGCCGGCCGCTCTCAGCGGGATCGGAACTGCGGGGATCGGAACTGCGGGGATCGGGAGGCTCCTTGGCGGGCACGAGCGGCCACGTTACTCCGCAGCGTCCGGCTGTCAAGGGGCCGCCGACCTATGATCGTGCGGTGACGAGATCGAGGCGGCGGCGGTGGCCCTGGGTGCTCGCCGGAGTTCTCGTCGTGGTGCTCGGGATCGCCGCGATCGTCGTCGTTCCGATCCTCACGCACGTCGACAAGGGCGGCTCGAATCAGCAGGAGTCCGCCGAGGAGTGGCCGCTCGAAGTGCGCGCGACAGGCGACGACGGGCGCGAGCGCAGCATCCGGATCCTCCCCGTCGAGCCCGGTGGCACCGTCGACACGTCGGCGCTCGTCCCCGGCGACCGCTTCGTCGTGAGCGGCACGGGCTTCGACCCGGCCCGGGGCATCTACGTGGCGATCTGCGCGATCCCCGAAGCCGGCGACAAGCCGGGGCCGTGCCTCGGGGGCGTGCCCGAACAGGAGTCGACGGATGCCACGGAAGGCGCCGTCGAGTTCGGCCCGAGCAACTGGATCAACGACGACTGGGCGTGGAAGCTGTTCGGCGCGCGCTCCTACGACGATCGCGAGAGCGGCACCTTCACGGCCTACATCGAGGTTCCGCCCACGTCCGACGAGAACCTCGACTGTCGCGAGGTGGCGTGCGCGTTGTACACGCGCAACGACCACACCGCTGCCGCCGACAGGGTGCAGGACCTCTACATCCCTCTCGGATTCGCGGGCTGAGCTCAGCCGCGAAGCCGCGAGGCGAACCTGCGGCGCACGTCGGCGAGCTCCTCGCGGAGCACGCGCACGGCATCCTCGGGGAGGTCGCCTGCGGCTGCGGCGGTGCGCAACTCGTCGCGAAGCTGCGCGCGGAACTCGGTGAGCGCCGCTTCCGTCTCGTGCAGTCGGGCCCGGACCGCGGCCCGCGGATCGTCCGAGGCCGACGCGCGCGCCTCCCGGGCGACGTTCGCGGCTTCCGTGCGAGCCTCACGAGCCGCCGCGGCCAGATCGGCACGCAGCGTGCGCATGGCGTCGTTGACCGACGCCCGCACTTCGTCGGCGAGGCGGCGCACGGAATCGGTGAACTCGGTCTCGATGCCGTCCAATTCGGGTTCCCGCTCGGCGAGCTCGGCGCGCCCGGCATCCGTGATCGCGTACACGGTCTTTCGCCCCTCGGCCTGTTTGGTGACGAGCCCCTCCTCCTCGAGTTTCGCGAGACGCGGATAGATCGTCCCGGCGCTCGGGGAGTAGGTGCCGCCCGACCTGTCGGACAGCGCCTGGATGATCTCGTACCCGTGCATGGGGCGCTCGACGAGCAATTGCAGGAGGTAGAGCCGCAAGTGCCCGTGGGCGAAGACGGCGGGGCTCACGGGGTCGCGGTTCCGGTGCCGGCCGGGGCGCCGGCGGGCGCGACGTGCAGCACGCTCACATCTCCACTCACGGTGTTGGCGCGGAAGTCGGTCCAGCGGCCCTCGAGCTGACCGTACTTGCCGGTGAACCTGCCGCGCACCCCGCGCACCGAGGAGTCGTCGAGCTGCAGCTTCCCGCTCACCGTCGCGATCGAGTAGGAGGTCGGGGTCGCCGCCTCGAATCGTGCCGTGATGTCGCCGCTCACGGTGTTGACCTTCACGAGGTCGGGAATCTCGGCGAAGTCGAGGAAGACGTTCCCGCTCACCCCGTCGCTCGCGAACGTCAGCACTGTGCCCGTTGCCGTGATGTCGCCGCTCACCGTGTGCGCGACGATCGCGCCGTAGTGGTTGCGGGCGGTCAGTTCGCCGCTCACCGAGTTGAGCTGGAGGTCGCCCGCGATGCCGTCGGTCGAGAGGTCACCGCTCACCGTGCTGAGGTCGGCATCCTCTTCGAGGCCGCTCACGAGGGCGGTCGCGCTCACGACACCGAGTTTGAGCGACACGTCGCGCGGCACGAGGATGCTGACGTCGGCCCGCGCCGCACCGGGGCGGAAGTTGCGGAACACGTCGAGCCAGTTCTCCCACGACAGTTGCGCGTGGTCGATCTCGAGCTTGTCGCCGTCGGCGGTGATGCGCAGGTCCTTGCCGCTCACGCTGTGCACTTCGACTCGCACGACGGGTTCGTCGTGGGCGATGACATCCACATGCCCCGCGACGAAGCCCACCCGCAGCGCGCGGATGCCGTCGATCTCGATCGTCTTGGGCCCGTCGATGAGCCACTTCTTCTGGGGCATCTCGCCCTCCCCTCTCGCGATATATCGCGTGTCGGAAGTCACGATATATCGCGAGTGCTGGCGACGCAAGGGTCGGTCGACAGGTCGACCGAATCAAGGAGATCCGTCGTCGCCCACGCCGCCGCACGCGTCACGCGGCATCCGGGCACCCGGATGTCCTTGATTCGGTCGGGAGTCAGTCGAACCTCGTCGGCACGCGGCGGTAGCCGTCGCGGGCGACGACGACGAAGGTCGCGACCATCGCCCACGCTGCGAGGGCGAGGAAGGAGAGCGGCAGGGCGATCATGCGGGGACCTCCTCGGGCGGGGCCGGGTCGATGACGGATGGCGCGGCCGGGTGCGCCGGCACGGGAACCCGGAGCAGAGGGAGCGTCACGTTGACCATCGGCCCGATGAGCACGGCGAACGCGAGCGTGCCGACGCCGACCTGCCCGCCCAGGAGGAACCCGGCTGCGACCACGACGAGTTCGATGCCGCTGCGCACGACCCAGATCGGTTTGCCGGTGCGCGCGTGCAGCCCCGTCATGAGTCCGTCGCGCGGGCCCGGGCCGAGCCGGGCGCCGACGTAGAGCCCCGTCGCGAGCGCGAGCAGCGCGAGGCCCCCCGCGAACACGGTGGCCTGCTGCCACGGGACAGTCTGCTGCGGCACGAGCCAGAGCCCGAGTTCGACACTCGGGCCGATGAGCAGCACGTTGAGGACGGTTCCGATGCCGGGGCGCTCGCGCAGAGGGATCCACAACAGCAGCACGAGCCCGCCGACGAGCACGACGACGAGCCCGAACGGGAGGCCCGTCTGCAGGCTGATGCCCTGAGCGAAGACATCCCACGGGGAGACGCCGAGACCCGCGCGGAGCATGAGCCCGATCGCGACCCCGTAGGCGACCAGGCCGACGAGCAACTGGATCCAGCGGCGGGTCCAGACGAGCACGGGGGAAGGGGCCGGTTTGAGCACGATCGCCATCGAATCGCAGAATTGGCCCTTCTGCAAGGCGCCAATCTTGCTAATCTGGCCGCATGGCATCGCTCTCGGCTCGCGCGCTCGCCGCCCTCATCGTGGGATGGCGCGACCTCGCCTCCGGCCCCGCCTATGCCGCGCTCGCCGATCGCATCCGCTTGCTCATCCTCGACGGCCGCATCGCCCTGGGCACCCGGTTGCCCGCCGAACGCGAACTCGCCGCGCAACTCGCGATCAGCCGCACGACGGTGTCGGCCGCCTATGGCGACCTCCGCGAGAGCGGCCACCTCGACAGCGTGCGCGGTTCGGGAAGCGTCGCGCGGCTGCCCTCGCGAGGTGGCGTCGTGCCCGACGTGCTCGTGACCGACCAGCTCGACTTCAGCAAAGCCGTGCTGCCCTCCCACCCTGCGGTCGCCGAGGCGGCCCAGCGGGCGGTGTCGGCGCTGCCGTCGTTCCTCGGCGAATCGGGGTTCGACCCGGTCGGCATCCGCGTCGCGCGCCAGGCGATCGCCGAGCGGTACACCGCCCGGGGTCTCCTGACGGATGCCGACGAGGTGCTCGTCACCGTCGGAGCTCAGCACGCGATCGCCCTCCTCGCGAACGCGCTGCTCTCGCGGGGGGACCGGGCCGTCATCGAGTCCCCGAGCTATCCGCACGCCGTCGAGGCGCTCCGGGCCGCCGGGGCTCGCGTCGTCGCGGTCCCGGTCACCCCGGCCGACGGGTGGGACGAGTCCGCTCTCGAGCAGGCGTTCCAGCGCACGAGCCCCGTGCTGGCCTACCTCATGCCCGACAACCACAACCCGACGGGCGCCTCGATGCCGCGCGTCCAGCGCGAGCGGGTCGTGGCGCTCGCCGCCGAGCAGGGAACGACGCTCGTCATCGACGAGACGATCGGCGGGCTGCGCCTCGACGACGGGGAACCCGAGCCGCCGTTCGCGACCCTCGGGCGGGCCGTCATGCTCGGTTCGCTCGGCAAGTCGGTGTGGGGCGGCCTTCGGATCGGGTGGATCCGCGCCGACCGGGAGCTCATCCAGCGCGTCGCGCGCACGCGGTTCATGACCGACCTCGGCACGCCGATCCTCGAGCAGCTCATCCTCGTGGAACTGCTGGGCGACCTCGACCGGATCCTCGCCGACCGCCGCGACTATCTGCGGGCAAGCCGCGACCACCTCGCGCGGCGGATCGCCGAACGGTTGCCGATGTGGCACATGCCGCACGTCACGGGCGGGATCGCCGCGTGGGTCAACATCGGGCTCCCCATCTCGTCGCAACTCGCGCTCGCGGCGCGCAACGAGGGGCTCGTGATCGCCGCGGGCGCCCGCTTCGGCGTCGAGGGGCTCTTCGAGCGTTTCGTGCGCATCCCCTTCACCTACCCGCCCGACGTCATCGACCGTGGCGTCGAGGCGCTCGCCGCGGCTTGGCACACCGTGACGCGGACGCCGATGGCCTCGACCGGCGAGGAGTTCGCCCAGGTCGTGTAGGCGTCATTCCCAGCAAGCTGTCAGCGTCCTTCATCCCGCCGGAGTACGGTCGGCAGGTAGCCGGTTGGAATACTGACCGGGTGCACGGCGGCGTGCATCCGCCCTCATCACAGCTTCCGAGGAGATCCGTCCGTGCACCTGCTCTCGGTGTTCAGTTTGCGCAACCGCGCGCTCATCGCACTGCTCACGATCGTCGTGGGCGTCTTCGGAGGCATCGCCCTCACGTCGCTCAAGCAAGAACTGTTCCCGTCGGTGACGCTCCCGCAGCTCACTGTCGTCAGCAGCTATCGCGGCGCGAGCCCCGACGTCGTCGAAGCCGAAGTGTCGACCCCTGTCGAAGCCGCCATCCAGGGCGTCGAGGGGCTCGAGTCGACCGCCGCGACCTCGGGCGCGGGAGTGTCGACGGTGACGGCGTCGTTCACCTACGGAACCGACCTCGCGCGCGCCGAGCAGAAGATCCAGCTCGCCCTCAACCGCATCGAGGACCAGCTCCCGGCATCCGTCGACACGCAAGTGCTGAGCTTCTCGCTCAGCGACTTCCCGATCGTCGTGCTCGGGGTCACGAGCGACCTCGATCCCGACACCCTCGCCGGGGTGCTGCGCGACCAGACGATCGTCGACCTCTCCAACCTGCCCGGCGTGGGCCAAGCGACACTCTCGGGTGCGAGCGGGCAACGCGTCACGATCACGCCCGACCTCGCGGCGCTCGCCGGCAACGGCCTGAGCACGCAATCGATCCGCGACGCACTGGATGCCAACGGCGTGCTGCTCGCGACGGGCGTCATCGACGAGGGCGACTCGGAACTCATCGTGCAAGCCGGGTCCGAACTGAGTTCTGCCGACGACATCGCGGCGCTGCCGCTGCTCGGCGGCTCGCAACTGCTCACGATCGGCGATGTCGCCGCGGTCGAGATCGTGTCCAACCCGGTGACGGCCCTCTCGAGGGTGAACGGCGAGCCCTCGCTCACCATCTCCATCACCAAGACCCCCGCCGCGAACACCGTCGACGTCGCGCACGAGATCACCGACGCCTT
>Ga0233377_1000786_pt1 | contig 13030 bp, 8 predicted proteins | sample ElkDunMinimDraft_6_FD_191540 | JGI IMG/M metagenome (GOLD analysis project Ga0233377, IMG submission 191540) | Fecal eukaryotic communites from dung pellets of Tule Elk in California, USA - Elk Dung E36 | ecosystem: Host-associated > Mammals > Digestive system > Large intestine > Fecal | place...
AGGAACTCGTCCTTCGTCCGGTTCGCGATCGCGAGCTCGCTGGCGATCGCTTCGAGCTTCTTCTGGGCACGTATCTGCTCGGTGATGTCCTCCGAGATCGCGACGCCAGCGATGAGGCTTCCGTCGTCGTCGCGCACCGGGCTCGTGCTCATCCGCAGGTACCCGTGCTTGCCGTCCGGGCGGACGATGTGGAGCTCCTCACCCTGCACGACCTCTCCGTGAAGGAGCGAACGCGCGATCGGCCAGTCACCCGCTGTGAAGGGGCGACCGTCCGCGTGGAGCGCCACGCACCTCCACACGCCGGCGAGGACGTTGGTGGCGAGGACCGGCGCCCCGAGCAGCTCCTCGTTCTGACGGTTCGCGAGGAGGACCTTTCCGTCCGGCTCCACGATCGCCACGGCCGCCGGCATCTGGTCCATCACGGCCGCGAAGTGGCGCAACGTCGCGTTCAGCTGCCCCTGGCTCGCGCGAAGGGCTTCCTCCGCCTGCTTGTGTACCGTGATGTCCCGGGTGAAGCAGCGCGTGTGCACGAACTTGCCATCGCGCCAGTAGACGTTCGCGGTGATGAGGACGTGTTTGAGCGTGCCATCCTTGCAGCGGAGGCGCGCCTCGTGGTCGCGGACGGTCTCGCCGGCGTGGAGCCGTCGGAGGATGTCTTCGATCACGTCTTCATCCGCGTGGAGCTCGCGGATCTGCCGGCCGACGTACTCCTTTCGCGAGTAGCCGAAGAGGGCGAGCTCTGCGTCGTTGGCAAAGAGGATGGTGCCGTCCGGGCCGACCCACTGGATCCCGATGACCCCGTTCTCCACGAAGTCCCGGAGCTCCTCTTCACGTGCGCGCAGCTTCTCCTTCTGCTCGCGGAGCTCCTCCTCGAGGACGACGCGCCGCCTCAGCTCGGCTTCGAGTGCCCGCGTACGCTGCTGGAGGCGCCCGACCTCGCGCCGGCGAGTCTCGTCGTCCTCGATCGCGGAGCAGCTCTCCGCCGGATGGACGTGCGAGTGGGCACCGCATACTTCCTCGAAGCCGGCCGCGTCGTTCGGCGAGGCGAAGCTCGTGAGCGAGTAGCCGCACAAAAGCGAGAAGTCCTCGGTCCTCGCGAGCTCGTTCCACATCTGCTCGAGACGGATCGCCGCGCGCGACTTCCCTCGCGCCCAGAGGAGATCGACCATCTCCCCATAGGCGCGGAGCGAACGCTCGACGTGGCGGGCTCGGACCTGGCGGATCCGGTCGCCCACGTGCCGCGCGAACAGGTTCCATTGCGGTTCGTCGTCCACGGTGAACGCCGCGAGCACCTCATCGGCGTCGAGGAACGTGATCTCTCCGGACTCCACGGCACGATCGACGTCGACGGAGCGTTCCTCCAGATGGCGCCGGATCGCGACGTGGCGTTCGCTCCTCGCGATGACGAGTGCGGGGCTCCCGGCATCGAGGCCGGCGCCCAGGAAGGTCGCGACGGTCCGTGCGAGGTGCTCCGCGTCCTCGTAGAACTGCACGGCATGCCTGGCCGACCTGACGAGGCCGAGGTCGGTGAGCTCTCCAGGGGGAAGAGGAGTGCCCGACCGCGGCGGGGGATCGAGCGTCACATCCGCCACTTCGACTCGTGATGCCATTGACCCCTGGACTCTGCGTTCCTGCCGTGACCGAAATGCAGCATTGAGGCGGTCCGCCACACTTCGCGGACGGCATCGTCGCGTGTCCCAACCGGAATCGCGCAGTGGCGGCCGCTCAGCAACAGCCATGCCGGCAGTTCGGACGGGGTGTGGAAGAACTCGCCGGGCCGGATGGTCGTCGTTGCGTCGGCCCGCGCACGACTCTTGCGAGCCGGCTCGAGCCCACACGGAGGTCAGACGACGCGGCGTGCGTCTGCCGCAGGGCTCGTATTGCTGCTGCCACCCACATCATCCACCAGTTCCGAGCTCGCGACGGACGGGCTCCGTCTCATGGTCGAGGACGTGCAGGACTACGCGATCTTCATGCTCGACGTGTCCGGACGGGTGCTCACGTGGACTCGAGGAGCGCAGCGTATAGCGGGGTATTCCGCGGACGAGATCGTCGGCCGGCACTTCTCCGAGCTCCATCCGCCGGAGGAGGTCGCCGCCGGGAAGCCGGATGCCGTGCTCCAGAGCGCTCTTCGAGAAGGGCACGTCGAGTACGACGGCTGGCGTGTACGGAAGGATGGCTCGCGCTTCTGGGCGAACGTCGTCGTCACGTCGCTCTACGACGAGACGGCACAGCTCAGAGGCTTCGGCGAGGTTTCGCGTGACCTCACGGAGCGAAAGGGCGTTGCCGAGGAGCTGCATCGCTCCGAGGAGCGGTTCCGGCTGCTCGTCGACTCGATCAGGGACTACGCGGTCTACATGCTCGATCCGACGGGGCGCGTCACGACGTGGAACCCAGGCGCGGAGAAGATCAAAGGGTACGCACCAGCGGAGGTCATCGGGCGGCACTACTCGGCCTTCTTCACGGACGAAGACGTCCGCGCAGGTCGTCCGCAGACCGAGCTCGAGATCGCGGGCTCTACCGGCCGGTACGAAGAGGAGGGCTGGCGCGTCCGGAAGGACGGATCGCGCTTCTGGGCAAATGTCGTCCTGACACGGATCCTCGACTCGAGCGGCTCGCTACTTGGCTTCGCCAAGGTCACCCGCGATCTCACCGCAAAGAAGCAGGCCGAAGAGACGGCGCGTGAGCTCGTACGCGAGCGAGCCGCACGAGCGGCTGCCGAGGAGTCCGAAGACCGGCTTCGAGCCGAGCGCGAGCGCTACAAGGCGCTCACGATCGAGAACGCGAAGCTGTACGCCGCCGAGCGGGCGGCTCGCGAGCGGCTCGAGTTGATCGCCCGGGCCGGCGAGACGTTCTCCGGCACGCTCGATTATGAACAGACGTTGAGGAACGTCGTCGAGCTCGTCATGCCCGCGCTCGGGGATTTCACGTTCTTCGACATCGTGGAGGGATCGAAGGTTCGACGCGTCGCTGCTGCTCACGATGACCCGGAAGCGGATGCGCTCATCAAGGAGGCACGGTGGGGCCAAGCCGATCAACGGCAGAAGATCTTCGGTGCACTGTCCAGCGGCTCGTCCGGCTTTCATCCGGAGATCGACGAGGCATGGAGACGAGCTTCCGCCATCGACGATGAACATCTCGACCTGCTCGAGAAGCTGCAGCTCGGCTCGATGGTCACGGTGCCGGTGCGCGCGCGCAGTCAGCTGCTCGGCGCCCTGACGCTCTGCTTCGGGCGATCGGGGCGCCGCCATTCGCGCGAAGATCTGCAGCTCGCCGAGGAGCTGGCTCGACGTGCGGGGGTCGCCATGGTCCAGGCGCGCCTCTTCGCCGAGGCGAGAGCATCCGCGCGGGCAGCAGAGGAGGCGAGCAGGGTGAAGGACGAGTTCCTCGCGACGGTCTCTCACGAGCTGCGCACGCCGCTCAACGCGATCCTTGGTTGGTCGACGCTGCTGCGCGGCCGCAGCACGGACGCCAGCCTCGGCAAGGGGCTGAGCGTCATTCATCGGAACGCCGAGGCCCAGGCGAAGATCATCGAGGACATTCTCGACGTCTCCCGGATCATCACCGGCAAGCTGCGCCTTGCGCTCGAGCCCACCGATCTCGCCGCCGTCGTGCGGGATGCCATCGAGGTCGTCCGCCCGTCCGCGGCTGCGAAGCAGATCTCGATCGAAGTCGTCCCGACACCGGAGCCCCCGATGCTCCTCGCCGATCCGTCGCGGCTCCAGCAGACCGTCTGGAACATTCTCTCCAATGCGGTGAAGTTCACCGACGAAGGAGGCTCGATCCGGATCGTTCTCGAAGGGGGCCAATCGCACGTGCGCCTGACGGTGATCGACAGCGGGCGCGGGATCGACCCTGCGTTCTTGCCGCACGTCTTCGACCGATTCCAGCAAGCCGACGCCTCTTCCACGCGACGCGTCGGCGGCCTTGGCCTGGGGCTCGCCATCGTCAGACACATCGTCGAGCTACACGGCGGTCACGTCGCCGTCACCAGCGAAGGGCTTGGTCGAGGAGCGACCTTCTCGATGACGCTGCCCGTCCGTGTGACGTTGCCGGCGCCAGAAAAAACCGACTCTCCCGCGCTCGAGCTCTCTGGAGCGGACAACCGCGAGCCGACGCCCGCGCTCCAGGCGCTCCGCGTGCTCGTCGTCGACGACGAGCCGGACGCTCGCGAGCTGTTGCTCCTGCTCCTCGAGGGAGCAGGCGCACACGTGGCGACGGCAGCGTCGGCCGAGGAGGCGTTCGCGATGGTCCAGCGCTTCCGACCCGACGTCCTCGTGAGCGACATCGCGATGCCTGAGGAAGACGGATACGGGTTGATGCGCCGGATCCGTGAGCTCGAGCCGGCTCGGGGCGGCGGGATCCCGTCCATCGCACTCACGGCCTACGCGCGTGCCGAAGACAAGGCGAAGGCGCTCGCCGTCGGTTTCACGACCCACATCGGCAAGCCGGTGAAACCGGAAGATCTCCTCTCGGCCGTGGCCAGCCTCGCGGGGAGCTCGCCGGAAGCGGCTCGCACGTAGACGGCTCCGAGGATGCATGGAGACGCCCGGGCGGGCGTGTGCTCACCCGGTCGAGAGCGATTTGCGGCACCGTCTTGCCGGCCTCGTTCGCGATCTCGTCGAGCGTGTCGACGACGCTGCCGAAGCCGACGGAAGAAGTCGTCGGCGCCGCCGAACGTGCCCCTACCGAGCGAGAGGACGGGGACCTTCAGACCCGACCCGCCGAGGTAGCGATGCTCCATGGCGCAAGTCGACCGCTGCTACTGCTCGCGTGCCAGCGTGCCGGCGTGCCGGCGTGCCGGCGTAACGGCGTAACGGCGTAAAGCGCGTAATCCGTGGCACGGCTGCGCTATATCCTTCGGCGATGGTCTCGCGCCTCGGAGGCTTCCGTCTGCTGGTCCTCGTCCTCTTCGTCGTCATTGCGGCGCTCGGCTGTGGCGGCACGTCCGCGGGGGAGCCCATCTTCGTCCGCGCGAGTCTCGCCTCGACGCGGTTCTCCCTCGAGAACGGGCTCGATGTCGTGCTCCACCCCGACCCTTTGTATCGAAGCGTCGCGGTCAACGTTCGGTACGAGGTCGGTTCGAGGTACGATCCGACGGCACGGACCGGGCTCGCGCACCTCGTCGAGCATCTCACGTTCCGGACGAAGCCGGACGGCACGCACGACGTGCTCACGATGCTCGAACGAGCCGGCAGCTCCTCACACAATGCCGACACGACCGTCGACGCGACCTCGTACTACGAGACCGTCCCATCGCAGTCGCTGCCGATCGCGCTCTTCGTCGAGGCGGCAAGGATGGCGAGACCGCTCGATCGGCTCGATGAAGCGTCGTTCTCGATGGAGCAGAGCGTGGTCCGCAACGAGCGTCGCGAGCGCATCGACGACGTCCCCTACGCGAACGTTGGTGACCTGGCGGCCTCCGTCCTCTTCGAGAGCTCGTCGTACGGAATGCCCACCCTCGGTCTGCCGGAGGACCTCGACCGGATCACGCTGGCCGATGCACGCCGTTTCGTGGGTCGGTACTACCGGCCCAACAATGCGACCCTCGTGATCGCAGGTGGCTTCGATCCCGTCCGTGTGACGGCGCTCGTCCACGAGCTGTTCGACGCAATTCCCCCCGCTCCGATCCCGAACGCCGGCGTTTTTCCGGAGCCTGTGTCGCGGGAGAGCGTGCGCGGGATCATGGACGTCGGCGCCGATGCGCCAGCCGTCGTGGTCGCCTGGCTCGTTCCGCCGCCCGGTCGGCGCGGGTGGCACGAGATGACGCTGGTGGCCGAATGGCTGGCCAGCTGGACGAAACACAGTCTGAAGGAGGCTGTTCGCCGTACCGATGCCCGCGTGCTCTCGAGGGACGAGGCGAGTGTCTTCCGGTTCTACGCGGAGCTAGCACCGAAGCGCGAGCCGCAGGCGGTGATCGCTGCTGTCGACGAGGCACTCGTGAAGCTGTCGCGCCCGGAGCTCGCTTCCGTGCTCGGTTCGACGAAGAGCCGATTGATCGCCGAGCGCACGCTGGAGCTCGAGAGCATCGAGGCGAGGGCGCGAGTCCTACAAGACTTTCTTGCGCGGTACGACCGAGCGGACAGCATCCAGGCGGAGCTCCATGAATTCTCTACGCTCAGGCACGCAGATGTCGCGAGCGCGATAGAGGTCCATCTTCGACGCGGTCGGCGGGTGGTGATCGAGGCGCGACCGACGCCAGGGGCGCCGAAGGCGGGCGCCTGGAACGTGAGGAGGGCAAGCGAATGAAGAGGCTTCGTGCCCTCCTGATCTTCGGGGTTGTCCTCGGGTGCGAGAACCCCGCGCTGCAGCGTGCAGAGGCGCCCGGTACGGCGAGAGCTCCCGCGCGCGAGAGGCCGTTCCGGGCTCGGCCGATCCCGACCGACGAGGCCTGGCTACGCTCGCCTCCTGCGGTCTGGCCGATGCGAGGAACTGCTTCTCTGCCCGTGGCCGAACGCCGTCTCGCGAACGGCGCGCGCGTCCTCGTCGTCGAGCGCCATGAGTTTCCGAGCGTGGCGCTCGCCTTCGTGCTGGATCGCGGCGTCTGTGACAGCGGCGCGGCCGCAGCGATCTACTCGCTCGCCTTCGGGAGCTCGACATCCGAAGGGCGCTCGGAGAGCTTGTCATATCTGCACTACATCGGCGCCCCGCCTTGGATGTCGGTGAGTGATGACTACATGACGCTGACGAGCACCGTGCTCTCACCGCTGCTCTCGTCGGCGCTCTCCAGGCTCGCGCCCATGTTCTTCTCGCCCGGCGTCTCGGCAGACGACCTCTCGTATGCCCGAAGCAGATGGAGAGACATCCTGTCGGTCGCGGGCACGCGCCCGAGACGCCTGGCCACGAGAGTGCTTCGGGAGTCGCTTTTTGGTCGCGGCGCCTATGGCACCGTCATCGTGGACCCGTCCGAGACCGATTCCGAGTCCGACGCGCACGTCCGCGAGCTGAGGCGAGCGGCATTGTCGCCGCGCAACGTGAGCGTCATCGCTGTCGGAGACACCACGCCGGATGCCGTGGTGCGCCTGCTCGACGGGTACACGCGCGGGCTTCGTCATGATGACGTCGGGCCGTCCGGCTGCGCAGCTCTCCCCGCTCCTTCGGGGAACGGCATCGTTCGGGTGATAGACGAGCCTGGCGCCGAGCAGTCCCGGGTGAGCATCGGCGCGGTGGGGGTCCCGACGGGGCATCTCGACGGCGCTCCGCTCGAGGTCCTCGCGTCGGCGCTCGGCGTGTCGCTCTCGAGTCGGCTGAACCTGAAGATCCGTGAGGAGCACGGTCTCAGCTACGGCGTGCACATGGAGTCGAAGCAGTGGCGCGGTCACGGCCTTGTCGAGATCACCACGTCCGTGGAGACGGGCCGGACCGCGGAGGCGGTGAAGGGCATGCTGACGGAGCTCGATCGCGCGGCGACCGACCCGCTCGATGACGACGAGCTGCTGCGCGCCTTGGGGAGGTCGCTCCCCGATGCCGGCGCGAACGAAGCCGCGGCGAGGCTCCTCGTCACCGTCGCTGCCTACGGCCGCCCTGCCGAAGACGTTGCTGCTCGTTCGCAGGCCATCTCCCGCGTGACCGCCGCGGACCTCACCAGGGTCGCCGGTCGTTACCTCGCACGCGAGCGTCGGGTCGTGACGATCGTGGGCGATGCAGCACGCATCGCGCCGGCGCTCGGTGAGGTCGACGTCGGTCGTGTCGTCGTCGAGAAGTAGTGAACGCCTTCTTGCCGAGGCTCGGCGTCGAGGCCTCAGGATGGCTCGGGGCCGTCACGAGTCGATGGGAGCTCGCTACGATCGTCGTGACGCCGGGCCGAGCGGCATCTTGTCCGCGATCGCGCGCGCGACCTCCACGGCGCCGGGCACGCGCGGGACGTCGAGATGGCGGCCGTCGTAGTGGCCAAACGGATCGATGAGCGCATGGCGGCAGCCCGCAGCGCGCGCGCCCAGCACGTCGGTGGCGAAGACATCACCGAGGTGGAGCGTCCGCTCCGGCCCGATCCCGAAGTGATCGAAGGCCACCGCGAAGATCCGCGGATCGGGCTTCTCGAAGCCGATCTTTCCGCTGTCGACGACGAGATCGAAGTGCTCGAGGATCCCGAGATCGCGGAACAGCCGGTCGAGCATCCCCTCCGAGTTCGAGATGATCGCGACCTTCACGCCGCGCGCGCGGACGGTGTCGAGCGCGTCGCCGAGGCCGCCCGGCACCTTGCACCAGAGGTTCCTCTCCTCGTGGTGACGCCACACGAGGTCGAGGAGCCCGGGGATCGCCTCTCCCGGAACACCTGCCCCGAGCGCGATCGTGCCGACCATCTTCCCCCACGCGAGAGCGCCTGGACGGGCCATCTGGCTCCAGGTGCACGCGTGGAGCTCGCCCGACTCCGCGAGCCGCTTCGCCTCGCCTTCGCTCCGGACGAGCGCGTCGGGGGAGACCACAAACGCGGTCGCCTCGCGGATCAGATCCGCGAGGCGTGCGTGGTCGAGGAAGATGACCGTGTTCCCGGCGTCGAGGCAGAGGAGATCGACGCCGGAGACGAGATCGGCAGCGACGATGCTCGCTGCAGTCATCGGATCAGCCGATGAGCTTGGCTGCGGGCACGTACTCCATCTTGTGCGCCTGAGCGACGGCATCGTACGTGACGTGACCGCCGTACGTGTTGATGCCCTTCATGAGCGCCTTGTCGGCCTTGCAGGCCGCGATGACGCCCATGTCGGCGATCTTGATCGCGTACGCCATCGTCGTGTTCGTGAGCGCCCAGGTGCTCGTCTGCGGGACGGCGCCCGGCATGTTGGCGACGCAGTAGTGGACGACGCCCTTCACCTCGTAGGTCGGGTTGTCGTGCGTCGTCGGACGGCACGTCTCGATGCAGCCGCCCTGGTCGACCGCGACGTCGACGACGACGCTGCCCGGCTCCATCCGGCCGATCAGCTCCTCGGTGACGAGCTTCGGCGCGCGCGCGCCGGCGACGAGGACGCCGCCGACGACGAGGTCCGCACGCATCACGGTCTGCTCGATGTTGACGGGGTTCGAGTAGAGCGTCTCGACGGCGCCGCCGAACACGTCCTCGAGGTACGCCATCGTCGACGCCTGGACGTCGAGGACGGTGACCTGCGCGCCCATGCCGACCGCGATCGTCGCCGCGTTGCGGCCGACGACGCCGCCGCCGAGGATGACGACGCGGCCACGGCGCGTGCCGGGCACGCCGCCGAGGAGGACACCCTTGCCGCCGTGCTCCTTCTCGAGCGAGCTCGCGCCGACCTGTACCGCCATGCGGCCGGCGACCTCGCTCATCGGGCGGAGGAGCGGGAGCGAGCCGTCGTCGTTCTCGATCGTCTCGTAGGCGATTCCGCACACCTTCGTCTCGACGAGCTTCTTGGTCAGCTCCGGCTCGGGCGCGAGGTGGAGGTACGTGTAGAGGATGAGGTTCTCGCGGAAGAAGCCGTACTCCTGCGGGAGGGGCTCCTTGACCTTGACGACCATGTCCGCGCCCCACGCGTCCGCGGCGCTCGGGACGATCTGCGCACCGGCCGCGACGTAGTCGGCGTCCTTGATGCCCGCGCCTTCGCCCGCGCTCTTCTCGACCAAGACCTTGTGACCACGCGACGTCAGGCTGCGAACGCCCGCGGGGGTCATTCCAACGCGGTACTCACGGGTCTTGATCTCTTTGGGCACTCCGATGATCACGGCGAGACTCCTTTTGTGCGGTTTCCGCCGATGAAGGAGCGGAAACGCGAAACGGCGCGGACCATAGTCGAGCGTCTCTACCTCGTCGAGGCCGGGGCTCGTGACGCGTCGCGCGATTGCCGCCGGTCGCTCTTCCCTTTGCAGCGGGGACTTCCACAGGGGGACTGCGGACGAGCCTGACGGAGGGCCCTCCCGAAGGCTGTAAGGTTTCCCGGGGCGCGCGGACTATCCGATCGTGACGCCCTCGAGCCCAATCGAGACGATGAGCGCAGCCGTGGAACACCCCGATCTCCGCCTGAGACGGCTGCTCGCCGAGCATGCCCGACCGCTCGAGCGGATCGCCGCGAGCTACGCGCGGTCTCTGGCGGACCGTGAGGACCTGCTCCAGGACTTCGCGGTCGCGCTCTGGACGGCGCTCCCCGGGTTCCGCGGCGACTGCAGCGAGAAGACGTTCGTTCTCCGCGTCGCCCACAACCGGGCGCTGACGTTCCTCGCGAAGCGCGGTCCCGTGAACGAGGCGGTCGAAGATCACGAAGACAGCGTCATCGCGAGCTCGGGGAAGAATCCGGCGATCGCCTACGAGCGAAGTGAGCGCGGACATCGCCTCTTCGCAGCCGCGCGGGCGTTGCCGCTCGTGAATCGCCAGGTCGTCACGTTGCTCCTCGAGGGTCTGTCGCATCGAGAGATCGCCGAGGTGCTCGGTACGAGTGAGAACAACGTCGCCGTCCGCGCGAGCCGCGCGCGAGCGGCGCTGCGCGTGCTCCTCGAGGAAGAGGAGAGAGAGGAAGGGAGGTCATGAGCAAAGAAGACGTCGAGCTCGAGCGCTGGAAGCGGGAGTGGCAGGAGCTGGGCGGCCGTGACGGGCTCGCGAAGGAGCTCGCCGAGCGCGTCGTGAAGGACGGGCGGCGGCTGCGACGTGGGGCACTGCTCGAGATCGTGGCCGCGGCCTTCTCGTCGCTGGTCTGCGCCTGGCTCCTCATCCGGACGCACGGCGACATCGTCGTCGTGGTCGTCTGCTGCGGGATCTTGCTCTTCAACGGCGTCTGGGTGACGCGGATGTTGACGCTCCGTCAGGGCTCGTTGCGGGCAGCGGGCAACGGTCTCGATGCGTTCACCGAGCTGACGCGCCGACGCCTCACCGACGACTTGAAGTGGAACGCGTTTGGCCGTCGCTCCACCGTGGCGCTCGCGCTGTTCCTCTTGCCCTGGTGCGTGTGGATGTTCCTCAGGCACTACGACAAGTACATGGCGGAGCCTTGGCGCGCGTTCGTCGGCTTCGGGACGGTCTTCGTCATCCTTGGCGGCCTCTTCGCGTACCAGCGCCACAAGGGGCGCGCGCTCGAGGCCGATCGCGAGCGGTTCGAGTCGCTCGTCGCCGAGCGCACGATCACCTGATCGCCAGCACGCGTGACGCGTGACGGCGTCTGGCGGGTACGGCAAGCTCAGTCGAGCAGCGAGGCTCGTCTGACGGTGACGAGCACGCCCAGGCACATCTCGTCGAGCGTGCTCTCACCGAGCTTGATCTCCGGCGGTGACGACATGCGCATCTCGCTCATCGCACGCGCGACGTGGCGGTTGCCCGTCGTGTTGTCGTAGGTGCACGTGAAGCGAAGCTTGTCGCCAGGGCCGACGGTCGGGAGCGCGTCGAGCGGCGCGTCGTACTGGTACCCGCGCTGCCAGTTGAAGTCGTACAGCGAGAGCAGTGAGGAGCGCGCGGATGGTCGGCATGGATGGCCCTTTCACGCGGTGTCTGCGTGTCCGCGCGGTCTCGACGTCGAGACGGACACGAAAGAGTCAGCCAGGACCGTGCCGATCGCTCGGCGATCGATCTCAGCCGTTCATGAGTACCGCACCGGCGGGGCCGATTTCGACCTGGCTCCTAGCGAGGCGCCCAAGAGACGCGGTATGAAGCGGGCCGGCTCCGCCCGAGCCGACGCTCCGCGGCCCTCAGACGCTCGACCGGGATGTACGCCCTCATCAAACCCCTGCTGTTCTCGCTCGATCCGGCACGCGCGCACACGCTCGCGATGGCGGCGCTCGGTGCGATCGAGCACATCGGGCCGCTTCGCGCGCTCGTCCGCGGTGCGCTCTCCGTCCGTGATCCCCGCCTCGAGGTCAGGAAGATGGGCCTCGTCTTCCCGAACCCGATCGGTCTCGCCGCCGGCTTCGACAAGAACGCGCAGAGGTCACGTGCGCTCGAGGCGCTCGGCTTCGGCCACCTCGAGCTCGGCACCGTCACCGCCGAGCCGCAGGGGCCGAACGCTCCGCCGAACCTCTTCCGTCTCCCTGCAGACCGGGCACTCGTGAATCGCCTCGGCTTCCCCAACGAAGGCGCCAAGACGGTCAGCGAGCGCGTGCTCGCGCGCAAGGCCTCCGCGCGAGTCCCCATCGGGCTCTCGATCGGCAAGTCTCGCAGCGTCCCGCTCGAGCCGCTCGACGCTGCGCTCGCCGACTACGTCGCGAGCTTCGACGCCGTGCGCTCGGCCGCCGACTTCGTCGTCGTGAACATCTCCTCGCCGAACACGAAGGACCTCCGCGCCCTCCAGGCCGCGGACATGGCGCGCGAGCTGTTCACCACACTGATGAAGCGGGCGAAGACGCTCCCGCTGCTCGTGAAGATCGCGCCGGACCTCCCCGACGACGCGGTGGATGCGATCTGCGTCGAGGCCGACCGCGCCGGGCTCGCCGGCGTCGTCGCTACGAACACGACGATCTCGCGAGAGGGGCTCGCGACGAGCGCCTCGGAGATCGAGCAAATCGGCGCCGGGGGCCTGAGCGGGCTACCGCTGTTCCCTCGCGCGCTGTCGGTCGTGAAGCGCGCCCGCGCGCGCCTCGGTCCCGACGCATGTGTCATCGGCGCCGGCGGAGTGCACGGGACCGAGAGCGCGCTCGCGATGCTCCGGGCCGGCGCCGATCTGGTGCAGGTCTATACGAGCTTCGTGTACGCGGGGCCGCTCCTTCCGCGCACCATCGCGCGCGGAATCTCCCGCCAGCTCGATGCGGAAGGTGTCGAGGCGCTCGCCGAGCTCGTAGCGACGACGTCCCCCTCCGCGGCGAGCGTCCAGGACGACGCCGCCGCGCGGGTCTAGAGCGACAAGCGGTCTACGCTGCGCGTACGAGCGCGTGGCGGTTGGTGGTCAGGAAGTCTTGCACCTCGGCGGGCTGGCGGCCGGTCAGCCGGAAGAAGTCCGTCGTCGTGAACGCGAACTGTCCGTCGATGGTCGCCTGCTCGAGGGGGAGCAGCATCGGCACCGCGAGGCCCGAGGCGTGCCAGCGACGTGCGAGCTCGTCGGGCGGGAGCGGCTGGTAGAAGACGTCCTTGCCGGTCACGTCGGTCGTGATACGCGCGAGAGTC